>Ga0066665_10000413_pt1 | contig 16879 bp, 20 predicted proteins | sample GraSoiAngelo_114_FD_75175 | JGI IMG/M metagenome (GOLD analysis project Ga0066665, IMG submission 75175) | Grasslands soil microbial communities from the Angelo Coastal Reserve, California, USA - 14_0903_13_40cm | ecosystem: Environmental > Terrestrial > Soil > Grasslands | place: USA...
ACCTCCCCCAGCGCCTGCGCGTGCCGCCCCCCGTTGCCCGAACGTCGGAGGTGTAGTGCCGACTTTTTCCCTAAGTGCCCGGAACTACGACCCTGACCCCCTCGAACTGCGGAAGTTGGGCTAACGCGCCACCATCAGTCGATAACCCGGTCCGCCCGGCCTAGTATGGATTGAGGAATCGTGATGCCGAGCGCCTTTGCGGCCTTCAGATTGATCACCAGTTCGAACTTCGTCGGCTGCTCGACCGGGACATCGCCTGGCCTCGGGCCTTTGAGGATCTTGTCCACCAGGCGCGCGGCCTGGCGGCCCAGCACGTAGTTGTTCGCGGAATAGCTCGCCAGCCCGGCGCGCTCCACATAGAACACATCGTCGAACATGGTCGGAATCGCCCGCTTGGGTGCGATGTCGAAAATAAAGCCCGGGATATTGAGCGACAGCAAGCGGGGCGAGTAGATTCCGTCCACTTCGCCCTTCCTGACCCCGCTGATCGCGGATCGAGCCTCATCCTCAGTCCGCACCGGCTTTTCGACGAGCGTGAGGCCGAGGCGGTGCGCGGCGTCGCGGTGCACCTTTAGTCTCGAGACAGCGACTGCGTTCGTCGCGTCGTAGACCAATGATGCCCTGCGGATCGATGAGAAAAAATGACCTGTGCGCAGCGTTGTTCGCGACCAGCCACTTTCCCCGGACGATTCCCTGCTGATCCACCAGGAAGAACGCCCTCCGTGCAGCCGTATTCGGTCGATGCTCGACCACCACACCGCCGTCCTTGAGGGGCCCGATCTGGTCTGGCCAAAGGACGCCGTAATTCCGGATAACCTGCAGGTCCGGAAAGTCGCTGAGAAGCGGGTACGGGAGCTGAAGCGACTCCGCAAACGTCTTTTGTGCGAAGGTGTGGTCAGCGCTGATGCCGAGAACCTGCACGTTCAAGTCCCGGAACCTGCCATGGTCGACCTTCCTGGCCGACAGGTTTTTACCTCACGTTGTGGACTCGCCGACGTAGAACTCGATGAGAACCGCTTTTTAACCCCGGAACTGGCTCAAGCTTATTTTCTCCCCCGTCGTGCCGGGGAGCACAAAGTCCGGCGCCTTCTCCCCGATCTCTAGGGCCGTCGCCGCGCTGGCTCCAATGAGCATGCCGACCAGCAGCACGCCCAACAGCAACCAGCTTCTCGTGAGCTTCGGCAGTCTGCTCATTTGTCCATCTCCCTGGCCGCTAAGCACAACATCACCTCAGGACCTATTCTCGCCTCTGCGGCCCCGAGCATAGGTGTTCACTCCGACACTGGCAAGAATCGCCACACAGCGCGCACGGGCCACGTCTCTCCGTAGCTAAGGTGGTGTCCGACTTGATGTGGAAAAGCGAGGGGCGCGCTTCAGAAATCCGTGTCGGCTGTTCACGGCGGCCCGGGTGTGATATAGCCTCGCCGACAATCGAGGCGTCTAAGAGGCAGAGCGCGATCCGTCGAGCCACGACCGAGCGGCGCCGGCTCAGCTCCGCGCAGTGGGCTGGGCCGCATTCAGCACGGGACTACTACGATGGTGGATCAGTCCGCTCGCCGCGGCCGAATGGTCAGCCTGTTAACCGCCGGCACCGCCTTGTGGAACCTGGGCGCCGCCTATGTCGGCGGTCTCGCGCTGTGGTATGGGTTCCAGCGGCAGTGGCTGCGGTTGTAAGGCCGCTTCTGCGGGCGGTCAGGTCAGTATCGTGCGAACGGCCGCAGCCCTAAAAGAGGATGGCAAGAGCACAGACCCGTTCGGCGAGCGATGAAGTCTTGCGCCGCGTCGGATACTTTGCGTCGCTACCCGCGACCGAGTTGAGTCGCTTGGCGGGACGGTGTACGACGCGGAGCCTGGAGCCTGGCCAAGCCCTCTTCGAGGAAGGTCAGCCGTGCCGAGGTCTCCTGATCGTCGCCGAAGGACTCGTCGAGATCCGGCAGATCTCATTCCGGGGACGCGAGCAGGTGTTCCACAGCGAAGGATCGGGCGCGACGCTCGGTGAAGGACCGCTTTTCGACGGCGGCGGCTACATTGCCTCCGCAGTCGCCCTCGCGCCCACACGGGTGCTGTTCCTCTCGCGCACCGACGTTCTCGGTCTGTGTCAGCGACGGCCGGAGGTCGCGCTTGCCATGCTGAAGACGATGGCGCGCCGAGTCCGCCACTTTGCAGGCATCGTCAGCGACCTCGCCTTCCGCCCGGTGATCGAACGCTTGGCCCGCCATCTTGACGCGGCCGTCGCCGCGCCCGTCAAGCCTGGCGCCAGCATGGAGCTCACCCTGACCCACGCCCAGCTCGCGGCACGGCTCGGCACCGTTCGAGAGCTCATCGCGCGCGCCTTCTCAGAGCTCGAGAAGACCGGCGTCATCTCGCGCGATCGGTCCCGCATTGTCATCCGTGACCCCGCGCGTCTGGCCGCCCTCGCCCGGGGTGATGACGACGCGACACGCGCCGGAGACCGTGTGACTTAAGTCATAGATTTGACCCGCCCCGGCTCTCCATACTGTCGGGAGATCCATTCCGACAGGAGGGAATCATGTGGAGAGCAGTCATGGCCATCGTGCTCGGCGTCGCCCTTGCCGGGGCAGTGCTGGCGCATGTCGTCTTCGCTCAGAACCCGGTCGGGGGCGCACCCACCATGCCCGGGCAGGACACCTTCGGTGCCATCGCAGAAATCGTGAGGATCCTCGAGGCCGATCCCGCCACCGACTGGACCAAGGTCGACATCGAGCGACTCCGGCAGCATCTCATCGCTATGAACGAGGTCATGCTCCGGGCGGCGGTAAGTCGGACGCCGGTCTCGGGGGGGCTTGTCATGGAAATCACGGGCACGGGGCGAACCGAACAGGCCATCCGCGCGATGGTCGTACCCCATGCGTTCGAGCTCGACCGCATGCCGGAGTGGTCGGCGAAAGCGGATCCCATCGCCGGCGGCGTCCGCCTGACCGTCATCGCCAAGAAGCCCGATGAGGCAAAGCTCGTGGCGCGCATTCGTGGGCTCGATTTCGCCGGGCTGATCACCGAGGGCGCGCACCATCAGCCGCACCATCTGGCGATGGCGCGAGGGATAGCGCTGAGCGGTCACACACACTGAGGGATCGTAGTGGCTGCAGGAGCTGCTGCTCTCGCGCGGCAGCAGACCGCGGTCCAGCCCTGCCCCGAACAGGGCCACCGGCACAAGGGGGCGGCATGTGCCCTATGATGAGTGATGGGATGATGAGGGAAACTCCGACTCGCCGCGGATAATGCAGACGCGCGGCGAGATGCTGAAGGCGATGGGCGAGGTGATGATGACGTACGGGAAGATCATGGAGGGCGGCTCGCGGTAGCGAGCCCATCGCGTGGCGATCTGGACGACGCCGACTGTTGCGCGCGCAATCGGCGAAGAACGAACTCGCGCTACGCGCAGCGGCCGTATGTTTCAGTACCTCACGATCGCGTGGAACTCGGCCGAGTGTGCGGTGGCGCTCGCGGCGGGGTTCATCGCCGGTAGCATTGCCCTCGTCGGCTTCGGCTTCGACTCCGCCATCGAGGTGGTCAGCAGTCTTGCGGCGCTGTGGAGGCTTCGGTGGGACGCCGACGAGGTTCGGCGAGAGGCGGCGGAGCGCTTCACGCTCCGAGTGATCGGAACCTGTTTCCTGCTTCTAGCCGTCTACGTTACATACGACGCGACACAGACACTCCGGCAACGACACGCGTCTGAGCAGTCGACCGTCGGCATCGTGCTGGCCGCCCTGTCCCTGATCGTCATGCCGACGCTCGTCCATTTCAAGCGCCGGGTCGCCAGCCGCCTCGCGAGCGGCGCACTCGAAGCTGAAGCGCGGCAAACGCGGGTCTGCGCCTACCTCTCCGCAATTCTTCTCGCGGGACTCGGCTTGAACGCATGGCTCGGCTGGTGGTGGGCGGATCCTGTCGCGGGCCTTCTGATGGTGCCCCTGATCGCATGGGAGGGCCTGGAAGCAGTACGGGGTCGGACGTGCTGCCTGGACTAACGCCGGAAGGCGCGGCGGTAGCGCGTGTTACGATGGTCTCCGTGAAGAGTGGACGCTTCCAATGGCTGACCTTGGTTCTCCTGACGGCCTGGGTGATCCTCGGCCCTGTGGGCATGGCGTTCGACTCTTGCGCCGCCATGATGGCGCTGTGTGACGGCGGTCCGTGCGGCGTGGTCTCCGCCGTGACCGACGCCTCGCCCGCCTTTGGTCCGCCGATGCCCGGGACGAACATTTTGGTCTCATGGTTGGATCGATTCACACCGGTATCCCGCTCCGCGCTCGAGCCACCTCCCAAGTTCGGTCGTCTCTCCGCCTAGACGTCGCTAGTCATCGAGTAACGCTCTAAATCCCACAGGGTGGCCTCTGGCCGCTGGCTGCGCGCTTCTGCGCACAGCGTCCGGACGCCGCCGGGAGACGAACATGATGATGCAGATGTGTGGATCCAGCATGATGGTCGCCGGCATTCTCGCCGCGCTCCTGAGCCTCGGGCTGCTCGCAAGCCTCATCGTCCTCGTCTGGATGGTGATCGGGCGTCTCCGGCGCGAGTCACCGTCGGCGACTGCGAGGTAAGACGCCCTCAATGATCGATCGGCTCATCGAGGTCTCGCTTCGCAACCGGTTTCTGGTCGTCGCCTTCTTCCTGCTCCTCGGCGGCTGGGGCTACTGGGCGCTGCTGACGACCCCGATCGATGCGATCCCGGACCTCTCCGACAATCAGGTCATCGTCTTCACCGACTGGTCCGGACGCTCGCCGCAGGAGGTCGAGGACCAGGTCACGTATCCGCTGACCGTGAGTCTGCAAGGCCTGCCCGGGGTGCGCGTCGTGCGGTCGTCGTCCGCGTTCGGCTTCTCGATGATCAACGTGATCTTCGAGGACGCCATCGACCTCTACTTCGCGCGCTCTCGTGTCCTCGAGCGACTCAACCTGCTCGCGAAGTCGCTGCCGGCGGGTGTCGTGCCAACGCTCGGCCCGGACGCGACGGGGGTCGGCCACGTCTTCTGGTACACGGTGGAGGGCAAGGGAGTCTCGCTTCGCGACCTCCGGTCGCTCCAGGACTGGTTCATCCGCTACCAGCTGAACTCGGTGCCGGGCGTGGCCGAGGTCGCGAGCATCGGCGGCACGGTGCGCCAGTACCAGATCGACGTCGACCCGAACCGCCTGCGCGCCTACCGCATCCCGCTCTCCGCCGTCGTCGACGCCGTCATGCGGAGCAACCGCAACGTCGGCGGCAACGTCGTCGAAGCGAGCGGCACCTGGTCTGTCGTGCGCGGGCTCGGCCTCGTGGAGAGCCCGCGGGATCTGGAGCAGGTGGTCGTCGGCGCCGAGAACGGCATTCCGATCTTCGTGCGCCAGGTCGCCGAGGTAAAGATCGGTGACGCGTTCCGGGTGGCCGCGCTCATCAAGGGGACGGACGAGGCGGTGGGCGGCGTCGTCGTGGCTCGTTACGGGGTGAGCACCGTCGACGTCATCAACCGGATCAAGGAGAAGATCCGGGCGCTCCAGACGGGGCTGCCGCCGGGCGTGAAGATCGTGGCGTTCTACGACCGATCGGCGCTCATCGAGCGGGCGGTCCAGACCCTCCGGCGGGCGTTAATCGAAGAGTCGATCGTGGTCACGATCGTGAACGTCCTGTTCCTGCTCCATCTCCGGTCGGTCCTGATCGTGACCCTGCCGCTGCCGCTGGCCGTGCTGACGGCGTTTCTGTTCATGCGCTACCTCGGGATCACCTCCAATATCATGTCGCTAGCCGGCATCGCCATCGCCATCGGCGTGCTCGTCGATACGGCCATCGTCGTCACCGAGAACGCCTTCCGCTCCATCGAACAGCGCGGCATCGACACGCGCAATCGCCGGAAGGTGATGGACGCCGTGCTCGAGGCGACACGGCTCGTGGGGCGCCCGATCTTCTTCTCGATGGCCATCATCATCCTCGCCTTCATCCCGGTGTTCGCGCTCACCGGTCAGGAGGGCAAGCTCTTCCATCCGCTCGCGTTCACGAAGACGTTCTCCATGGTCGGCGCGGCCCTTCTGTCGGTGACGCTGGTCCCGGTGCTGTGCAGCCTGCTCATCGGAGGCCGAATCCGCCGCGAGGAGTCGAACCCGATCATGCGTCCGCTGGTGTGGGCCTACCGGCCGGTCCTGGCGCTGGCGCTCAGGCAGCGCGTGTTGACCCTGGCCGTGGCCGTGCTCGTTGTCGTCGGCGCCGTCGCGCTGGTGCCCAGGATCGGCAGGGAGTTCATGCCCCCGCTGAACGAGGGCGACCTCATGTTCATGCCGGTCACCGATCCCGCGATCTCGCTGGCCCAGGCGATCGAGATCACAAAGAAGCAGAACGCGGCGATCCAGCAGTTCCCCGAAGTCGCAGGCGTCGTCGCCAAGATCTCGCGCGCGGAGACCTCCACCGACCCGGCGCCGGTCAACATGACCGAGACGATCGTGAGCCTGAAGCCGGAAGCGGCGTGGCGGCCCGGCATGACGCGCGAGCGGCTGATCGGCGAGCTCGACGTGGCGACGACGCTGCCGGGGGTCTCGAACATCTGGACCCAGCCGATCATCAACCGGATCAACATGCTGACGACCGGCATCCGCTCCGAGGTCGGCGTGAAGGTCTTCGGCAACGATCTGAACACGCTCCAGGAGCGCGCCCGCGCCATCGCCGAAGTCCTCCGCCAGATTCCCGGCGCCGCCGACGTCTATCCAGAGCAGATCACGGGGGCGCCCTACCTCGACGTCCGGGTGAACCGCGAGGCGGCGGCGCGCTACGGCATCACCGTCGGTGCCGTCCAGGATGTGATCGAGACCGCTGTCGGCGAGACGAACCTCACGCTGACGATCGAAGGACGCCAGCGGTTCCCCGTGCGGGTGCGCTACGCGCCGCAATACCGGACGAGCGGGGGGGACCTCGGGAGCGTTCTGGTGACGGCCCCGAACGGCACGCAAGTGCCGCTCGCCCAGCTCGCCGACATCCGGAGCGTGAGCGGCCCGTCCATGATCTCGAGCGAGAACGGGTTGCTCGTGGTGACCGTCCTCTTGAACGTCCGCGGCCGCGACGTCGGCAGCTTCGTGGACGAGGCGCGCCAGGTGATCGCCGGAAGGATCGCGCTGCCCCCCGGCTCCTATATCGAGTGGAGCGGACAGTACGAGAATGAGGTCCGCGCACGCCAGCGGCTGCAGATCGTGATCCCGATCGTGCTGATCGTGATCTACGTGCTGCTCTACGTCACGTACCGCTCGTTCCTCGACGCGGCGCAGGTGCTGCTGGCGGTGCCCTTCGCCCTGGCCGGCGGGATCTATCTGCTTTACGCCCTCGGCTACAACTTCTCGGTTGCCGTCTGGGTCGGCTTCATCGCCTTGTTCGGCACCGCCGTGCAGACCGCGGTCGTGATGGTGATCTACCTGGAGGAGGCGGTGGCCCGCAAGCGCGAGGACCTCGGCGGGCGCCTCACGCGCGAGGCCCTGCTCGAGGCAGTAAAGGAAGGCGCGCTGCTCCGGCTGCGCCCGAAGGTGATGACCGTCTCCACCGTGGTCGCGAGCCTCCTGCCCATCATGTGGAGCCACTCGACCGGCGCCGAGGTCATGAAGCCGCTCGCGACTCCGGTGCTCGGTGGGATGGTCAGCTCACTCGGCCTCGTGCTGATCGTGACACCGGTGATCTTCTACTGGCTGCGCGAGCGCGATCTCCGCCGCGCCGAGGTCGAGGAGCTCGGGCGGGCAACCCCCAAACCAAGGCCGGCGCTGCGGTCGGCCGACTAACTATCTCGAACACGGAGGACAACATGCCGAAGCGTCTGATCGTCGCACTCTCAGTTGGGATCCTGATCATGGGTGGAGCGCTCGCCGGGACCGCCGCTGACATGAAGCCCATTCATATCCAGAAGATGAAGGACGTCACTGTGACATTGCAGAACGAGTCCGGCCAGTGGAAAGAGGGAAAGAACAGCTTCGTGTTGGAGTTCACCGCGGCTCAGGACAAGAAGCCGGTCGACGTCGGCAAGGTTTCCCTGAGTACGAGCATGGGGATGCCGGGGATGGCCCCCATGGTCGCGGGCGCGACGCTGACGCCGGACGGCCCCGGGCGCTATCGCGGCACGATCGAGTTCCCCGATCGTGGGACGCGGCAGGTGACGGTGACGTGGGACGGCCCGGAGGGCAAGGGGTCGACCAGGTTCTCCGTCCCGGTCCGTTAGGCGCGTCAGCCATGCGAGGCGGCAACGGGCTCGCGCTCCTTCTGATCGGACTCGTCGTGACGGTGCCTCTGCCCGCACGGGCTCAGGCGGTCGGCGAGGTGAGCGTGGACGAGCTGGTGGCTCGCGCGCTCGTCGACAATCCCGATCTCAAGGCGGCGCGACTCGAGGTCGACGCGTCGGCGGGGCGGTTGCAGCAGGCGGGCCTGCGGCCCAACCCCATGCTCGAGCTCGGGGGCCAGAAAGCGCTGAGCCCCGACAACAACCTGACGGTCGGAATATCGCTCCCGCTCGATCTGAACGGCCGGAAGGAAGGGCGCGTCGGGGTGGCGGCGCGGGAGATCGAGACGAGGCGCCGTCAGGTCGCCGAGCGCGAGCGGCAGGTGCGTGCGGAGGTGCGCATGAAGGCGGGTGAGCTGCTGGCGGCCCAGCGGAATCTCCGGGTCACCGACGAGCTCCTGGGCGTGAACCGCAGCGCACTCGACGTGGTAGGGACACGGGTGCGCCATGGGGCCGCACCGTCGCTCGACGAGGGCCTGCTGCTCGTGGAAGTGAATCGCCTGGACGCGAACCGGCAGCTCGCCCAGAGCCGCGTCGAGATCGCCGCGCTGCAGTTGAAGCTGCTCGCCGGCATGGCGCCCGATGCTTCGCTCACACTGAAAGGAGAGCTGGCGCTCCCGCCGTTGGCACTCGACCTCGTGGGCGCGACCGAGCGTGCGGTCAGCGACCGGCCGGATCTGGCCGTCGCGCGGTCGGAGGCGGCGATGGCGGCCGCGATGGTGAAGAAGGAGGAAGCGGAGGGCCGCTGGGACGCCACGATCAACGTCGGCTACCAGCGCCAGGACTTCGGCTTCGCGTTGAACGGTCTCACAGCGACCGGCGGCACGCGGCCGATCCAGGACGTCTTTCACTACTTCGGCGGCGGCGTGAGCATCGTGCTCCCCCTCCGGAACCGCAACGAGGGCAACGTGGCGGCAGCGAGGGCGGCGACCCGTGCCGCGGAGCGCCGGGTGGAGTTTGCCGTGCTCACGGTGCAGCAGGAGGTGGGAGCGGCCTTCACCCAGTACGAGGCCGCGCGGCGGTCACTCGACATCTACGAGCGCGGCGTGCGCGACCTGGCGCGGCGGAACCTGGACGTGATCCGTCAGGCCTACCAGCTCGGCCGCGGATCCCTTCTGGACGTGATCGCCGAGCAGCGGCGCCTCATCGACGTCGAGAACGGCTACACGGACGCACTCAAGCAGGTCTACGACGCGGCGGTCGGGATCGAGCGGGCGGTGGGGACCGGAGCTCGATGACGCGCAAGCACGTCGTACAAGGTGTCGGCGCCATCGCGCTGATCGTCGTCGGCGTGGCGGCCGGTGTGACGTGGACCGAGCGTCACGGTCGCGGCCAGCCCGCAGGCGGCGGTACGATTCCGGCAGGGTCGGCGGGTGTGCAGGCCGGCCGAGAAGGCGCGAAGAGTGACGAGATCGTCGAGATCACGCTCACGCGCGAGGCGGTCGAGCGGGCCGGGATCAAGACCACGGCAGCTCGAAGCGCGGCGGCGAGCGCCTCGCTCACGGTCCCCGGGACAGTGATGTCGAACGCCTACCGCGACACGAAGATGAACGCGCTCGTCGGGGGCGTCGTGCGTCAGGTCGCCGTCGAGCTCGGCGCGTCAGTGACGCGGGGTCAGCCGCTCACCGTGATCTTCAGCGCGGAGCTGGCCGACGCGCAGACGAAGTATGTCGCGGCGCAGGCCATGCTGAGCGCGGACCACCAGAAACTCGAGCGAACGCAGAGCCTCGTGGCGCTCGGCGCGGCGAGCCGTCAGGAGCTGGAAGAGATCACGGCGGTCCACGCCGGCCACGAGACGGAGGTCGCCGCGGCGCGCCAGCGGCTCTTGCTGCTGGGGCTCGGGCCAGACGACGTCTCGCGCCTCACGGAGGCGTCGCGCGTGATCTCGGAGGTCACCGTCAGGGCGCCGGCCGACGGCGTCGTGATCGCGCGGAACGTGAATCCCGGTCAGGTCGTCGGCGCGGGCCAGGAGCTCTTCACGGTGACCGACCTCAGTACCGTCTGGGTGATCGGGGACCTCTACGAGAAGGACTTCGCCGCCGTCCGCGTGGGGAGTGTGGCGACGGTGACAATGCCCGCTGCGCGGGATTCCGTGGTACGCGGGCGCGTCGCCTACATCGACCCGCGCGTGGATCCCGCCACGCGAACCTCAAAGGTGCGCGTGGAAGTGCCGAACAAGAGCGGCGATCTGCGCCTGGGCATGTACGTGGCGCTCAGCTTCGAGGCGGCCTCAGGCCGACAGGTCACGCTCGTGACCCGCGAGGCCGTGCAGGCCGTAGGCGACCGCACCGTCGTCTACGTCCAGGTAGTAGAGGGTGGCGAGGGGCGCTTCGCTGAACGGGTCGTGAAGCTCGGCGCAGCGCTCGGAGACTCGTTCGAAGTGCTCGATGGCCTGAAGCCCGGCGAGCTCGTCGTCACCGCCGGGAGCTTCTTCTTGCGAGCGGAGGCGGGGCGGACGCGCTCGGGTGGATAAAACCGCTTGACCTGGCCCCACGGGGAAGGGTTTAGGCTCGAAGCATGGGACGCGACGGCCTGCTCATCGGCGAGATCTCCGCGCGCAGCGGCGTCAGCCGCAAAGCGCTGCGGCTCTACGAGACCAATGGCATCCTGCCGGCGCCCCGGCGAACCGCCTCCCGGTATCGGATATACGGGCCGGACGCGCTCGCCGTCCTGGCCTTTGTGAGGCAAGCGAAGCGGCTTGGATTCCAGCTGAAGGAAATCAAGGAAATCGTCGCCATTCGGCGGTCCGGGAGTGCGCCGTGCGTACACGTGCGCAGGCTCGTGGAGCGAAAGCAGACCGAGCTCGAGAAGCTTCTGAGCGATGCGAAGCAGGTCCGTGATCGGCTTCGGGGAGTCCTGAAGGATTGGTCATCGAGACCACGAAGCGATGCCGCTGTATGCCCCCACATCGAATCCGTCAACGCTACGACGCCAAGGAGGACGCGATGGAAAGCGTGAAGATGTCCTTGTGCCCTGCGTGCACCGCCTGTCCCGAGGTCGAGATCGCCGGCGACGAGGTCCGCATTGGAGAGGCCGGCAATCTCGCGGTTCTCAAGAGGGAGGAATGGAACGTGCTCGTCGACCTGATCCAGTCGGGTCAGCTCGGACGGGTCTGAGCGACGGCCCGCGCGCTTGACATGGCGCTGGCCGCTCACTAGTCTGACCACAATGAACGGCCGGCGCCTGTCGTCCTGGCTGCTCGTTGGCGTGGCCATCTTCGTCGTGCTCGGCCACATCTGCGCGGCTCCGATTCATGCCCACGCCGGAGCGGTGACGACACACAGCGAGGACCATCCCGAGAGCGGCAGGGACGAGGCCGCTCACGGCGGCTCCTGCGAGGCTCTTCGCGCCGACTCCGATGTCGATGCGCCGGCCCTCCTCCCGACCGGCATCGTTCTGCCGGTCCTCGGCGCCCTCGAGACACTCCGTGCGCACCCAACGTCGGCGCCGGCGCCGACGAGCTCCCCCCCGCTCTTCCTGTTGCACGCCGCGCTGCTGATCTAAGCCCTCTCCCTGACCACGCAGTTTGCTCTTGGCGGTTGCCCGCCACCCGTCCGGTCGGCGTCCGTCCAGGTTCCAGGTGATAGGGAGGGAGGAGCATGCCCAAACAGCTCGCCGTGGTCATTCTTGCGGCGGCAGGTCTGCCCGCGCTGGTTGCAGGGCTGGTCGCATTCGCCAGCCCCTGGCCAGTGGAGGCGGTGCCGGCCTTTGCGCGACAGTACGATCTTCAATGCAACGCTTGCCACACCCGCCCGCCGAGACTGAACCGGTTCGGCGAGCAGTTCCACATGATGGGCTTCCAGATCCCGAGTGCCGCCAGGCCACGAGGAATCGTGAGCAGCGTCAGGGAGGACGGCGCGCTCAAGACGCTGATCGATAGCCTCGCCCTTCGAATCGAGGGAGGGCTCTTCGAGTATACGGCGTCCCCCCGAGAGACCGAGACGAAGTTCGTGGCACCCGATGAGATCACCCTGTTCGTGGCGCGGCCTCTTCTGCCCGAGCTGAGCATCTTCGTCGAGATCGAAGGCGAGCCGAACGCGGTCGCGTTCGAGAACGGGCGCTACTTCACCAGGGGCCAGTTCGGTCTCGGCAAGGAGGCGTTCTTCATGCTCAACCTCGGACGCCTCCTCGGCCTGCTCGGAGCCCCGACCATGGAAATGGGTGGCCAGACGATGGTGGGCAAGCACGGCGGCTTTTCGATGCACGGGCCGATGCTGATGGCCGGGAAGGTCGATCCGAACACGAACTCCTCCTACGCGACCAACCGCCAGCTCATCGCGCTGACGGAGCTCGAGGTCGCGCACGGTGAGGTCGAGCGCTTGCCGATTGTCCCGTACGCGTTCGCCTCGAAGTTCTTCGGGCTGTTCAAGAACCGTGACGAGCGCGAGCCGCAGCTCGTGACGGACCAGGTCATGTACAACACGTCGGGCGCCCCGGGGGCCGACGTTCACGCCATGTTCAACGACGTCGTCCTCGGCCAGATCGGCTTCCTCCGTGAGAACGAGGGGTTCAACACCTACGCGGCTGCACGCTTCGACCTCCTCGACCGCGGCGAGCTCACGTTCAACATCTCCGCCCTCGTGAACTGGGGCTTCGGCGTCGCCCGCGCGCCCGATCCGGAGGACCCCAGCCAGCCAGGTGGCAACCGCCTCGACCGATTGCGCTACGGCATCGCGGCCAATGTCCGATGGAAGCAGCTTGACGTCTACGGCGCGCTCATCTGGGATCGGCTCTACGGCCTGCCCGGCGAGCTGCGAGGGAGCTTCGACCGCACCGCGACTGGACTCACGATTCAAGCCGACTATCTCGTCTACGAGAAGATCATGCTGTCGAGCCGCTTCGACCAGCTCTGGGCCGGCGGCCTCAAGGACGAGAAGCGCGACGGTTCCGTGCTGTCCGTGCAGGCGAAGTTCTATCCCTGGCAGAACATCGCCTTCTTCGTCCGCGACAGCGTGAACCTCCGGAGCTTCGTCGAGGGCAGTCCGCTGCGGAACTGGCGCAATCAGCTCTTCATCGGCATCGACTGGGACTTCTGAGGAGAGGCCGACATGCGAGCCAAACTCTTCACATCGTTGGCGATCGGCGTGCTCGGACTGCTCGTTGGTCTCTGGCTCGTCCGCCCGCCGGCCACCCGGGCGAATGGCGACAAGCACGAGGAAAAGGGCGGGCACGCTCACGTGCCCGCACCGCTCGAGTACGCCGACGTCCACGTGCCGCTGAGCGTCTGGACGGACCTCGCCATGATCACTCGCGGCAAGGAGATCTACGCGACCCGCTGCGCGGTCTGCCATGGCGACCAGGGCGACGGCAAGGGCCCCGCCGGCGTCGCTCTACCCCTCAAGCCTTCGGACTTCCGCGACAAGGCCGGCGTGGCCGAGATGCGCGACAACTACTGGTTCTGGCGCGTGAGCGAGGGCGGCCAATCCGCGCCCTTCACGTCGAAGGGCTCGGCCATGCCGCCGTGGAAAGGGGAACTGTCGGTTCAGGATCGCTGGGCGGTCATGGCGTACCAGCACACCTTCTCCGGGCATCAAGGCCCACACGTGCCCTGGGAGCATCCAGAGAGCGTCCTGGTTGGTCGCGACATATATGTGATGGCCTGCCTGCCCTGCCACGGGGTCGACGGCAAGGGCGACGGCTCGGTCGCTGCGATGCTGTCCCCGCGCCGCGCGCCCCAGCCGCGTGACTTCACCAGCGCGGAGTTCAAGCTCCGCTCGACGCCGTCGGGGCAGCTTCCAACGACGGCAGACCTCTTCCGGACAGTGACGGAGGGGATTCGTGGCCCGGGCGGCGTCATGACAATCGGGCTCCGCGGCTACCGGATCATGCCCAGCTTCCGCCACATGCCGGAGGCGCAGCGGCTCGAGGTCATCGAGTACGTGAAGAGCCTGAATCGCAGGTTCTGGGAGCGAGGCGAAGTCAAGATCGTGAGCGTTCCTACGCCGCCGCCAGCAACTCCTGAGCGCATCGCCCGAGGCAAGCAGCTTTACGCCGACGCCGAGTGCCTGGCCTGTCACGGCGAGCGGGGGCGCGGTGATGGACCGTCGGCCCAGACCTTGAGAGACAACCGTGAACTGCCGATCGCCGCCACGGACCTCACCCGGCCCGAGCGGTTCAAGAGCGGTTCGCGGCCCGAGGACGTTTACCGGACATTGGTGACAGGCCTCGCGGGGACACCGATGCCGTCCTACGGCGACTCGCTAGAGCCTGATCAGACGTGGGACCTGGTCTACTACGTCCAGTCGCTATCGCGCGACGGCCGGCGTGCCGCGGGCGCTGCTGCCCAATGAGGACCGCTTCCCGGCGCACGGAGGATGCGGCGCGGACCATCGCGCTGGAATCCACGGCCAAGGGCCAGACCCGCCAGGTGGTGGTGCACCTCAAGCCCGGGGCCAAGATCGTCAAGTTCGTCAGGGCCACCGAGCCGGGCAAGACTGGCTTCGTGGAGCAGCCGCTCGCGCTGACCGACCTTAAGCCCGGCTGGGTCGTCAGCGTCGAGACGAAACACGAGGGCGACAAGGAGGTGGCCGAGCTCGTGAAGGTCGTCCTCGAGCGATGAGGCGGTGCGCTCCCAGCCAAGAAGCCTATGAGGGCAGGCGCCGGATGCGTGATATGCTCTCGGGTGTCGGCTCCTTCCTGTTCGTGACGGCGAGTCCAGGTCGCGAGAGCCATCGTGTTCGGAGCACCGGTTGTCATCTCAGCCCGCATCCACATTGGGCGTCCGTCCAAGACGCCGATGAAAGGCCGAAAAGCCATGAGCAAGGAAGACGCAATCGAGGTGGAGGGCAAGGTGGTCGAGCCGCTGCCCAACGCGATGTTCCGGGTGGAGATGGACAATGGCCACAAGGTCCTGGCCCACGTCTCCGGCAAGATGCGAATGCACCGCATCCGGATCCTGCCCGGCGACAAGGTCACGATGGAGCTATCCCCCTACGACCTGACCCGAGGTCGGATCACGTACCGGTTCAAGTAGAAGTCGGCGTTCAGCAGCGCACCGTCGCGCTCCGGGGCGGTCCTCGAGGGTCCCCGCGGCGCGATCGTCCTCGCGACGACTCATCTCGCTCCGCGTTCCCGAACAGCGCTTGACACTGCCCATGGGTGGTGTTGTGATCGCCTCCGTTTCGGCGAGCTCGCGTGAGGTTGTGTAGCGGGCCGCGGGCCAGTCGCTCGCGGGACCCGAGGCGGAAACCGTCCGGTGCGCCGGGGGTGATCCATGGCGAAGCCAGGCGTGACGACACTCGATCGGCGGACCTTTCTCAAGGTGGCGGGCGTGGCGACCGGGGCCGCCGCTGTCGGCGGAATCCCGGATATCGTCGCGGCGCAGAAGGCCCCCAGCTTCCCGAAGGGAACAAAGCTGAACGTCCTGGAATGGGTGAGCTTCGTCCCGGCCTCCGACGTCGAGTTCAAGCGGCTCGCGGCAGAGTTCGGCAAGCTGGCCGGGGTCGACGTCACCGTGGACCTGATCAACATGAACGACCTGAACCCCCGGATCGCCTCGGCCATCGAGACCAAGGCCGGTCCCGACATCATCATGATGATCTCCAACTGGCCGCATCTCTACGCCGACGGCCTGGCTGACGTCGACGACCTGGCCGAGGAGATCGCCAGTCGCGACGGCGCCTACTACGAGCACAACAAGAAGGTCAGCGTCGTCGGCAACCGCTGGAAAGCGGTGCCGCTCTGCTCGGTTCCCGCCACCTGGGCGTACCGCGACGATTGGTTCAGGGAAGCGGGCGCCAACAAGTTCCCCGACACGTGGGACGAGTGGCGCAAGGTGGGGATCGCGCTCAAGAAGAAGGGGCAGCCCATGGGGCAGGCCTTTGGCCACAGCCTGGGCGATCCGAACAACTGGGCCTATTCGGTGACCTGGGGCTTCGGTGGGACAGAGATCGACCAGAGCGGGAAGGTCGTGATCAACAGCAAGGAGACGATCGAGGCCGTGAAGTTCACGGTCGCCGTCTGGAAGGACTGCCTCGACGAGGGCGGGCTGGCCTGGGACGACAGCAGCAACAACCGCGCGTACCTGGCCGGGACGATCTCGGCGACGATCAACGGGGCGAGCATCTACTTCGTGGCCAAGCGACAGTTCCCCGACATTGCCAAGGTCACCAGCCATGGCCAGATGCCAAAGGGGCCGGCGGGCCGCTTCTACTATATCGCCGGCCAGGGGCGCGCCATCATGAAGTACTCCAAGAACCAGCAGGTGGCGAAGGAGTTTCTCCGCTGGTTCATGGACCGGCCGCAATACGACAAGTGGATGGCGGCAAACGACGGCTACGTCGTCGGCCCGACCCCCTACTGGGAGAAGCATCCCCTGTGGGAGCGGGACCCCAAGCTCGTCCCGTTCAAGGAGGCGGTCAAGTTTGGCCGGTGGCCCGGCTACCCCGGGGTGCCGAGCCGCAAGGCGTCCGAGGCCCTCGTCAAGTACATCCTCGTGGACATGTACGCCCAGGCCATCAAGGGCATGAAGCCCGAGGACGCGGTGAAGTGGGCCGAGAGTGAGCTGAAGAAGGCGTACGCATAGGCCGGGCGCGGCCTGGGGAGGCCATGGCCGACCAGAGCATCGAGCCCATCCTGGCAAAGAGCGCGACGTCGGGGGCGCCCGCGATCCCTGCTCCCGTCGTGGTGGCGGTGCCGAAGTTCCGCCG
>Ga0066665_10000414_pt1 | contig 16819 bp, 16 predicted proteins | sample GraSoiAngelo_114_FD_75175 | JGI IMG/M metagenome (GOLD analysis project Ga0066665, IMG submission 75175) | Grasslands soil microbial communities from the Angelo Coastal Reserve, California, USA - 14_0903_13_40cm | ecosystem: Environmental > Terrestrial > Soil > Grasslands | place: USA...
GATCGGAGGCTTGCCTTCGGTGTCCTCGACGATGAGCTTGGCCTCACGCCCGGCCAGCTGCTGGCGCTGCTCCTCGAGGTAGAGCGAGAGGCCGTTGGCCATCTCCTTGCCGTTCGCCGACAAGGGACCGGTCAGGGGGACCAGCAAACCGATCTTGATCGGACCACGCTGGGAATAGACACCGCCGACGGCGACCAGCAGCAGGACGACGGCGGCGAGCGCGATGAAGCCATAACGAGTCGGACGAGTGATCATCTCGGACCAAGCCTCTCAGAGTCCGGCGCGGGTCTTGCCCCGCACCGCTGGGTTGTGACGACGTTGCCGGGACATGCCCCCGTGAGGACCCGACGTCTCGGCGCAGCAGCGGTATGGTAGCAAGACTCTCGCACTTCGGGAGTCGCCGGACGGGCCGGCGTCGGGGCGGGTGAGGGGGTCCGCGGGCGGTGCTTACCCGCGGACCCGATGGTCCACGTACGCTAGGGAGCCTGCTCGTCGTGGAGTGCCAAGCGAAGCGAGAGGACGGTCGTCTCCCCGCCGACCTGGGTGAACCGCGCGTCGACCAGCTCGCCCGGGCGAATGCCGGCCATCGCCACGTTGGCCGACGCCGGGACCATGAGGCGCTCTTGATCCTCGATCACGATCTGGCGGCCCGAATAGTCGACGTCGGTCACCCGAGCCAGCCGGACCTCGGTTTGATCGGCTGACCTGACCCAGGTCGGATGCGCGACCGCTGTGGTGGCCAAGAAGAGCGTCACCGACGCGAGCCCGAGAATCCACTTCGTCATGCGAGTCCTCCTATATGGGTTGTCTGCGGCCTATGGGTTGTCTGCGGCCCCCGACAGTCAGGGAGCACCAGTCTCATGCGGCAACAGGCATGCCAAGGTCTGCGGAGCAGTATCTTCGCTCGAGTATGGCTCCTGGACTCGATCGCGTGTGTAACGCTTACACGCACAGTTGTAGTTCTTACGTTGTGCGCCCAATCGTCGCGCGCTTGTGGCAAGGTTGTGCGCGCCGCAGGCCCTCCTGGGGCCGGGACCCCACCGGCCGCGGGGAGGCGATAAAAGGGTGCGCGAGCGGGCTTGGAGGGAACGACCAATGGCGAAGCTGAGCAGAGACGACGTCTTGAAAAAGGCCGAGGAGCTCAAGAACTGGGGCAAATGGGGTCCGGACGACGAGCTCGGCGTCCTCAACTACGTCACGCCCGAGGACATCGTGAACGCCGCCAGGCTGGTGAAGAAGGGCAAGGTGTTCCGGCTCGGCCTCAACCTCGACGAGAACGGACCGCAACGCGGTATCTTCGGCGGGCGCTGGAACCCCATGCACCAGATGCTGGCGACGGGCACCGACGCCGTCGCGGGCAAGCACGACGTCACGCCGGGCCTGCGCTACGCCGACGACGCGATCAACCTGCCGACCCAGGCGGCCACGCAGTGGGACGCGCTGGCGCACGTGTTTCTCGGCGAGAAGATGTGGAACGGCTATCCGGCCACGCTGGTCGACTGCCGCGGCGCCCACAAGAACGGTATCGAGAAGTTCGCGAACAGGATGGTGGGCCGGGGCGTGTTGCTCGACGTGGCTCGATACAAAAGCGTCGCGTATCTCGCGGACGGCTACCCGATCACGGCCGCCGACCTCGACGGCACGGCCAGAGCGCAGGGGGTCAGCGTCCGGCGCGCCGATTTCGTGATCGCCCGGACCGGCCAGCTGGAGGATCGCCTGGCCCGGAACGAGTGGGGCGGCTACGCGGGCGGCGATGCGCCCGGCCTGGCCTTCGAGACCCTGGACTGGATCCACGCCAAGCAGATCGCCGCGATCTGCAGCGACACCTGGGGGATCGAGGTGCGCCCCAACGCGACCGGGCCCGACGTCTTCCAGCCCTGGCACTGGGTCACGATCCCGGCGATCGGGATCGTGCACGGCGAGATCTTCTATCTCAAGGAGCTCGCCGAGGACTGCGCCGCGGACCGCGTGTACGAGTTTTTCTTCTGCGCGCCGCCGCTCGTGATCACCCGCGGGACCGGCTCGCCGATCAACCCCCAGGCGATCAAGTAAGGCTTCGGCCCGCACGCCGGAAGTGTTAGGATCGCGGGCCGGGAGAACTGCCATGGCACAGAACGGCGCGTTGGCGAAGAACATGCGGCTCTTGGGGCACAACGATCTGGGCGGCTTCGGGAACTGCGGCGAGGGGATGGCCATCCAGCTCGCCCGCGACGGGCGGCGCGTGCTGTGGCAGGGCCACGAGTCCGCGCCGAAGAACTTCACCGGCGTGGACGTGACCGATCCGCGGAAGCCGACGGTCATCGTCCAGACGGATCTGCCCCACGGGGACATGCGGTCCAACAACCTGGACCTCGTGGGCGATCTGCTCGTGGTCCCGTACCAGACGAGCCGCGTCGGCATGAAGCCGGCCGGTGTCGAGTTCTTCGACGTGTCCGACCCCAGCAAGCCGCGGTCGGTTGCGTTCTTCGACGCCTCCGGGCCCCACTCGAGGGGCGTGCACCATCTGTGGTTCGTCGACGGCACGTATCTGCATCTGGCGAGCGGAGCGCCGGACTTCAAGCCGCGGAACCCGAAAGACGATCAGTTCTACCGCATCATCGACGTCCGGCAGCCCACGCATCCGGTCGAGGTCGGTCGCTGGTGGCTGCCCGGTACGCGGGACGGGGACTCGGAGCCGGCCCCGGCGCGTCACCCGAAGTTCGACGCCGGATTCCGCGCGCACAACACGAACGTCTACCCCCGCCGGCCCGACCGGGCCTGGATCGGCTACATCGACGGCGGCGCGATCATCCTCGACATCTCGGACATGGCCAGGCCGCGCATGCTCAGCCGGTGGGACTACCATCCGCCATATCCGGGCTTCACCCACACGCTCCTGCCTCTCTTCGATCAGAAGCTCATGATCGTTTCCGACGAGGCGACCGCGGAGGCCGGCAAGGACTGGCCGAAGCTCGTGTGGGTCGTCGACGTTCAGGACGAGACCAATCCCGTCCCGATCTCGACCTTCCCGATCCCGCCGGTCGACGAGTTCAAGGGACGCGGCGGGCGCTACGGCGCGCACAACCTCCACGAGAATCGTCCGGTGGCGAGCAATCTGGTGACGGAGAAGATCATCTTCGGCACCTTCTTCAACGGCGGGGTGCGCGCCTACGACGTCTCGAACCCGTTCCGACCGGAAGAGGTCGCCTACTACGTGCCGGAGGCGCCGCGCGGCTCCCGTGCCGGGGCGGTTCAGATCAACGACGTGCTCGTGGACGAGCGCGGCATCGTGTACGCCGTCGATCGTCTCATCGGCGGCGTCTACCTGCTCGAGCTGGAGGTTTGATCGGCGAAGGGAGGCTCCCTCCGGCGAGGCCGCAAGTCCCGGGTTGATGAGTTGAGGATCCAGGGGAGTGAGGGATCGAACACTGATGACCTGACCGGCAACACGAGGAGATCCCGATGACGGTAGGAATTCGACGTCATCCGATGCCCGTAGTCGTCGTGACGCTCGCGCTCGTCTGCATCGGCGTGGTGGTTCCGGCGACGGCCCAGTTGGAAACGCCGCGGCGTGGCGGCGTCCTGCTGGCTGCCATCGGTGCCGATGCGCCCAGCCTCGACCCGCACCAGGAGCAAACCTTCGCCACCATCCAGCCGGTTGCCCCGCTCTACAGCACGCTCTTGCAGATCGATCCCTACAGTTACCCGAACGTCATCGGCGACGTGGCCAGCGAGTGGACGATCGCACCCGACGGACTGACCTACACGTTCAGGATCCGTCCAGGCATCCGGTTTCACGACGGCTCGCCGTTGACGGCCGCCGACGTCAAGGCCACCTACGACAAGATCCTCTTTCCGCCCGAGGGGGTCCGCAGCATCCGGCAGCACCATTACTCTTCGGTGGCGAGGGTCGAGGCGCCGGAACCCGGCACCGTGGTGTTCAAGCTCAAGTTCCCCTCGGCCTCCCTCCTCGCGAACCTCGCCTCACCGATGAATGTCATCTTTCCGAAGAAGTATCTCGACAAGGATCCGAATTACTTCAAGAACAACGTCGTGGGCTCCGGACCCTTCAGGTTCAAGAGCTACACGCGCGGCGCGACGTTCGAGGGTGAGCGTAACCCCGACTACTTCGTCAAGGACCGGCCATTTCTCGACGGGTACAAGTTCTACATCAGCACGGAGACGTCCGTGCGCGCCGCCGCGATCCGGTCCGGGCGCGCCCACATCGAGTTCCGCGACCTGCCCCTCGCCGAGGTGGAGGCGATCCGGAAGCAGCTCGGCGACAAGGTCGTCGTCCAGCAGACCCCCTTCGTCATCCACTTCGACATCGCGATCAACAACACGGTGAAGCCCTTCACGGATGCTCGGGTCCGCAAGGCCCTCACGCTGGGCCTCGATCGCTACACCGGGGGGCGGGTCCTCCATGCGCTCACGGGACTCCGGAACGTCGGGGCGCTGGCGCGTCCGGGCACCGAGTGGGCGATGTCGCCGGGAGAGCTCGAGAAGTTTCCGGGCTTCGGGCGGGACGCGGAGAAGAACCGGGCCGAGGCCAGGCGGCTCCTGGCCGAGGCGGGCTACCCGAACGGCTTCAAGGTGGTTCTGAAGAACCGCAACGTCAAGCTCCCCTACCAGGACTTCGCGGTATACGTGATCCAGGAATGGCGCAAGATCGGGGTCGAGGCCGAGCATCGGCCGCTCGAGACGGCGGCCTGGTACGCGGACGGACGGGACCAGGGGAACTTCGAGGTGGTCGTCTTCCCGACCGGCGCCTTCATCGACGATCCCGACCAGTTGCTCGCGCCGTACATCACGGGGTCCCCTCAGAACTGGGCTCGCTTCTCCAACCCCGGGATCGACGACCTGTATTCGCGGCAGGCGCGGACGCTCGACCCGGTCGAGCGCCGGAGGCTCGTCATCGAGCTCCAGAAGATCGTCCTGGAGAACGCGTACCACATGCCCGGTCTCTGGTGGTCGAGGAACGTCGTGCACTGGGCCAAGGTAAAAAACTGGGTGGCTCCGCCGAGTCACTTCACCAACCAGAAGCTCCAGGACGTCTGGCTGTCGGAGGATTGATATGCGATCTCATCGCACGCTCCTCACCATGTTCGCGCGTGCTGTCCTGATCGGGTTCCTGGTCGTGGCGGTGCCGGCCGCGGTCCAGGGTGCGGACACCCCGCGGCGAGGGGGCGTCCTGTTAGCGGCGATCGCCGCCGACGCGCCGAGCCTCGATCCGCACCAGGAGCAGACCTTCGCCACCATCGAGATGGTGGCGCCGCTCTACAGCACGCTGATCCAGATCGACCCGCTCAGCTACCCGAAGATCATCGCCGACGCGGCCAGCGAGTGGAAGATCGCGCCCGACGGGCTCACCTACACGTTCAAGCTCCGACAGGGGATCCGGTTTCACGACGGCTCGGCGCTGACCGCCCCCGACGTCAAGGCCACCTACGACAAGATCGTGTTCCCGCCAGCGGGGGTCCGCAGCATCCGGCAGAACGCCTACGGCGCGATCGCGAGCATCGAGGCCCCGGACCCGAGCACCGTGGTGTTCAAGCTCAAGTTCCCGTCCGCCTCGCTGCTCGGCAACCTGGCCTCGCCGTGGAACGTCCTCTATCCGAAGAAGTACCTGGACCGGGACCCGAACTACTTCAAGACGAACGTCGTCGGCTCGGGACCGTTCAAGCTCAAGAGCTACACGCACGGCTCGACGTTCGAGGGCGAGCGGAACCCCGATTACTTCGTCAAGGACCGTCCGTACCTCGACGGCTACAAGTTCTTCATCAGCACGGAAACGTCGGTGCGGGCGGCGGCCCTTCGCTCCGGGCGCGCCTGGATCGAGTTCCGCACCATGCCCCTGGCGGAGGTGGAGGCGATCCGCAAGCAGCTCGGGGACAAGGTCGTCGTGCAGGACACGCCCGCGACCGGTCTGTTCGGGATCGCGATGAACCAGACCGCGAAGCCGTTCACCGACATTCGCGTCCGCAAGGCCCTCACGCTGGGCCTCGATCGGTACACGGCGAGCAGGGTGCTGTACCCGATCGCGAGCTTGAAGGACGTCGGGGCTCTGATGCGCCCGGGCACGGAGTTTGCCATGTCGGAGTCCGAGCTTCAGAAGCTCCCGGGGTTCGGAAGGGACATGGAGAAGAACCGGGCCGAGGCCAAGCGCCTCCTGGCCGAGGCGGGCTATCCCAACGGCTTCAGGGTCGCCTTGAAGAACCGCAACGTGCGGATACCCTACATCGACTTTGGAGTGTTCACGATCCAGGAGTGGCGCAAGATCGGGATCGAGGCCGAGCACCGGCCGCTCGAGACCGCGTCCTGGTTCGCGGACGGGCGGGATGCGGGGAACTTCGAGGTGATCGTCAACGGCGTCTTCAACTACATGGACGACCCCGATCTGTTTCTCGAGCGGTACACCACGGGGGACACCAACAACTGGGGTCGCTTCTCGGATCCCCGGATCGACGACCTCTTCGCGCGCCAGACGCGGGCCCTCGACCCTGCCGAGCGCAAGCGGCTCGTCAACGAGCTCGAGAAGATCGTTCTGGAGAACGCCTACCACATCCCCGGCCTCTGGTGGTCGCGGAGCGTGGTGCACTGGGCGAAGGTGAAGAACTACGTTGCGCCGCCCAATCACTACTCGAATCAGAAGCTGCAGGACGTCTGGCTCGCCGAAGACTGACACACGACAGCGCCCTCGTAGTGGCGACTCGACACCTGACAGCTGTCCCTGACAGGAGGCGCGGGTTGACAAGTGCCCTCCGCCCTTGGTAGCGTCCGCCGCTAAATCGGTATCCGTTCGCGCTCGAGCGGCCCACGGCCTTGGGAGGTGCCAGATGGCGGCAGGAGTCCGGCGTCACCGAACGCTGTTCACCGTCGTTGCGGTCGCGGTCCTGGTCGCCCTGGCGACCCCGGCCGCCGGCCAGGCCGCGGAGACCCCGCGCCGCGGCGGAATCCTGCTGGCCGCCATCGGTGCCGACGCGCCGAGTCTCGACCCTCACCAGGAGAGCACGTTCGCCACCCTCCAGATGGTGGCGCCGCTCTACAGCACGCTGATCCAGATCGACCCGCTCAGCTACCCGAAGATCATCGGTGACGCCGCCAGCGAGTGGACAATCTCGCCCGACGGTCTGACGTACACGTTCAAGATCCGTCAGGGAATCAAGTTTCACGACGGCTCGCCCCTGACGGCCGTCGACGTCAAGGCCACCTACGACAAGATCGTCTTCCCGCCCGAAGGCGTCCGGAGCGTTCGGAAGAATGCGTACGCGACGGTCGCGAGCGTCGAGGCCCCGGACCCGAACACGGTCGTGTTCAAGGTGAAGTACGCGTCGGCCTCGCTGCTGGACAACCTCGCCTCACCGTGGAACGTCATCTACCCCAAGAAGTACCTGGACAAGGACCCCAACTACTTCAAGACGAACGTCGTGGGCTCGGGGCCCTTCAAGTTCAAGAGCTACACGCGCGGCTCGACCTTCGAGGGCGAGCGCAATCCGGACTACTTCGTCAAGGATCGGCCGTACCTGAACGGCTACAAGTTCTTCATCAGCCCCGAAACCTCCGTCCGCGCCGCGGCCGTCCGATCGGGGCGCGCTTACATTGAGTTCCGCGACCTGCCGAACGCCGATGTGGACGCGATCAAGAAGCAGCTTGGCGACAAGGTGGTCGTTCAGCAGACGCCCATGACCGGCCAGTGGGGTATCGCCATCAACAACACCGTGAAGCCCTTCACCGATGTGCGCGTCCGGAAGGCCCTCACGCTCAGCCTCGATCGCTACACCGCTGGCAAGGTTCTGTTCCCGCTCACCGGCCTGCGGGATGTGGGGGCGCTGATGCGTCCGGCTACGGAGTGGGGGTTGCCGAAGGCAGATCTCCAGAAGCTTCCGGGGTTCGGGAGGGACATGGAGAAGAACCGCTCCGAGGCGAGGCGACTCCTGGCCGAGGCCGGCTACCCCAACGGGTTCAAGGTCACCCTGAAGAACCGCAACGTGAAGCTCCCCTACCAGGACTTCGCGGTCTTCGCGATCCAGGAGTGGCGCAAGATCGGGATCGAGGTCGACCACCGGCCGCTCGAGACGGCGGCCTGGTTCGCGGACGGACGGGACACCGGGAACTTCGAGCTGATCATCGGCCCGACCGTCGAGGCCAGTGACGATCCCGATCTGTTCCTGCGGCGCGCCACCACGGGGGACACGGAGAACTGGGGCCGGTACAGCGATCCCGGAATCGACGACCTGTTCTCGCGGCAGTCGCGGACGCTCGACGTCGCCGAGCGGAGAAAGCTGGTGCACCAGCTCCAGAAGGTCGTGCTCGAGAACGCGTACTACATGCCGGGCCTGTGGTGGTCGCGCAACGTCGTCCACTGGGCCAAGGTGAAGAACTACAAGGCCCCGCCCAACCACTACGCCAACCAGAAGCTCCAGGACGTCTGGCTGGCGGAGGATTGAGCCGGATCGCACGAGCGCAGCATGTCAACGTATATCGCGAAGCGGCTCCTCCTGATCGTCCCGACGCTGCTCGGCGCCGCCGCCCTGGTGTTCGTGATCATGCGGGTCATCCCCGGGGACGTGGCGCTGCTGATCTTCGGCGGCGACGCCGCCGGCCACATCGATCCCAAGCAGCTCGCCGCCATGCGCCATCGGCTCGGACTCGATCAACCCCTGTGGATGCAGTTCGGGACGTGGCTCTGGGGAGTGCTCCGCTTCGACTTCGGCAACTCGCTCTGGACCGGGCGCCCGGTCATCGAAGAGCTGCTCGTGCGCCTGCCACTCTCGCTCGAGCTGGCGCTCGCCGCGACGATGGTCTCGGTGCTGATCGCCATTCCCTTCGGCATGCTCGCGGCCGTCCGCCAGGACACCTGGGTGGACTACCTCGTGCGCGTGGTCAGCATCGGCGGCCTGGCCATCCCGTCCTTCTGGGTGGGCATCCTCTGCATCCTGATACTCGTGATCTTCTTCGGCTGGGGGCCTCCGCTCGAGTTCACGCCCCCCTGGGTCGATCCCTGGGCGAACTTCCAGATGATGGTCTGGCCGATCGTCACCGTCGGCTATCGGTACGCCGCCGTGACCACACGCATGACCCGTTCAACCGTGCTCGAGGTGTTGCGGGAAGACTATATCCGCACGGCCTGGGCGAAGGGGTTGCGGGAGCGGGCCGTCGTCATCCGGCACGCGCTGAAGAACGCGATGCTCCCGGTGATCACGCTCGTCGGGACAGAGTTCGCGTTCCTGATCGGCGGCCTGGTCGTCACCGAGACGGTGTTCACCCTGAACGGCGTGGGGCGATTCGTGGTGGACGCCGTCGCCCATCGGGACTACCCGGTCGTGCAGGCCCTGATCTTCCTGATCGCGTTCGGCTTCGTGGTCGTGAACCTTCTCGTCGATCTGACCTACGCGTGGTTCGATCCACGGATCCGGTATCGTTAGCCATGGCGACCAACCTCGAGCTGGCTCACGCGGCGGCCTCGGCGGAACTGTCGCCGCGGCTCACCGTCGCCGAAGAGGTGGCGAAGTTCATCCGCACGAAGCCGCTCGGCGCCGCCGGCGCGCTGATCATTCTGGGGATGCTGGGCCTGGCCGCCTTCGCGGAGCTGCTGGCGCCGTACGACCCGTACGTCGGCGACTACGGGCAGCAGTTCGCTCGGCCGAGCGCGGAGCACTGGTTCGGCACCGACGAGTTCGGCCGTGACGTGATGAGCCGGATCATGTACGGGGCGCGCATCGCCCTGTTCGTCGGGTTCACCGCGTCGTTCACGGGCTGTACGATCGGCGCTCTGCTGGGCGTGATCAGCGCCTACTGGGGCGGGCGAGTCGACCTCCTCCTCGAGCGCTTGATGGACATCCTGCTGGCGTTCCCGCAGCTGATCCTCGCCCTGGCCATCGCGTCGATCCTGGGCCCGGCGGTCCACAACGTGGTGATCGCCATCTCGATCCCCGTCATCCCCCGCGTCGCGCGCGTGGTGCGGTCCGCCGCCCTCTCGGTGAAGGAGCACGTGTACGTCGAGGCCGTGCAGGCCCTGGGCGCCTCCCGGCGCCGCGTCATCCTGCAGCACATCATCCCGAACGTCATGGCGCCTTACATCATCATGGTGACCGCGCAGCTCGGCGCCGCCATCCTGGCCGAGGCGGCGCTCTCCTACCTGGGGCTGGGAGCGGCGGAGCCGACGCCGTCGTGGGGACTGATGCTCTCGGGCTCCGCTCCGTCGTACGCCGAGAAGGCTCCGTGGATCGCGCTCTTCCCGGGCATTGCGATCAGCCTCGGGGTGTTCGGCTTCAACCTCTTCGGCGACTCCCTCCGCGACGCGCTCGACCCGAAGCTTCGAGGGCGGTGAGGGTGACACGGGGCGCGGCGCGGGCCGGCGGGCCGGCTGCGCACCCCCGGCGCCGCTATTTCTTTCCGAGCTCGGCGACCGCCCGATCCCGATAGGAGAAGTTGAAGAGCCGGGTCGGGGGCAGCAAGTCCTTGTACTTGAGGAAACCCATCTCGGAGCTCAGGCGCTGCATGGAGTCGAGCACCGCGGGGTCCATGTCGAGATTCGGATCGAGAACGTGGGCGCGCGCGCGTCGGATGACGTCGGCCTTGGCCCCCGTGTACTTCACCATGACATCGATGTTGCGCTCCTGCCTCCACCCATTGTCGAGGGCGAGATCGCGCGCGGCCTTGACATAGGCCACCATGACCTTGTGGGCGAGATCAGAATTCTTGGCCGCCCAGTCCTTGTTCCAGAAGATCGCGGTGATCGGTGTCGCCTTGGCGCCCGCGGGGCGGGGCAGGGGCCGCACCGCGATCGCGCGCTCCTCGGCCAGCGTGGGGAAAGGCTCCGTGAGGATCGCCGCCTCGACCGCGCCCGACTCGAGCGCGGGCACCATGTCAGGGAACGGCATGATCTTGATCTGGACATCCCGTAGAGTTAGCCCGTCCTTCTTGAGAGCCTGGTCGAGCATCCATTCCACGGCGGCGCCGCGGACGTTGAGGGCGACCGGCTTGCCCTTGAGATCGCCGATGCGCCTGATCTCTTTCTCCCAGGAGGCCTTGCGCACGGTGAAGTAGTCCTCGACATAGCCCGAGTGGAGAGGTGCCACGAACTCGATCGGCATCGCCGACGCCACGGCGTTGAAGCCAGCGGCGCCCATGCCGGCGCCGCCGACGTGCAGCTGGCCCGTCGCCACCTGAGAGAGGATCTCGGGCCCGCCGGCCAGGCGGACCGTTTCGACGCCGATGTCCGCGGCCGGCAGGTACCGGTCAGCCATGATGTAGAGCGCCGCGAAGGAGTCGGAGGGAATGTAGCCCACACGTACCGTGGGCTTCGCCTGGGGCCACACGGGCGCCGCGGCGGCAAGCACCGCGAGCGCGACCATGCCGAGCCAGACTCCCCCTTTGCGGCTGACGATCGATGTCTCCGTGAACGCCCGGGCCGGTCAGGTACCGTGATCAGCGCGCAGACTGGACGAGCCGGGCGATCTCGCCGGGCTCCGGCACGCGGCCGGCCTGGCGCCTGGAGAAGACGACGCGGCCGTCGACCGTCACCGTGAGCTCGCCGAAGCCGCCCCAGCGGATTTTCGCCGGCACGTGCAGCGTCGCTTGCAGCTCGTCGCGGAGACGCACCGCCTCCCGTCTCAAGTCCATTCAGACTGCGCAGCGCTTGATGTCGACCTGCATCCCCCGAGCTTTAACCATACTTCGTCGTCGAAGGCAAGGATGCTTGACGACCTCTCGTCCGCGCTGTATACCGCTCGACACGAGGGGATAGTCACATGGACACCAGAGGACTGAGCGGAGCCGAAGCCCTCCTGCGCCTCCTGCGCGAGATGGGCGTGGAGCAGATCTTCGCGTCCCCCGGATCGGAATGGTCACCCGTCTGGGAGCATCTCGCGAAGCCCTACGGATCGGCTGAGGAAATCCCGCGGTACATCTCGCGCTGGTCGACATGACCCTCGAGCCGATCAATCCCGGCGGCGGGGTGTGACCGTTTCGCCCAGGGGGAACCCTCGGCAACCCAACGTCCACTCACAAGGAGGAGATCCATGAGAATCGAACGGCTGCTGTCCCTGGTGTTCGGCATGGCGCTGGTCCTGGCTGCATCGTTCGCAAGTGCTCAGCAACCGGCCGCGGTACCGCCGCCACCGCCGCCGCCGTACGGCGCCCCGATCAGCCTCGAGCAGGCCAAGAAAGTCATGGCGGGCGCCGAGGCCGAGGCGAAGAAGAACAACTGGAACGTCGTCATCGCCGTCCTTGACTCGGGTGGCAACCTCGTGATGCTGCATCGGATGGACGGCGCACAGTTCGGCAGCATCGATGTCGCGAAAGACAAGGCGCACTCGGCCGTCGCCTTCCGCCGGCCAACCAAGGCGTTCGAGGACGCCCTCGGGCAGGGTGGTGTGAACTTGCGAATCCTCAAGCTTCCCGGCGCGAGCCCTCTCGAGGGCGGGCTTCCGATCGTCGTCGACGGCAAGCTCATCGGCGGGGTCGGTGTCTCCGGTGTCCTCGCCACCCAGGACGCGCAGATCGGCCGGGCGGGAATCGAGCATCTGAAGTAGCGCCGACGTGACGGGCCGGGACGTCAACCCGGCCCCGTCCTCGCTCCGCTCCGGTAGCTCGGAGACCGATGCCCCCACCCGTTCCCAAAGTCCTCGTGAACGAGGTCAGCGTGACCTTCGAGAGCCACGGGCGCTCGGTCCTGGCGCTCGATCGGATCTCACTGCAGGCGCACGCCGGCGAGTTCCTCTGCATCGTCGGGCCGAGCGGGAGCGGAAAATCCACGCTGTTGCGCGTGGTGGCCGGTCTCCTCCGCCAGAGCGCCGGCGCGGTGCGGATCGAGGCCGACCGGCCGGGAATGCCGCTCACGGCGATGGTCTTCCAGGAACACGCGCTGTTGCCGTGGCGCACCGTCCGCGACAACGTGACGTTCGGCCTCGAGAACCGCGGCGTCCCACGCGCGGAGCGGGACGCGCGCGCGCGGGAGATGCTGGCGATGGTCGGGCTCACGCGCTTCGCTCGGCACTATCCGCATCAGCTCTCGGGCGGCATGAAGCAGCGCGTGGGTATCGCCCGCGCGCTGGCCAACGACCCCGAGGTGCTCTTGATGGACGAGCCGCTGGCGGCCCTCGACGCGCAGACGCGGACGATCATGCAGGAGGAGCTGCTCCGGATCTGGGCCACGCTCGGAAAGACCGTCGTCTACGTCACCCACTCGCTCGAAGAGGCGCTGCTGCTGGGCGATCGCATCGTGCTTCTCACCGCGCGTCCCGGGCGCGTGAGCCAGGTGTACTCGGTGGATCTCGGCCGGCCGCGCGGGCTCGAGGTGCGCGGGTCGCCGGCCTACGGCGCGCTGCTCGAGAAGATCTGGTCACAGCTCCGCGAGGAAGTCGTCCGCGCGATGGCCGAGGACCGGCGCGGGGAACGTGCATGAGAGCACTCGGCCGCTGGCTCACCGAGCACTGGATCGCCGTCGGCTCGCCGCTGCTCCTGCTGGTCGCCTGGGAGTGGGCGAGTGCGACCGGTCTCCTCCGCGAGGCCTTCTTCCCGCGCCCCTCGACGATCGCGGCCCACCTCCGCCAGCTCGCAGCGGACGGGACGCTCTGGGGCCACACCGCGATGACGCTTATCCGCATCGGCTGGGCATTCGCGCTCGCCGCGGTCCTCGGGGTCAGTGTCGGACTTGCCATGGGACTCTGGCGGCAGCTTCGCGACGGGCTCGATCCAGTCTTCGCCGTGATCTACCCGATCCCCAGCGTCCTGTTCCTGCCGTTCGTGAGCTTCCTGGTCCCGCCGGGCGAGATCGCGCTGGTCGTGACGACCGCCGTGACGTCGTTCTTCCTGATCGCCTTCAGCACGACGCAGGGCGTGCGGCAGATCGACCGCCTCGTCGTCGAGGCTGCCGTCCACTACGGCGCGCGAGGCTGGCGGCTCTTCGCCACGGTGCTCCTGCCGGGGGCGCTGCCGCTCATCTTCACCGGGCTCAGGCTCGGTCTCGGCTTCGCGCTGATCGTCGTGGTGGCGGTCGAGATCGTCGCCGCGAGCCGCGGGCTGGGGGCACTTCTCTGGCTCTCGTGGCAGATCCTCAAGATCGAGGATATGTACGCAACCTTCTTCGTCATTGCATTCCTCGGCGCGCTCCTCTCCTACGGTCTCGCCGCGTTCCGCGCGCGCCTGCTGCCGTGGGTCCAGGACGTGGCGGAGCCGTAGGGATGGCCGTGCTCCTGCCCGCGGCGCTGCTCGTCCTCTGGGAGATCTGCTCGCGGTTCGCGGTCGTACCGCCGCGCTATTTTCCGCCGCCCACGACGGTCGGATGGGTGCTGGTCGATCGCGTCGTCGCGGGCGACCTGGGCGCCCAATCGCTCGTCACGCTCGCTCGGCTCGGCTCCGCCTTCGCGATCGCCGCCCTTCCCGGCGTGCTCCTCGGCCTCCTGATGGGGGTGGCGCGTCCCCTCCGCGACGCCGTCGAGCCGTACATCGCGTTCATTTTCCCGGTGCCGAAGATCACGCTGCTGCCGTTCTTGCTGATCATCCTCGGGGTCGGCGAGCCGGCCTTCGTGTTGACGGGAGCGACGTCGGCGTTCTTCCAGATCGTCATCAGCACCCTCGGCGGCGTGCAGACGATGGACCCGCGGCTCCTGGAGGTCGGGCGCAACTACGGCGCTCGCGGCGCGCGGCTCTTCTGGAAAATCATCCTGCCGGCCGCGCTCCCGTCGATCTTCACGGGTCTTCGGCTCGGCCTGGGGCTGGCCCTCGTCGCGCTCGTCGCCGTCGAGTTCATCGCGGCGAAGTCGGGTCTGGGCCATCTGGTCTACCGCCACTGGCAGATGCTGAGCACCCCAGAGATGTACGCGGCGTTCGCGCTCGTCGGGGCGCTCGGTCTTCTGCTCACGCGGGGCCTGCGCGCGCTCCAGGCGCGGGTGCTCGCCTGGCAGGAAGAAGTCGGGAGCCTCTAGACGTCAGAGCAGCGTGCACGCCTCCTCGAACTCGAGGCGCGGCAAGCGCGCGAGCACCTTGGTCGGATCGCCGTAGCCCACGTTGCACAGGAAGTTGGACTTGACCCGGCCGTCGGGGAAGAACTCCGCGTCGACCTTCGCGTTGTCGAACCCGGACATACCGCCGACGTCGAGTCCGATCGCGCGTGCCGCGATCATGAAGTAGGCGCCCTGGAGCGTGCCGTTGCGAAAGGCGACCGTCTCGGCCAGCTGCTTGTTCGCCTCGTACGGATTCTTCATCTCCGGCCGGTGCGGGAAGAGCTTGGGGAGCAGCTCGTAGAAGCGCGTGTCGTACCCGATGATCGCGGTGACCGGCGCGGCTTTCGTCTTGTCGACGTTGCCCGGGCTGAGCGCCGGCAGCAGCCGCGCCTTCGCCTCCGGGGTCCGGACGAAGAGAATCCGGGCGGGGCAGGAGTTCGCGCTCGTCGGACCGCACTTCATGATGTCGTAGATAGCCCGCAGCTGCGCGTCGGTGACGGGCGTCGGGAGCCAACCGTTCTGGGTCCGGGCCTTGCGAAAGATCAGGTCGAGCGCGGCATCGTCGAGCGTCGGGCGCATGGTCAGTTCGTCCTCGCGTTCTGAATCGCGCGCCACACGCGGTCGGCGGTCGCGGGCATGTCGAGCTGTCGGACGCCGACGGACGCGAGGGCATCGACGACCGCGTTCATGACGACGGGCAGGGCCCCGACCGTCCCGGCCTCGCCCGCGCCCTTGGCGCCCATCGGATTGAGCTTCGTCGGTACCGGATTGCTCTCGATGTGCATGTCGGGAAGCGTATCCCCGCGTGGCATCGCATAGTCCATGAACGACGCGGTCAGGAGCTGACCGGACTCGCGGTCGTAGACGACCTGCTCCATGAGCGCCTGACCCACGCCCTGCGCCACGCCGCCGTGGATTTGGCCCTTGAGGGTCACCGGATTGATGACCGTCCCCACGTCGTCGACGATCACGTAGCTCACGATCTCCACGGCGCCGGTGTCCGGATCGATCTCCACCTCGCACACGTGACAGCCGTTGGGCCACGTGGCCTGCTTGGGCGAGAAGGTCCCGGTCTCGTAGAGCCCGGGCTCGACCCCCGGCGGCAGCTGATTGGGCTGGAACGCGGCGCGCGCGACGTCCTTGAGGACGACGGCGCGGTCCGTACCCACCACGCCGAACTTGCCGTCCACGAACGTGATGTCCGCCTCGGCCGCCTCCAGCAGGCGCGCCGCGATCTTCTTGCCTTTGGCGATGACCTTGTCGGCGGCCGTCCAGAGCGCCGTGCCGCCGATGACCGTCGAGCGGGAGCCCATGGTGCCCATGCCGAATCCGACCCGGTCCGTGTCGCCGTCGACGTAGAGCACGTCGGCGGGATCGAGGCCGAGCCGCTCGTTGAGAATCTGCTTGAACGTCGTCTCGTGCCCCTGGCCCTGGTTCTTGCTACCCATCAGGACCGTCGCGCTCCCGCTGGGCGCGAACCGGATCTCGGCAAACTCGGGCTGCGCGCCGGCCGCCTGCTCGATCGCGTTGACGAGGCCGAGGCCGCGCAGCTTGCCACGCCGCCGCGCCTCCTCGCGCCGGACGGCGAACGAGGCGACGTCGCCCAGCTTGAGCGCCTTTTCCATGCTGGTCGGAAAATCGCCGCAGTCGTAAGTCGCGCCGAGCGGGTTCTTGTACGGCATGGCGGAAGCCGGGATGAGATTCTTCCGTCGCAGCTCCACCGGGTCGATGCCGAGCTCGCGGGCGGTGTCGTCGATGAGCCGCTCGAGGACGTAGGTCGCCTCCGGCCGCCCCGCCCCGCGGTACGGCGCCGTCGAGTTCGTGTTGGTCAGCACGCTCGTCACGTGCACGTAGGCCGTCGGGAACGCGTAGACACCGACCAGCGTGACCAC
>Ga0066665_10000416_pt1 | contig 16799 bp, 17 predicted proteins | sample GraSoiAngelo_114_FD_75175 | JGI IMG/M metagenome (GOLD analysis project Ga0066665, IMG submission 75175) | Grasslands soil microbial communities from the Angelo Coastal Reserve, California, USA - 14_0903_13_40cm | ecosystem: Environmental > Terrestrial > Soil > Grasslands | place: USA...
CCCGGTCTATCCTCGCGCCGATCGACGCGCCGTCGGTCGCCGCCGTCGAGGGTCGACGTGGGCGCTCGCTCGCTCGGCGCCTGCTCGACTGGGCCCGCGGTGTCCGGTCAGGGGTGGCCGTCGGGAATGCGGGCGCGCCGCCCGGCCGGTGAGACAGGGCCCCGGACCGGCTGCCGGCCGGGTCGCTACGTGACCTCGAGCGGGCGGGCTACCATGATCCCGGTGTGCGTCGACACGCGCAAGAGGTACGTCGCGAGATCGTCGTCGACGACGACCGTGTGCCGGGTGGTCGACGCATGGAGGAACCTCGGCACCCCTCCCGCGTCCCGGTAGCAGAGTCCCGCGTGCGCGCAATCGAGACCGCCCTTGGCGGTGGTGACGCCGACGATGTCCCCCGTCATCAGGAGCGGCTGAGCGGCCGCCACCTTCGCCTTCGGTACGTAGTCCAGCTCGCGTGCGCTGATCTGCGCCTCGACGGCGCTGATCTTCCGGACCAGGTCGGCGTTCGCCTTGAGCTGCCGGTAGGCCTCGGGATGCGTGCTCATGAAGTTGACCCGCTTGGTGAAGCGCGTCGCCCCCGGAAGCTCCCGAGTGATCAGGCGGACCACGCCCTTGCGCTCGTTGTCGACGAACCAGTCGCTCAGGTAGTGCAGCCGCGACGCGTAGTCGGTGAGCTGGCCGCCCCGGTAGCGGGTGAAGGTGATCTCGGCCAGCAGCGCCCCCGGGGTGCGCCCGCCGCGCCGGAGCATCCGCGCGAAGGCGAGCGCGCTTTCGAAGAAGGTCACGCAGTCCAGGCTCTGGAGGTCGACCGCGCAGACCTCGCGATCGTCGTAGAGCTCGAGCGTCGCGGCGACGTACGGTGTCCGGCGGAGCGCCATCCCGACGGCACCAATCCGCTCACCGATCGGCAGGTCGCTCCAGGCGCGCTCGCGCGCCAGCGCCAGCAACCGCTCGAACGTCTCCTCTCCCTTGAAGACGATCGGATCGGAGTCGCGCCCCCGCACAGCTTCCGGGCGCGCGAGCGCGAGGGCCCCGGCTCCCGCCAGGGTCCTCGCCGCCAGCGCGACGAACGCTCGCCGTCCAAGCCCCGCTCGCCCCATCGCCCGTAGCATCGCACGGCGGGGCCGGCCGGCTCAAACAGGCGCCGCCGGCGCGACCGCACGTCCGTCGTCGCCCTCCCGCCAGGCCCCCAAACCCGTCTGCCGGCTCTCGACGCGCTCTCGCCGCACGGTTCCGTCACTCAGCCCCGCTCGGCCGCGCGCCGCGCGACTTCCTTGCCGAGGGCGCGATGCTCGGCGCACCCGATGACCGAGGCGTCCGGGCGCGGGCCGGCGGCCCCGACGAGCCGGCGCGCGGCCTGCCGCCGCCCAACGGCCGGAGCGAGATCGAGGGTGCCGCGGTCGATCTCGTCGCCGATCACCTGCACCGCCTCGTCGCGAGCGCTCGCGCTCCGGCAGATCAGCGCGAGGTCGCCGCCGGCGGCCAGGAATCGTCGAGCCGCGTCCGCGACCCCCCAGGTGCCGGCGACGGCGGCCATCTCCAGGTCGTCGCTCAGGACGAGGCCGGAGAAGCCGAGACGCCGCCGGAGCAGGCCGCCGATGACGGCGGCGGAGAGCGACGCCGGCAATACCGGGTCGAGGGCCCGGTATCGCACGTGCGCGACCATCACGGCCGAGCAACCGGCGCCGAGGGCGGCGCGGAACGGAACGAGGTCCGCCCCCTCCAGCTCGTCCAGGGTGGCGTCGACGTCCGGCAAGGAGAGATGCGAGTCGACGGCGGCGCGGCCGTGGCCCGGGAAGTGCTTGGCGACCGGAACGACTCCCTCCGCGAGCATGGTTTCGACGAACGCGGCGCCGCACGCGGCGACGGCATCCGGAGCTGTCCCAAACGCGCGGTCACCGATCACCGTACACGCGGGATTGAGCAGGCAGTCGAGCACCGGCGTGAGCCCCGAGTCGAAACCGGCGGCGCGCAGCTCGCGCGCCATCGCCCGGGCGACCGCTGCGGCCAGGCGAGGGTCGCCGCAGCGCCCGACCGTCGCCGGAGGCGGGAACCGCGTAAACGGAGGAGGCAGGCGGTGAACCGGTCCGCCTTCGTGGTCGACCATGACGAGGCCATCGGGGCTGAGCCTCCGCGCAGCGGCCGTCAGCGTCAGCACGGTCTCGAGGCGCGGGCAGTTGCGGGCGAACAGAATGACGCCGCCTAGGCCTGCCCGCTCCGCCAGCACCGAGAGGTCGTCGGGAATCCGCGTGCCCTCGAAGCCGACGGCGAGGGCCTGTCCCGGCCCCGGGTGCCCCCGCCCCTGCCTCCGCTGGTCATCCCTGGCCTTCATGAGTGTCCGGCGGAGTCCGCAGAGGCCGGACACGATCTACGACCCGCGTCATCAAAGGCCCTCGGCACTTCGTGGCCTCCGTTTCGATCGAGTCGTTCCCGACGAGAACGTCGCCCATGTCGCGATCGTTGTCTTCCTCCGCGCTTGGCGGCGTCGTCTCCGCGGTCGGGTGACCGTCCTGTTCGCCGACCGCCGCGCTCAGACGGGGCCCGACACGCACGCCCCTGTGGCCGTCCGCACATCGAGTGGTTTCCAGGTATGCGCCCCGAACCACGCCCGGATGAGTTCGTCGGGGCCCCATCTCCGGGCGCGGCACGCCAATGGCCATCCGGATGCCCTCGATACGATCCTGACCACGCTCTGTCCGAGCATCACGAACGTGCCGCAACCGGTCGGACCCGCCGCTCATCCATCACGGGCCCCATCACCAGCCCCGCCCGACCCGCTTGCCGCGACACCATCGCCTCTGCCATTTATACACAGATCGACGCCAGACGACAGGCACAGAGGCAGTGGCACGAAGAGGGACGAAGTCTCCGGGGGAGGCTCAGGGTAGCCTTGGGCGCGCCTCGATGGAGACTTCCGGCGCGGCACGAGGAGCCCTGCATCGGCGAGCGCTCCCGGTGAACCACGATTCCTCACTGCTCGGCGCCGCATCGAGGCCTCGCGTACCTTGCGGGCTGGCCCGGCACCCACAGCCCCCGTCACCGGGGCCGAGCGAGCCGGCCCCTCACGAGAAGGCGCGGCGCGGCGGTCGGCCGCACGAGACTGCCACACGATGGGTGCTCGCGAGCCGAGGGGTGCGGACCCTGCCCTGGTCGATTGGCGCTCTCCAGAGGCGACCGAGCGCGACGCTTGTCGGCCAGATTGCCCTCAGAGCGTCCCGTTGGCATGCCATCCTGAACCGACGATGCCAGAAGGGCCTTGGCGACCTTCACGTGACGCGTCTAAGTGCCTTCGTTTCAACGTTTCTTCGTACTGGCACTCCTGTTGCTCTTCCGACACGCGCGCCCGGGGGAGATGCCAGAAGCGGCACGGCGGCCCGGTATGCGACGAGTCCAGGGGGAGCGTCAGTGGGCAAGATTCTTGTCGTCGATGATGAAGAGCAGATCCGGAGCTTGCTGGTCGACCACTTTCAACGCGAAGGATTTGCCGTCCTGGAGGCGGCCGACGGCGAGGAGGCCCTGCAGGCTGTTCGCCGCACTCGCCCGGATCTCGTCGTGCTCGACGTCGGCCTCCCGGGCATGGACGGTGTCCAGGTGTTGAGGCGCATTCGCCGAGAAGATCCGGGGATCGGCGTGATCATGCTCAGTGGCAAGAGCGAGTCGGTCGTGGCAAAGACACTCGAGGCCGGAGCCCTCGGATACTTCCTGAAACCGTTCGATCTGGAGCGCTTGTCCCAGGCCGTGCGGTCGAGCGTTGAGCTCTTCCAAACATCCAGCGACCGACACTGGGCCGCGTTTAGCACCTCTCGCATCGCGGACATGACGGTCGTCGTCGCGCAGGGCAGCCTGGACACGGTGGACGCTGAGCGGATGAAGCACGTGCTGGACAATCTGCTCGAGGATGGCCGGGCGAAGCTGGTCGTCGACTTGGTCGGCGTGACCTCCATCGACAGTTCAGGGGTCGGTGCGATCGTCGGAGCTATGAAGCGGGCGCGGGCGGCGGGCGGTACCCTGAGGCTCTGCGGCCTCCAGGGCGATGTCCGATCGGTCTTCGAGACGAGCGGCTTGACGACTCGGCTCGAGGTGCACACCAGTCGTGAGGAGGCGATCTCCGCCTAGAGACACCGGCCTCGATCCGGGCCCGCTGCTCGGTGGACATACGGCCTCGGTCATCTGAGCGCAGGGATCACCTCGTGGGTCAGGACGCGTAGCGTCCTGAGCATCCGGTCCATGGGGAGCAGACCGCCGGGATTCAGCTCCGCGATCATTCCGTCGAGACCCAGCTCGTCCCGCAACCCGGCCAGTCGTTCGGTCAAGCGCGCGGTCGTGCCGAACGCCACGCGCTTCTCCAGTATCTCTTCGTAGGAGAGAGTGGCGAGCTGGTCGAGGCGGCTTAGGCGCCGACCCGCGGGTCCAGTATCTCCTCGGCCCAGCCCGAAGCGCGTCAGCTCGGCGTGCCGACGGAAGAAGTACGTGATGTTCTCGCGCGGCTCCTCGAGAGCCTCCCTCTCCGTCGGCGCGGCGTACACGGGAAGGCGGAGACAGACGTCGCCGTCGCCCGGGTGACCCGCCTGGCGCCAGGCCGCGCGATAGGCCCCGAGATGCACCCGGAGCTCCGGGATATCCAGGTCGCGGAGCCCGACGAACAGCGGCAATCCCATGCGGCCGACGAAGGGGAACGTCTCGGGGGAATTGGCGGCCATCCGCACGGGCGGATGGGGGACTTGGTACGGGCGCGGCGCCACCGTCGTGTCCTGGAACCGGTAGAACGTGCCCTGATAGCTGAACGGCTCGCCCTTCCAGGCCTGCCGCATGATCGCCAGCGCCTCTTCGAACCGCGCCTGGCTCTCGCCGTATGGGACCCCGAGGACGTCGTAGGCGTGCGGCGATCCGCTGCGACCGATCCCGAGATCAAAGCGGCCGTGGCTGAGCTGGTCCACGGTCGCGACCTCCTCGGCGATGCGCAGCGGGTGGGCAAGCGGGAGGACGGTCACGGCCAGGCCGAGCCGCACGCGCCGCGTGCGGGCGGCCATGAAGCTCGCGAGCGCGATCGGCGCCGACTGGACGGAGCGGGTCGGATTGAAGTGGATCTCGCCGAGCCACACGCCGTCCAGCCCCCACGCGTCGGCCGCTTCCCCGAGCTCGAGCGCTTCCTGGAAGGCCGTGGCCTCGCTCGTCTCCCGCCGCCGCTCCTCCACGAAGATTCCGAAGTGCATGGCTTCCCTGACGCGGTGATCGGCTCGCGGCATCCGGCCGCCGCCCCCGACAATGCCCCAGCCGCTCCCCGCTGTCAAAGCGGCCGCGCGTAGTGTCCGCCGGTCGTGGACGCCCGCGTCCCCGGGGGCACGGGCGCCGGCGAACACCTTACGGCTGGATCTCTGCGTCCTGGCGGATTGACACTGCACCGGCCGCTTGAGGTACCGCGGGCGGTTGCGTCCGTGGCGTCGTGGCGGACGCGACGCGATCGTGACCCATGAAGTCCAATCGCGCCCGATAGTTCGGGTCCGGTACCGGGCGGGCGAACGGCGCCGCAAACCCGGCCTGCGCGAATCGGCTGGCGATCGTCGGGGGGTCCGGCCAGAGCCCGCTGGGCCGGCGCGGAGTCGTCCCGGCTGCGCCTCGGGAGTGACCCACAGAAAAACTCCACTTTCTTTTATATTACGATCGTAATATAAATACCATGCGTTACGCGGCTGACCACAAGGAGCGCACGCACGCCCGGATCGTGGAGGAGGCGAGCCGTCTGTTCAAGCAGGGCGGATTCACGGGAGTCGGCGTCGACTCGGTGATGAAGGCGGCGGGGCTCACACCGGGCGGGTTCTACGCGCACTTCCACTCGAAGGAGGTACTCCTCGCGGAGACCTTGCCGCTCGCCCTTCGGCGGATGCGCGAGTGGCTGCTCAGGGGGCTCGAGGGGGAGTGGGAGCTCGCGTGGCTCCGGGAGGTCGTACGCCGGTATCTGAGCCGCACGCACCGAGACGCGGTGGCCGAGGGCTGCCCGATGCCCGCCCTCACGCCCGACGTCGGCCGGGCGGGCGCCCACGCGCAGAAGACCTTCGAGACCCAGCTCCATGACCTCGTGGCCGAGTTCGCGGCGAGGATGCCGGGCACCTTTGGACCACCGACCGAGCGGGCGCTCGCGACCATCGCCCTCTTCGTTGGGGGCGTGATGCTCGCGCGGGCGGTCAAGGACCGGAAGTTCTCTGGGCAGATCCTCCGCGCCTGCCGTCTTCTCGCGATCCCCGAAGAGGCCCCCCATGCCCCGTCCCGGTAACGGAACGCAGCCCGCCGGGGCGAGCCAGAATGGCCACGCTACCTCGGTGCGGACCCGGGGCGCGGGGGCGGCCGAGGGCGGGGTCCAGCTCCTCCGGACGGTCACCTATCTCCAGGACGTGAGCCCATTGAGCATCGCCGCGGTGGCCAACCGGGCCCGGTGGCGGTCGGTTCCCCCGCGCCAGATTATCTTCCGCGAGGGCGACCCGTGCCGGGACCTCCACGTCCTGGTCGAGGGGCGCGTTGAGTGCTACCGGTCGAGCGTCGAGGGGCGGGAGCAGATCATGATCGTGTTCGACCGGCCCGGGGACACCTTCTGTGTCTCCTCGGCGTTCGCGACCGGCCAGAACCTCGTCACCGCGCGAGCGCTCACGCTGACGAGGCTCGGCGTGATCGACCGGGGAACGTTCGTCGACGTCGCCGGCCGTAACCCGGCGATGGCCCTCCAGCTGGTCAAGGCCGTGAGCCGCGACGCGGCGCGCATCATGGACCTCGCCGAGAGCCTCGCGCTCCGCACAGCCAGAGCCAGGGTCGCGCGGCTGCTCTACGAGCAGGCTCTCGCCGAAGGGGTCCGCTCCGGGCAAGGGGTGGAGCTTGCCCGCGAGCGCCTCCGGGAAGAGGAGGTCGCCGCCCGCGTCGGGACCGTTCGGGTTCACGTCTCGCGGAGCCTCCGGAGCCTGGTGCGCTCGGGCACGATCGTTCTCGACCGCGCGCTGATCCGTATCCCCGACCTCGCCGGCCTTGCGCGAGCGGCCCAAGGCCACGCCGACAGGATCGGCCGAGAACGCCCGCTGGCGCGGGCGCTCCCCCTCCCCGCCCGGGCGGTAACTTATGTTACCGACACCGGGGCGGCACGCGCCTAACGTCGGGGTCCGGCGCGACCATAGCTCCCGGGACCGGGCGCGAACCGGACCCGGCCACGCCAACCCAGGAACCGACAGGGGGGTACCGCCATGGAAGATCGGCGAGCCAGCAGTGTCATCGACGTCGAGGAGATCCCCGAGCTGTCAGCCGCCCAGCGCGAGAACCTGCTGCGCCGCTCGTGGATGACGAACGACGGACTCTGGTTCTACCAGGCCTTTGTCAACAACGGGTCCGACGCGGCCAACGGCTGGAACACGGCGGTCGTTCGCGAGTTCGGGCGCCTCGAGATGCGACGGCTCCTCAGGACCCTCGGCATGACGAAGGTCACCTCCCCGGCCCAGTACTATCGGGTCTTCCAGCTCGCCGTCGGCCTCTACGTGGGGGACCTCTTCGACTACGAGGATGCATTCGACGGCACGACCCATCAGATCCACGTCAAGCGCTGCTTCGCCTTCACGGGCGTCTCCAAGGCGGGGGTCGCCCAGGTCTATCACTGCGGCCCGTTCGAGCGGGTCCTCGGCTGGTTCGAGGCGCTCCGCCTTCGGGTGAAGATCAGTCCAGAAGTGGGACTCTGCCAGATGGCTCAGTGCGGCGAGTGCCGCTACACGCTCTCGGTGGAGTTCGACGCCGAGTCGGCCGGCGGCGCGGCCTGAGCGGCCCGGCAAGGAGGCGCGAGATGAAGACGACGCTTGCGTGTGCCGTGTCCGCGCCAAGTCCGGAGCGCGCCATCCATCGGGTCGCCATCGTCGGGCCTCGTCGCGAGCTCGACGGCGTGCCGCTCCCCGCGGCTCCGTGGCCAGGTGTCCTGGTGGACCGAGTGGCGGACGAGGCCTTCGCCAATTACCTCGACGGGCTCGGCGGCGGGACCCTTGCGGTCGTGCTCGTCGTGGCCGAGGCAGGCGATCGGGGTCCGCTCCGGATCCTCCGGTCACGACCAGAACGTCTCCGGACCCGCGCCTACCTCCTGGCGCGGGCCCCCGCCCGGCTCCTCGCGCCGGTCGAGGACGACTCGGATGTGGAGGGGATCGTCGACCTCGATCGCCTCACGCCGGAGGCGCTCGCCCGAGCCGTCGAGAACGGCCTCCGCGCCTACGGCGCCCTCGGGACGAACCCGTTGATCCCCGAGTACTATCTCGACGCCACCTACAATCGGATCTTCGACTGGTTCGAGACCACGAAGTGGGACTGGCGCGAGCTAGACCTATCTCAGATCCGGCGGGAACTCCTGACGGAGCCGGAGATCGACATCCTCCAGGAGTCCGCGATCATCGAGTTCGGCACGCTCCCCGGTGCCCACAACTTCCTCCGCGAGTGGGCGGACGAATACAGCTTCTCCTCCTGGGCGCTCTCCTGGGGCGCGGAAGAGGCGCGCCACTCGCTCGTCCAGTGCCGCTATCTCCACGAGATCGGGATTGACGTCCGGGCCAAGCACGCGCTGTATAAACGGGAGCCGTACCCCATAGGGGAGAACCGCGCCGCGACGCTCATGATGAACATCATCTCCGAGTCGCGCGCGGCCGAGTACTACAAGACGCTCGCACGGCTCACCCGGGAGCCGGTGCTCCGAGCGGTCTGGCGCCTCCTGGGACGCGACGAGTCACGACACGCGCGCGCCTTCTTCGTCTTCTGCAAGGAGCTTGTGGCCAGTGCCGAGGAGAACGCCGTCGCCGCGGTGCAGATGGCCTACGTGTGGCTCGCCGACCGGCGCCGGGGGGTGAAGCATCCCGCCGGATTCTTCTATCCGCACTCGAGCTCGACGAGCGGCCTGCGCCAGATCGAGCAGTACGCGCCGGTCATGACCGACGTCGCTGACAGGAAGGTGCTCGCCATGATCCGCAACCTCCTGGATGACGAGTCGGTCCAGTCGGTTGGAGACCTGAAGGCCTATCTCCGCAGCAAGGTGGCGTGAGAGGAGAGCGTCGCTATGAACGACATGTCGCGCGAGGTCTATCGCATTGTCGGCGAGACGCTCAGGGTCCCCCCCGGGGAACTGCGGCCGGACCTCCCGATCCGCGCGATCCCGAACGCGGAGTCGATCAAGATGCTCACCGTGATTTTGAAGGTGGAGAAGCAGTTCGACCTCGAAATCCCGGACGAGGCCACTTTTGGGATCGAGACGGTCGGGCAGTTCGACGAGCTGGTGCGGATGCTCGCGGCCGAGCGGGCGGCCGCGACCGCGCGCTGATGGGGGCACCCAGCCGTGGTGATCCGTCACGGGGTCGACATCGAGGCGGTCGCCGAAGTTCGGCGCCTCCTCGACGTCTCGGCCCGCGCCAAGCGCCGGGTCTTCACCGCCCGCGAGGTCGAGGACTGTGAACAGACGGGCGACGCCGAGCGGCACTTCGCCGGCCGCTTCTGCGCGAAGGAGGCGCTCTTCAAAGCGCTCGGGCGTGGTTGGCAGGGCATGGGGTGGACAGAGGCTGAGGTCCGCGTGGATCCTGGGGGGGCGCCCCTCCTCGTCACGAGGGGGCGCGTCAAGGCGATGCTCGAGGCGCTCGGCGTCCGCTCCGTCGGGCTCAGCATCTCCCATACGGGGGATATCGCCATGGCGTCCGTGATCCTTCTCTGCACGCCAGGCGGAAGACGGCCTGTGCGCCCGGTGCCCGGTCGGCGATGAGCGCGCCCGACGCGTCTCCACAGACGCTTCTCGACGTCCTTCGCAGTGCGGCCGGGCGCCGACCGGACGGGGGCGTGCGCGTCTTCCGAGGCGGTGACGAGGTGGAGCGACTGACGCACGCCGAACTCCTGGAGCAGGCGGGCCGCATCGCGAGCGGCCTCCTCGACGGGCCCGGGGAGGCCGGGGGGCGGCGAATCGCTCTCGTCTTCCCGAACTCGAGCGAGTTTCTCCAGGCGTTCTTCGGGACGCTCGCCGCCGGCGCGGTGCCCGTCCCGCTCCCGCCGCCGCTCCGGTTCTCGTCCCGACAGCGCTACGGCCAGCGGGTCCAGGGAGCGCTCCTCCGCTCACGGGTTGGCTGCCTGCTCACGACCGAAAAGCTGCTCCCGATCCTCCGCGCGCTCGTCGCCGCTCTCGGCCTCCGCACCCGGGTCCTCTCGCTAGCCGCGGTGCGCCGAGGGTTGCCGAGTTGGGCTCCGGTCGCTCCCGATGACTCCGCCCTCATCCAGTATACGTCGGGGAGCACGGCCGCGCCGCGGGGCGCCGTGCTCACGCACCGCCAGGTCGTCGCCAACCTGGTGGCGATCCGTCGAGGTCTCGACATGCGCGCGGACGATGTGAGCGCGAGCTGGCTCCCGCTCTTCCACGACATGGGGCTCATCGGCTGCTTCCTCGGTGCCCTCAGCGGCGCGATTGAGCAGCTCCTCGCGCCGCCGGAGGACTTCGTTCGGGATCCGCTGACGTGGCTCCGCGTCATGACCCGCCACGCGGCGACGCTCATGACGGCGCCGAACTGGGGCTACTCCCATTGCGCCCAGCGGGTCGGCCCCGAGCAGGCGCGGACACTCGACCTCTCGCGCGTCCGAGTGGCCTTGAACGGCGCGGAGATGGTGGACCGCGGCACGACTGAGGCCTTTGCCACGCGCTTCGGTGTCGCTGGCTTCCCGCCAGGGGCAATGCTCCCCGTCTATGGGCTCGCCGAGGCCGGCCTCGCGGTCGCGTTTCCCTGCCTCGGGCGCGGCGTCAAGTCGGTCCGCGTCCGGCGGCACCCGCTCGGCGAGGGGGTGGTCGAGTCGGCGCGCCCGGACGAGGCGGACACGCGCGAAGTGGTCTCGGTGGGGAGACCCGTCGACGGGCTCGAGATCGCTCTCTTGGGAGCCGACGGCGAGGGCCTCTCCGAGAACCGTGTCGGGGAGATCCTGGTCCGGGGGGCGTCGGTCATGGCGGGCTACGACGAGGACCCTACGGCCACCCGCGCGGCCTTCCACGAGGGCTGGCTCAGGACCGGCGATCTTGGGTTCCGCCTCGATGGCGAGCTCTACGTGACGGGCCGACGGAAGGAGCTGATCATCGTGCGTGGCGAGAATCTCTACGCGCACGACGTGGAGGCCCTCGCCGCCGCGGTGCCGGGCGTCTGGGCACGTCAGGCGATGGCGGTGGGCGTCCCTGGGGACGGCACGGAGGAGCTCGTCGTCTTCGCCGAGACACGGACGCGGGAGCCAGAGTTGTGCGACGTGATCGTCAGCGCGATCTCGGAGTCGGTCGCCGGAACGTTGGGGATCGCGCCGCTTGACGTCGTCCTCTGTCGACCCGGCGAGCTCCCACGGACGACGAGCGGAAAGCTCGAGCGCTACCGGGGCGCGGAGGTGTATGCCCGGTGGCGCGGGGAGTCCCCTGCCCGCCGCTCCGGCCGCCCGATCTGCTCAACAGGATGAGCGGAGACGCGGGTAGCGGGCGGCGGACCCCGAGCCTCGGCGGCGCGGGCCGCCGAGGTTGGTTGTCCCCGGTCTCCTGGCGCAGCGGCTACAGAGGGCGCGGAGGTCCGCGCCCGACCCGGACACTCTAGGAGGCCGCGATGGCCACGCGGGTGCTCGTGGTCGAGGACGAGGAACAGACCGCGGCGTTGCTTCGAGATCTTCTGCGCGAGTTCGGCTATGAGCCGCTGCTCGTGCGCAGCGCCGAAGCCGCGCGGAGCGCACTCGACACCGAGCGTCCTGACGTGATCCTTCTTGACCTCCGCCTGCCCTTGATGAGCGGGCTCGACTTCCTCCAGATCGATCGCGTCCGTGCCGCGCGGCCCCCGATTGTCGTCGTCTCCGGAGTAGCGACGGCAGACGAGGCGCGCGAGTGTCTCCGGCGTGGCGCACTCGATTTCGTCGGTAAGCCCTTCAACGCTGACCTCCTACGCCAGGTCCTGCTGTACGCCGAGGTGCAGGCGTTCGGCACGCAACGGAATGGCGAGCGGCGAGCCGACGATCGTCGACGATCGGCGCGACCGCCGCTGACGCTCCCGGTCCGAATCTTCGAGTACGACGGCGCGGAGCGGAAAGGGATCTGTGTCGACCTCAGCACCTTCGGCATGAAGCTTCGCCCGCTCGAGTCGGTCACGCCGGGGCCCGCGGTGAGACTCTACTTCAGGCCTCTCGATGGCGGGCCGGGCCTCTACCTCCTGGCGATCCTCGTCCGCAGGGAGGATCCGGACACGTACGTCTTTCGATTCGTCAACCTGACCGAGGCCGAGTTCGAGCGTCTCCGTGACGTCGTCGCTGGGGTCGGTGAATCGTCCTGAAGCGGCTCCCTAGACCACTCCCGCCGGTCGACATACTGTCCCGGTGATTTGGTGGTGGGCGAGGCTCTCACGAGCACGGCCATGCTCCGGCCGCGCGTGGCCACGCCGGCCCCCCCGCCGCGGCCAGGATCCCGGTGCTGACCGAAGCGACGAGAGATACCATGGCGAACATGCCGCACCCACGGGCGCCGGGATCCCGGGGACAGGGCCAGAGCCAAGCCGGCGCCGTCCCCCGAGGCGAGCGCGGAGCGGGCTTCCGCGATCCACCTGTCACGCAGAGGGGTGCCGCGCGGCGATCTCGACGACTGGCTCGAAGCGAAGCGACAGGTCTTGGGCCGGTGACAACCGCGATGTCCGACTCGCCGCCGTGACAGGGCATCCGCACCGCCGTGGTCACCGCGGCATGCGTCGCGGCCGCGGCCACGACCGCTTCAGGCCGAAGGACTTCGAGGCGTTCGTCCGCCGAATGCTCGATCCCGGTCGCGACCGCTGGCAGCGGCCTACGCGCGTGCTCCGCGCGCTGCGCGCGCGGCCGAACGCAGTCGTGGCCGACATCGGCGCAGGCCCGGGCTACTTCACGCTCAGACTGGCGCGGGCCGTTGGCCCGCGCGGCCACGTGTACGCGGTCGACCCGGAGCCACGGAGCCTCGAGCGACTGCGTCAGCGGCTCGAGCGGCTTGGCGTCCGCAACGTGACGCCCGTGCTGAGCCGTGGCGACGACCCGCACCTGCCGGCCGGCGCCTGCGACCTCGTGCTGATCATCGACACCTACCACCACTTTCCCGATGGCGCAGCGTTCCTGCGCCGCGCCGCTCGTGCCCTGAAGCCGGGCGGGCGCCTGGTCGGCATCGACTTTCAGAAGCGTGAGACGCCCGTGGGGCCGCCGGTCGAGCACCGGGTCGCACGGGAGGAGTTCCTCCGCGACGCGCGACGGGCCGGCCTTGCGCTCGTCGCCGAGCATCCCTTCCTGCCCCACCAATACTTCGTCGTGCTCCGCCGGCGCGCTCGCCGCCGGCGGGCGCTTGTACCCGCGACGGGCGCAGCGCGCTGATCAGTGACGGTGCGGACGGGCCTTTCTGGCCGGGAGAAGGCGGAGGCCGCGGGCGTCCTCGTCACGACCGAGCGCCGGCCCAGTGCGCCCCCGGTCGAGATCGATCCGGTCCGCATCCGACAGGTCGTCGCCGCCAACCCCCTCGCCAACGCCCTGCAGCACACGCCGGCGGGAGGAGCGATCCGCATCGCGTGTGAGCTGATCCTGGAGGGCACTCGGCCACGCGAGGTATCCGTCTCCGTCGCCGACAGCGGCACGGGGATCGCGCCCGAGGACCTGCCCCACGTCTTCGCGCGCTTCTATAAGTCGCGAGACTCGCGCGGCAGCGGGCTCGGGCTCGCGATCGCGCGCCAGCTGGTCGCCGCCCACGGCGGCCAGATCACCGCGCACAGCGAAGTCGCGAAGGGCACGACGATCCGGCTCACGCTACCCCTGGAGCACCCGGACTGACCAAATCGTCCGGACGCGGACCATCACGGGTCAAGGCTCGGTCGCTTTCATTGGCCCACCGCCACCCGGCCTCGGCAAGCTCTATGCTGGGACCGGCCGGCGCGGGCAGGAGCATCGGAATCCGTACGGGCCCAACGGACATCCTTCTGTTCAGGGGCCGCTCCCTAGTCCTTTCCGGTCCTGAGCCTTTGCCCAATCACTAGGCAAGGAGGAGACCCTATCGATGGCCACACTCAACGTGAACCAACGGGAGTACACGGCGAACGCGAGGCCGGACACGCCGCTCCTCTGGGTGCTCCGTGACTCGCTCGGGCTGACGGGGACCAAATACGGCTGCGGCATGGCCCTCTGCGGCGCCTGCACCGTCCACCTCGACGGCGAGGCGGTCCGCTCCTGCATCACGCCGCTTTCAGCCGCCCAGGGCAAGGCGGTCATCACCATCGAGGGCCTTGCGCCCAACGCCGATCATCCGGTGCAGCGAGCATGGGCCCAGGAGGAGGTCGCCCAGTGCGGCTACTGCCAGCCCGGACAGATCATGTCGGCCGCGGCGCTCCTGGCCCGCACCCCGACCCCCTCGGACGCCGACATCGACGCGGCCATGGCCGGCAACCTCTGCCGCTGTGGGACCTACCAGCGTATCCGCCGCGCCATCCACACGGCCGCCAAGCTCGCCGGAGGTGCCCGATGAAGACGACCCGCCTGAGCCGTCGCGTATTCCTCAAGGGGGCGGTCGTGGCCGGCGCCGGCCTGACCATTGGCTTCGATCTGGCGGGCAGCCGCCGTACCCTCGCCCAGACGGAGCCCTTCGTGCCCAACGCCTGGATCCGCATCACGCCCGACGATATCGTCACGGTCATCGTCGGCAAGTCAGACATGGGCCAAGGCGTCCTGACCTCGATGCCCATGCTGATCGCCGAGGAGCTGGAAGCAGATTGGTCAAAGGTCAGGACCGAGCAGGCCCCGGCGGCACCCCAGGTCTACGGCAACCCGGCCATCGGTGGCATGCAGCTCACGGGCGGCAGCACCAGCGTCCGCAGTTCCTGGCTCACGCTCCGGCACGCTGGGGCGGCCGCCAAGGAGATGCTCGTCGAGGCGGCGGCCCGCCAGTGGGGCGTCGATCCGGCCGCCTGCACGGCCGAGAACGGTGCCGTCCTACATCCTCCGACGGGCCGCCGGCTCACATACGGCCAGCTCACAGACACGGCCGCGCGGGTCCCGGTGCCCTCCAACCCGAAGCTCAAGGATCCCAAGGACTTCAAGCTCATCGGCAAGCGGGTCAAGCGGCTCGAGAACCCACCGAAGGTGGACGGCTCGGCCGTCTACGGCATCGACATCACGATGGCGGGAATGCTGATCGCCACCGTCGTCCGCTGCCCGGTCTTCGGCGGTAAGGCGAAGTCCTTCGACGCCAGCGGGGCCAAGGCCGTGGCCGGCGTCCGCCACGTCGTCCCAATCAGCTCGGGCATTGCCGTGGTCGCGGACGCCTACTGGCCGGCCAAGCTCGGCCGTGACGCGCTCGTGATCGAGTGGGACGAGGGGCCCAACGCCGGGCTGTCGAGCGCCCGCATCACCGCGATGCTCGAGGCCGCCGCCAAGCAGCCAGGGCGAGTGGCCCGCCAGGAGGGCGATGCCGCCAACGCCCTGGCCACCGCCGCCCGGCGCGTGGAGGCGGTGTACGAGGTCCCCTTCCTCGCCCACGCAACCATGGAGCCCATGAGCTGCACCGCGTCGGTGCGCGCTGACGGAGCCGACGTCTGGACAGGGACCCAGTGGCAGGACGGCACCCAGAAGGTGACGGCCTCGATCACGGGGTTGCCGCTCGAGGCTATCAAGGTCCACACGACACTCCTCGGGGGCGGCTTCGGCCGACGCTTCGAGCAGGACTTCGTCACCGAGACCGTGGAGATCGCCAAGGCGGTGAACGCGCCCGTGAAGCTCGTGTGGTCCCGCGAAGACGACATGCGCCACGACTTCTACCGGCCCGCGACCTACAACGCGCTCGCGGCGGGCATCGACGCTCAGGGCCGACCGCTCGCGTGGAGTCACCGCATCGTCGGGCCGTCCATCGCGGCCCGCGCATTCCCCCCGCTCATCCGCGACGGGATCGACCCCACGTCGGTCGAGGGCGCGGCCAACATCCCGTACGCGATCCCCAACATCCACGTTGAAGCCATCATGAAGGACACCGGCGTACCGGTTGGTTTTTGGCGGTCGGTGGGAAGCTCACAGAACGCATTCATCACCGAGTGCTTCCTCGACGAGGTGGCCGCCGCCGCTGGCCGCGACCCCCATGAGCTGCGGCGTGCGCTCCTGACCAAATCGCCCCGCCATCTCGCGGTGCTGGAGCTGGCTGCAGCTCAGGCTGGCTGGGAGAGACCGCTCCCGCCCGGCCGCGCTCGCGGCATCGCGGTCGCCGAGTCGTTCGGCAGCGTCGTGGCCGACGTCGCCGAGGTGTCGGTCAGCCCGGAGGGCGAAGTGCGTGTGCACCGGGTCGTCTGCGCCGTGGACTGCGGCCTGGTCGTCAACCCCGACACCGTGGAGGCCCAGATGGAAGGCGCGACCGTGTACGGCCTGACGGCGGCGCTCCGCGGTGCGATCACGATCGCCGGCGGCCACGTCGAGCAGAGCAACTTCCACGACTACCCTCTGCTCCGCATCAACGAGATGCCAACCGTTGAGGTCCACATCCTGCCGAGTGCGGAGGCCCCGGGCGGCGTGGGCGAACCGGGCACCCCACCCATCGCGCCGGCGGTCGTCAACGCGATCTTCGCGGCGACCGGCACCCGCATCCGCTCGCTGCCGATCAGCACTCACGAGTTGCGCCGGGTGTGAGGAGAGACGGCCTGCGCCGGATCGAGCACTGTCTTCACGAGGCAGACTGATTCCCGCGCACCTCGAGGCGCTCCGGGAGCGCACTCGTTTCGCATCCTTCTGCCGGGTCGTCTGGTCCCGGTTTTCGTCCGGCTCTGCGTCGATGCCGG
>Ga0066665_10000423_pt1 | contig 16738 bp, 14 predicted proteins | sample GraSoiAngelo_114_FD_75175 | JGI IMG/M metagenome (GOLD analysis project Ga0066665, IMG submission 75175) | Grasslands soil microbial communities from the Angelo Coastal Reserve, California, USA - 14_0903_13_40cm | ecosystem: Environmental > Terrestrial > Soil > Grasslands | place: USA...
CCACGGTTTTACGATCCGACTACGGGCTTCGTAATGCTCGATGGTCGCGATGTCCGTGAGATGACGAAGAAATCTTTGCGCGCGCAGATCGCCATCGTGCTGCAAGACACGCTACTTTTCTCCACCACCGTTCGCGAGAACATCGCCTATGGCCGACCCGATGCGACTGAAAAAGACATTATTGAAGCGGCGCGCCGCGCGCAGGCGGACGAGTTTATTCAGCAGATGCCACAAGGATACGGCAGCCTGGTCGGCGAACGCGGCGGACATTTGAGCGTTGGCCAACGTCAACGAATTGGAATCGCGCGAGCATTTCTGAAGAATGCGCCAATCTTGTTACTCGACGAACCGACTTCTGCACTCGATCCCGCGACCGAAGCTGCCATCATGGAAACGATTAAGGAATTAATGCGCGGCCGAACGACTTTGATTGCCACACATCGGCTGGCGACCATTCACAACTTCGATCAGATCATCGTGCTGGATCACGGGCGCATCATCGAGCAAGGCCGCGGCCCCGAACTCCTAAGCCGGGGCGGCGTTTACGCAAAACTTTATGCATCGGGAAAATTTCCAACGTGACTGCCCTTGTCATGTTGAGCGAAGCGAAACATCGCTGGTTCACTTCCTGCTTTCGTCCCACGCTGTTATTGGGAAAAATCCGAGATTCTTCGCTTCGCTCAGAATGACACAACTCACGATCCCATGAGCAACGTCAGACAAGACCGATACGTTGAACACGACTGGTGGCAGGAGCCGATCCCGTCGAACGTGGAGTTCGGCGAGGGCTTCTATTGCGAGAGCGCGCAAATTTTTCGAATGCTCCGAAGCAAAGAACCGCGCGCAGTCGTGATTGCCAAACATGTTTCATGTTACGCCGGTTGCTCGTTTGCGATCGGTAATCACGGACGATGCACGATCGGCGATTTCACGCTGCTGAACGGCGCGCTGATCATGGCGGAGGAAAAGATTGAGATCGGTTCATATTGTCTCGTTTCATGGAATGTCGGCATCGCCGATTCCGATTTTCATCCACTGGAGCCGGCTCAACGCCTGATCGACGCACAAGCGCTGGCGCCATATTTCGAGAATCGACCGGCGCGCCCCACATTGAAAACCGCGCCGGTCAAAATCTGCGACAACGTCTGGATCGGAATGAACGCGGTGATTTTGAAAGGCGTCACAATCGGCGAGAACTCCGTGATCGCTGCCGGAGCAGTGGTGACGAAAAGTGTCGAACCGAATACGGTGGTCGCCGGGAATCCAGCCGTTGTCGTTAAGAAATTCCAACTGTGATTCATTCCAATGCCCGAGGGCCAAGGCCCAATGCCCAATGCCGAATTTTCTTCGTTCGACGTTGGGCATTCGACGTTCGGCGTTCGGCGTTCTCTTGCTCATGAAACGCAAACGAATCGTGGTCATGGGCTTTATGGGCTCAATGCCGATCGCCGGTGTGATCTGGCAACACATTCATTACGTCGTTGGAATGCGACGCCTTGGGCACGACGTTTTCTTTATCGAAGATTCGGCCCGTCTGCCGTACAACCCCGAAACGTTCGAAGTGACCGACGAGTTCGATTACGCGGCTAAGGTTCTCGCCAGGCTGGCGCGCGAATTCGATTTCAAAAATCGGTGGGCATATTGCGCCCGATACCTGCCCGGCACTCCAACTGCCGGCATGTCGCTGAAAAAAATCCGGCAACTTTATCGCGATGCGGACGCAATCCTGAACGTTTGCGGTACGCAGGAATTTAATGACGATTTACTTGTTTCCGATCGCATTCTTTACATCGAGAGCGACCCCGGCGTTGAACAAATCAAGATCGACAAAGGCGTGAAATCGACAGTTGAATATCTGCGGCGGCATCGCGCACTTTTTACGTTCGGAGAAAACATCGGAACTAAAGATTTTCCCGTGCCACTGCATGGATTCAAATGGCTGCCGACACGGCAACCAGTCGTGACAGATCTTTGGAAAACGGCGCGCTCCCCTTCTCGTGCCGCGGTATTCACCACAGTGGCAAACTGGTCCACAAGTGGTTTAAAGGACATTACGTGGCGCGGAAAGAAATATCTATGGAGCAAATCGCGCGAATTTCTCCGGTTCATCTCGGCGCCAAAGGAAGCTGGCGAAACATTCGAGATGGCAACCAACATCGACGATACAAAAACGCGCAGAAAATTTGAGCAAAACGGCTGGCGCCTGACTTCGCCGCTGCAAATGAGCGTCGATTACTGGCTCTACCGCGATTACATCCAGCGCTCCAAAGGGGAGTTTACGGTTGCCAAGGATCAATATGTCCGACTCGACACCGGCTGGTTCAGTGATCGCAGCGGATGTTACCTCGCTGCCGGCCGCCCAGTCATCACGCAGGAAACCGGCTTCACGAAAAATTACGGTGGCAAGAAAGGTCTCTTGTCATTTCGAACGCTGGAAGAAGTCGCAGATGCCGTGAAAAGAATCAATGCCGACTACGCGAAACACTCTCGCGCCGCTCGCGATGTTGCGCGCGAAGTCTTCGAAGCCGAAAGCGTGCTCGAATTGGTTCTCAACCGGGCCGGGATCTAAAGAATCCAAGGGAAGCTACCGACATTAAGGTTGGAATTTCGAATGAATCAGCGCACGATGCCTGCATGAAAATTGCCACGATTATTGCTCGTGTTCTTCTCGGACTCGTTTTTGTCGTGTTCGGGTCGAACATCTTTTTGCATTTCATTCCGATGCCGCCGCCTCCTCCGGGGCTGCTTGGAGATTTCACCAAGGCGCTTTTCCTGAGCCACTATCTTCACGTTGTTGCCGTGTTCCAAATCGTCGGCGGTTTGCTTCTGCTCGTCGGACGCTTTGTCCCTCTCGGTCTGGTTTTGCTTGCTCCCATCATTGTGAACATTGATCTGGTTCACATTTTGCTGGACCCCAGTGGGCTGCCAATGGCGATCGTCATTTCGATCTTGTTAGTCTTGCTCATCTGGCGGTACCGCGATGCGTTCAAAGGAATCGTGAGCCCTTGATCGAGGTATGGCGACACAAACCGAAAAAGAGGCACCTCACGTTGTGGTGCACGGCGGTGCGGACACTTTCAAACAGGAAATCGTTGCCGGTAAACATCACCTCGTCGCGGACGAACCAATAAGCGCTGGCGGCGGGGATGCTGGACCGGATCCCTACGATTATTTGCTCGCTGCGCTTGGTGTTTGCACTTCAATGACGATCGGTTTTTACGCGCGGCGAAATCATATGCCTTTGGAAAAGATCACGGTTTCGCTTTGGCACTCACGCATTCACGCAAGGGATTGTGAGGAGTGCGAGACCAAGGAGGGCATGCTCGACAGAATCGATGTTGAAGTGCAACTGACCGGGTCTCTTAGCGCAGAACAGCACGCCAAACTAATGGACGTCGCAGCTAAATGCCCCGTACATCGGACGCTCACGTCCGAGATCAACATCAGATTAAGGGCCAGCGAGAGGCCGGTATGACGAGGGTACTACGAGCTACGAATGTGTTTGGCGCGCCAAAGGCGGCGCTGTTCAACTCTAGCTTGGGGCAACGCCCCAGATTTGCTGACCCGATGAAACCCGAGCGCTGAAAGCCCAACTCAATTGCCGCGCTGATTCGCGCCATCTGGCCGATTGAAACGCGCCTTCAGCGCTGTTCAATGGTCATTTAATCCCCTGGGCGATGCCCCAGGCTCACATCTGAGTAGCGCCCTCGGCGCGATCTATCAGATTCGTTGCTCTTCCAGATCGTACACGTCGAACCAGTGATACACGACACGGTTACGCGGGACGTATCGCTGGATGTAATTTTCCATGAATTCCTGCAGTTCCGGAGGCAGGTCGCTCAGACGCAGATCGCGTTCCTTGTTGTTCCAGGCAACGACCTCAGCCCGCTGACGTTTTTTTGCGTGTTTTTCGATCCACGCCGCGGTCTCTTCGTCGGTTGCGCCGCTGGCAACTAGCGCACGAAAATCGTCGTAGTGAATCTCCGCAAACCTCAACCAGCGTTGATCCAGTGGGCAATTGGAATGGTATTCGCCCTGCCAGTCCAAAAGCACCGCGCGGCATTTGTCCACCGCACGCGCGGCCAAGACATAGCCAGCCAGAGTCGCGCGCGGGCTACGCGGGAATTCCTTTCCGTCCCGCAGATCGCGGGCCAGCAATTTCACTTTTTCAAGGTCTTTATGCATAAGTGTTTCTTTTTCCTTTTCTTTCACTTGGCCCGGCTGCGCGTTGATGTTTTGTCCCGTCGCACAACCGCTTTTCTATCAGCTAATCGCTGACGGCTTGGATTATGGTTGGGCGCCTGACGGTGTCTGCGACCCAGAGATGTCACACGAACAACTGTCCTGCCAGCATCCGGCCTTTCGATAGAACGCGCCAATCTCCGCCAATACGCCGCGACCAGTGCTTCCTCAGAAGGAGGTTCTCATTTTGTTGCGTGCTCGTTTTCTACCAACTGTTTGAAATTGCCGAGGTACTCCTCCAGCTTGACTGACAAGTTCGGCAGATCGAAAACCGAGCGTATCTTCAACGTCACTTCGGTTTCCTGTTCGGAGTGCCGTTCGAAGGCAACGACGCCGGACATTAATGCGTTCGAGAGCGCGCGCCACGCGATACGCCGGCCAGGAATCTGAAGTAAAATCTGGAGAACTCCCTGGTATTCGTCGCCATTTGCATGCCAGCTATAAGAAAACTGGCACTCGTCGATTCGTCGTACGTTACGCAGTGGCGTGATGAATTTTGAAAGCTCCTCAACACGCGCCCACTGCTGAAATGCGCGCTTCAGAGGGGCCCTAACCACGATGGATGTTCGTGTGGCGGTAAGCGGCGCAATCCTCGAAGCGGATCCTTGCATCACGTCATCAGATCGAGAAGCGCCCATACTGCTCCTTCGCAAAAATGCGGCTCCACCCGTCGGTGAAATTGAACGACCACATGTTGAACACGAGCATCGGATCGTGACGTCGCCGGGGGCGGCGAAGGATCGTGCGCAATGAGCGCTTTGAATTGGTTTGGTATTGTCTGGTTTTCATCTGTGATAATTGTCCTTCCAGATGTTAAGCAAGCTCAAGGTGTCGCACGACGAAGCAGTAGTTGGATTTCCCCATCAAGCCTGAGAGGGAGATCGCGCCACCTCTTTCGAGGGATAACGCAAATCTCGCGGCGGTAACGAAAAGCGATTAAATTCGCCAGCAGGAGGATGAGTATTAGCACGAAGCAGGCGACGGCTGAGAGCGCGATGCCATCACCGCGAATCCGGGGCGCGGCATATCGCTACAGACTGGCAATTGTTTCCTTCGCGATCGCACTCGGGGTCGGTCTGTTGGCGCGCCGCTACGGCATCGGGCACCAGTTTGCGATGTTGCTTTTCGCGATCGCCGTCGCTGGCTGGTACGGCGGACTGGGTCCCGCACTCGTCGCAGCGGTGCTTTCAAGTCTGGCTTACGATTACTTCTTCACGCAACCTCTTTACCAGCTTGGGTTCACGAAATACGACCTTATCGACATTGCGCTCTACATCTCGTTTGCCTTTCTCATCTCTCGATTTCGTGAGGTTCGCTGGCGAGCAGAGGATAAACTGCGTGAAAGCGAGGAGCGCTACCGGACGCTTGTTCAGCACGCCCCGGAAGCGATCGTTGTCCTGGATGTAGATACGGGCCGGTTTGTAGATGCGAATAAAAACGCGGTGCGTCTGTTCGGACGTTCAAAAGAGGCTTTGCTCGAACTCGGTCCGGTGGCGGTGAGTCCGCCAACGCAACCGGATGGCCGTCCCTCGAGTGAGTCAGCTGTCGAGAACATACAAAAGGCGGTCGAAGGAGCTGACGTGGTATTTGAGTGGATGCATCTCGACGCGGCGGAAAAAGAGATTCCTTGTGAGGTACGGTTGGTGCGTCTTCTTGCTGCCGAGCGCGTCCTCGTTCGCGGGAGCATCATCGACATCACCGAGCGCGAACGTGCGCAGCAGGCGCTAAAGGAACGAGCCGACCTGCTCGATCTGACGCACGACACCATTTTTGTGCGCGCAATGAACAACGTCATCACGTATTGGAACCGCGGTGCGCAAGAGCTTTACGGTTGGAGCAGTGAAGAGGCGCTTGGCCGGCCCTCACATGAACTGCTGCGGACGGAGTTTCCGGAACCGCTTGAGCAAATAAATGCGAAGCTGCTCCAGACAGATCGATGGGAGGGCGAACTGATTCACGCCGCGCGCGATGGCAAACGCTTCGTAGTCTCAAGCCGGTGGTCATTGCAACGCGACGCGCATGACGAACCACTCGCGATTCTCGAGACCAGTACCGATATCACGGAGCGGAAGCGAGCAGAACAGGACCTCAGAAGCCAGGCCGAACTCATACGCCTCGCGCATGACGCGATCATTGTCCGTGACCCAGAAAGCCGAGTAACGTTCTGGAACGCTGGCGCGGAGAAGACCTACGGATGGACTGCAGGGGAAGCGACCGGCAGAGTGACGCACGAGCTTTTGCAAACGCGATTCCCCGTTTCGCGCGAGGCAGTCGATTTTGCGCTTCAAGAATCGGGAGAATGGGAAGGTGAGCTGACTCACGTCAGGAAGGGTGGCACCGCCATCGTCGTGACCAGCCGCCAATCGCTACGCCGCGACAGCCATGGTGCTTCCGCGGCGATCATGGAGATCAACCGTGACGTGACGGACCGCAAGCGATCGGAAGAAGAACTCCGCCGACTGAATGAAGAACTGGAACAAAGGGTTATCGAACGCACAAAGGAGCTTGAAGCCGTCAATAAACAACTAGAAGCATTTGCTTATTCTGTCTCGCACGATCTTCGCGCGCCGGTTCGGCATATCGCCGGATTCACCGAGCTTTTGCAAAAACACGCGGCCTGGATCCTCGATGACAAAGGCCGGCATCAAATCAGCATGATTCTAGATGCGGCCAGCCGCATGGGCACACTCATCGACGATCTTTTGGCCTTCTCGCGGATCGGCCGGGCAGAAACGCAGAACACAACCGTCGATCTTTCCCAGATTGTGAAAGGCGTTATTGGCGAGTTCGCGCCAGACACACAGGGACGGAAGATTGTCTGGCGCGTTGGCGATTTGCCGAGGTGCTACGGCGATCCGGCGATGCTCCGACTAGTGTTTACGAATCTCGTCTCAAACGCGTTAAAATTTACTCGAACACGTGATCAGGCCGAGATAGAAATCGATTCGCTCAACCACAGTCCCGCCGAAGTCGTCGTGTTTGTGAAAGATAACGGAGTGGGATTCGACACGAGGTATAAGGATAAGTTGTTTGGCGTCTTTCAGCGCCTGCATTCGCAGGAGGCATTCGAAGGCACTGGGATCGGGCTGGCGACAGTGCAGCGAATTATCCACGCGCACGGCGGCAAAGTGTGGCTGGACAGCTCGGTCGATCACGGCGCCACCTTTTATGTCGCGCTGCCCAAGCTTGGGAAGGCAAATGCATGACTAACAGCTTTGTTGAAAAGATGACGCTCGCCGTACTCACGGCCCATCGGCCCGTGCGTTTGCCTTCAATTACGAAAAGACCGTCCACAGGGAGGCTTCAGCACGTTGCAAAACCGGAGAGAGTGAAGTCCTATTAAATCAAGCAGGCCATATGAATCTACCACCACAGAGAACTCCGCTGATCGAATCGCTCGAACAACTCGGCCCGCATGACCACTTCTGTTCGATCTACGAGAGCCCTGAAGAACATTACGCGGTTGCTATTCCATTTATGCGGATGGGTCTCGATCGCGGCGAAAAATGCATTTACATCGCTGACGATGGGACGCTCGGCGACGTCCGGGAGGCCATGGAGTCGGAAGGAATTGACGTGGAACGTGCCACCGAGTCTAACTCCCTGATTCTGGCAACCAAAGACCAGGCATATCTGAAGCGCGGATCGTTTGATCCCGACTGGATGTTTACCTTCTGGAAAGAAGCCACTGACTTGGCCATGAGCGAAGGATTTCCCGCGCTCCGGGTTACCGGCGAGACCGAATGGTTGGTGAGAGGGGGGCGCGGGCTTGAGCGCTGGATGGAATATGAAAGCAGGTTGACTCATGCGCTCTCGGAAAACAACTGTTCTGCGCTTTGTCAATACAACCGGCACTGCTTTCAACCGGAACTCATTCTGGATGTCATCCGCACCCATCCCGTGGTCATCTACCGCGGTACCGTCTGCCGAAATTTCTACTATGTCCCTCCTGACGAATTTCTCGGGACTAACGAGGCCGAACGTGAAGTAGAGAGGCTATTGACCAATATCCGAGAACGCGAAGACGTAGAGCGTGCGCTTCGAGAACAACTCAGCGAGCGGGAAAAGGCTGAGCAAGCTCTTCGCCGATCGCGGGATGAGTTGGAAACGAAGGTGAAGGAGCGGACTGTGGAGTTGAGGAAAATGAACGACGACTTGCAAGCCGTTAACCGAGAATTGGAGGCATTCGCCTATTCCGTTTCTCACGACCTGCGCGCGCCGCTTCGACACATCGCGGGATTCACCGAGTTGCTGCAAAAACACTCAGAGCCAGTTCTCGACCACAATGGCCGGGACCAGATCACCAGGATTCTGGGCGCAACCAACCGGATGGGCAGTTTGATCGACGACCTTCTTGCCTTCTCCCGAATCGGCCGGGCGGGAACCCAAAAGGAAACGATTAATCTCGAGCGGCTCGTGAAAAGCGTGGTCGCCGAAATTGCTCCCGACACGCAGCATCGTAGTATCGTTTGGCGCATCGGGCATTTACCAATTTGCAACGGTGATCCTGCCATGCTCCGGCTGGTATTCGGTAATCTCGTTTCGAATGCCGTGAAATTTACTCGAATGCGCGAGCAGGCCGAGATCGAAATCGGTTCGTTAAACCGTAGCCCCGATGAAGTCGTCGTGTTTGTGAAAGACAACGGGGTTGGCTTCGACATGAAGTACAAGGACAAGTTGTTCGGCGTCTTCCAACGTCTTCATTCGCAAGATGCGTTCGAAGGCACTGGTATCGGGCTCGCCACTGTGCAGCGAATCGTGCATCGGCACAGCGGCCGCGTCTGGGCGGAAGGGTCGGTCAATAACGGCGCCACGTTTTACGTCGCGCTGCCAAAACCGTAAAAGCGAAATGTTTAAGCCGTGTTATAGATGTCATTCTGAGCGACGCGAAGAATCTTTGATATCTCGCCATACCGAAAGACAGAGACGTTTCTGCGCTCAACACGACAGGGCTATGAGATCGGTTCTATGAATAATCTAAAACGCATTTTGTTAGTGGAAGACGATCCGAAGGATGTTGAGCTTACGATGACTGGGCTCGCCGAGTACAATCTCGCCAATGAAGTCGTGGTCGCGCGCGATGGCGAAGAGGCGCTGGAATACCTGTATCGCCGCGGCAAATACCAGGACCGTCCCAATGGAAATCCGGCGGTGACGCTACTCGATCTCAAGCTGCCGAAGCTCAACGGATTCGAAGTTCTGGAAAATATCCGGTCGAATGAAAACCTGAAGATGATTCCGGTCGTAGTCCTTACCTCCTCCAACGAAGAGCGTGACTTGGTGAGAAGTTACAAATTAGGTGTGAACGCCTACGTCACAAAGCCCGTCGATTTCCACGAGTTCGTGAATGCGGTGAAAGAGCTGGGCATATTTTGGGCCGTGATCAACGAGCCGCCGCCGGGAAGCGTGAAAAAGAGATAAACAACAAATGACTTCTCCACTCCGAGTTGTACACCTTGAGGATGACATCCGCGACGCAGAACTGGTCAAAGCCACTCTGGAAGCAGAAGGAATTCACAGCGAGCAAAGGAGAGTTGAAAACGAGCAGGAGTTTCTGGGCGCACTCACGCAGGGAAATGTAGATCTTATCCTCGCGGACTACACGCTGCCGTCGTTCGATGGATTGTCCGCTCTAAAGATCGCGCAGCAGCACGCACCCGATGTTCCATTTATATTTGTTTCTGGAACACTGGGCGAGGATGTCGCGATCGAAGCGCTGAAGAAAGGCGCCACGGATTATGTCCTAAAGACACGTTTGGTCAGGCTGTCGCCCTCGATTATGCGGGCATTGGCTGACGCTCGAGAGAAGGCAGAACGCAAACGGGCACAAGAAGCGTTGCGCCGAAGTGAAAAAGAACTTCGCGATCTCATTGAGACCATTCCGGCGATGACTTTTGCTACACGGCCTGACGGCTCGAATGAATTTGTAAGCCGGCCGTGGATCGAATACTCAGGACTTGCGGCGGCACAGACGACGCGCTCGGGCTGGGAAGCTACACTTCACCCCGAGGATGCGGAACAACATCGCGAAAAGTGGCGCGCATCCTGGACTACCGGTCAGCCCTTCGAAAACGAAGCCCGGCATCGCGACGCGCACGGAAACTATCGGTGGCTCCTAGTTCGTGCGGTGCCACTGCGGGATGAACACGGCAATGTGTTGAAATGGTACGGAGCTTTGACCGACATCGAAGACCGCAAACGCGCCGAGGCTTTGCTCGCTGGCGAGAAACGCATTCTTGAAATGGTAGCGAAGGGCGATTCACTGGCTCAAATACTCGACAGCCTCTGTCGGTTGGTGGAGGAACAAGCCAGCGATGTGCTCGCGTCCATCTTGTTGCTCGATCGTAATCGCTTGCGGCACGGCGGCGCGCCCAGTCTTCCAAGGGATTACACGAATGCGATCGACGGAATTGTTATCGGACCTTGCGCGGGTTCCTGCGGAACAGCCGCTTACTCGGGCCGACAAGTGATCGTTGAAGACATTGCGACGGATCCGCTATGGGCGGATTATCGCGACGTGGCGTTGCCACACAATCTGCGCGCTTGTTGGTCCACGCCGATCTTTTCTTCGCAAGGTAAAATAATGGCGACATTCGCCATGTATTATCGCGAGCCACGCAGTCCGAGTCCAAGTGATCAGCAGGTCATCGAACAGATTACACACCTCGCAGGCATTGCGATTGAGCGGAAGCTGACACAAGAGAAGTTAACACGAAGCGAGCGCAACCTGGCTGAAGCGCAAAGGTTGACGCACACAGGTAGTTTCATTTGGGACATTAACACGAATGACTCCTACCTCTCTGAGGAATGGTATCGCATTTACGGATTTGATCCCGAAAGAGACAAGAGCGGGTGGCGCGAGCGTCGCCAGCGAATTCACCCGGAGGACCTGCCGAAATGGCAAGCAGCTGTAGATCGGGCAATCAGCAAAAAATCGGACTATGAAGTCGAGTACCGTGTTGTTCTTCCGGGTGGAATAACGAAGCACGTTCATTCTATTGGGCATCCTATTTTAAGTGCTTCTGGCGATGTCGTGCAGTTCATGGGCAGCGTGACAGACATTACCGAACGCAAGCGCGCCGAAGCTTTGTTCGCCGGAGAGAAACGACTGCTCGAAATGATCGCGACCGGTGTTCTGTTGAAAGAGATCATGAAGGAGTTGTGCGTCATTATCGAGGAGCAACGGTCTGGGACGCTCGCTTCGGTCTTGTTACTGAATGCTGACGGCACCCATCTCAAGGTCGTTGCCGGACCGAGCCTGCCTGACAATTGGACGCAGCAAATGGAAAAGCTGGCGATCGGTCCGTGTGCTGGTTCTTGTGGCACGGCCGCCTATCGCCGCAAGCCGGTCATCGTTTCCGACATCGCGACCGATCCATTGTGGGATGTGCCAGAACATCGCGCCTCAGCATTAAACCACGGCCTGCGCGCCTCCTGGTCGAACCCAGTGCTTTCGTGGGAAGGAAAACTCCTGGGCACATTCTGCATGTATTATCGCGAACCACGAAGCCCGACCTCGCAAGACATGGAGCTAATTGAGTTGGCGACGCACCTCGCACGCGTTGCGATTGAGCGTGATCGTGCCGAGCACGCGCTGCGAGCGTCCGAGCAGCTGGCCCGCAGCCACGTTGACGTAATGATGCGGAGCCTCGATGTGCTGGCGACCGAAGCTGCGCCTGAAAAATTCATCGGCGAAATGCTACGCACGATCGGGCAGAATCTTCGCGCCATGCGCGTGCTGCTTTGGCTGCGTAATCCGCTCGATGGCAGAGTGCGCATGCAAGTGGTCATCGAGGATGATCGACAGGTGCCTCTGCATTCCGACCATCCCTTTGTCAATGATCCGGGCGCGTGGCAAAAGAGACCCCTGTTCCAGGAAATGCTCTTTACGAAATCGCCTGTGGTCGTCGATGACATTGACGGCGATTCACGTCTCGAGCCCGAATTTCGTGAATATTTGAAGCGCCACCGAGCCCGCCGGTTCATGGGTATTCCGATGTTTGTCTCGGGGGAGTTGCGTGGCTTGATCGGCATTCATCATTCGGAGAAGGGCGCGTATCGCGCGGCAGAAATCGAATTGGCGCAGGCTCTGGCACATCACGTCATGCTTGCGGTGCATGGCCAGGAGTTGGTCGTGCAACAGCGTGAGGCCGCAATTCTCAAGGAGCGGACACGCATGGCCCGTGACATTCACGACACACTCGCTCAAGGATTCACCGGCGTAATTATTCAGATGGAAGCGGCCGAAGAAGCATTGCTGGAACAAGACCCGCAGCACGCGATCGGGCACGTCCGCCGTGCGCGTGAGCTGGCGCGGGAAAGTTTGGGTGAAGCGCGCAGATCCGTGCACGCACTTCGGCCGCAGGCACTCGAGAAAGCTGCGTTCGCCGATGCGCTAAAAGCCATTATCAAGAATACGGCGGCAGGCACCGCTTTGCGCACTGAATTCCGCGTGCAAGGGAAACCGCGTCACCTCGCTCCAGGTGTTGAGGAAAATCTGCTCCATATCGGGCAGGAAGCGTTGAGCAACGCATTAAAGCATGCGCGGGCGACGAAGTTTCAGGCGCGGCTCTCTTTCGATTCGCAGGCAGTTTCGCTGGAGCTCAGCGACAACGGAGATGGCTTCGTTACTGATAGGGGAAACGGCGGAGGCATCGGCCTGATTGGCATGAAGGAACGCGCCGTTCAGATCGGCGCGACTCTAAGTATTTCAAGTGAACCCGGTGAAGGAACGAGCATCGTAGCTGTTTCCCCGTACGACGAAGGCGTCATTTAAATGAAAATAGGAGAGGACAAAAGGAAGAGGGCAATGGATAGGAAAAAGAAGGAATGCATTCGGATCCTGATCGCGGACGATCATAGCGTCGTTCGCGAAGGATTGGTCTCATTAGTTAAACGTAAGTCGGACATGACTGTTGTAGCAGAAGCGAGCAACGGCCGCGAGGCTGTCGATCTTTGGAAGGAACATCGGCCCGACCTCGTCTTGCTCGACCTGCGCATGCCCGAACTCGACGGCGTTGGTGCAATCAAGGAAATCCGTGGCTTGGATGAGAACGCGCATATCGTCGTCCTCACCACGTTTGACGGTGATGAAGACATCTACCGCGCCATTAAAGCCGGTGCGAAAGGTTATCTCTTGAAAGACACGGCGCGCGAAGCTCTCATGGAGTGCATTCGCAGAGTGCATTCCGGCGAGACCTGCATACCACCAAGCCTCGCCGCCAAGCTGGCCGATCGGATTAGCGGCGAGGCATTAAGCGCCCGAGAGATAGAAGTGCTGCAACGTATTGCCGCCGGCAAAAGCAACAAGGAAATCGGCGCCGAATTATTCATCAGCGAAGGTACTGTGAAGACTCACGTCAAAAGCATCTTCAGCAAACTGGATGTAGTGAGCCGCACCGAAGCCGTCGCGACGGCAACTCGTCGTGGCTTAATCCAGCTGTAGTCGTAACACAGCCATGTTGGCTGTTCTGTCGAGCGGGCGCCTTGCCCGCAGGCGCTGCCCAGGCTCAAACTAACATCGCGCCGTTGACGCTCGCCTACACATTTGTTAGCGAGGGCGCCACGGGATGCGCCTCATCACAAAAAGCGGCACAATAACGCGGCACTCCAAGACGTCACCGTCGAAGCGAGCGTCAGTTTCACACATGTGTTTTCGGGTGCGCCGATGCTTCGGCGCTTTTCGTTTCGATGTCGCAGCTTTCGTCCTCGCCGTAGCGCAAGCTTGCCAGCACACCGCCGTCCCAGAGATGATTGCACCTATGAAACTCTGGAATTGGAAAAAGGAAAATCTTCCTTCGGCAGTGCACTCCATCCGGACTGCGGGTGCGGCGACCGTGTCGGTGTGCGTAGCGCGGCTCATTGGAATGCCGGAGGCATATTGGGCGGCGATTGCCACACTTGTAGTGATGCAATCGACCCTGGGCGCAACGCTCACGTCGTCCATCGAGCGCATCGTCGCCAGCGCATTGGGCGCATCGCTCGGAGCAGTTGAATCGACTTACTTTGGCTCAAACCTGATTGTATTCGCGGTCGCGATTTTCCTTCTCGGGGTCCTGTCGTTCGTGTTGCGTTTGGAAAAGACCGGTTATCGATATGCCAGCGTGACTTTGACTATCATCGTCCTCATTCCACGGACCGGCGCGCCATGGATAATTGCAGCACATCGTTTCATAGAGGTGTCAGTTGGAATCGTTGTCGCTCTTGCGGTTGTTGCTATTTGGGAGGAGCGGCAGCGGCTCGCCGATAACACTGATGTTGAGTGACGCCACCCCATCAAAAAAGGTGTTGCGTATGTATCCTTGGGCAACACCGTAAACTGCTACCGACGCGCCGTGGTAATATTGCTAACCTGTTACGATGTTTGGCCCTGAAAACGACTAAATTGCTCAGTTTAACACTTTGCTGGAGCCGCTCCGAACTGAAAAACCCATCGCGGGGTCGCTCACGGTTTCGGCTTCAGCAATTCCGGCAAGCGATATTGCAGGAGATCCCCAATACGTCCGATGCTGACGTCCGCTGGCGAATAAGTTGCGAGGACTTTCGGATCGGTGGCGTAGTGACCTTGCCTAACGAAAACAGTTGTGACACGCGAGGCCCAGAATGCTTTCACCGCAGCTAGGATACGCAATTTGTCGTCCACCAGTACGTAATGTTGGGCCGGGTAGCGTTCCTCGACGTCATCAAGTTCCTGCTCCTTATGCACGTAAATCAGCACGCGTCCGGAGACCGCATTCGCCAATCCTGAGCGACTGACCTTGAGCGGTTGGAAAACAACGTCCCCGTCCGAGAGAATGACCGCAGGACCCCATTGCTGGACCCGCTCAATCACTTCGAGGGCATCAGGAAAAAGACGCTCGGCGAAAGGATAATTGATCAGAAAATCAGACACGAACAGCAGAGACGGGGCGCGCGGATGTTTGGCCCGATATTTTTGCAAAGCGCCAAGGTAATCTGCATAACCCAGTTCGGTTCGCAGTTGCTCGAAAATCTTCCAATATTCCTGCGCTCCTTCCGCGCCGAGCTCGGTGGCGAGGTGGTGTTGCAGATCTGCTGCCACTCTGTCGTTATCTAGCAGTGTGTTGTCGACGTCGAACAAGAAGATGACGCGAGTGGGAGAAACATCGCCCTCATTCATTACTGGGTAGCAGCAAGCACAGTGCCTTTAATCGCCCAAATGCTTCGCGCGTGCCACTTCGAAATGCAATAGCACATCCAAAGATGCATTGCCTCCCCTGCTCGGCGTCCTCGACGATTACTGCGACTGCGCAGTAAGATCGCCTAATCCAGCCTCGATCGTAACGGGATCTGGTGCGCCCCATTCATCCGCATGGGTCCGGAGTATGCGCGTCTCGCAGCGCGACCTTTTTTCGGGCTGCTTTTGATCACCAACTGGGGGAACGATCGCGAGTGACCAATTCCGACCAGACTCCGGCGAAACAAGTAATCCATCACCGCAGTTTTATCGTCGCGCCGGTACGCGGCCCAAAGCGCCTCATCAATTTCGTTCGACGATGTATGCGTCATGCTGCTTGCGAGATAGAACGGCGACTCGCCGACTCGAACGAGGCAATGAGCTCAGCAAGGCGGCGGTCATACGCGTCGCATTTCGGACAGTTCCCGTCAGCATCGATCCACTCCGGATGCTGCGCCAGCAAATCGCGGTGCAGTTGCTCCTTTAACTCGGCGTACGTCCGAACCTGGCGCCGGTTCCTTCGCCTATTCAATAAGCTGTCCTGTAGTCCCATTGCGTTCACGATGGCAGTTTCGCTCTCGCCGCAGGCGTCTGCTTCGGCGCGTTGGAAAGATTTCTGGGTGCAACCTGAGGGTGGCTGCGCACTATCTCTTTTGGGTGATACGCGCGCAGGCGTAACTCATAGGTCCCTTGCCTGACGGTAGAGACACACCGTCCAGCCAAAAACATTTCCGCCCATCATAGGTGGTACTCCAAAATCCGACGGACGCGCAATGGCAACAAATGCGCAGCACCGTAGCCTGCCCACAAGATGGATATTAAAAAATATAGCGCGACGGTAGTACGAGAAATCTTTCAGGTCCTTTGCATCGTATTATTGTTGATGACCTGGTGCACGCTCTCGGCGCAGAACGAACAACCACGCATTCGAAATATTGTTCTGGTTCACGGTGCCTGGGCAGATGGTTCCGGCTGGAAAGGCGTTTACGACATTCTGGTCAAGGATGGCTTCAACGTCAGCATCGTCCAGGAGCCGGAGACCTCTTTTAAAGAAGATGTCGCTGCTACGAAGCGCGTGCTCGCTCAACAAGATGGACCGTGCGTTCTGGTCGCTCACAGCTATGGGGGAGCAGTAATTACCGAAGCCGGCACAGATCCATCAGTTGCCGGATTGGTCTACATCGCGGCCCATATGCCAGATGCTGGGGAGAACGAGGCTGACGACGGAAAGCGATTCCCGAGCGATCTCAGCAAATCGAACGCGATAAAGAAGACGGCAGACGGTTTCACTTACCTCGACCC
>Ga0066665_10000424_pt1 | contig 16727 bp, 18 predicted proteins | sample GraSoiAngelo_114_FD_75175 | JGI IMG/M metagenome (GOLD analysis project Ga0066665, IMG submission 75175) | Grasslands soil microbial communities from the Angelo Coastal Reserve, California, USA - 14_0903_13_40cm | ecosystem: Environmental > Terrestrial > Soil > Grasslands | place: USA...
CTCCTGGCGACGCTCTCGCGTCGCGTCCGGCAGGCCGAGAAGTCGCTGAACGCGTGAGGGGGGAAGGCAGAACGTCGCACACACGCGTGGGGCCCGTCCCCACGCGGCAGCTCGCGAGCTAGCTGGCGCTGCCGATCCGCCGCCGGACGCGCCCCTCGTCCTCGAGGATGACGCCGAACCCGTCGCCCGGGTGCGAGAAGACCCGCCGCGCGGCCGTCCCTTCAAGCGCGCCGGTGCCACGGCGCAGCCGGCTTCCGCGGGCCATCACGCCCGCCCCCGGTCAGGCCGCGGCGGCCCGGGTAGGTGCTCGGACGGAGGCTCGGCGATCAGCCGAAGAAGCTGATGGCAGTGCGGACAGTCGAGCGTCCGGGCGTCCTCGAATCGACCGCCGGCCTCGAACGCCTGTTCGGTGCCGCAGCGCGGACACGCCCCGCTCACCGCTACGAGCCTCCGGTCCTCGCGGAGACGGAGACCCGCGACGACCACCCCGGCGACGGTAAAGGTCGGGACCAGCACGAAGTGAGCGACCGGAATGAACACCGATACCAGCGCCAGCGCCCAGCAGGCGCCAAGGCCGGCCAGGGCGCGGGCTGTCCGGCGGCCGGTACCCTGAACGACGACGACGGCCCTGGCGCGCGTAGGCGACGTCCCGAACGCCGTGAGTGACGCGGAGACCTCGACGACACCATACCCAGCGCGAGCCTCTCCCGTCCGCGCCCCGGTTCCCCATGCCGTTTCGTCCGCCCCGTTCTCGTCCATACCTGTCACACTGTAGGCCGGGGACATGAGAGGGCGATGAGAGGGAGATGAGAAGTCGCTCTGCTCCCCCGCTCGGTCCGCTCCTCTCGTGGCCGCTGAGCCCGAGCCGACCGCCGTGTCCGAGCCTGATCCGGCCTCGGCCCCGCCGGGGGCGTGCCGACCGACGGGGACTCGCGACGGGCGCCAAGCGCCCGGGGCGAGCGCCAGCACGGACGGAGTCGCCCGCCCCACCGGCGAGCTTAGCCGAGGCCGCCTACGCGCACCGGCCGCCGTCCACCAGCACGCACGAGCCCGTGATCATCGCCGCGTCGTCGGAGGCGAGAAAGACCGCGGTCCGCGCGAGGTCCTCGGGCTGGTTGAGGCGCCCGAGGGGGACGGTGGCGATATAGCGACTCCGGCCCTCCGCGTCCACGGCGGGCTTCGCCATGAAGGTCGCCAGCATCGGGGTCTCGGTGGCAACGGGCGCGATGGCCACGACGCGGACCCCGTGCGGCGCCGCCTCGAGGGCCAGACTCTTCGTCAGCGTCACCACGGCGCCCTTCGAGGCCGCATACGTCTGCCCACCCCGCCGCGGCCGCGTCGCCGCCGTCGAGGCCGTGATCAGGAAGACGCCCCGCCGCTGACGCTTCATGACCGGGAGCGCGTACTTTGCGCCGAGCCAGACGCCCTTGACGTTGACGGCCATGATCCGGTCGAAGACGGTCTCATCGACATCCTCGATGTCCGTCGGCCACTGGGGCACGCCTGCATTGGCGAGGAACACGTCGAGCTGCCCCCACATGGCGACCGCGCGCTCGACCAGCGTCTGGTTGTCGGCCGCGCGCGCGACGTCCGCGCGGGCGGCCGCCGCCTGGCCTCCCTGTCGCTCGATCTGCTCCACGATCGTCTTGGCGCCCGCCTCGTCGATGTCGGCCACGAGGACGCGGGCCCCCTCCCGGGCGAACGCGAGTGCCGACGCGGCGCCGATCCCCGATCCCCCTCCAGTCACTATCGCCACCCGATCCGTGAGTTTCATCTAGGCCTCCCTTGTGCGCACGATTATCCTCACCCCCATGGGTCCGCGCCAGCCGGCGGGCGCGTCCAGACGACCCTTCTCTGGCCCGCGCCGACCCGGACGGGTGGGCGCCCGCCGTGGCCGGCACGACGATTTGCCTCGCGAGCGTTGCGCGGCGTCCGTGTTCTTCCCTCTGGCGCATCCCGGCCCGCAGTGTCGGTCGTCGGGTGAGGGAGACCGCGCGCGGCGCCCGCTTCGGAAGCGCCCCCGCACGCCTGCACCACCCGCGCCGCCGGCTGACCCCTCCTTCACCGGGTTCCCATGCGCGGGTCCAGGGCGTCGCGAAGCCCGTCGCCGAAGAGGTTGAAGCCGAGCACCGCCAGGAAGATCGCCAACCCCGGGTACGTGGTCAGGGCGGGCGTCCGGAAGATATACTGGCGGCCCTCGCCGAGCATCGTGCCCCATTCGGGGGTCGGCGGCTGGACTCCGAGGCCGAGGAAGCCGAGGCCGGCCGCGACGAGGATCGCGGAGCCCAGGTTGAGCGTGGCCTGGACGATGACGGGCGCGATCACGTTGGGCAGGACGTGGCAGAAGATGATGGTGCGCTGCCGCTGGCCAATCGCCGCCGCGGCCTCGACGTAGACCTGCTCGCGAATCGAGAGCACGGAGCCGCGGACGAGCCGGATGAAGGAGGGGATTGCGCCGACACCAACCGCGATCACGACGTTTTGGAGCCCCACGCCCAGCACCGAGACCAGCGAGAGCGCCAGCAGGAAGCCGGGGAAGGACAGGAGGACGTCCGTGAACCGCTGGATGATCAGGTCCGTCACCCCGCCGCGGAAGCCAGAGATCGCCCCGAGCGGAACGCCGACCGCGAGCCCCAGGCCGACGGCCAGGAAACCGATCAGGAGCGAGAGCCGCCCCCCGTAGAGGAGTCGCGCCAGCAGGTCGCGCCCGAGGTGGTCGGTGCCGAGCGGGTGCAGCCGAGAGACCGGCCCGAGCGCCTGGCCGAGGTCCTGGCCCTCGGGATCCTGTGGGGTAAGCGCCGGCGCGGCCAGCGCCAGGCCGAAGAGCGCCAGGAGCAGCAGCAGACCGGCCGCGGCGGCCCGGTGGCGCCGGAAGCGCCGCCAGCTCCCGAGTCCGTAGGGCAAGCGCGGCCGGTGCCGGGCCCCAGACCGCTCAGCCGTAATGGATGCGGGGATCGACATACGCGTAGAGGAGGTCGACGAGCAGGTTCGTCAGGGTGAACAGCGCCGAGAAGGTCAGCACGATGCCCTGCACCACCGGGTAGTCGCGAGCGAAGATCGAGTCGATCAGGAGCAGCCCCAGCCCCGGCCAGCCGAACACCGATTCGGTGAGGACCGCCCCGCCGAGCAGGGCGCCGAACTGGAGCCCGACGGCGGTGATGATCGGGACGAGCGCGTTGCCGAGGGCATGACGCCAGAGAACCGCCCGCTCGGCGAGCCCCTTGGCGCGCGCCGTGCGCACGTAGTCCTGCCCGAGCACCTCGAGCACGCTCGACCGCGTCATGCGCGCGATGAGAGCCATCGAGAAGGCGCCCAGGGTGAGGGCGGGCAGCACGATGCTGGCGGGTTCCTCGGCGCCGGCGGCGGGCAGCCAGTTGAGGTCGATGGCAAAGACGATGATCAGGACGAGGCCGAGCCAGTACACGGGCATCGAGACGCCGGAGAGCGTCGCCATCGACAGCAGGTAGTCGAAAATGGAGTACGGACAGGCCGCGGCGGCCACGCCGGCGGCGATCCCGATAGCGGTCGCGATGGCCGAGCTCACGACGGCCAGCTCGACCGTTCTCGGCAGCCGTCCGAGCAACTCCCGCGTGACCGGCTCCGACGTGCGCGCAGACACGCCGAGGTTGCCCCGCGCGAGCCGGAGGAGGAAGCTGCCGTACTGCACCGGAAGTGGCCGGTCCAGCTCGAGCTGGCTCCGGAGGCGCCCCACCTCTTCCTCGCTCGCGAGCACGCCGGCGATGACGCGGGCGGGGTCGCCCGGGAGCACGCGGACCATCAAGAACACGATGACCGAGACGCCGAGCAGCGTGACGACGGCGCCGGCCAGTCGCTCGGCCAGGTATCGCCGGAGTGTCGTCATCGACCGGCCGCACCGTAATCCCGGCGCCGCCGGCGGGCGCCGCTGTTCCGCCCCGCGTCTCCTACCGAGCCGGACGCGCGTGGACCGCGGCAAACTTCTCGTTCGGGAGAGACCCCACGTCCGTCACCTTCGCCGAATAGACGATCGGGAAACGCTGTACCCAGAGAAAGACCCATGGCGCGTCCTCCCACACCTGCTTCGACGCCTCGCAGTAGAGGCTCCGCCGCCGGTCGGGGCTGAGCTCTTGCTCGGCGGCGAGGATCAGCCTGTCCACCTCCGGGTTCGCGTAGAAGCTCGTCGCGAGGCCGCCCGGAGGGGCGTACGTCGAGAGGAACTGGAGGGCCTGCTGGGAGGCGTCGAGGAAGGGGGGCGCCCAGCCCAGAAAGTGAAGCTGGGTGGTGTTCCGCTCGGCCGGGGTCGAGATGGTCGCGACGTACGACGGCCAGTCCATCGTTTGCAGTTCGACCACGAGCCCGACCTCGCGGAGGTAGCCGGCGATCGCCTGCGCGGCCTCCTTGTCCTGAACGTAGCGCCCGGTGGGATGGAGGAGCTGGAGCCGCGTCCCCGGCTTGATCCCCGCCTGCGCGAGGAGCGTCTTCGCCCTCGTCGGGTCGTGTGCGTAGGCCCCCGTCCGGCAGTACCCGAATAGCGTCGAGGCCATCGGGGCGTCCATGGGGTCGGCGGCGCCGAAGAGGACGTTCTTCACGATCGCCGCCTTGTCCACCGCGTAGTTGAGCGCCTGCCGCACGCGCCGGTCGGAGAGGAACGGCTTCCGGGTGTTGATCGCGACGAAGATCGTCCGGTCGCTCGGCGCGAGCAGGACCTTGAGCGAAGGGTTCCGCTGAAGCGCGGGCACGTCGGCGAGTGGCGGCAGGATGATCAGATCCACCTGGCCCGCGAGGAGCAGGCTTTCGCGCGTCGCAGCCTCGGGAACGATGCGAACGACGACCGACTCGTACGACGTCGGTCGGCCCCAGTAGGCGAGATACCGCGCGAAGACGAGGCTCTCGCCCTTGCGCCGCTCCGTGAGCGTGTAGGGCCCGGTGCCCACGATGTGGACGTAGTTCTTGTAGTCGTTGCCGGGGGCGGCGGCCGACGCCGGCGACAGCAGTCCCGACGTCGTCGAGGAGAGGGCGCCGAGGAAGGCCGCGTACGGGTGCTTGAGCGTGACCCGGACCGTCAGCGGATCGACGACGTCCGTCTTCTCGATCGGGTAGGCAGCGCGGATCGGGACCCGCACCGCGGGATCGATCAGCCGATCGAAGTTCCATTTGACCGCCTTCGCGTCGAACGGGGAGCCGTCGTGGAAGCGCACCCCGGGGCGCAGCCTGAAGGTGTACTGGCGCCCGTCGGCCGAGACCGTCCAGCCCTCCGCGAGCAGGGGCAGGATCCGGCCGGCCTCGTCGATCGTCGTCAGCGTCTCCACCGTGTAGTCCACGAGATTGCCGACGGTGGTGGTCGTCGTCTGCACGGGATCCATCGTGTCGGGGTCGATACCCACGGCGATACGGAAGGCGGCCGCCCCTGCCGGTCCGGCGCCGAGGGCGGCGCCGACGAGCAGGGCGGCCAGGACCGCGCCGGGCCCGCGCCACCACCGGTGCTGTCGCCTCGTCACCGCCATGCGCGCCTCCCGCTCTCGCCGGCCCGGGCGAGAGCCCGCTATGCTTATCGCAGGCGCGGATGGCGCTGTCAACGCCCGCGCCGCCGGCGCTATGATGGAACTAGCGATGTCTGTCGAGTGCACGCGATGCCGCCAGGAGAATCCCGAGACGGCGCGGTTCTGCTCGCGCTGCCACACTCCGCTTCGCTTCACCTGCCCCGCCTGCGGCCACGCGCAGAGCCACGGCGGCACCTGCGAGGCGTGCGGCGTGGACTTTCTCAAGTACGGGCTGGTCGACCTCGGCCGGATGCAGGTCGAGGCCGCGCGCGCGCGCGCGCGCGAGCGGCACCGCCACGAGCTGTTCCGGCAGCTCGCGCTCGTGCCGCTCACGGGCGGCCTCTCGCTCTTCAAGTACTTGCGCAACCGTCTGCGCGACCGGTGACCCGGTGACGGCCGGGCGCGCCGGCGCTCAGGGAGGCGGCATGCGCTCCCACCAGGACACGATCCGAGACCAGTTCACCAAGCAGGCGATCCCGTTCTCGAACGCGCCCGGCGTTCGGGACGAGGAGGCGCTGCGGCTCCTGGTGGACTTCGCGGGCGCCGGACCCGACGACACCGTGCTCGACGTGGCCTGCGGCCCTGGCCTGGTCGTGTGCGCTTTCGCGCGGGTCGCCCGCCACGTGACCGGAATCGACCTCACGCCGGCCATGATCGAGCGCGCACGGGGGATCCAGCGGGAGCGCGGTCTCCGCAACGTGACGTTCGAGGTTGGGGACGTCCGCGCCCTCCCCCACCCGGACGCCTCGTTCACGATCGTCGCCTCGCGTTTCGCGTTCCACCACATCCCGGAGCCGGCGGCGGTCCTCGCCGAGATGAAGCGTGTCTGCACGCCGGGGGGCAAGGTCCTCGTGACCGACGTCGAGGCCTCGCCCGACCCGGCGAGGGCGGCCGCCTTCAACCGCATGGAGAGGCTCCGCGACCCCTCCCACGTGCGCGCGCTGCCGCTGGCCGAGCTGCTCGCGCTGTTCTCGGCGGTCGGGCTCCCCGCGCCGCGGACGACGGCCTACGACCTCCGGAGCGAGCTGGAGGGGCTACTCGGGCGCTCGTTCCCCGAACCGGGCGACGAGGCGAAGGTCCGCCAGGCGATCATCGACTCCCTGGTCGACGACGCGCTCGGCATCGGCGCACACCGTCGGGGCGCCGAGGTCCACGTCGCCTATCCGGTCCGGATCCTGCTGGCGGAGCGGTAGCCCGCCCCCCGGCCTCAGCGGCCGCTCGCCTCGACCGACGTCGCCCGGAGGGTTTTGCCCTCGGCGGCGAACGTGACGCTGACCCTGTCGTTCGGGGCGATACCGCGGAGGAGATCCGGCCGCGCCACGAACGTCAGCGCGCCTCCCGTCTCGGCGTCCCGCAGGGTCAGCGTGCTCCGGGCCCGGTCGACCGCGGTCACGACTCCGACGTGGGTGTTGGGGCCGGCCGAGTCGCAGGCCAGCGCGGGCGCCGCGAGCACGCGCGTCCCCAGCGAGAGAGCGAGAACGAGGGAGGACAGACGCTTCATCGTCGCACTCCTTCCCGGTTTGTGGTCGTCTCAGACATGATCCGCCGCGGGCGCCGGTGTGGCAACCCGCTGCCCGTCCCGGATCACGTGTCGTGCCCGGAACCGGCGGGTTGCCCGGACCGTGTTGCCGGCGCCGTCGATGTAAGCGAACTGGCCCTCTTCGAGGTCGAGCACGACCGCGTCGCCCGCCATTCCGGGCGCCAGCGACCCGAGCTCGGCCGATTTCCCGAGCGCGGCGGCCGGGCGGCTCGTGACCGACGCGACCACCTCGTCGAGCCCGAGACCGAGGGCGAGAAACTTCGACATCAGCCCGCGGAGGTGGTAGACGATGCGCCCGGGTGGCGGGTTGTGCAGGTCCGTGCTGAGGGTCGTCGGGCGTAGGCCCTCCGCCAGCGCCCGCTCGGCAACCTTCACGTCGCAGTGCACGGAGGCGTGGCCGACGTCCAGCACGACTCCCCGCTCGGCGGCCGCGCGGACCTCGGGACGAACGCGGCCGTTCGAGCCCAGGACCTGCTCGGCGTTGCCGTTGAAGATGTGGGTGGCGATGTCTCCCGGCCGCAGCTGCTCGAGGATCTCTGGGAGCGGGATCGGCGTGTCGGAGACGTGCACCATCAGCCCCACCCGGGCCTGGTCGGCCGCCCGGCGGGCGCGCCGGAGCGCCTCGCGCGCGTTGGCCTGGTCCCCCTTTCCGGTCCCGCCGTGCGCGATCCGGACCTTGACGCCGAGGATCAGGTCACGGTTCTCCCCGATCACGCGCGCGGCCTCCTCCACTTGGGCGAACCTGATGTCGCCGAGCTCGGGGACCACGCGCACGGTCGCGAGTCCCGTCGCGCTAAGGTGCAGGAACGCGTAGACTCGCGTCCGGTAGGTCGGGATCACGTAGTCGCGGAGGCCGGCGAAGGTCATCCACCCGGCGCTCCCGGCGTCCACCACCGTCGTGACGCCGTTGACGAGCGCCGCCCGGTCGGCGTGGATCCCGATCGGGAGCGCGCCGTCGTAGACGTGCGCGTGGAGATCGATCAGGCCCGGCGTGACGAGGGCGCCCGTCGCGTCGACCACCTCGCCGGCGTCAGCGCTCGCGAGGCTCTCCGCGACGGCGGCGACCCGCCCGCCGCGGAGGGCGACATCGCGCCGGGCCGACACGCCCTGGGCAGGGTCGATGAGGGTTCCCCCGCGGATCAAGAGGTCCCAGCGTGGGGGCATCGGCGCCTCGCGGGTTCAGGTCGACGGCGAGGTCGAGCGTGCGATCGTCCACTCGAGCGCGTCCGCCGCGCGGGCGTCGTTCGGCCGCCCGCGCTTCCGGAGCTCGGCGATCACGCGCCGCCGCGTCTCGACGGGCCGGTTCTGACCCAGCTTGAACTTCACGCGGCGCCGGAGCACCTGGAGCCCGAGCGCGGCGAGCCGGGCGAGGTGGCCCGCGTAGAGCGGGTCGCCGACGGCGAGCGACCGGAACCCGCCCTCCGCCTGGTGTTTGGCCAGGAGGCGGAGCTGCTGGGCGGCGACCGCCTCCGGCTCCTCGCTGACCGAGCCCAGACACTCGAAGATCGTGGTCCGGTGGTACGCCGTCGCCGCACCGGCATATTCCGGGTGCACCCAGTAGGATGGGATCACGGCGAGCACCTCGTCGACCTCGAAGACGCAGCGCGGCCGCGCCCGGAGGTCGGCGGCCTGCTCGTCCTCCCGCACGATGTGGAGCTCGACGAGGTCTCCGCTCACGACGAACGGGTAGAGGCCGACGTGGGGCGTGCCGTCCTCGCCGACCGTCACCAGACGGCCCAGCTCCTGCGAGCGGACGAAGCGGTCGACCTCGTCGGCGGGGACGTCGGCATAGTAGCCATGAAAGATCATGCGCGCTCCTCCGGCGCGGGCCAGGGGTCCGCGCACGCTGGGGCAGTGTAATACAGGTCGAGCCCGGGATGCCCGGGGCCTCCGACACCGCGGCCGACCCGGGCGCCGGGCCCGCCAGGACCCGGGAGGGCCGCCACGAGGCCGGCGCGCAGGCCGTGCCGCCGGCATCCCCGGGGCGCTCCTGCCCGTCCCAATGCTCGGCTCACGCGGAGCCGTGGAGCGGACATGCGCTACTTCGAAGACTTCACGCCGGGGGCGGTGATCGAGCTCGGCAGCCGCACGATCACCAAGGAGGCGATCGTCGCGTTCGCCACGGAGTTCGACCCGCAGGTGTTCCACGTCGACGAGGAGGCCGCCAAGGGCACCATCTACGGCGGGCTGCTGGCGAGCGGGTGGCACACGGGTTCGGTCCTGATGCGCCTGCTCTACGAGGGGCTCCTGAAGGACACGGTGAGCCTGGGCTCGCCCGGGATCGACGAGCTACGCTGGCTCCGGCCGGTCCGTCCCGGAGACACCCTCTCCGCGCGGATGACGGTGACCGAGAGTATCCCGTCGCGCAGCAAGCCCGACCGCGGCATCGTTCGCTCGGTGCTCGAGATGCGGAACCAGCACGGCGAGGTCGTGCTGACGCTCAGGGGCATGAGCCTGCTCGGCCGCCGGCCCGCGGTCTCGCGCGGGCCCGGTTAGGGCTCGAGTCGCCGGCCGCGCGGCGCCTCCCGGGTGCCGGCGGCGCTCGATCACCCTCGAGACGCGGCCACGGCGGGAGCCCGCACGAGCCAGGACCGGCCGGAGCCGCGGCCTACGCCACGAGCTTCGCGATCGCGAAGGCCGCCGCCGCGGCCAGCCCGCCGACCAGCGCGGTCTGCCAGGCGCTCCGGAGCGGCGCCTTGACGGTGAACAGTCCCTTGACGTACCCGAACACGAGCAGCGCGAGCAGGGTCAGCAAGACCGACCACGCGAGGGCCGTCCCCGCACGCGCGACGACAAGGTACGGCCCGAGCGGCACGAGGCCGCCCGCCACGTAGGACAACGCGATCGTGAGCGCGCTCGTCCGCGCGCGCCGCGGATCCGGTTTCTCGAGCCCCAGCTCGAACTTCATCATGAAGTCGACCCAGCGCCGGCGGTCCGACCGGATGGCCTGGGCCACGCTCGCCACCGTGGACTCGGGCAACCCGTAGGAGCGGAAAATGCGGGCGACCTCTTCCGTCTCCTCCTCGGGCATCTCGATCGTCTCGCGCGCCTCGCGCGCGCGCTCTGCTTCGTAGTGCTCGGCGTCCGTCCGCGCGGCGAGGTACCCCCCGAGGCCCATCGCGATCGACCCGGCCGCGATCTCGGCGAGCCCGGCGGTGATCACGACGCCACTCGACTGGGCCGCCCCCGAGAGCCCGGCCGCGAGCGCAAAGGGGACGGTCAGGCCGTCGGACATGCCGATGACGATGTCGCGGATCGTCTCCGAGGCCGAGAAGTGTCGCTCGACGTGCGGCGTCTGTGGCATCGTCCGGGCCTCCTTCAGTCTAACCGGGCGCCGATCGCCGGTCAGCCTCGGTCGCCGGTAGCGCGGCGCGCCTCGTCGGCCGACGCCTCCGCGGCCGGACTGGCGAGCCCCGGCCTCCGGCCGGCCCGCCGTCGATTACGGGTCGCCGTCGATGACGACGCTCGACGGGTCGAGGGCAAGGAGCGGCGCCGGACCGGCGAACACGTCCGCGGCGCCCCGGCCGATGCCTGTGACGATCTTATCTTCCGACTCGAGCCTCCCTTCCCAACTCGGCGATCCTCCGAAGCTGGCGAGACTCTAGGCGGCAGCAGGGCCGGTGTCAACCGACCGACCGCGGGCGGCCCGGCGAGCGCGCCAGTACGGCTCGCCAGAACCGCGAAGCTCCCCCGGACGCCGGCCCGGCCCCGGGTCTCGGCGGACCTCGAACTCGGACCCGCGAGATCGTGGCGCGAGTCTTGACCGGCCGGTCCTCGAGGGACCCCCGGGAAGTGGAGCCGGCCACGGGCGGGGGGAGGGCGACCCGCGCGCGATCCCGCCTCCACGTCATCGCCGGTGCCGACGACTCCGTCCGGTCGATCTTCGGTCGGGGCGGCCAGGGAACGATCCGCTCGGCGGGGCGTTGCATAGGGTAGGAGGGGCTGCCTCGCGGACGCGAGGACGGCGCAAGACGGGCTTATCATGGCAGGCGGATGGGGAGCCAGTAAGTGTCGCACTCGGAGGCGGGGCTCGGGCGGGACGCCCTGGCGTACGCCGATACCTTGCACAACCTCGCCCGGTATCTCACCCGAAGCGAGACGGACGCCGAGGACCTCGTCCAGGAGACCTACGTGCGCGCCCTCGCGGCCGCAGGCCAGTTCACGCCGGGCACCAACCTCAAAGCGTGGCTCTTCCGGATCCTCCGCAACACGTTCATCAGCCAGTACCGCCGCCAGCGCAACAACCCGACCGTCGGCGGCCTCGACACCGTCGATTCGGGGGCGCTCGGCCCCGCTGAGGAGGACTGGCTCCTGGGAGACATCGAGCTGGACCGGCTCCGGAAGGTCGTCGCCGGGGAGATCGAGCGCGCGCTGATGAGCCTCTCCGAGGACGCCCGGACCGTGATTCTGCTCGACCTCGAGGGCCTGACCGAAACGGAGGTGGCCGAGGTCATCAGCTGCCCCGTGGGCACCGTGAAGTCGCGCCTGGCGCGCGCCCGCGCCGCGCTCCGCCAGGAGCTTCGCGACTATGCCAGGTAACGCCGCCATGGACTGCCAGGACGTTCGCCTCCACCTCCTCGACTACCAGCGGGGGTCGCTCGACTCGGCGCGCCAGCAGGACGTCCGCACGCACCTCGGCGGCTGCGCAGCCTGCACCCGCGTCGAGGCGGTCGAGCAGGCACTGACCGAGCTGCTCGAGCGGCGGCTGCCGGTGCATCCGGCCTCCCTGGCGCTGAAGCGGCGCCTCGCCGCCGCCTGGCCGTCGCCCGTCCGAGCTCCCCGCCCCTGGCGGCGCGGCCCCTGGGGATGGCGGCTCGCGCCCGGGCTCGCGGTCGCCGCGGCTCTCCTGGTCGCCCTCCCGCTCCTCTATTACGAGCGGGCGACGGTGGGAGGGGCCGACGGCACGGCGGGCATGGTGACCGAGGCCCTGAACGACCACCTGCGGCTCCTCCAGAGCGAGCGCCCGCTCGAGGTGGAGAGCGGCGGGATCCACCGGGTCAAGCCGTGGTTCGAGGGGCGTCTCGACTTCGCGCCGGTCGTCCCGTTCGCGGGCGACCAGGAGTTCCCGTTGAAGGGCGGCGCCGTCGCGTACTTCCTCGACCGCAAGGCGGCGGCCCTCGTCTACGGCCGGCGGCTCCACTCGATCTCGCTCTTCGTGTTTCGCGCCGACGGGCTCGCGTGGCCGACTCGCGGCCTTCGCCCCATCGGACGGGCGACGGCGTCCGCGACGACCGTCCGGGGGTTCACCGTGGTCCTGTGGCGGAGCGGGGACCTCGGGTACGCGCTCGTGTCGGACGTCAATCCGGCGGACCTCCTCGATCTGGCCGCGAGAATCGTCGGCGGATAGGCGCGACCGGGAGCTCGCGCTCCCTTCACGAGAAAATCGACCGCGCGCCCCGATCCGGGCTTGCCGCTGTCGAGCAAGTCGCGGGAGGGGAGGGCCCGTCAGCCGCGGGTGCCGTAGCGCTCCACGATCGCCTCGTTGAGCTCGACGCCGAGCCCCGGCTTATCGGTGACGTGCACGTACCCCTCCGTGTCGATCGTCAGCGGCTCGGTCACGAGGGCGCTGAAGCTCTGGAAGGGCGCGACGGGCGGGTCGTGCAGGTATTCGAGGTACATGCCCTGCGGATGCGCCAGCACGAGGTGCAGACACGCCGTCACCCCGAGCCCGTTGTAGCCGTTGTGGGGCGCGTAGGACTTTCCGTACGCCTCGGCCATCGCGAGGATCTTCCGGGTCTGGGTGATCCCGAGGTAAGCCGGGTCGGCCTGGAGGATGTCGTAGGCGCCGTACTCCAAGATCGCCCGGAATTCGTGGAGGCCCGTGTTGAACTCGCCGCCGGCGATCGGAATGTCCACCTCCGCGGCGAGGCGCCCGAGGACCTCGTAGTCGTAGCGCCAGAGCGGCTCCTCGAGCCAGACGACGTCGAGCTCCTCGAGCGCCCGCGCCGTCGCCACCGCGCGCTGGTAGGTCCATCTGGGCCAGGGGCCGGGGCTCGGGATGCTGAAGGTCTGGTTGGCGTCGACCAGGATCGCCATCCGGTCTCCGACCGCCCGGCGCACCGCGGTGACGAGGGCGACGTCCTCGGCCAAGGTCCAGTTGTGCAACCGGAGCTTGAGCGCGGTGAAACCCTCCGCGAGGTAGCGCAGGGCGTCCTCGGCGCGGCGCTCGGGCGTGCCCACTTCGCAGGTAGCCGCGTACGCCTTCACCCGGGTCCGGTGGCCGCCGAAGAGCTTGTACAGGGGCTGGCCACACGCCTTGCCGATGATGTCCCAGAGCGCGATGTCGATGAAGAAGGGTCCGCCGGCATTGGTCAGAACCTGGTGGTGGTATTCGAGGGCGAACGGATCTCGGCCGATCATGTACGGCGCGACGCTGCGCTCGATGTGCGACACAAAGGAATGACCGGCCGCGTAACCGACGATGCCCGCGTCGGTGAAGACCTTCACGAGCACGTTGGACCAGGTCCGTTGCAGGAGGCCCGGTCCCCACGCGGGCCGGAACCCCTCACCCGGCAGCGGGACGTCCACTCGCACGGTTTCGATCCGCGCGATCTTCACCGATGCTCCCTCCCGGGGCCGTCTCCCGCCCGTCGTCGGCCGCGTGGCTATTCTGGGCGTCGGCAGGGCGGTCGGCAACTGGCGCGCTGGCGCCGGCCGCCGGCGGGTACAATTTCCGCGGGAGAGCCTGAGGAGGCGGGGGTCTCGACGGTGAGCCAGTCAGGGGATCTCGAGCGGGCGACGGAGCTCTGGCGAGAGGCGTACCGCCACCAGATGCAGGGCGATCTGGACCGCGCGATCGACCTCTACCGGCGATCGATCACCGTCTGCCCGACCGCGGAAGCGCACACGTTCCTCGGCTGGACGCTCAGCTTCCGGGGGCGACTGGACGAGGCCACCGCCGAGTGCCTCCGCGCTATCGAGGTCGACCCCGACTTCGGCAACCCCTACAACGACATCGGCGTCTACTTGATGCAGCAGGAGAAGCTCGACGAGGCGGTCCGCTGGCTCGAGAAGGCCAAGCTCGCCCGGCGCTACGAGCCGCGCCACTTCCCGTTCCTGAACCTGGGGCGAATCTACCTGAGGCAGGGCCGGGTGTGGGAGGCACTGCGCGAGTTTGAGGGCGCGGTGCGGATGGCGCCGACCGACGTGCAGTCCCACCGGGCGCTCCACAGCCTGCGCGCCCGCCTGAACTGACGCGCGCCCGCCCCCCGGGCTCGTCCAGGCACCCCGCGCCGCCTGGGGTAGAATCATCTGTCATGCCCTGGGACCCCCGGATCGAACGCCTGCTGGACCGCCATCCGGTCCTGCGGGCCATCGGCGGAACTCCGCTCGTGCCGGTCGACATCTTCCGTCACGAGCTGCCCGGCGTCGAGGTGCTCGTCAAGCTGGAGTCGCTCAACCCCGGCGGCTCGCTCAAGGATCGGCCCGTGCTGAGGATGCTGCTCGGCGCCCTGGCCGACGGCCGCCTCGAGCCCGGCCGGACCATCCTCGACAGCTCCTCTGGCAACGCGGGAATCGCCTACGCGATGATCGGCCGGATCATCGGCCACCCCGTCGAGATCGTGGTCCCCGACAACGCCAGCTCCGAGCGGAAGAAGCGGATGCTGGCGCACGGCGCCCGGCTCGTGTACACGGACGCCCTCCAGGGCTACGACGAGGCGTTGCGCGAGGTGCACCGCCGGTACAAGGCCGACCCCGACCGCTACTTCTTCTGCGACCAGTACGGCAACGAGGACAACTGGCGCGCGCACTACGAGACGACGGCGGCGGAGATCCTCGAGCAGACGGGCGGCCGGCTCACCCACGTGGTCGCCGGCGTCGGCACCGGCGGCACCGTGACCGGCCTCGGCCGGCGGCTCAAGGAGCACGACCCGAAGGTCCGCGTGGTCTGCGTCATCCCCGACGCCTTCCCCGGCGTCGAAGGCCTGAAGCCGCTCGGGCGCCCCGAGGACATCGTGCCCGCGATCCTCGACGAGCGCGTGATCGACGAACGGATTCACGTCACGATCGACGACGCCTACCGGATGTGCGTGCGGCTCGCCCAGGCCGGATTCTTCGTGGGCCAGTCGTCGGGCGCCTACCTCGCCGGCGTAGAGCGGATCGCGCGCCGCGAGCGGCGTGGCCGGTTCGTGACGCTGTTCAACGACATCGGGGAGCGCTACTTCTCGACCCGTCTCTGGGACTGAGGCAGAGGGAGGCGGCTCGCCGCGACGCGTCGACGGCCTCGCATCGCGGCGGTGCGGTGACGAAGACGCGTGCAGGGCCGTTCGGCGCAGACCGCAGGCGCGCCCCGGCACCCGTCGACTCCGTCGGAGGCGCAACATGCTCGACATCCGGGACGACTCGTTTGAGGGGACCTTCCCGTTCGCACCCCGCTACCTGATCGTCAACGGGTTCCGGATGCACTTTGTCGACGAAGGCGACGGCGATCCGATCCTCTTCGTCCACGGCGACCCGACCTGGAGTTATCTCTGGCGGCGCTTCATCCCAGCCCTGTCGCGGCGCCACCGGTGCGTCGTCCCCGACCAGATGGGCATGGGCAAGTCAGAGGTTCCTCAGGATGCCGGCCGTTACCGGCTCGTGCACCACGTGGCGAATCTTGAGAGCCTCCTACTCCAACTCGACCTCCGCGAGCTGACGCTCGTGCTCCATGACTGGGGCGGACCCGTCGGTCTCGGCGTCGCCACTCGCCATCGCCAGCGAATCCGCCGCCTCGTGCTCATGAACACCTGGGCGTTCGCGCCCTGGCTGGCCGGGCCACTGCCCCGTCTGCTCGAGATCATCCGCTCATCCCGGGGCGAGCATTTCGTCCTGAGGAAGAACGGGTACGTGGAGGCGGCACTGCGGGCGGGCAGTGCTCATCCAGAGAGCCTGACGTCCGCGGCCCTCGCGGCCTACCTGGCGCCCTTCCCAACCCCGGCGTCGCGGCTCGCGCTCCTCTGTTGGTCGCGCGACATTCCGGTCGCGGAGGACGACCCGTCGTTCGCGGAGATGCAGCGCATCGAGCGGGCGCTGCCCACGGTCGCCGATCTCCCGACACTGATCGTCTGGGGGATGCGTGACTCCGTCCTGCCGGAGGCGGTGCTGACGCGGTGGCAGCGCGCCCTGCCCGGCGCTCGGGTCTCCACGCTCGCCGACGCCGGCCATTTCCTCCAAGAAGACGCGCCCGCGCCAGCCCTGCGCGCGGTCGAGGAGTTCCTGGCAACGCTTGACCGGTCTCCGCGCTCTCGTTAGGCTTGCGGGAGCGGTCGGATCGGCCGGGGGGGACGCGACTGACGACACGGGGCACGCGGCGGAACTTTCTGACGCGGGCCGCGGCGTGGAGCGGTGCGCTCGCGTTCGGCGCCGCGACCACGCGCGCCGACGGGATTGGCTCCGCCGCGACGGAGCCACTGCCGTCGGATCCGACCAAGGTGCTCGGCCGTCCCGTCGGCACGTACGGCGCTCGATCCCGTTTCGAGCAGGCACGGCGCGTGCCGGTCCCGACAAAGACGAAGGAATCCTCGGCATCGCTGACGCCCCTCCAGCATCTGCACGGGATCGTGACCCCCTCGGCGCTGCACTTCGAGCGGCACCACGCCGGGGTCCCCGACATCGACCCGGCGCGCCACCGGCTGCTCATCCACGGCCTGGTCCGGCGCCCCGTCGTCCTCACGCTGGCCGACCTC
>Ga0066665_10000426_pt1 | contig 16715 bp, 13 predicted proteins | sample GraSoiAngelo_114_FD_75175 | JGI IMG/M metagenome (GOLD analysis project Ga0066665, IMG submission 75175) | Grasslands soil microbial communities from the Angelo Coastal Reserve, California, USA - 14_0903_13_40cm | ecosystem: Environmental > Terrestrial > Soil > Grasslands | place: USA...
AAGCCGGCCCTGCGGCTGCTCGCCAAGGCGCGGGAAGAGACCGGGCTCCTGATCTGCACCGAAGCCATGGACGAGAGCGGCAAACGCCAGCAACGTCATCGTGCCGACGTGCAGTCGTGCCGACGTGTACCTCATGCCCCTACGGCGGCTGGTTCGGCAACGCGTCGGCCAATGGCCTCCGCAATGATGCGCACCTCGCGCATCAACTGCGCAAACTGGTCCGGATAGAGCGACTGCGCGCCGTCGGACAACGCCTCTTCGGGATTCGGATGCACCTCGACCATGATGCCGTCGGCGCCGGCCGCGATCGCCGCCCGCGCCATCGGGATCACCTTGTCTCTGAGCCCAGTGCCGTGCGACGGATCGGCGATGATCGGCAGATGTGACAACTTGTGCACCACCGGTATCGCGGTGAGATCGAAGAGATTGCGCGTCGCAGTGTCGAAGCTCCGTACGCCGCGCTCGCAGAGAATCACGTCGTGATTGCCCTCGGCCAGCAGGTACTCGGCCGAGAGCAACAGTTCCTGCACCGTTGCGCTAATCCCCCGCTTGAGCAGCACCGGCTTGCCACAGCGCCCGGCGATCTTGAGCAGCGAGAAATTCTGCATGTTGCGCGCGCCGATCTGCACAATGTCCGCGGTCTCGGCGACCCAGCCGAGGCCGCTCTCGTCCATGGCTTCGGTGCAGATCAGGAGCCCGGTCTCTTCCCGCGCCTTGGCGAGCAGCCGCAGGGCCGGCTTGCCCAGTCCCTGGAACGAGTAGGGGGAGCTGCGCGGTTTCCAGGCGCCGCCGCGGAGGATGACCGCGCCCGCTTCCTTGACCTGCCGCGCCGCCTCGATGATCTGCCGCTCAGTTTCGACGGAGCAGGGACCGGCGATCGCCACCACTTCCGTATTGCCGAACGCCACGCCACCCGGCAGGCGGACGACGGTCGGTTCCGCTTTCCACTCCCGGCTGACTTGCTTGTACGGCTGCGAGACGTGGATGATCTCGTGAACGCCGGGTAGGCCTTCGAGCCGCGACGCGTCGACGCGCCCATCGTTGCCGATCAGGCCGACCGCCGTCCGCTGAATGCCGGGCATGGGCTGCGCCTGATAGCCCATCTCCTCGATGACGGAGATGACCTTGTTCACTTCTTCGGGCGTGGCGCCATGCCGCATCACGATCAGCACGACCTATCGTCTCCCGTCTCCAATGGTGAAGCGATCGCCATCTTTCGCCGCCGACACGGGCCCGCCAAAGCGGGTGCCCGCAAGTTTTGCCGGGTCCGAAGTTTCTACCGGGGGATAGAAGTGCGTCAAGACTAGTCGCTTGGCTCCCGCGTCGTTGGCCAAGTCCCCGGCCCGCTGGGGAGTCAGGTGCGAATCCATCGCCCGCTCCTCCGGGAGCGAACACTCCGCCAGCAGCAGGTCGCAGCCAGACGCCCAGCGGGCCAGCTCGGTGCTGGGACCGGTGTCGCCGGTGTACACGAGACGCCCTTCCGGCGCCACCAGCGACAGGGCCACGCTTTCGTCGGTGTGCGGCACCGGGAACGTCTCGAGGCTGACGTCGGCATTCAGCGGGAATGGCTCGCCGTCTCGCACGTCGAGAATGCCGATCGGGAATCCGGGGTCGAGCAGCCACTCGCCGTAGCCTTCGGCAAGCCGGCGCAGCAGCTGCACCACGCCCGGCGGCCCGAGAATGACGAATGGCTCAGTGCGCGGCGGCTCGGTCGTGTACTTGAGGGCGTACACGAGCATCGGCAGCTCGCCCCAATGATCCGGGTGGAAATGTGTGAGGATGACGTGCGTCACCTGTTGCCAGGGGAGCCCGAACTCGGCGAGCCGGTGCAGCGAGCCCGCACCGCAGTCGAGCAGCATACGCAGCTCGCCGCGCGCTACCCAATGACAGGGGCAGATGCGGCGGGCCGAAGGCGCAACAGTACCGGTGCCGACGGTGACGAGTTCCATGGCTCACTTTCCCCGAAAGACGATCCGCTTGAACACAATCAAGCCCGGCGCCTTGAGCTTGGCCAGATACACGCCCGCGGGCAACGGGTGCCCATTATCGGCGCGGCCGTCCCACATCAACCGGGAATCGCAGATCCCGCCCCCCGCCGAACCGCGGCCGTAGCGGCCGGGGGGCAAAATCCCAGGAAAATCAGGCCCGGGAACGAAGTGTCGCACGGGATTGCCGCGCAGATCGAGGATGTCGAGCTCGACCGCGCCGGCGATCGGCAGGTCGAACCAGAGACAGGTGGAGTCGCGGCCGGCCGCCGGAAAGGGGTTCGGGAAGTTCTGGTAGAGCAGCGTGGACGTCGGGATACCGAGGTCCACGATGAGAAATGATCCCTGGCTCTTGATGATGTTCGTATCGGGTCCGGCATGGACGATCAGGAACCACCGATAGGCCGTGTTGCGCTCGAGCGGCTGCGTGAGCCTGAACGCGGTGTCGGTCAGGTTCGCGACGTTGAAATCCGTAACGCCCGTCGCCGCGCGCTGCACGTCCAGATCGAACGTGAACGGGCCCGGCGGCGTCGAGACGCCGACGGGCCTCCAGGTGAGCGTTGGCTGTGCGGTATCGATCACCATCCCCGCCGGATTGCTCAAGGACGTGAGCGTCGCCCATGCCGGCACGATCACCGGCCCGATTCGCCCGCTGGTTGCCGTCTCGCCGCTGGCGGCCGTCGCATCCACGCGCCAGAAAATAGAACCGGCCTTCAGCGGCACTGGAAGGTTGAGCGTCTCGGCGGTGAGCAGCGTGTCGACGAGCGGTGACGCGAGCGTGCTGTCGCGGCTCACGCGCACGCGGTAGCTCACTGGTGTTGCGGAGGGCGGCACCGTGCCCACGGTCCAGGTGAACGCGGGCGTGATCGTCGTGAGGGGACCTGCGGCGGGCAGGGGTGCGGTCGCGGTGACGCCGGTGGGGAATACCGCGGCCGTCGCGACGTCCGGCCGTCCCCAACCGTAGATCGAGTCCGGCGCGGCGCGCTTGCTCCCCGTGCTGCGGAACGCGGCCCGCAGCTCCATGGGCGCGAGCGTCGGATGCATCTGCTTGACGAGCGCCGCGCTGGCCGCAAGCAACGGCGTCGCAAACGACGTCCCGTCGCCCCGTCGGACCTGCCCGTTTCCGCTGACCACACAGACGGCGACGCCGGGCGCCGTGAAGTCGGGTTTGAGCCGGCCATCCGCCGTCGGACCGCGCGAGGAGAAGAACGCGATCGTTCCCGACGAATCTTCCGCCCCGACCGCGAGCACCGAGTCGCCGTCGGCCGGTGTGGAGATCGAGCGCGAGTCCGGTCCGTCGTTGCCGGCGGCGGTCACGACCAGGATGCCACGTTGCGCCGCCATGTCGGCCGCCACCGTCGTGACCGCGATATCGCCGTTCAACTGGGACGGTGTGTAACTGAATCCATTGTCGAACGTGAGGTAGCCGAGGCTGGACGAGACGATGTCGACGCCGATCGAGTCGGCCCACTCGAGCGCGGCGACGTAGTTGTCTTCCTCGACGCGCGTCTCGCTGCGAATGTCTTCGGTTTTCGCGAGTAGGTACCGCGCGCCGCGCGCGATACCGTGCAGGCGCCCCGGCACCTCGCCCGCGAACAGGGACCAGGTCGCCGTGCCGTGGGACTGCGCGCCAAGGGCGTCCTTTGCCGGTTCGTCCTTCACGACAGCGTCGTTGAACACGAAGTCATGCTGCGCGGTGATCGTAATCCCGCTGAACGCGGTATTCGCCGTATCGAAGCCGGTGTCGAGGAGCGCGATGCGGACGCCCGTGCCATCGATGCCCTGATCGGTGAGCGGCCGAAGATGTAGCTGGCGATACGGCATGGCCGATGGGCCAAGGACGGGATCGTCGCCCGGTGTCACACCGCACGTGTCTCCCGGACCTTGCGCTGGCGCGAACGTGACGAGCGGTGCGAGATCCGGAATTGGACGTCCGGGGCGATGGCGCAGCTGGAACCGTCCGAGCGGTTGGATCCGGCTCAGGTCGCGGTCTTTCAGGAGACGGCGGAGTGCGGACGCGGGGACGTCAGCGCTGATGGCGTGCAGCCAGCGGCTGCGAACTCGCACACGCGTTCCCGGAAGCGCGGCTACGCGAGCACTGATTTCGTCGAGCGATGCCCAGGCTCGAACGAAAAGCCACACAGACAAGGTCGTGTCCTGAACGCGCGTCAACGCGCGCGGCAACACAGGGGACACCGCCGGTTGCTGCGCTGCCAACCCCGCAGGCAGGACGACGAGCCAGAAGAACCGCCGCATCAAAACGGGGAGGGGGGACGGGGGAAGGGTAAATCGATCGCTAGACCGGCTCCATTTGGCCGAGCCGCACGCCGACGATGGTTGAAACGCCGGGTTCCTGCATGGTCACGCCATACACGGCGTCGGCGGCCTGCATCGTCCGCGGGTTGTGCGTGATGACGATGAACTGCGTTTGATCCTTGAACTCCGCGAGCAGGCGGACGTAGCGCCCCACGTTGGCGTCATCGAGCGGGGCATCGACTTCGTCCAACAGGCAGAACGGGCTCGGCTTCGCGAGGAAGATCGCGAAGAGCAGCGAGACCGCGACGAGCGTGCGTTCGCCTGAGGACAGCAGATGGATGCGTTGTGTGCGCTTGCCGCGCGGCGCGGCGTGGATCTCGATCTCGCTCTCGAGCGGCTCGGCTTCGTTCGCGAGGCGCACGTCGCATTCGCCGCCGCCGAACAGGGTCTGGAAGACGGAGCGGAAATGATCTCGGACCTTGGAAAAAGACTCGAGAAACAGCGCCTTCGCTGTCTGATCGATTTCGCGGGCCGCCTGTTGCAGCGAGCTGCGCGCGGTGACGAGGTCGTCGCGCTGAGTTTGGAGGAACTCGAGGCGCTTGTTCTCTTCCGCGTGCTCTTCGACGGCGAGCGCGTTCACCGGTCCGACGGCGTCGATGGCTCCGCGCAGCCGTTCATTCTCCTGGCGCAGCCACTCGAGATCGCCGGCGACCTCCGGCGCGTCGGCGAGCAGCGTCGCCAGCGGCTTGCGCCATTCTGTTTCCACGCGCTCGACGAGCCCGCGTTTGCGGCCTTCGATCTCCGTGCGCTCGAGCTGGAGCCGGTGCTCTTCTTCGCCCAGGGTGGCCAGCGCCTTGCGGGCCTGATCGAGCACCCCTTCAGCCTGGCCGAGATCTGAGTCGGTCATGCCGACGTGCGCTGCGGCGTCCGTGGCGGCCGCTTCGAGCTCGGTCAGTGCGAGCCGGCGCTCTTGCAGCGTATCCGCCCATTGCGCGCGTTGCGTCGTGAGGGCGGCCGTCTCGCGCTCGGTCCGCGCAATCTCTTCGGCTCGCGCACCGGCCTGTTCGCGTGACGTCTGGGCGTCGGCAGCGGTGCGCGCGGCGCGCTCCTGCGCGGCTGCCAGGCGCGCTTCCACCTGCGCCGCCTCGACTTGCCAGCGCACGCGCTGCTCGCGCGCCGCCTCCTGCTGTGCCTCCAGATCGGCGAGCCCTGAGCGCTCGGCGCCCAACTCTTTCGCCGAACGGACGCGCTCGACTTCGCGCTCCTGCAGCTCGACGTGCAGCGCACCGAGCCGCGCTTCGACCTCAGCGAGCCGCTTCGTGAGCCGCTCGACCTGTGCGGCCGCCTCTTCGGCCTGGCGGCGGGCGTGGATCAGCCCTCGGGCCGCTTCTCCGTTTTCGGCGCCTGCTTCCAGCTCGATGCGCCGCGCGTGTTCGGCCTCGTGACCCGCCGTCATCACGGCGGCTTCGGCCGCCGCCTGCTTCTTGACCGTCGACTCTTCGGCCTTCCGCGCGCGATCGACGTTCGTCGTCGCCTCGCGTGCCTCCTTCTCCAGAGCCTCCAGCTCGGCGCGCCGCTGTAGCGGTCCCGCCGCCGGAGTCGCGCTGTCGAGGAACACCGCACCGTTGGCCCGGCGCAGCGCTCCCGCCCCGATCACCTCGTGGCCCGCGAGCAGCGCCCGTACCCACGCGGCGGCGGGGCCATCGACGCGCAGCTCATCCTTCAGCGGATGGCCATCCGCACCGAGGCGCGGCCCAGGGACGGCGGGCAGCAACACGAGCGGACCTGGCTGGGTCTCCCCATGCCAGGCGCGGATCGCATCGATGACGGACGCGTCGCGCACCAGCACGGCATGCAGCCAGTCGCCGAGCAGCCGCTCGGCCAGCTCGGCATCGCGCCGGCTGGTGCGGACGAAATCGGCCAGTGGTCCGAGCACGCCGTCGCCGAACTGTTTGCGGACCTTGAGCAGCGCCTGCGCCGCGGGCGCAAGGCCGACGCGCTCGCGGTCGAGCTCGCTGAGCGCGTCACGCCGTGCCTCGAGCTGCGCGAGTGCGGCCTCGGCCTGGCGGCGCGCGGAGCGTGCGCTCATCTCCTCCTCATGCAAGGCCGCGAGCTGGCGGCGCGCGTGCTGCAGCGCCTCGACGGCCAGCACTGCCGCCTGCGCGCCCCGGGTGGCCCGCTGCGCTGCCGCTGCGGCCTCGCGGCTGGCTGCCTGCGCCGCCGCATCGCGCTCGCGGTGCTCGTCGCTCGCCAGCGCCAGCTGCTCGCGCAGCTCGCCGCGCTCGCGATCCAGGGCCGCCCCCTCGATTTCGAGCGCGCGTGCGGCCTCCGCGCGACTTTGGATCGCTTCCTCCAGCTCACGGACGGTGAGCCGCTCGGCGGTCAGGCGGCCGCGCACGGTGTCTTCTTCGCCGGTCCGCGCACCGAGCTCGGCCTGAACCGCGGCGAGATCACGCTCGGCGGCGGTGCGCTCGGCGGCCGCAGCCTCGTGCTCACGCTCCGCCTGCGCCGCCCGGCGTTCCGCCTGCAGGCGTTCATCGGCCGCCGTCTGGCGCCGCGTGCTGGCGTTGCTCAATCGCTCGGCCGCAAGCGCGACATCGCTCTCCAGCCGGCCGACTTCCAGCTTGGCGTCGCCGAGCCGGCGCTCGACTTCGGTGCGTCGCGCCTCACCCGTGTGCCGCGCCTGGACGCGCGCTTCACGGTGGCGCTCCGCATCGGTCAGCCGCGCGCGTGCCGCGGGCAGCGCTTCGGCCAGCTCGCGGGCCCGTACGCCGAGCGCCCCGAGCGACAGATCGAAGTCCTCGAGCTCGCGCCGCACGAGCGTCAGCGCGATGCCGAACCGCTCTTCGATCATCTTGCCATAGCGCTCGGCACGGCCCCGCTGACGCGCGAGACTACGCACCTGCGTCTGCACTTCGCCGATCAGGTCCTCGAGCCGGGCGAGATCGGCAGCGGTTTCCTCGAGCCGCCGTTCCGTGCTCTTCTTGCGATCGCGATACAGGCCGATGCCCGCTGCTTCTTCGAACAGGGCGCGGCGCTCTTCGGCCTTCTCCGACAACAGCGCCTCGATCATCTTCGCTTCCATCACGACCGCGGCATCGGCGCCGAGACCGGTCCCGCGCAACATGTCCTGGATGTCGCGCAACCGCACGGGCGAACGGTTCAGCTGATAGTCGCTTTGCCCGGAGCGCGAGAGACGGCGCGTGACGACGACCTCCTGATAGGCGATCGGGAGGCTGCCGTCAGAGTTGTCGAAGACCAGCGACACCTCCGCCACGTTCACGGGCCGGCGTCCCGTCGAACCCTGGAAGATGACGTCTTCCATTTTGCCACCGCGCAAGAGGCGCGGCGACTGCTCGCCCAGCACCCAGCGCACCGCGTCGGAGATGTTCGACTTGCCGCAGCCGTTTGGTCCCACGATCGCGGTCACGCCTTGCTCGAACGGCAACTCCACCGATCCGGCGAACGATTTGAATCCGGACAGCTCGAGCCTGCTCAGTCTCATGGTGTCCCCATGCGAGGGAGTAGGTTGGCGCGCACACCGGCGCGCTTGAGTGCGGCCTGCGTGTAGGCCGCCTGGTCGGGGCCTACAAACGCGCCGAGCAAAATGACGCCGTTCGACCACCGCATCGCGGGCAGCCCACGGCGGCGCAGCTGCTCGAGTGACGCGCCCGCCGGCGCGTGATAGGAATAGGGCGCGAGCACCAAGTCGCCGACACCTTCGGCGGCGAGGCCGCGACGCCAGAGGCTCGCGCGCGCGGTGCCGGCAGCCGCGCGCGTGGCGTACGAGCCGGCCAGGACGCGGTACCACATCGGTCCCTTCCCACCCTGCGGCACGGGCGTGACCAATGCCGGCACGCCCGCATCCGCCGCCAGACGGTCCGCATGCGCGAGGGCTTTGTCGAGCGACGCATACGCGGCGAGCTGGACGGTCCACCCAAGCGTATCCAGCCTGACGGGAGGAGGTGGAGGGTGGTGGAGGTTGGTGGAGGTTGTGGAGGGTGTCGACGTGGCCGGAGCAAGTGGGACGGTGGCAGCGGGGTGTCGCGGAACGGCCGCCGACTCACGCGCTCGCGCGAGTAATGCCCATCCTCCGACCGCCAGTCCCGCAACCACGAGCGCCCCCACGGCGACGCGGAGTCCACGCCGCGGCTGCTCCGCAATCGGTACCGGCATCGCCGGCGGCGACAGGCGAGGATTCGACGGCAGCCACCGATCGCGAACGACGCCGAGCAACGGTATATCGCGCGGCAATGCAAAGTTTGGCGCGAGACCCTCAGGTGCGAGCGCGAACACGCCGTCTGGCGTCGTCGAGAGCTGCGCGAGACCCGCGAGCGGAAGCAACAGGATCAGCAACGCCCCTTCGGAACGGAAGCCGGCTTGCAACTTTGGCCACCGGGCGTGCCCGTAGACCTCCGCCGGGTGGGCTGTGTCCGAACCCGCAGGGATGATGAAGACGCCGGTGACTTCGTGCGCCGCCTTGTTCAGCGAAACGCCATACTCGAACGCGTCCACGATTCCTTAGGTGGTGCTCAGTCCGACGACTTCGTGGAGCGCCGGATGCTCGAGACAGAGATCCACGAGAGCGACGCGGCGTCCGTCGCGGGCGGCAATGCGGGCAATGTCCCAGGCCGCTTTTGCCGCCCACGGCATATCGTCGGTGAGCGTCACGAGCGCAACCAACGCCGCATCGTTTACGAGCGGCGGAACGAGATGCCCGAGCCGCGAAAGCGGCAGCTGGCGCGGAGGGAGCGGAGGAGGAACCGTGTTCATTGTCCCGGCTGGTAAATCCAGAACGGGCGCCCGAGGCGGCGGCCGATGGCTTCGGCTTGCTCGCGCGTCGCGTAGGGGCCGAGCACGACGCGATACCCGTCATCGGGATGTTGTGGCTGCAAGACGCGCGCTGCCAGCCCGGCGCGAGTGAGATCATCGGCCAGGTGACCGGACCATTCCGGGTTTTGCGACGTGGACACCTGGACATAGAGCGGGCCATCCGCCCCCGCCGCGCCGGCGGCGCCGCTCTCGGCGGCCGCGGTGCTCACCGGGCTCGCCGCGACGCCCCGGGGCAGCCAGGAAGTGAGCACCCACAAGTCCGCCGCCCCGTTCGTGACCTTGCCGACGTCATTCAACGAGTCCGGCCGCGCCGAGACGACGTCGTGGCCGCGCCGGTAGATCAGCATTCCGTCCGGAGAAATTGCCGGCAAATCGGCCTGCCACTGGGTCGGCACGATCCCGGTGTGACGCTTGATCGGCAGGTCGACAATCCAGGCCGAATCGCCGACCGTTGGCCGCGCGAGGAGCCAGCGGCCGAGTGGATCGAGGCGCAGTGCCGCGACCGGTCCCGGGAGCGCGACGCCGTCGAGCTCCTTGCGCTCGTAGCGATCCACCACTGCCAGGCCCGGCACGTTGCGGCGCGCGACGTAGATGCGATGACCGGATGGCGAGAAGGCGAGGGCTCGCGGCGAATCGGCGAGTCTCACGAACGCGGGATCGCGCCGGCCGAGGGGATCGTAAAACGTCACGCCCGAATCGCTGGCGACGGCGACGAGATCGCCCCAGCGCGTGGCCGCGACATCACCGCCTGCGGCGATCGGCCGAAGTGTCGGGGGCTGATCGGCGGCGGCGACGAGCAGCTGGTCTTGCGGGACGACGCCGACCAGATGCTGGTCGGTCGAACCGAAGAGGTCGCGCGGGAGCGCGGTGAGCGCCTTCGGCCAGGCGAAGCGCGTCCGGCGCGAAAGCGAGACCACATGCCGCGATGAGTCGATCGCGTAGAGCGTGCCATCGGGGCCGAGGGCCGCTTGTCTGACATTCGTCGCGACCGTGTCCGCCCGCCCGCTGCCGAGATCGAGCCCCAAGAGCTCGTGCTTGGCGGTCGTGACAAAGAGGAACTCCGATTCGGGATCCAGGCCGACGACGCGGTCGACTGGGGGTAGCCGGCCTTTTAACACGCCGTCGACCGACGTGAGGCGAGGCAGCTTATAGAGCTGGGGGACACCACCCTTGGCGGGCAGCCGGATTGCCACACCGGGCGCGCGTGCCAGAGCCTGTGGCTTGCCAACTCCTTGCGGCGCTTGTGATTGCGACGACTCAGCCGTCGGCGCCCGGGGTCCACAACCCCAGAGCGTAACAGACGCGATCAGAAGGAAACGGGAGATGCGCAAATGGCCTCGCCGGACAAAATAGACAACCGGCTATGCCATTGCAACTATTTCAGCGAAGCGGAGTTAGAAGGTCGGACCTAAACTGATGGTCCAATACGACCGCGACCACGGCCGGTCCAGCGGCTTCGTGTAATCGAGCCGCATGATCATCAACCCAAAGACGTTGGCACGAATGGAGCCGCCCCAACTCCGCAGTGGCGTGCGCACAAGGAGGGGGTCCTCGCTCGGAGCGCGATTCCATCTGACCGTGCTGGCGTCATCCCACGCCATGCCGATGTCATAAAACAGCGCGCCCTCGATCGGTGGGAAGCCCACCGGCAGAAAGCCCAGCACGAGCGTGCGCGTGAGCGGGAAGCGCAGCTCGATATTCCCGACCGCGATCTTGGACCCGATCAGTTGATCCAGCTCGGCGCAGTTGGTCGGCGAGTTCGAGCGGGGATCGGCCGCGCATTCGTGATGGCGGAACGATCCGGACGTATAGCCGCGAATCAGCTCCGTGCTGCCGAGGAAGACGGGGAAGCGATCGGCGTCGTGCCCGAACCGGCCGAACATGAGGCCACGCACCGCGATCGTGAACGGCCGGAAAAAGATGTAGCGCCGGTAGTCGATCAGCCCGGCCGTGAAGCGCCACGTGCCGATGGCCGGCGAGATCGAGAAGCGTGAGCGCGCGCCCGCAAACGGGCCGACATAGCCGAACAGCGTATTGTCATGCACGTGTGCGATGGACGGTTGCACGAACGTCGCCGACGGTCCACCACCCTGGATGAGATCTTGATCCACGAAGTCACGCGTGCTCGCGTTGTACGATGTCTGCAACGCGAGCGTCGCTTCCGAGATGTTCACGGCGTGCAGGCCCAGCTCGAGGCGATTGAAGCGGCTGAACGGGTACGCGGACGCGGTGAATAGATCCCGAACCACGAAACGCCGGATCCGGGTCGTGAACACGTCCAGGCTGTCACCGGCCTTGCGGGGGTCTTCGATCCGGGTCCAGTCGCTCCCGCCGTAGAAGTACAGCGGATCTTGCGAAAAGCCGCCGGCCCAATTCAAGCGGTGCGACTGGTTCGCGTAGAGACCGAGGAACTGCGCCTCGCTGATGCGGCCGTTGATGGAGCCGGCGAGGACGACGGAATGATTGCCCAGGATATCCGAGAGCGCGATCGCGGTTCCTCCGAAGATGCCGCGCCCAAAGTTGTCCCGGGCGTACCCGACTGTGGGGCGCGCGATGTAGTCGGCGGTAAACCGCACCCTATAGGGGTGGAACGTGAACTCGTTCGTGTCGGGGAGTGCCAGCGTCGCCGAGTCGAGCAAGGCCCGCACGGTCACGGCCGGAAATGCGGCGGACGACTCTGCGGCCTGCGGCTCTCCCGACGGGCGGAAGCCGCCGGACGTGCGATAGATCGACGCGCCTTGACCGGGTCGCGCCGGCCGCGTCATGGTGTTGGGGCCGGCCGGTGAGCCACCGCCGAGCGTGGAGGGGGGGGGTACCGGTATGGGAATCATCGGCGGTGGCGGTGAACCCCCGCTGTCGCGTTGCTCGGTCTGGAGCAGCGCCACGACCGGCATGGTGGACGGCCCACGGTACGGCGCGCGGCGCAGCGAGCGCGGGTTTTCCACGGAATAGACGCTGTACTGCCCGTCTTCGTAGTACACAAACGCCATGCGGTCAGCGAGGGGCGCCCACGAAAGGACCGGCGACAGCGGCGTGATGCCCTGCACGCCGGTGAACATGTTGGTCAGCTGGTAAATCTGGCCACCGCCCAGGTCGTACAGAAAAATGTTGGCGATGCCCGTCCGATCGGACACGAAGGCGAGGGAACGGCCGTCGGGCGCCCACACCGGATTGATGTTCTTCCCGATCTCCATGTTGCGCAGCAGCTCCGTCACGCCGGTGTCGAGATGGAGCAGCGCGATCCGCAGATTGCCGAAGCGCAGCAGATCGAAATCGGTTTCGCCGCCGCTGTCGGTCACGAACGCGATCGTCTTCCCGTCGGGTGACCACGACGGATGGAGATCCGCGTATTTGTCGTTGGTCAGGCGCCGCAGCCCCGTGCCGTCGCGATTGATGATGAACAGATCGGTGAAGCCGTTGCTGAAGCCGGTGAACACGAGCTGCTGTCCGTCCGGCGACCATTGGGGGGTCTGCAGCCCGTTCAGGCCGACATGAATGCGGCGCGCTTCGCGCCCGCGCTCGACGTCGAGAATGACCAGGTCATCGCGGTCCTTGCGCTTGGCGGCGATGGCGAAATAGCGCCCATCGGGCGAAAACGCGCCGGCCGAATTGATGAACCGCAGACTTTCGTAATTGTTGTTCTGCGTCGATTTGACGAGACGGCGCTTGACGCGACCAGTCTCGGCATCGGCCAGCCAGAGATTGACGAAGAACCCGCCTTGATCGCCGAAGAACGCGATCGCTTTGCCGTCCGGCGTCAGCGCCGGTGCGAGGAACAGGCGGCCGCGCGAGCGCCGCTGCGTGAGCGTCGGCTGCGCGATGCGGCGGGCGCGATAATGATCGCCCAGCTGCGGCAAGAACGTCGTCTGGATCGCGTCGCGCCAGTCGGCGGAAAGGTCCTCGAGCGTCCGTCCCGTCGCGCGTTTGAATGCCGCCTCGAGTCCCGACGTCGCAGACGCCTGCAGGATCTCGCCGATGACTTCATCCCCCCACTTTTCGCCGATGTACGCCCACAGCGCGTGCCCGTATCGGTACGGGAAGATGTATGGGTCGGCGGTCATCTCCTCGATCGAGGGAAGGTGACCCTCGAGCGCGGCGTCGCGCAGCCACATCGCGGTCTCGGGGTTGATCGGACCGAGCGACAGATACTCGGCCATGCCCTCCATGAACCAGAGCGGCGGGTTGACGTTCACCAGCGTCTGCACGCCCGCGCCGGGATGCCCGCGGCTGTACACATCGTACTGGAACTGGTGCACCATCTCGTGCTGAAGCACGTGCTCGAAATCGGCGTACGAGCCCGTGAAGGGCAGCACCGCGCGGTGCTTAAAGAACTCCGTCACGCCGCCCAGTCCTTCGCCCGACGCGTCGACGACGTTCGTCTGCTGAAAGTCGGACTGTGACGCGTACAAAATGATCGGCTTGCGGCTCTGGAACTGATGGTGGAGGATGCGCGACAGGCGGGCGTAGGCACGTTCCGCCATGCGAGCGGCATCGAGGGCGCCAGGCCGCTCGTCCGGATAGTAGTAGATGTCGAAGTGTTCGGTCTGAATGGTTTGGAAGTTGAAGCTCCGGTACTGCACCTTGTTCTGACCGAAATACTGCGCCCCGCCGCGCACCGGTGTGGCGACGAGCACAATCCCGAATAGTGTCAGCCAACGAAATCCACGCATCCTGCTATCCCTTCGAACCTGGTTCTCCGACGTCCCCTGCGGCGACGACGGGCGCATCGCCCCACAGCCGCTCGAGCTGGTAGAAGTCCCGCAGCTCCGGATGGAAAACGTGCACGACGAAGTCGAAGTAGTCGAGTAGGACCCAGCGTCCCTGCGCCAACCCCTCCACATGATGCGGCTCCAAGCCCCGGGGCGCGAGTGTCGCGAGCAAGTGCTCCGCCATCCCGCGCACGTGCGCGTCCGAGGTCCCGGAGACGATGACGAAATAGTCGGTCGCCTCGCACAAGCCGCGTAGATCCAATACTACTGGGTCGACGGCCTTGCGGTCCACGAGCGCGCCGACAACCTGGGCGAGCTCAGTCTTCATTCTGCGAGATTAGTCTTCATTCTGATAGAACACACCCCACGCGCCGATCCCGGCGTGCGCGGCCACACCGGTGTGATGGGCGTCACGAGGCACTGCCGAGGTTACTCCTTCACCACGGTCACCCGGACCTCGGGCCGCACCTCGGGATGAATCTTGATCCCGACCTTGAATTCACCCAGCTCGCGAATCGGCTCGGGCAAGTCGATCTTGCGCTTGTCCACCTTGATGCCCAGCTCTTCGAGCTTGCGCTGGATGTCGCTGGCGGTCACGGAGCCGTAGAGCTTTTCCTCCTCGCCCACTTTCACCTCGAAGGTGAGATGCACGTCCGCGAGCCGCGTCGCCTCCGTCTCGGCGGCGGTCTTCTCGGCGGCGCGCTGTTTGGCGAGACGCTCGCCCTCGTAGGCGATCTTTTTCTTGTTGGCTTCGGTCGCCGGATAGGCGAGTCCCTTGGGCAGCAGAAAATTGCGGGCGTAGCCGTCCTTCACCTTCACGACCTCACCCAGCTTGCCCAGATGCTGCACGTCCGCCCGCAGAATGATCTCCATCGCTTGAGCCCTCAAGTTGTATTGGACCGCTGCCGCTCGCGGGCTTCCGCGAGGCGGCGCCGGTATTGGTACCACGTATCGGTGATCCCGAGCGTGCACAGCCCCGGGAGCACGAACAACAGCGGGACGGCCAGCGCCGCCGCCGCGGCGGCCATGAGGACCAGCGCGACCGCCGAGACGCCGAACGCCTCGGCGAAGGTCGCGACGATCGCCGCGCCGCGGAGCACGTAGAGCGTGCCCGCGACGAGCCCCACATTCGTCCCCGCGATGTGCAGCGAGCTCGAGACCGGCAGGATCAGCACGCCCAACCACGCGATGATGCCCCACACCCAGCCGTCGCCGAGGTTGAAGTCCTTGAACCGCGTGAGTGGCGCGCGCGCCAACCCCGCCCCCGCCGCCCCCGCCGCCCCCGCGGCCCCCGCCGCCTCCGCTGCCCCGGCTCCGCTCCCGGTCGTTGCGATCCGCACGTGCAGCTGCCACGCGAGCGTAAGCCCAGCGAGCGTTTGCAGCGCCAGCATCCCAGGCCAGGTGAGACTGATGAATCGCACCACCGGCTCGTAGATGGGGAACGCGTCGGGCGCGACTTCCACAATCGCCCGCATCGCGCTGCTCGCCTGGCGCGTCGCTTCCCAGGCGAGACCGCTCCACGCCTCCGATCCCCACATCAGCGCGATCAGCAGCGCGCACGCGAGACCAGCGGCCACCACCGATCGCAACGCCTGGCGGAGCGGGGCGTCGGGACGGAGCAACACCAACGACACGAACGCCGCGGTCGTGAGCACGATGTACGCGCTCGTCACGGCCCCCAGGCGACCGCCGCTCCCGCCGCCGATGACCAGCAGCGCGACACTCACGGCGCCGATCGCGCCCGCGATCGGCTGCGACCATCCGGACGGCTGGTCGGACGCGGGCGTGAGGATCAACAACGCCGCGCAGGGCAGGCCGACCAGACTCGGGGGCGCCCAGAGCACGAACGCGACCAGCGCCAGGAGCAGGCGCCACCACGACGGTTTCGTGTTTATGCGGTGTGACCCTTGATGTACGGAATCAAGGCGAGCTGCCGCGCGCGCTTGATCGCCGTCGCGAGCTGCCGCTGGTGCCGCGCACACATACCCGACAAACGGCTGGGCAGAATCTTGCCGCGTTCAGTGAGAAAGCGGCTCAATGTCCGGTCGTCTTTGTAGTCGAGCACGCGCGCGCCGGATTCGCACACGGGGCAGGTCTTGGCGGGACGTCTCACGCTTCCTCCTCTTCCAGCTCGTCTTCCTCCGGCGCGACCACCGCCGCCACCACCGGCTTCGGCTGCTCGCGCGACGCCTCGACGCACATGTAGCGCAGCACGCCTTCATCGAGCTTCACGGCGCGCTCATACTCGGGCAACAGATCGCCGGTCGCCTGGAACTCGGCGACCACGTAGTAGCCCGTGTCTTTCTTCTTGATCTTGTACGCCATCGTCCGCTTGCCCCAATGGGACACGTTCGACAGCGTGCCCTTGCCGTCCTTCGTCAGGAGGGCGTGAAAGCGGTTGAGTTTTTCGGTGATTGCCGGCTCGTCCAGGGCACTATCAAAGATGTAGACCGTCTCGTACCGACGATTCATGCCACCTCCCTTTGGTCATAGGTGACCCGGTGCGGTGGAAGGCACCGAGTAGGGGAATTGTGCGGCTAAAGCTAAACGGCGTGTAAAGGCGTGGAAAGGTGTGCCACGGCGTGGTATTGTAGAGCGATATGCAGCTGGTCACCACCGCGATCATTGCCTCGTTACTGCAGCTGCAGGCGGACACCACCGGCCGGATTCACGGCTCGGCGATCTCCTCCTTCAATGGGCTGCCCATTGCCGGCGTGATGATCTCGGCGCCGGAAGTGCACAAGTTCGTGGTCACCGACTCGACCGGCGGGTTTGAGCTGGCCGGCCTCCCCACCGGACGGCACGCCATCCGCGTCTCCTACGAAGGGCGCGAGACCCAGGACTTCGTTTTCACGCTGGATGCCGACCACATCAAACGGATCGCGGTGGTCCTCGATGTCGATGCCGTCGATCTCGATCCGATCGTGGTGGA
>Ga0066665_10000437_pt1 | contig 16578 bp, 14 predicted proteins | sample GraSoiAngelo_114_FD_75175 | JGI IMG/M metagenome (GOLD analysis project Ga0066665, IMG submission 75175) | Grasslands soil microbial communities from the Angelo Coastal Reserve, California, USA - 14_0903_13_40cm | ecosystem: Environmental > Terrestrial > Soil > Grasslands | place: USA...
CGTCGAGGCGTAAAGACCCGCGTTCAGTGCGGCCTCCCCCACCGGCCTCCGGAGGAGCAGCACCTGCGCCACGCCCGTCGTGCAGAGATCCAGGAACCCCGCGATCCACGGACCGAAGAGGAGGATCGCCCCGACGTCCAGGATGGAGGCGATCGTCATCGTGGCGCCCCGGAGCATCGCGACCGGAAGCGCTTCCGCCGCGACGAGGAGCGCGAACCAGACCAGGACGCCCCACGCGTCCCAACGCGTCTGCTTCACCTCGGGCCCGCCGAAGATCGCAAGGAGCACCGGAAGCGCGGCGAGAAAAGACGGAAGGAGCACCCAGGCGAGCGGAGTCCGGACCGGTGCCTTGGCGCGCGACACCGGCGTTCTTTCGGGCGGCATCACGAGCTCGGCTTCCAGTCTCCGACCCAAGCCCCCTCCCCTCGTCAACGGGTCCCGCTACCGCACGGAGTGTGCCAGGGAGCGTGCCGCGGCACCAGAGGACAACTCCCCGTACCGGCGCCCTGCGCGCGCGCCCGCGTGCGCGGCGTCCGCGTCCGGGGTGCGTCGGCGGACCGACGGCGTCAACGAAGAAGTCGCGCCGTGTTGTCCAGACTGAAGCGCGTCATCTCCATCACCTGGTCGGCACGGCGCAGGATCTCCGGCCGCTGGACGCGGGCGAGCCCCAGGACGCCGAAGTCCTCCACGGTGAAGGAGGCCATCACGCACCCGTAGACGACGGCGGCCCGCAGCGTGCGATCGGTGACCCGCTCCATGCGCGCCAGCGCCCCGAAGAATCCGCCGGCGAAGGTGTCCCCCGCTCCGGTCGGGTCGATCACGCTCTCGATCGGAACCGCCGGGCACGTGAAGTAGAGATCGCGGGACTGCAAGAAGGCGCCGTGCTCCCCCTGCTTGATGACGGCGATCTCCGGTCCCAGCGTCAGGATCGCGCGGGCGGCCTTGTGCATGAGGGATTCGCCCGTCAGCTCCCGCGCTTCCTCCTCGTTGATGAGGAGGATGCGCACGCGCTTCAGGATCTCCAGGAGCTCCTTCCTCTTTCCGTGGATCCAGTAGTTCATCGTGTCGCAGAGCACCAGACGCGGATGCTTCAGCTGATCCAGGACCTCGCGCTGGAGCACGGGATCGATGTTCGCGAGGAACACGTCGGTGAAGGAGCGCAGGCGGTCGTGGAGCCTGGGACGGAACTCCTCGAAGACGTTGAGCTCCGTGCGGAGGGTCTCGCGCGTGTTCATGTCCTTGCTGTAGACCCCCTCCCAGCGGAAGGTCTTTCCATCGCGCACCTCGATCCCCGAGAGATCCAGATCCGGGTGCTCGAGCGCGCCCCGCGCCTCCGCGGGAAAGTCGCTCCCCACCACCGCCACGAGCGAGACCGGAATGAAGTGCCGGGCCGCGAGCGCGAAATAGGCCGCGGACCCTCCGAGTACTTCCACCGCGCGCCCCGCCGGGGTCTGGATGGTGTCCAGGCCCAGAGAGCCGACGACCGCGATCGCCATGCCTACATCGACTCCGGAGCGCTCACGCCGAGGAGCTCCAGCCCGCGGCGAAAGACGACGCCGGTCGCGCGCGTGAGGAGGAGCCTGGCCGCGGTGACGGCGGCATCGGGACCGACCACCCGGTGCACGTGATAAAACGAATGAAAACGGGCCGCCAAGTCTTTCAAGTACATGGGAATGCGGTGGGGCTCCCGGTGCCTCGCCGCGGCCGCGACCAGGGACGGAAATCCCGCGAGCCCGCGGAGCAGCGTCAAGGTCTCCGCCTCGTGCAGGAGATCGGGCCGCGCCGCCGCGAGGGACGGCTCCGGCACGCCCTGGCTCGTCGCGTATTCCAGGACATGGACGATGCGCGCGTGCGCGTACTGCACGTAGTACACGGGATTGTCCTCGCTCCGCTTGACCGCCAGCTCGAGATCGAAGTCGAGCGGGCTCTCCGCGCGGCGCATGAGGAAGAAGAAGCGCGCCGCGTCCACGCCCACCTCCTGCACGAGATCCTCGAGCGTGATGAATTCCCCCGCGCGCTTGGACATCTTCACCGGCTCCCCGCCCCGGAGCAGCCGGACCCACTGGATCAGGATCACCTCGAAGCGCTCCCGAGGCCATCCCAGCGCCTCGATCACGCCCTGCATGCGCTGCACGTGCCCGTGGTGGTCCGGGCCCAGGAGATCGATCAGGCGGTCGAATCCGCGCGAGAACTTGTCGTGATGGTAGGCGGCGTCCGCGAGAAAGTAGGTGGGCTCTCCGTTCGTGCGGACGATCACGCGGTCTTCCTGATCGCCGAACTCGGTCGAGCGGAACCAGAGCGCGCCGTCGCGCGTCTCCGTCATCCCCCGCTCGCCCAGGCGCGCGCGCGCCTTCTCGACCGCGCCCCCTCGATGGAGCTCGCTCTCGCGGAACCAGCGGTCCATCCGCGCGCCGAAGCGGTCGAGATCCACCTTCTGCCGCTCCAGCATGCGGTCGATGCCCCACCCCGCGAAGCGGAGCCGCCGCTCGCGCTCCGGGAGCCCGAGCCACGAGCGTCCGTCCTGCTCCGGCACCGTGCGCGCGACCTCCGCCACGTACGCTCCGGCGTAGCCCTCTTCGGGAAGAGGGGAAGCCGGAAGTCCGAGACGCTCCTGGAAGCGCGTCTCGATGGAGGCGCCGAAGAGCTCCGCCTGAAGCCCCCAGTCGTTCGCGTAGAACTCCCCGCGCGCTTCGTACCCCGCCGCGTTCAGGATCCGGATCAGCGCGTCGCCGATGCTCGCGGCGCGCGCGTTCACGACGTTGAGCGGACCGGTGGGATTGGCGCTCACGTACTCGATGAGGATCTTCTCCCCGCGCCCCACCGGAGAGCTGCCGTAGACGCCGGGGTTCTCGAGGATCCGCGCGAGATTGGCGGTGAGCCAGGCGGGCGCGAGGCGGAAGTTGATGAATCCGGCGCCCGCGATCTCGATCGAGCTCACGACGTCCCGCTCGATCTCCTTCACGAGCACGTCCCGCAGCGTCTCCGCGACCTGCCGCGGCGGCCGGCGCGCGGTCTTCGCGAGCGTCAGCGCGACCGGGGTGGCCCAGTCTCCGTGCTCGGGCTCGCGCGGAACCTCGACGTCGATGCGCGCGCCCTCGGGAAGCATGAGCCCCGCTTTGGGAATCGCTGCCTCGAGGCGCTCCGCAAGGTAGGCCTCAATCGGCCACGGTTTCTCGGTGGGCATCGCCCCAGAGCTTGTCCAAGAGATAATACTCACGGGCCCGCGTGTGGAAGACGTGCACGACGAAATCCACGTAGTCGAGAAGGATCCAGCGCCGCGCCTCGTACCCTTCCACGTGCCAGGGACGGACGCCGCGCGCGCGCATTCCCTCGTCCACGGCGTCCGCGATCGCGCGCGTCTGGACCTCCGACTGACCGGTCGAGAGCACGAAGTAGTCGCAGACTCCGTCCAGCTCGCGGAGGTCGAGGATCACGACGTCCTCGGCCCGCTTGGTCAGGGTGAGCCGCGCCGCTTCGCGCGCGAGGTCCTGGGCGGGGAGGTTCCGGGCGGGTTCGAGGTTCAACGCTCGCGGGTCACCGCGTACCGGACGGCGTTTTGCAGCGATTCGCGGATCTCGGGATCCGGAACGGACGCGAGCTCCTCCTCGGCGCGCTCGGCCAGCTCCGTGCTCCGCTTCTGGCTGTAGGCGACCCCGCCGTGGACCGTCACGAATCGCACGACGTCGGACCAGTGGCCGTTCCGGAAATCGCGCGACCGGATCAGGTCCTCCATGTCGCGCCGCTCCCCTTCGGGAGCCTCGCGGAGGGCGTTGATCAGAGGCAGGGTGATCTTTCCGCCGTCGAGATCGTTCCCTCCCGTCTTCCCCGTCACCTTCTCGGCGCCGAGATAGTCGAAGAGATCGTCCGTGATCTGGAACGCGAGCCCCAGGGCGCGCCCGAACCGGTTCAAGGCCGCGCGGCGTTTCCCGTCGGCCCCTCCGGCGTTCGCCCCCAGCTCGCACCCCGCGGACATGAGGCAGGCGGTCTTCTCGTCGATCACGCGCATGTATTCCTTCTCCGCCAGGTCGAGGCGGTTCTTCTGCTCGATCTGGCGCAGCTCCCCCTGGCTCATCCGGTGGGTCGCGTCGGCGAGGAGATCCATGGCTTCGTACATGCGCTTGTTGACGAGGATGGAGAACGCCTTCGAGTAGAGGTAGTCCCCCATGAGAATGGCGGTGTCGTTGTTGAAGGCGCTGTTCACGGTCGGAAGGCCGCGCCGGAGGAGGCTCTTGTCCACCGAGTCGTCGTGGATCAGCGTGGCGGTGTGGATCAGCTCCACGACCACAGCGCCGAAGATCGCTTCGTCGGTGACCGCCCCGAATCCTTTCGCGGCGAGAAGGACGAGGGTGGGACGGAACCGCTTTCCGTAGGCGCGGTGCAGGTGGGCGCCGACCGTGCCCACCAGCCCGACGTCGCAGAGGAAGGCGTCGTCGAGCTCGGTTTGAAACCGCTCGAACGGCTCCGCGATCGGGCTCCGGATCGTTTCCAGCGTCGGAGGTTCGGCCGGAAGCACTTCAGGCGCTGCTCTGCGAGCGGTCAATGGGCTCCTAGCGCAGGGTTTCTATGTGAAATCGGCGGTCAGCCTAGGTCCCGGGAGCCCTGGGTGTCAATCGAAAACCCCTGCCGGATGCGCTCCAGAAGGCGCTCCCGGCGATTCAAGGAGGGGTTTTCGAGCACCTCCTCGAGGAGCTGGTCCAGGATCTTACCGACCCGCGGTCCGGGAGGCAGATCGAGCGCCGCCATGACGTCGCTTCCGTCCACCTCGAGGTCGCGGATCGAGAGCGCCTCCTCCGCTTCGAGGGTCGCGTCCACGCGGGCGCGGAGCTCCTCGAGATAGTGCGGGAAGCCGGTCTTGAGTCCGTTCCCCACGTTGTCGGCGATCCTGAGATCGAAGAGATCGGCGATCGCTTCCACGCCCACGCTGCGGATGAAGCGGCGCACCGCCGCGTCGGTCCACTCCGGACGGTAATCGAACATGTGCTGGCGGACGAGATGCGCGACGCGATCGGTCAGGTCCCGGCTGAAGCGGAGCCGCTCCATCGCTTCGCGGGCCATCCGCTCTCCCACGAACTGGTGGTTGTAGAAGGTGGCCTCCCCGTCCTCCCGTTCCTGGCGCGTCTCGGGCTTCCCCACGTCGTGGAAGAGCGCGGCCAGGCGCACCACGGGCTTCTCCGCCGGGGCGGCGTCGCAGGTGTAGAGGGTGTGGAAGTACACGTCGTAGGCGTGATAGCGGTTCTGAGGGACCGCGATCGTCTTCTCGATCTCCGGCAGCCAGACGCCGAGAAGACCCGCGCGCCGGAGCACCTCGAAGCCGCGCGAAGGCTCCGGAGCGCGCAGCATCTTCATCAATTCCTCCTGCACGCGCTCCGCGGCGACCCGGCCCACCTCGGTGCGCGCGTCCGGGAGCGCACGCTCGGTCTTCTCCTCCAGCGCGAACCCGAGCGTCGCGGCGAAGCGCGCTGCGCGGATGGGACGGAGGCCGTCCTCGCGGAAGCGGGTGAGCGGATCCCCCACCGCGCGCAGAACGCCCGCCTCGAGATCGGGGATGCCGCCCGTGGGATCCACGAGGCGGTCCGCCAGCGGATCCCACGCGATCGCGTTCACGGTGAAGTCGCGGCGGCGGAGGTCCTCCTCCAGCTCGCGCACGAAGGTGACCCGATCGGGATGGCGCGCGTCCTTGTATTCGGATTCCACGCGGAAGGTCGTGACCTCGCAGGGACCCGCTTCCGTGGGGACCGTGATGGTGCCGAACCGCGCGCCCGTGGCCACGCCCTTCGGATAGAGCCGGAGCACCTCCTCGGGCGTCGCGCTGGTCCCCACGTCCCAGTCTTGAGGAGCGGGCCTCGCGCCGCTCAGGAGCTCCCGGGTCGCGCCGCCGATCACGTAGGCGCGATGCCCCGCCTCTTGCAGGCGGCGAAGCACGTCCAGAATGGGTCCCGGAACCTGGGTGGAAGACAGTCGAGCCTGGGTCATGGAGGGCGATGGTATCATCCGCCGGATGCGATCCGAGAGACTTCGCGCGGAGCGGTCGCGGCGCTCGTCCGCGCTGCCGAGCATGGGCGCGCGCTTCGCGCTCCTCTGCCTCGCGGTGACGGCGACCGCGGGGGTCGCATCCGCGGAGCCGCTCTTTCTCTCTTCCCAGGAGCAGGGCTCCTGGCTCGCCGCCGACAAGGAGCTCCACTTCGCGGGCTCGCTCGCGGTCGCGGCGTCGCTGCGGATCGAAGGCCAGAGCCGGCGGACGGCCGTCGCGGCCGCGTTCGGCGCCGGGATCGTCAAGGAGATCTACGACGCGACGCTCAAGCCGCGCCGTCTGAAGCGGGGCGCGAGCTGGAAGGATTTGGCCGCCGATCTCGCGGGCGCCCTCGCCGGCGTGGCGGTCGTGAGCGCGCTCGACCGCTGAGCGGGTCCGGCTAGAACCCGTCCCTTCCCGGGAGCGTGATCGTGAACCGCGCGCCCGACCCCGGCACGTTCTGCGCCGAGATCTTTCCTCCGTGGTTCTGGATGATCCGGTAGCAGGTGGAGAGCCCGAAGCCGTGTCCCTCGGGCTTGGTCGTGAAGGAAGGCTCGAAGAGCTTCTCCATGGCATCCGAGGGGATCCCCGGGCCGTTGTCCTCGACCGTCAGCTCCACCTCCCCCACGGCCGCCTTGAGGCGGGAGCGGATGACGATCCGCGGCATCGCGGTCTTCGTGCTCTTCAGCGCGTCGGCCGAGTTGCTGAAGAGGTTCATGAAGACCTGCTGGACCTGCCCCGGGTCCAGATTCATGTCCGGCAGGTCCTCCGAGAGATCCAGCGCGAATTCCACCCGCTCGTACTTGTTCTGCGGCGTGATGAACTCGACCGTCTTCCGGATCACGTCGTTCAGCTTCGTCGGCTGCTTGCGCAGCTCCTTGTGCGAGAAATCCATGAGGCCCTTCGTGAGCACCGTCATGGCGCTCGCCTGCTCGAAGATGATCTTGGCGCTCTCCTGCGTCTTCTCCGGGGTCATCGTGCCGACCCCCATGAGGAAGAACTGGGCGCGCGCCGAGATGGCCGCGAGCGAATTGTTCAGCTCGTGCGCGATCTCCGCGGCCATTTCCCCTTTTGCCGCGAGCCGCTCGGAGCTCACCAGCTCGTCCTTGGCGCGCTCCAGCGCGATGTACTTGGCGTTGGCCTCCTTGATGAGGAGGAGGGGCACGAAGAGAAAGATGAGCCCGTAGTACCCGATCGCCATGTAGGAGACGACGACCAGGGGGGAGAGGAAGAAGAGCGCCACCGAGGAGATGAGGGAGTTGTAGTAGATGTACTCCTCGCGCCAGGTCTGGAGGACCTTCCGGCGCGTGCTCAGCGCCACGGCGCCCGCCACGAGCATCGTGTTCACGAAGAAGTACACGACCGAGGCGGCGACCCACGGCAGGATGAGCGACAGCGTGAACGCGGCCGAGGTCGATTGGTTGTGCAACCAGAGCGGCTTACCGCCCAGCACGGCGTACGCGAGACCCGCGGCCGAGAGGGCGAGCACGTTCTGCCCCGCGTTGAAGAGCGCCTTGTACCACGTGCGCCTGGAAAAGATCACGTTGGCGATCGAGAAGGCGATGGCCGCGATCCAGACCGCCGGCCGATAGCCGAAGAGCACGAGGAGGCTCAGGTCCACGGTGGAGGCCATGCTCTCCATGGCCTTGCCGGTGATCGTGGAGAGCCAGAGGCTTTCGGCGAGAAGGCTGACGAGGATCCAGGCGACGACGTGGATGAGGCCGAGGTTGCGGAATTCCGGAAACGCGGACGCGAGGACCGCCGCGCCGGCGGCGATGATGAGAACGACGTAGAGGATGAGGCCGCGACTCAGGAGGAATCCCCCGGGTGGTGATCGGTCAGCAGAGCTCCAGGTGTCCACAGAGCGCAAACGGGGGGAATGGGCGGGGGAGCGGTGTTTCCCTCGGAAATGGTGAAGATAGATTTCCCACGGGAAACACCGCTCCCCCGATCACTCCCCCCGCCCGCTTCGTCCATGACCACATCGCACCCTACTGCCCTACCGGGGGAGAATCAACGGGATTCACCGCCTGGAAGGAGATCTCGGGGGTCGAGCGGCTCCGTGCGCACGTCGTGCGGAAGACGGAGCATGAGGTCGCCCGGCGAGGCCTTGGAGAGGATCGTGATCGAGCGGAATTCTACGTCCACGGAATCCTCGGCGCCCCCCGCGCTCAACCAGCGCGGCAGACCGCTCCGGGGATCGGCGGCGATCCAGACCGAAACCGCGGGGAGCGAATCCCCGAGCGACGCCCGCTGGAGCCGGTACCCTTCGCGCCAGACCCCGCCCGCGAGCCTTCGTTCCCGCGCCGCCAGGAACTTGGCGTCGAGGATCCGCTCGGGCTCCGTGATGAGCTGCCGCATGCGCGCCGGGGCCCGGTCCCAATCGGCGCGATAGAGCACCCGCTCCGAAGGCCGGTACACGAGGAACGTTCGCTGCTCGCGGTCCACCACGATGTCCTCGCCCAGGCGCTCCTCGGAGCGATACCGGAGTCCGCGCCCTGGGAGAAACCAGACGCGACCGTTGGAGCGCTCCCCGGGACCTCCGAAAGGATCGCTCCGCGTGATCGTCACCTGCGAGCGGACCTCGGGGGCGCGGAACACGCGGGCAAGCATCCGCTCCACGGCCTCCTGGGGTGCCTGCCGCGCGGGGACCTTCGTCCTGGAAGGCGCGGGCTCCGCCGAGCGCGTGCCCCAGGCCAGGGCGCAGAGCGCGAGGAGCAGCGCGATCCGGACGAGGCGCGACCGCCCCTCGTTCGGGTCCCGCCGTTCGGTCCAGGCGTTCATGGCGCTGCGGTTCCTTTCTCGGAGAGGCCCAGGAGCCAACGCACCAGCGCCCGGCCCTGGGGCTCCTCCAGCGCGAACAGGCTCCACTCGGGTTCGAGGGCGGGCCGGTACCGGATCTTCGCCGGGTCGGCCGAAGCGAAGTCCTCGATGGTGAGGAGCACCACGCTGCCAGAGAACGACCACTCGATCCAGCCTGGAATGCGTCCGGCAGGATAGTTCCGTTCGGCTCCGTAGCGCACCCGGATTTCCAGGGGATTCTCCCCCGCGGCCCGGATCGAAAGGCTCCGAGGCTCCCCGCGGTCCGAGAGCTCCAGGGTGAAGCGCGCTCCCTCCTCGAGGGCGCCCTGGAATCGCCAGCCCGCTCCGGCGGGCTCGATGGCGGCATGCTCCAGCGCACCGCGAACGCGGGCGGCGCCGAAGTCCCAGGGGGTCGCCAGGAACCGCAGGAGGCGTCCGTCGAGCCCTTCCTCGCGTCGAAGGAACCCCTTCACCCCGACGTCGTAATGACGGATCACGATGAGAAGACTGTCTCCCTGGAGCGAGGCGTCGAGCGCCCGCGAGGGACCGACGTAGCCGACGACCGCGAGGCTCTCCTGGTTCGCGGCCCAGCGCACGCGCGCGCTCCCCGCCCCCTTGCCGGCACGCTTCATGGAGATCGCGGCCACCCCGCGCTGGGGTCCGTGCCCCGCGGCGTACTGCGCGAGGAAGCGGTCGCGCGCCTGCGTCCCCGAGGTCACCTTGGGAAGGCGGGCGCACCCCGCGACGACCAGCATCACGGCGATCGCCGCGGCGCATCCGGATCTCCATGCGCCTTGCGCTCTCCCAAGAAAGCGGGCACGCTCCGGTCCGTGACTCGGGAAGCGGTTCGTGAAGGGATCGGGGTCTGGCGTCCGGCGCCGGGGCACCTTCCCCCGAACGCATGGTTCGGAGTGCCCACCCGTCGCGGTGGCGTGAGCCGCGGCCCCTACGCCTCGCTGAACCTGGGCCAGGCGGCCGGGGACGATCCGGGTCACGTGCTCCGGAACCGCACGAGGATGTTCCAGGCTCTGGGCATTCCGGAGCAGGGACCGGTCCGCGTCCGTCAGGTCCACGGCACGCGAATCGTGACGCCGGCGGAGTCGCCCGCCGAGGCGCTCGCGGAGGCGGACGGAATCCTGGTCCGCGCGGGCGATCCCTGGGTCGCCGTGTCGGTTGCCGACTGCGCGCCCGTCGCGCTCGTGGCCCGGGACGGATCGCACGCGGCTCTGCTCCACTCCGGATGGCGCGCCACGCGCGGGAAGATCGCGGGAGCCGGGGTCCGCATGCTCGCGGAACGAGGCATCCGCGCTTCGGAGATCGCGGCTTCGATCGGTCCCTGCATCCATGCCTGTTGCTACCTCGTGGGACCGGAGGTGGCGCGTGAGTTCTCGAAGGAGCTTCTGAAGCCTCATCCCGGGGGCGTGGCCCTCGACCTTCCCCTCGCGATCGCCCGCGCGCTCGAGGAAGCGGGGGTGGACGTGAGCGCCATCACCGTGGCGCCGGAGTGCACGAGCTGCACGGGGTCCGCCTTCTATTCCCACCGGCGGGACCGAGGCGTCACGGGCCGCCACTGGGCGCTCGTTCACCTCGCGCGGTCATCGGAATCGACGTAGAGCCCTGCGCCGGGACGGTGGCCAGGCCCCGCCCCAGAAGGGTCCCGACCAGGCGGAAGTAGGCCCTCCTCCCCAAGAAGCCAAGAAAGAGGCCGAGCGCCGTGCCCCCCAGCACGTCGAAGGGGTAGTGATCCCCCACATAGATCCGGGACAGGCCCACCACCGTGGCGTACACGTAGGCGAACACGGTTACCTGTGGAAACACCGCGGAGACCACGGGCGCCGCCGCGAAGAAATTCGTGGCGTGGGTGGACGGGAAGGATTTCGAAGAGCGAACCCCGAAGAGCGCCCGCACGTCCTTCATCGTCGTGGCGGGGCGTGGTCTCTTGAACAGGGGCTTCACGATGTGGCTGCTCAGCTGGTCTCCCGCCGCGATCGTGAGCGAGAGCACGAGGAGTCCGATCGCCCCTCGCTTTCCCCGGAGCACGAGGAACGAGAGTGCGATCAGTCCCAGAAGCGGATACTTCAGCGGCCCCGGATCCGTGAGCCACATCATGATCGGGTCCAGCCACGGCTGACGCAGCCCGTGGTGGATCGCGCGGAAGATCGCGACGTCCCAGGCGTCCAGCATGCGCCAGCCGGCTAGAAGTCCGCGCCGAGCGTCACGAAGTGCTGGGAGGTGCCGGTGGGGTGCTGGAAGTTGTGGCCGCGTCCGTAGTCGTAGCGAAGGATGAAATACCCCAGATTGACCCGGGCGCCGGCCCCCCAGGCGAAGAGCAGATCGTCGGAGTGGAACCCGCCCTCCTTCGAGAAGAACCGGGGCTTCTGCCCTTTCTGCCAGGCGCTCGCGGCGTCGAGGAAGAGCACGCCGTTGATGCCGCCCAGGCTGATCCGTCCGGGCCATCCGAAGCGGAGCTGCTCGATCAGCGGGAAGCGGAATTCGAGGTTCCCGAGGAGCGCGTTCGATCCCTTGAGATCTCCGTAGTCCACGCCGCGGTACGTGAAGGCGCCTCCGAAGCGGAACAGACGGGGGTCCCGGCCGAAGCTCGAGCCGGCGATGAGGCGCTGAGCGAAGGCGTAGTTGTGGTGAAGGTTGCTGTAGCGCCTCCAGTCCATCATGAGCGTCGTGTAGGAGACGTCCCCGAACGCGTGCTCCGCGGTGTAGCTCGAGCGCCCTCCGTTGAGCGGCCCCGTGGAGCCGTAGAGCGCGTTGTCCGCCACCAGGCCGGCGTTCGGCGCGACGTAGAGATAGGTCTTGTCCGCGACCTGCTGAGACACCGTCCCGAGGTCGTAGTTGTAGACCAGCACGCCCTTGTCGAGGGCCGCCGTCTCCACGCCGTATTCGATGCGCCGGAACCGGCTGAAGGGACGCGAGAAGAGAAACGCTCCGCCGCGATACACGTTGCTTTCCACCTGGTCGCTGCTCGGTGAGGAGAAGAGGAGCAGATCGGTCCGGTACTGGAACGCCGCGACCGTGTAGTTCGTCCGGTGGGACAGGTTCGAATACGCCAGGTACACGTCGGAATTCGCGAAGTCTCCGAAGAGATTCAGCGCGACCAGGATGTTGTGGTTCCCGAGGACGTCGCTGAAGGACATCACGGTCGAGCCGGCGAAGCCGATGTTCGACGCGAAGAAGGCGCCCCCCGAGACGTAGTCGCGCGAGAACTTCGGCCGGTAGGGCGCGTGGCGAAAGGTCGTGCTGTCCACGAGCGGCTCCCGGTACACCTGGCGGACGTAGAGGGCGAGGGTCGTATCCGTGACCGACGCCGTAGAGGAATCGGAGCGCGCGGCACCCGGTGCGACCGTACCTGTCGTGGCGGCCGATTCTTGCGAGGATACCGTCAGGCTATCCGAGCCGTGCTCCGCTCGCGGCGTCGATGGGGGCTCGGCGGGCTCGGGAGCGGAGCGGTCGGGATCGGAGACCCCTTCGGTGGCGCCCGCCTGCGCCAGAAGCGTGACCTCCTCGGGGACCGCCGCGGAGGCGACCGTGGGAGGCGCGGCCAGGAACCTGGGCACGTCGCGAATCGAGTAGATGTCCCATCCGCCGCGCGTGAACGCCGAGAAGACGAGCCGCTTGCCGTTCCGGGACAGGGAAATGCACGGGCTCTCCGGAACGATGCCCGAGACACCCGTGAGGAGATTCGAGAGCCGGACCGTCTCCCCCGTCGAGAGGTCCTGCCTGAAGATGTTCGGGATCCCGAAGCGATCCGAGACGAACACGATCGAGCCGCCGCCCGGTCCCCACTGGGGCGAGATGTTCATGCCGCGCTGATTTGGAAGCACCGTGATTCTGCCCGTCGGCACGTCGAGGATCGCGATCCCGAGCTTTCCGAAGATGAGTCGCTTGAGATCGGTGGCCGGTCCCTGGTCCGTCGCGAACGCGATGCGGTTTCCGTCAGGCGACCACGCGGGATCGCGGACCGCGTACTTGCCCCCCAGGACCATCCTCGCGTTCCGGCCGTCCGCGTCGCTGAGGTAGAGACGCGAGTGCCCCGCCTTGAGCCCCACGAACGCGAGCTGCTTCCCGTCCGGAGACCAGGTGGGAGAGTAGATCGCATCCAGACCGAACTTGAGCTTCGCCTTCACCTTCCCCGACGGGATCTCGATCAGATAGATCGCGTCCTGCCCTCCCACCTGCGCGGGCAGGGCGATCCGGGTCTCATCCGGCGACCAGGCGATCGAGGTGTTGAAGAAGCGGAGCACCTCGAAGCTGCCCGTCCGCTCCCCCTCCACGAGCTTCTTGAAGATGCGCCCGTCGAGCGCGGAGGCCAGGTACACGTCGTTGTACATGCTCCGGTCGGAGATGAAGACCATCTGCGTGCCGCTCGGGGACACCGAGGGTGCCACGTTGAAATTCGACTCGTTCCGCTCGGCATCGGTCAGGTGCGTTGCGATCTGGTCGGGCTTGTCGTAGTCCGCGATCTGGGGCAGGTACTCCTTGCGGACCGCCTCCATCCATTTCTTGGAGAGCACGTCCACGGTGAGCCCCGTCGCGGACTCGAGCGCCTTGTCCACGCTTCCCATGCGGCGCGTGCGCTTCAGAATCTCCCCGATCTTCTGGATCCCGTAGGAATCGGCGATGAACTGGAAGATGGACTGCCCGAAGCGATAGACGCGGATGTCCCCCACGTACTCGAGGGTCCGGATCGGGATCAGATACCCCTCGAGGGAGGCGTCGCGCAGCCACATCTTCGTGTTGTTGTCGATCTCGGCGATCGAGAGGTACTCCGCCATGCCCTCCATGAACCAGAGCGGAGGGGAGGAGGAGAACGGATTCCCAACGAGGCTCATGCGATCCCCGAACAGGATATCCACCTGGAAGGCGTGCACCAGCTCGTGCGTCAGCACGTGATCGAGCTCGGCATAGGAGCCCGTGAAGGGAAGGAACACGCGGCGCTTCAGGAACTCGGTGACGCCGCCGGTCCCCACCCCGATCAGCTCCGGGGTGATGTTCGTCTGCTCGAAATCGGTGTGCGAGGCGTAGAGGACGAGCGGGATCTTCGCCTTGATCTGATGATCCAGCACGCGGCTCAGGCGGCGGTAGCCTCGCTCGGCCATGACGGCCGCGTCCTGCACCGCCTCTTCCTCGCCGCGGTAGTAGTGGACGTCGAAGTGCTCGGTCCTGAGCACCTCCCAGTGGAAGTTCTTGTACTGGACCTTGTTCTGTCCGAAATACTGTGCGCGGGCGGGGCCCGGCAGCGCGATCGCCCCGAGCAGGAAGATCGCGGCACCGGCCGCCCATCCGGACCGGGTACGCCTCGCGCCGGTGGTTTCCATTCCCAGGATGCCCGACCTCATGATGTCTTCCCTTCCTCGACTCCGGCGAGCGCGACCGCTCCCGCGGCGCGAACCAGCGCCTCGATGGCTTGCGGGGGTATGGCCCCCTGGGCCGATTCGGGTCGACCACCCCCTTTTCCACCAAGCTCTCGAGCGAGCCTGCCCAGGAGATCTCCTACCGATATTGTACCTGCTGGGGCCGAAAAGTGCGCCTTCGGCGTGTCGCTCCCGGCTACGAGGAGGGCGATGCCCCCCTTGGCCGAGATGAGCGCGGCCAGGGTCCCGATCTCGGCGGGCTCCCGGTCGGGAAAATGGCGCGCGATCACGGGCCCGCGGGCGCCACGGGGAGCCGCGTCGATCAGGGCCTGGGCCTCCCGCTCCAGCTCCGCCTTGAGGAGCGTCTTGAGCCTCCGGTCCATGCGCAGGCTCTCCTCCTTCAGGCGCGCGACGGCTTTGGGCAGATCTGCTTCTCCCGCGGTGAACTCCAGGGCGAGCTCGCGAAGGAGCCTCGCGCGCTCGCGCTGGCGACGGAGGGCGCGGCCGCCGCAGACGAAGGCCACGCGCGTTCCGCCCTTGTACTTCTCCGTCGAGAGCAGGGTGATGATCCCCACCTGGCCGCTCCGGCTCACGTGGGTCCCGCCGCACGCGGACCAGTCGAATCCTTCGACCTCCACGACCCGGACCATCCCCTCGACCGCTGGGAGCTTGCGCAGCGGAAAGCGCCCGACCTCGGCACGCGACACCTCGTGGATCCTCACCGGGCGGTCCTCCCAGACGATCTCGTTCGCGCGCTCCTCGGCGCGGCGCAAGAGCTCCGGGTCCGGGCCCGGGTGAGCGACGTCGATTGAAACTTCTTCCTCCCCGAGATGAAAGGAACGCGTCTCCGCGGAGGCGACCTCGATGAATGCCTGGGAGAGGATGTGCTGGCCGGTGTGCTGCTGCATGTGGTCGAAGCGGCGGCGCCAGTCGAGGGCGCCGCGGATGGGGATGCGCGCCTCGAGCTTCCCCTCGATCCGGTGCCAGAGACGCCCTTCTTCCTCGCGCACGTCCGTCACCGGAACGTCGCCGAGACGGCCCCGGTCCGGAGGCTGCCCTCCTCCGCCGGGATAGAAGGCGGTCCGGTCCAGCTCGACCCAGATTGCGCCGTCCCGGTCGGCAACCTCCTGCACGGTGCCTTCGAATTCGCGAAGCGAGGAGTCTTCGTAGTAGAGAAGCCGGGTCAAAGCCGAGCCTCGAATGGGATGGTGACCGGAGGGAACCGCCGCGATCATAGCCGTGGTCCTGACAACGCGCAATGACCTGGAGCTACACCGTGGAACGGCGAGGGAGCGATGCTCCCTCGAGGGCTCTTTCTGTCGCTGTCGAGACCGAGAGGGAGACATCGCTCCCTCGCCGTTGTGGGGCCGTCAGCGCGTCAGGGCGAGGTTGCGCTGCTCGATCAGGTCGGCGATCGCTTCCGTCAGCTGGCGAAGCTCCGCCAGATTCATCTCGAACTGCTCGTCGTGCTCGTACGCCTTCTCGAGCTCGTGCACGAGGCGATGCAGGCGCTCGATGCGTCCGACAATCTCGTGATCCAGCCGCCCGACCGAATCCACGGTCTTGTCCGGGTACGGGCGCTGCCCATACTCGACCACCACGACCGATTCGGCGAGAAACTCGAGCTTCCGCGCGTCCTGGTCCAGCTCCTCGAGAAGATCCGAGAAGTCATCCTTGAATTGTTTGCTCTCGATGCGCTCGAGCCGGTGGGCTTCCCCCTGGAGCAGCTCGGCGATGCCGGAGCGGAACTTCCGGTCATCCTCGCGGCGCAGCGCGGGCTCCGCATAGCCGCGATATCCCGGTACGTGTCGTGCGACATCCTCGACGACGTCGATCGTTGCGAGCTTCGCCTGCCGCGTGCGTGGCATCCCTGATCCTCCTCACGATTGCAGACTGCAATCCCCGCGAGCCGAATCTGGAACGGCGCATGGCCGATGCGGCCAGTTTCGCGCCGCACTCGCGAAGGACTCTGGAAGCGGGGCTATCTGCTTCCCACGGTCGCGGATCCCGTCCCTCGCGAGCCATTGCGCTTCGCGGGATTCGGAACCCAACGGATGCGAGTTCGCAACTCCCATGCCACTTCACCGACCGGGGCACGTAGGACTTCACGTAGGACTCAGGGAACGGCGATACGAACCGCGTAGGGGGTGTCGAGCACGGGGGACGCACGAACCGTCGCGCCGCTTCGGTCGATCTCGAGAATCCGGTTGGAGCGCAGCTCCGATACCCAGCAGGAGCGATCGAGGGTATCCACATCGATGCCGTAAGGCTCGATTCCGGTGACGTAGGCCAGGGTCGTCCCCGATCGCGCGATGAGGCTCAGACGTCCCGCCCCGAAATGAGGCGTCCCGCGCTCGCTCACCCACACGTCTCCGCTTACCGGATCCACCGCGAGGTCGA
>Ga0066665_10000441_pt1 | contig 16524 bp, 8 predicted proteins | sample GraSoiAngelo_114_FD_75175 | JGI IMG/M metagenome (GOLD analysis project Ga0066665, IMG submission 75175) | Grasslands soil microbial communities from the Angelo Coastal Reserve, California, USA - 14_0903_13_40cm | ecosystem: Environmental > Terrestrial > Soil > Grasslands | place: USA...
GGCAACGGCGCCGCGCACGTCGGCCGCGAGCGCGCGGCGGAGAGAGCTGGAGCCTCCCGTGAGGTCCCGCTTTCCCAGCTCCCCGTGGAGGGAGAGATTGGAGACCGGGTCGTACTGAAGGGCGAATTCGCCCCGCCGTTCCCCGCCGGTTCCTCCCGCCTGGTTCCAGCGCTCGTTCTCGAAGACCGGGTCGAGGCGGTCCATCGTGGTGAACCGGTCGTCGCGGGAACGGAAGGATCCGGAGGCGCGGAGCGACCCCAGGCCGCGCCCGCCGATCGAGAGCGGCCGCGGATCGAGGGAGGCGCCGAGGCGAACGGCGTTCCCCGCGTTGTCTCCGTCGTCGAGCGAGGAGAGGGCGTTGCGATCGAGGCCGGAGCGCGCCCCCTCCGCCTCGAGGCGGATCGCCTGGAAGAGGCGCGCCGAGCCCCCGACGTCGACGAGCCGGCGATCGTTGGGGGAAGGAAGCGAGCGGCCGGGCGCGTAGGAGCCGAGGCTCGTTCCCATGAAGTGGTAGAAGTGGCCACCGTCGGTGGCGACGGTGTCCGCGTAGGCGCCGCGTCCCGCGCCGACCGAGACGAACTCCACGAGATAGTCCCCGCGGCCCTGCCCGAGATGGATCCAGTGCGGGTTCATGGGATCGGACTGATCCCACGAGTACTCACCCTTGCCCGCGCCGACGTACCGGGCGCCCGAGGAGGTCGCCGCCGAATCGCCGAGGCTCCCGAGCTCCCGGGTCTCCTCCGGCGTGAGCGCCGCGCCGAGAGGGCTCTTGGGATCGTCTCCGTTCTTGAGATAGGTCGCGTACCAGCGCCCGCCGGTTCCGAGCGCGCCCTGCGTGAACGCCGCGTAGAGACTCCGGCGATAGTTCGTGGTCGCCTGCTCGAAATCGAACGCGAGCCGGCTCTCCGCGGTGATCGGGTGGCGCGTGGTGAAGGTCACCGTGCCCGCCCCGTAGTCGATCACGTAGTCCTGATCCGCGCCGCGCTTCTGCTTCGCTCCGTCCAGCCATACCGTCTCCGATCCCGCGACCACCCCCGGGGGGATCTCCCCCTGGACGCGCGGGACCAGCTCGTAGGGGCCCTGCGTTCCTTCCGTCCCCTTGATCTCCAGCGAGCCGCGCTCCCCCTTGGCGCTCGCGGCCGCGACGTCCCATGTGGAATTCAGGACCTTGGCCTGGCCGCGCACGCCCTGAAGCTGGCGCGTGATGCGCGAGAACTCGCCGGGGCCCGATTCCAGCCGAAAGTCCCCCATCGTCACCTCGCCCTGGGGCGCTCGGATGGAGAGGAACAGACGGTCCAGATCCTGTAATTCGCGCGTGGTCCCGTCCGGCTCGAAGGGAAGCTGCTGGTCGCTCAGCGTGGCCTGGAGCTCCACGTCCCCGGCCACGCGGCCTAGCACGGTGAGGTCGAGCGTTTGACGGAGCGCCGCGTCGCGGCCATGGCCCATCTCGACGCTGAGCGATTTCGAGCCCGAGAAGAGGAGCGACGCGGCGGAGAGGCTGCCCGGCCCGGCATCGGCGGACGCGGAAGCGGACGTGCGGGCCGCCGTCGCCGCATCGGGGTGGCGGAGCAGCGTGGCGGCCGCGCGGGCGGCCGAGTCGGGCGGGGCCTCCACCGCCGAGGCATCCGCGAGGGAGAGGGGCGAGCGAGCGCGGAGCGAAAGGAGCGACGGGGAGCGGAGCACCGGATACTCGAGCACGAGCGTGTCCGGCTCCTCCACCGCTCCACCCGGATGCATCACCTCGATCGGCCGGGCCGAAGCCTCGCCAAAGATCCCGGCAGCTAGGGCCACCGCGAGGAACGAGAGGGCGCGGGCGCGATTCATGGCGCCTTGGGCTCGGGTGCCAGCACCTGGATCTCGCCCCGTTCCGGATCCGCGACGGCGACCTGGCCCTGGGGGCCCAGCGCGAGGGCGCCCGGACGCCAGCGCACGCGCTCTCCGCCCAGGGCGCGATCCAGGAGGAGCGAGCCCGCGGCGTCGAACACGAGCACGCGCTGCCCTGCGGGATCGGCCGCGTAGATCGAGCCCGAGCGGTCGATGGCGAGGTCGGAGATCACGAGCTTCTCGGGCTTCCCCCCCATTCTCACCGTCGCGATGAGGAGCCCGCTCGCGTTGAAGCGGCGGACCACTCCGGGCGCCGCGTCATAGACCCAGAGATCCCCCTTCGGCGACGCGGCCGCGGCGAGGGGCGCGGAGACCGAGTCTTCGGGAATCAGGTAGCGGGTCGCGCGCGCGGGCGCGAGGCGGTCATCCAGCGGCACCAGGTCGCGGGCCTGAGCGGAGAGAAGCCAGAGCTTGCCGAAGCGATCGAGGAGGATGCGCGCTCCCGCCTCGCGCGATTCCTCCTCGGCCTGGTCCTGGAACACGCGCTGTCCCAGAAAATGCCCGGCGCGATCGAACGCCACGAGCGAGCCCCGGCCCCGGTCCAGGACCAGGAGCGACTGATCGCGGTCCACGGCGATATCGACCGGCAGGGTGAGCGACGTCTCATCCGACCCGTATCCGCCCACCTCGTAGAGGACCCGGCCGCGAGGATCGAGCTTCGTGACGCGTCGCGTCTCGGCGTCGAGCACGTGCAGGTTTCCGTCGGAGTCGTACGCCAGCCTCGAGGGGCGCCGGATGCCCGCCTGCTCGAGCGCGTCCCGGTCCAGGATCCGCTCGACGCGGAGCGCGCGCGGAGGGGCCGAAGCGGAGTCGCCTGCCCCCGGTCGAGGCGGCTCCGGCGCGCCCGCGGCTCCCGCGGCGAGCGCGGGTACTCCCCATCCCGGCTCAGCCAGGAGGAGCGTCAGGAACGACGCGAGCGCGAAGCAAGTGGCGTTTCGTGCGGGGTGGGTCATGTTCGTTCGGAGTGGAGAAGCCTCGTCGCGGCAAGCGAGGGCGGGAATCCGGCTGCTAGAACGTGCTCCGGACGAGCAGCCTTCCCCCGCCATCGGCGGTCATGTCCGTGAGGATTCGAACCCGGGGCCCGTCGATCGCCGACACGTCCGCCTTGGAATCCTTGCGATGAAGCATCTGCGTGTCGATCACGCTGGCCACGCGGTTCAGGATCGCGAACGCGATGGAATACTTGGCCCGCTGGTACGCGCGCGTCGAGTTGTGCCGGGTGTCGCGGAAGGCTGCCTGCGCCTCCGCGCTCGTCCAGTTCCATGCTCGATTCCCCGTGGGAAGCCGCTCCGCGACCCACGCATCCTGCGCCGCCGGATCCGAGGGAAATTCGTTGCGCGCGTCGCGGCGCAGCGCGTCCTCGTAGGAATCGGGGCCCGATCCGCTCGAGCGCGTATAGATTCCGACCAGTCTCCAGAAGTCGTCCGATTCGGAGCTCGTCCCCATGCCGGCGTTCAGGTGCGCCTGCTCGATGTAGTTGTCCCTGCGAAGACGCCCTGCGATCCGCCAGGTGACCCAGTTCGCCCAGATCACCCCTTCCGAGATGAAGAACCCCGTCGCGCGGCTCTTGTGGCCGGAATACAGCTCCCCCGCCCCCGGCAGGAGAATGGAAAGCAGGAGCGCCTTCTTCGAGCCTCGTGCCGGGCGCGCGTCGCTCGAGGGAGCGGCTCCGGGATCCGCCGGGGCGGGCTGCGTGGCGGTCGAGTCCGAGAGCGTCTCCGCGGGGAGCGTGGAACGCGCCGCGTATAGCTCCGCGAGCGGGCTCCAGGCAGCCGCCTCCCGCCAGGAGCGTGACGCGCCCGGAGCGAGATCGGATCCGGAGTCGGCTTGTGCTATGGGGACGGTCGCGAACGCGGCGGCCATCGTGAGAATGAGAGCTACGGTTTTAGTCGAGACCCCTGGTGACGACGAACCCGAAGGCATTGTCCCTCGCGAAGGGTTTCGTGCGCATGTTGAACCGGATCTTGGTCTGCTCTCCGATCGCCGCGTGGCTCTTGTTCTTCATGACGCGCAGGATGTCCACCGCGCTGACGATGCGATTCACGAACGCCCCCGCGACGGCGGTGTGCGCGTTCTTCAAGAAGTTATTACTGCGTGCGCGAATTCCGCGATAGAAATTTCGGTTGTCCTGGGTGTCCCAGCCGTCCCAGTACGTGGAGATCTTTCCGATGTCCTCATAGTACTGCTGACGGTTGTGGTCTCTGAAGTAGATGATCAGGCTGTCCTCGGGGGAATTCTGGTACTGGGGATTGGACTGGATCCAGCGGGTGTAGTCCCAGTGGCCGTCGGCGTAGGTCTCGAACTCCTTCTCCTTGGCCTTTCCGCGGTCGTGATAGTAGAGGTATGCGGCCCAGGCCATGCCCTCCAGTCCCAGGTGAACGAACCCCCGCTTCTCTCCTGCGTAGAGATGCCCGGCCCCCGGAATCGCCAGATTCATGAGGAACGCTTTTCCCACCGACCTGTGTAGCTTTGGGTTCGTCTCCTCCGTGGGGGAAGCGGCCGGAACACCGGGATCGAGGGGCGTGTGGGGCGTCACGGAGTCGGCGATGGCGCGTTGCGCGAGCAGAATTTCTTGCGGCATGGTGCCTTCGAAGTCGAGCAAGGACGCGGCAGGGCCCATCCGGGGATACGTCGCGACGGCCAGAATTGCCGTAAAGAAGAAGGTGAAACGCCTCGAAGTCAGTACTCTGGTCCCCTGAATCGGCCTGAAGCTACTTACACTACAACTAATTATAGTAGCGTCCAAGTTACTTGACTACGGCGAATTTGCCGAAGACCACGTTGTCCGCCCCGGAACCCTGGACCTCCAAGCGTACGAGATATACCCCGCTCGCCAGATCCCGAACCGGGATTCTCACAACATTTTGCGCGGGACTCGAAGTCCCGTCGAGCCGCTTGACCTCGGTGCCGGTCGGATCGAGTACCCGGATGACGACCGAGCTAACCCCTTGTCCCAGCGTATACGCGAGCCCGATATCCTGCCCGTGGGCCGGGTTCGGGAAGAAAAAAACCGACCCCTTGCCGAGCTGTGGCGCCTGAGCCACCGCGCCCTGGAAGACGTCCTCCAGCACGGAGGTGCGTCTCCGGTTGCCCCCGAACTCCGCCCACGGGGTCCGCACCGAGACTCCATCGGTGGAAAAAAGCGCGCTGTCCGCGCGCACGGGGAGTTGAAACGCATGAAGCGCGCCGTCATCGTCCCCCCCGATGACGAGATGGGTCCAGGCCGCGCCCGGCGGGTCCGGCGTCAAGAACGCGTCGTTCATGCTGAGCAGGGCCGGGCTCGAGGAGGCCCCGCCCTGGATGGCGAGGGGCCAGCCGGAGACGGTCTTGCCGTCATTCCCCAGCGCGACCAGAAGCCCATTGTCCAGCGCCACGATCACCTCGGGCCTTGGATCCCCGGCCACGTCGGCCACGAGGGGCGATCCCTCCCCGCCGCGCGCCTCGTCGCCATATCTTCCCGTCATCGACACCGGCCACGAGGGAGGTTCCACGCCGTTCCGGTTGTAGCGGTGCACGCGGCCTTCCTTGTCCATCGCGAAGAGCTCGGGATATCCGTCGCCGTCCAGGTCCCCCGCGGCGACCGGACCCCGGAGCGTCCCCGCGACGGAGACCGGCCATCCGGGAAGCTCCGTTCCGTCCAGGCGGAAGCAGTGGATCATGTTCTGCCTCCGGTCCGAGACCACGAGCTCGAGGTTCCGGTCCGGCGCGCGGTCCATGTCCACACCCAGGAGATACGGCTCGAAGAAAGGATTCTGAACCCGGAAGTGCACTTCGAACGGGGTCAGAGACTTGCCGAGAGGATCCGCGATCCGGATCCATCCGTTCGACAGGGCCCACGCCACCTGATATCCCCCCGCTCCCGTGAAGCGCCCCACGGCGAGGTTTCCAGACACCGGCGCCGTGATCACCGAGGCTCCGACCTTCAGCGTGTCCGCCAGGGGATCGGTTCGCGGCGCCACCGTGACGCTGTCCGAGGGAACGATCGCGAAGACCCTGCCGTCGCCTCCGCCCACGATGACCTGACCGCCGGGATCGAGGACGGGCCCCGTCGTGGCGAGCACGGTCGGAGAAGCGGGATCGAGCGCGGGGGGCCAGCCCACCAGAAGGTACGAAGAGCCGGAATCGCGAGGAGCGGTCCGATACGCGTACACCCCTCCGTCCGCCGCGGTCGCCACGATCGCTCCGTCGTGGGTCGCGAGCGGATTCCGGTGGAACAGGCTGTCGGCGAAGAGCACCGGACCCACGATTTTCGCGGGGAGCGCGGCGATCACGCTGCTGTCCCCCACGGTGTAATAGGGCTGTCCATTCGCCTGGTACGCGAACACGAGACTGTCCACGGCTGTCACGACCGAGACCAATCCGTCATGGTGGAATCGTCCGTACGTGGGCTTGGCGCCACGCTGGCTCGCCGGGGTCGCGACGGGCCAGCCGGCAACGCGCCAGTCGGCCCGGACCGAGATCCCCATGTCGAGCGCCGCCGGGCTCAGCACATCGATCGTGACGTGGCTCAGCCCACCGTCGTTCGTGTTCGTATTGGGGGTGGTCTCGGGACCGAAGTGGGTGTGGTTTCCGGCGAACCAGGGATCGAAGGGGCTTCCGAATAGATAGGGCGACCTCGGGTCGCCGAGATCCTCGATCCCGTCCGCTTCCTCGACCCTCAAGCCGCGCCGCGCCGGGTTCGAATTGACGCCGAAGTCGGGCGGGATATGGCGCCCGTAGATGACCGAATTGTCCACGTGCCAGATCAGGATCCCCTGCCCCGGGAGGAGGAAGTCGTACTCCCTGTCGCCGAGGGAGTCGGCCGCGTCCGCGGCGGCGGGACCCAGGAACACGCCGGTCGAATCCTCCTGATCCAGATAGAGGATGTTGTCGCCGTTCAGGTCGGTCTGGCGGTTCTCGATGAGGTAGAACTCCTCGCCTCCCAGCGGCACGAAGAGCGTCGTGTCCGACAGCTCCGTGGCGCGGAGCGATGTCGTGAGGGAGCGCCCCGGATCGACGTACGAGATCAGGTCGGGCCAGAGGAGGAGCTTGGACCAGGGGTCGAGGCTCACCGGGAGCACGCCGCTCGCCTCCACTCTGGCGCCGGTCGAGTCCTGCACCGGGGTGCTGAGCAGGTAGCCTGAGTCCATGTTGCTCCAGACGCCCACGCCCGGGAGCAGCGTCTCGATGTCGTAGAGATCCAGGAGACCCTGCGTGTGCCCGAACTCGTGCGCCAGGGTCCCGTTGATCGCGGCGAAGTAGCCGTCCTGGCTCTCGGTCTCGGGCATGACGAGTCCGCCCCGGATCAGGACCGCGCCGCCGTTCACCGGAACCGAGTCGCTCAGATTGATCTGGAAGGTCGGGAAATCGCGCGGGCTGTCGCCCTTGAGATCGGTCTGGAAGTCCGATCCCGCGTGGAAGAGCGAGACCACGTCGAACTGACCGAAGGGGATGGAATCGGTCTGGTCCGCGGCCGTCACGGCATCGTGGAAGAAACGCTGGGCGCTGTCGAAGGACTGCTGCCCCAGCGTCCACGGGCCGTAGCGCCCGGTGTCCGCGAGACGGTAGGCGCCGGTGTTCGCTTTCGGGTAGACGTCGTACTCGATCACGAGGTGCCCGTAGGAGGCGAACTTCCAGTACCGCCGCAGGCCCTCGAGATGCTTCAGGAAGTAGTTCCGGTCGTGGGGCGGAGGGTCGATCAGGATCCCCAGCGAGCGCCCATCGCGGAGGTCGAACTTGCCGTCCGGGGTCGTCGTCAGCGAGCCCAGGGAGTCGTTGGCGAAATCGATCTTGAGGCCGAGCACGCGGATCGTCTCGGGCGTGGACGGCTGAAAGAGGGTCGTGCGCGCGAGCTTTCCTCCCTGGATGGAGAGGAGGGGCGGCCGGCGCCCCGACACGAAGGGGCGGCTGGACAGCTCACCGATGCGATGCGGGAACGCCCGCCAGCGCTCGGCCCGCTTCGCGGCGATCCGGAGCGCCTGCGGCGACCTCCGCGATTCCAGGGTTGCGGTCCGCGAGGCGGTCAGGGTGGCGCCCCAAGCAGAAGGAGCCAGGTCCCCGTGCAGGGGGAGGACCTGGCTCCCGAAGATCAGGATCGCCGCCGAACGGAGGAGAGTCCGGGGGATCCGCACGTTTTTAGAAGTGGTAGCTCGCCGAGAACCGGTTCACTCGAGCCAGAAACTGCGATTGCGGCACCGAAGCGTAGTCGATGCGGATACCGCGATAGTTGAGTCCGAGGCCGTACGTCGCGTCTTTGATCGTCCCGCGCGGGTCGTAGATGTAGCCCGCCCGGACCGAGAGAAGCCGGTTGAACTCGAATTCCCCGCCCGCGTCCTCGATCCACGCGCCGTTGCTCAAGAGCGACTTGTTCACGTCGACGGTGACGAGCACCCGGTATATTTCGGTCTCGAAGGGGGTGACCGCGGCGCCGAGCTTCACGTTACGTCCCAGCGGGTCGGACTGGTCCTGGTCGATGTAGGCGATGTTGGGACCGAGATTCTGCAGCGCGAGCCCGAGGGAGCTCTTCCACTGCGGGAGCTTGTAGAGCGCGCCGAGATCGGCGGCGAAGGTCGTGCCGCGCCCGGGCCTTTGGTCCTGCGTCAGATTGCCGGGAGCCAAGTCGACGCGCACGAGCTTCAAGGCGACGCCGAATCCCATGCCCTTCATGAGCTCGGTGCCGTAGGCAAGCGTGGGCGCCAGCTCGTAGCTGGTGAAATCTCCCAGGATGCTTCCGTCCGGGTCGGTGGCCGTGCTCTTGCCGTAGCTCAGGTATCCGAGGCTGAATCCGAGACCACCCCAGCCTTCCACATGCTGGGTATAGGAGGTATAGGAGAAGAAAACGTCGTCGGCGAGGTCCGGCACGAGCTTGGTGTACATGGTGCTGATGTCGTGCCCGGTCGTGAACGCGAGCGCCCCTGGATTCCACCAGATGGCGTTTGCGTCATTGGCCACTGCTACGTAGGCGCGTCCCATTCCGTCGGAGCGAGCCCCCGGGGCGATCAGGAGTGATTGAGCACCTGCCTCGGCCTGGGCGTGCGCGGTGCCCGCGTAAGCACCCAGAATACAAAGAAGTCCAAGGCAGCCGGCGACAAAACGACTCATCTGCAACCTCCTTAAGAAAAAGATAGGGACGCGCGTGCGCCCCGGCCCTAGTACACAATTCTAGCGGACTTACGCGGCCGGGTCAAGGTTCCCCCCGGGGCTTCACCTCTTCCGGAGGGCCCGCCCAACCACCGAAGCCCGTTTGCCTTCAGGAGATTCGGCAGTGACTCTAAGGAGGTACACTCCGATCGCCACTTTTTCTCCCTGAGAATCCTTTCCGTCCCACGGAAGGTAATTTTCCCCGGCGCGCCCGTCCGAGGCCAGGTCACGGACCCGCCGTCCCGCCACCGTGTAGATTCCCACGTGGATCCTTCCGCCCTGGTTCAGACGGGCGTGGATGTAGGTCGTTCCCTCGAACGGGTTCGGGTAATTGAACACCTGGGTCAGGTGCATCGGATCGCCCGGCAGCGCCTGGGCGTGGACGTCGATCACGAAGGTCCGGACCGCGATATTCCCCACCGGGTCCGAAGCATGAATCTCGATCGTGTGGAGGCCCTCGGCCAGCGAGGGCAGGGTGAACCCCACCGTCCCGCGCGTGTAGCTTCCCACGTCGTAGGCGAAGCCTGGGGTCACCTCCGACGGCGTCCCGCGGTCGTCCACGATGACGAAGATCGTGTGGGCGTTGTCGAGCCGCGTCAGGTCCACCCCGCTCGAGTCCTGGATCACGAACGTGAGCCGGTCGCCGGACCGGAACGTGGAATCGGCGCCCGCCGGGTGGAGGAGCGTGATGACGGGCGGATCGAGGTCGGTGCGCGAGGAAATCCCCTGCCCGATCCTGAGTGAATCGACCGCCAATCCGACGCCTCTTCCCCCCGCGGCGCTCAGCAGCGCCCGGAGTTGCCCCGTGCCGCCCGCCACGCGCGCATCCACCGGGACAACGAAGCGAGCCTCGAACGTCCCTGAAGAAAGCGGGACGTCTCCGCGGAAGAGAATCGGGCCGGGCACGAAGTAGTGGACGGTCTGCCGGGTCCCATTGGGACCGAGGCCCGTCTGCGTGCGATCGAAGGGTTTGCCCTGGACCTGGATCCGGGCCGTCCCCGAGGAGAGCGTGTCCCGGCTCGAGTCGGGAAAGATCGTGTGCCCGCGCAGGACGACGAGGTCGCCGCGTAGAACGGAATCCAGGGGGGCTTTCTCCCAGACTCCCCTCCCTCGGGGCATGGGGAGGGAAAGCCCGGGGTCGCCGAGGAGCACGTACTTGCGCGCGACGGTGTTCACGTGCGCGTTCTTGGCCCCCTGGAGCGCGACTCCCACCGTCTGCGTCGAATCGACGCGCGGCCGGAGGGGGAAGAGCCGGTCCACGATGTCGTCGTTCAGCTGCGTGCTCTCGAACCCGAACCCTACCTCGGTGGCCGCGATGGACGCGGCCGCCCCGCCAGCCGGCGTCTTGAGGAGGAGCTCTCCCAGTCCCCCCTGCCCCAGGGCGTCGAATTGCCCCACGGTGCAGCTGAAGAATCCGAAGAGGGAAGGACGCGTCGCGTTCGTGAGGCGGCCGATGTCCGAGGAGCGGAAGACCTGCTCGTCGGCGATGATCTGGTCGGAGCCGTGGCCGATGTAGTCCACGAGCCAGTTCCCCTGATTGATGCGCGAGATGAAATCGTCGCGGGCCGCGGGCTTGGACTGCTGCGAGGTGTCGGCGAAGGCGTAGTCATTGAGGTAGACCTTCGAGCGCTCGATCGGGTACGGCAGGTGGAGGCGGTCTTTCCGCTCCATCTGATTGACGTGGTCGTTCCCGAGCGGGTCGTCACTCTCGCGTTTCTTCGAATCGTCCGCGCAGAGGAGGGCGCGCGCGCGCCAGGAGTCGAACTCCGTCGCCCCCTCGTAGGCCAGGACCTTGACGCGGGACATCGTGGAGGCTTCCGCGGCATTCTTCGCCGGAAGACGCCCGACCGCGATGTCGAGGATCTGGTCGCCGGGCCCGTCCAGGAGCCCGTAGAAATCGTCGGACACCCACTGGAACAAGGCGGGAAAGACTTCGTAGTAGTTCGAGTACGTGGGCACGAGGTCCGGATCGCCGAATCCCAGGTAGTTCTTGGGGTCGAGCGAGGCGTCTCCGAAGAGACAGACGTAGGCCGGCGCGGGCCCGGTCCAGTGAAGGCGCGCGTACGCGAGCAGGTTCCGGATCGGCACCGGCCCCTGGGAGCCTCCCCCGAGCTGCGCGGCGATTCGGTCGGTCGTGGCGATGCCCACGCGAGGCGCCGCGAACCCAAGCAGGTGGGTGGCCCGATAGGTCGCGAGCGACTCCGCCGAGGCCAGGAGGGAAGGATGCGCGACGATCAGGTAGTCCACGCCCACGTCGGGATCGAGCAGGTTCGTGACGGTGTGCGCCGCCGTCGCGGGAGCGAATCGCTCGATCGTCGCGGGGCGCGGCGCGCGCGCCGTCGAGAGGAGGGCGTAACGCTTCGGAGGACCTGGCGCGAGTGAATCCTCGACCGTGAGCGTGAAGGGCGCCGCTCCCGTGGAGAAGGCGCCGTTCACGTAGCGTATGGGATTCTCGGGATCGGTGCGGTCGAGAAACCAGACCGCCGTGGTGTCCGTGATCCCGTCCATCACGTAGGCCACCGGACCTCCGAGGGTCGAGTCCGCGGCGAACTGAAGCGTGTCGTTGATCGCGGAGAGCCGCCTGGGGTAGCCGACCTCGAACCAGGCAAGCTCGCTCTGATCGACCCGGTTCGGATCGGCGGGATCCACGACGGGAGGAACCTCGATCAAGACCGTATCGGCCGCGTTCACCGTGAACCCCGAGCCTTTGAGATCGAACGGCAGGCTGAAGTTCGCCGAGTCCGCCGCCACCAGGGCGCGGTCCCAGTAGACGTTGGCGTAATGGTCCGCCTTCTGTCCGACCGAGATCCCGCGACCCCACATGCGCACGAAGACCGTGCCGGTTCCGCCGGCCTGCGCTCCTGGGAGCACGAGTGGGAACGGGATCTTCGATCCCCGTGGCTTGCTCCGATCGACCGAAAAACTCCACCAGAACCATCGCTCCCACCGGGTGTTCGCGGCCATGGAGTTGAAGTCGCGGATCCGGTTCTCCTCGTAGTGGACCCGATGCGGCGCGGTGGTGATGACCGGCGCCGCGGAGACGTTGGCCGCGTCGCGCGTCGTCATCCTGCGCGGCGGCGGGAGCCCCGGATAGGCGCCCCACGTGAGCCAGACCGCCTCCTCGTCCTGGTACTGCGACTCCTCGTAGTTCGTGGAGCCGTTCCGTTTCAGGTCGTAGCCGAAGCCGGTATTCCCCGTGGCGTAGAAGTAGAGGCGGTCCCCCGCGTCGAACACGCCGTCCCCCTCTCCGGTCACGGCGATGGCGCATTCGCGGAGGGAGTCGGGAGCCGTGTCCACCATCACGCTCTCCGGAAGATCTCCGGGGGTCGTGCGGAAGATCCGGAAGGAAGCGGGATCGACGCCCGCGACCGGAATCCCCGCCGTGGCGAGATCGGCCGCGCTCAGGACGTAGAGCCCCGGACGCAGGACCCCGAGCCGCACCCAGGGGCGCGTGGGCTCCAGGCGCAGGGGTCCTGTGTAGACGGAGCTCCTGAGCGCCGCGCGACGGGCCGCGGGAGAGAGCGCGGCGCGATCGATCTCTGGGCCGCCGCGTCTTCCCCCCGTGGCTTCGGCGAGCCGGGCCCAGGAAACATTCAGCGTGACCTGCTCGACCGCGGTTGCCGCGCGCGTGCGCGCATCCCACCGGACCGGGCGGAGCGTCACCTGGATCACGCGCTCTTCTCCGGCGGCGGTCTTCACGACGCTCAGAAGCGGCAGCTCCACGGGCCGGGCGAACCCCCGGCCGTACGCGGGGCCCTCCAGGAAGGAGGCGAGCTCGGCGGGGCCGACGGATGGCCATCGCGCCGGATCGGAGACGAGGTGCGGAAGCGGCTCGGGAAGGAGGCTTCCCAGGGAGCGCTCCCCCTGGGCGCTCGCCGTCACGGTGGGCTCGACGCCCCAGGGAACGTGAAGGAGGAGGGTGAGCACGGGAAGCGGCGGCGGGCCCGCCGAGGCGTCGAGCGCCCCGCCCGCGACCGTGATCTCCGCCAGCCTCTCGCCGAAGAGGTCCCGGAACGTCACCTCGGGCGCGGGGATGGGGAGCAGGACGCGATAGCCGGTGGCGGTCACCGATTCAACGCGCGGAGCGAGCGGGACGGGAGCTTCCACCCGCGGCGCCGCGCCGGCGGCGCCCCACGCGAGCAGCGGAGCGAGAAGGACAAAGACCCTTCCGGGGTGACTCAAGCTTTGGTGATCCGCTCGGCTTCCTCGATCAACATGACCGGAATGTCGTCGACGATGGGAAACGCGAGGCCGCAGCGATCGCAGATCAGCCGTTCGGGATCCTTCTGGTCGCGCAGGTCCCCCTTGCACTGGGGACACACGAGAATGGCACGAAGCTCCTCGCTGATCGGCATGTCGCTTATCTCTCCCCCAGGGGGGCCGGTTGTGGACCGGTCTCCTCCAGATAGACCCCCATCTTGAGAAACTTCTCCAGCCGCCGGTCCAAAAGCTCCTGGACGGGAAGCCCCAGGAGGTCCCTCAGGTGCCGGACCGCGGCCGATTGTATGCGCCGGGCGGTCTCCTCCGGATCCCGGTGCGCCCCGCCCAGCGGCTCGGGGATCACCTCGTCGATCACGTTGAGCTCCAGGAGATCGTGCGCGGAGAGCTTCAGCGCTTCCGCGGCCTGTTCCGCCTTCCCCGCGTCCTTCCAGAGGATCGCCGCGCAGCCCTCCGGCGTGATCACCGAATAGATCGAATTCTCGAGCATCAGCACCACGTCCGCCACCGCGATGGCCAAAGCGCCCCCCGACCCTCCCTCGCCGATCACCACCGACACGATCGGCACCGGGAGGTGCGCCATCTCGACGAGGTTCCGAGCGATGGCCTCCGACTGGCCCCGCTCCTCGGCGCCCAGCCCCGGATACGCGCCCGGCGTATCCACGAAGGTCACGAGCGGGCAGCCGAGCTTGGCGGCGAGCTGCATGAGACGGAGCGCCTTCCGGTAGCCCTCCGGATTGGCCATTCCGAAATTGCGGTGGATGTTCTCCTTGGTATCCCGCCCCTTCTGGTGCCCGATCAGGACGACCGGGATGTCCTCCATCGTCGTGAGGCCCGCGATGATCGCCGGGTCGTCTCCGAATCGCCTGTCTCCGTGGAGCTCCAGAAATCCAGGAGCGATCACTTTCAGATAATCGAGCGTGTACGGCCGCCGCGGATGGCGCGCCAGCTTCACGCGCTGCCACCGCGTGAGCTTGGAATAGACGTCGCGGCGCAGCTTGTCGACCTTGCGCTCGAGACGCCTGATCTCCTCCTCGATCTCCGCGTTCGCCGGAGCCGCCGCGCTCTTCAGATCTTCGATGCGGCGCTCCAACTCGACGATGGGCTTCTCGAAATCGAGCCAGGTTCCGTTCACGTTTCGGTCTCCGAGGGGACTAGAAGGGGACGGGCTCCTGGACGGTGTTCACGAGCCGGACCGCGCGCTCGCCGAGGCGCCTCCGGAGCTCGTCCAGGAGCTCCTCGCTCGCGCGCACCAGGAGCCGACGCGCGCGGATCTGGGTCTTCGTGCCATCTTCCGGGGAGCGCACGAGGAAGTATACCGGGCAGCGCCCGGGGTGACGACCCAGGAGGTCGCGCAGGGGCTCGAGCGACACTCCCTCCGGGGACTCGGTCAGATCCAGCGTCAGCTCTCCCTCCGGGCCCGCTTCTCCCGAGGCGACCGCGCGGATGCTCTGGAAGACGAGCTTGGGATCCTGGTCCTCGCGCACGCTGACGCGGGCGCGGGTCTCGATCACCGCGCCCTGCGTGAGCGCGGAGCGGTTCCGCTCGTAGAGATCGGCGAACGTCACTCCCTCGACGCTCCCCGAGAAGTCCTCCAGCGTCACGAACGCCATGGGGCGGCCGTTCCGGTCCGCGATGGTCTTGATGGCGGAGACCATGCCCATGAAGGTGACCTCGGCGCCGTCCCGCGTCTCGCGGATCCTGGCCGTGTCCGGGAGCCTTCGCGACTCGATGAGCGCCCGGTAGGGAGAGAGCGGGTGGTCGGAGAAGTAGAAGCCCAGCACCTCCCGCTCCTTGCGCAGCCGGTCATGCAGCGGCCAGGAGGGGATGTCGGCGAGCGGAGGCTCCGGGGCTTCGATCGCGTGCTCCGCGCCGAAGAGCGCGACCTGGTCGCGGCTTTGCCCCCGCGCCAACTCCTGGGACCTCCCGATGGCCAGGGCGACCGCCTCGAAGAGCTGGGCCCGGTCGCCGCCCAGGGAGTCGCAGGCGCCGGCAAGCACCAGCGATTCGAGGACGCGCTTGTTGATCGATCTCGGATCGACCCTCCGGCACAGGTCCCAGATCGAGACGAACGGCCCTCCGCTCTGGCGCGCCGCGACGATCGCCTCCACCGACCCCTTGCCCACGTTCTTGATCGCAGTGAGCCCGAAGCGAACCGCGTTCCCCTCGAGGGTGAAGGCGGACTGGCTCCGGTTCACGTCGGGAGGATTCACCTCGATCCCCAGCCGGCGCGCCTCCTCCACCAGCACCACGATGCGGTCGGTATCCCCGACTTCGCTGCTCAGCGCCGCCGCGAAGAAGGCGGCGGGATGGTGCGCCTTGAGGTACGCGCACTGGTAGGAGAGGAGCGCGTAGGCCGCGCTGTGCGCCCGGGGGAATCCGTAGCCCGCGAACTTCTCGACGAGATCGAAGATCTCCTCGGCCTTCTTTTTCGGGACCTGATTCTTGCCGCAGCCCTCCACGAAAGCCTGCTTCATGCTCGCCATCTCTTCCGGCTTCTTCTTCCCCATGGCGCGGCGGAGGAGGTCCCCCTGCGCCAGCGTGAATCCGGCGAGCCGGTTCGCGATCTGCATCACCTGATCCTGATAGGCGATCACGCCCAGCGTGTTCTTCAAGATGGGCTCGAGCGTGGGATGCATGTAGGTGATCTTCTGCTTCCCGTGCTTTCGCTTCGCGAAATCGTCCAGCATGCCGCTCTGGATCGGGCCGGGCCGGAAGAGCGCGTTGATGGCGATGATGTCCTCGAAGGAGTCGGGGAGCACCTTCCGGAGCAGCTCGCGCATCCCGGAGGACTCGAGCTGGAAGACGCCGATCGTCTGCCCCTTGGAGAGGAGCGCGAACGTGGCCGGATCGTCCAGGGGAATCCCCTTGAGATCCAGCCGCTCCCCCGCTCCCGACGCGAGACGCGCCGCGTCCTCGAGCACGGTGAGGGTCCGGAGCCCGAGGAAATCCATCTTGAGGAGGCCGATCTTCTCGAGCGACACCATGTCGAACTGGGTCGTGACGTCCCCCTTGCTCGACCGGTACACCGGGACATAGTCCGTGAGCTTCCCCGGCGCGATGAGCACTCCCGCGGCGTGCGTGGAAGCGTGCCGCGCCAGCCCCTCGAGCGCGAGCGAGCAGCGGATCAGCTTGGCGTGCGTTTCATCCTGGGTGGACAGCGCTTTGAGCTCCGGGACGGTCTCGAGCGCGCGCGTCAGGGTCATCCCCAGCTCCGCGGGCACCAGCTTCGCGACCCGGTCCTGGTCCGCGTACGTCATGCCGAGCGCCCGGCCCACGTCGCGCACCACCGCGCGGGCCGCC
>Ga0066665_10000442_pt1 | contig 16517 bp, 12 predicted proteins | sample GraSoiAngelo_114_FD_75175 | JGI IMG/M metagenome (GOLD analysis project Ga0066665, IMG submission 75175) | Grasslands soil microbial communities from the Angelo Coastal Reserve, California, USA - 14_0903_13_40cm | ecosystem: Environmental > Terrestrial > Soil > Grasslands | place: USA...
CGAGCCGGCGGATCCACATACGTTCGTTCCGTCACTCTTCAGCGACGGACCCGGCGCGGAGCGGTAGAGGCGCCGCAAGGCGTCAGGTGCTCTCGTTCCCGGGAAGGTGCGGGACAGCCAGGATCGGCTACGAAAGAAGGCGGTGAGGAACAGCTGGAGGGTAATGGCGCGAGTGTGGGGGGTGCTCAAAGAGCCCGCTGGTAACGATGACGAGGGACTGCCGCCAGCCGGCGCAGACCTTGGCCAGCCAGACCCAGAAGAGGCACTACCCCACCACTGTCCCCCTTGACAGATTGCACATGCTGTTGTACGCGAAGTCCAAGCGGTTGCTTCAGCTCCCTCGGGTCGTGCGGCCTGCCCAGGCCGTGCGGAGGGCGGGCGGGCCTGAGCCGAGACGCAGCATGCATCCCGGTTTGGAGAGGAGACAGTCATGGCGTATCTCAGCAGACGCTCGGTGCTCCGTGGATCCGTGGCTCTCGGCGCGTCTCGCGTGCTCGCGTTTCCCCACGTCGCCAAGGCGGCGGCAACCACCGCGAGCATGTGGTTCGCTCAGGGGTTCGTCCAGGACGAAGATGTGTCGTTGCGCAAGGCCGTCGCCGACTATGAGAAGGCGAGCGGCAACAAGATCGAGCTGAGTATCATCCCCTTCGCGCCGGAACGGCAGAAGATCATCTCGGCGCTCACCAGCGGAGTCGTCCCCGATATTCTGGATTCCAACCCGGGCGAGATCTTACAGATCTACGCCTGGCAAGACAGGTGGGTCGACGTCAGCGACGTCGTGGAGACCCAGAAGGCCCAGTTCAGCGAGACCGCGCTACAGGCCGCTCAGGCCTACAATAACGTCACCAAGAAAAGCAGCTTTTACGGCGTGCCGTTGAGGGCCGCGGTCGTCCCCTGCCATATCTGGCGACCGCTGGTGGAGAAGGCCGGCTTCAAGATCGAGGACATCCCGAAGACATGGGACGCGTACTTCGACTTCTTCAAGAAGGTGCAAGACAACCTGCGTAAACAGGGCGAACGCAAGGTATATGGCCTGGGCTTCCAGGTGACGGCCAACGGGGTCGACCCCTACAATCTGTTCATGGCGTTTCTCGTTGCCCACGGCGGTCAGAATGTCGTCACGAAGGACGGCAAGCTGCATCTCGACGACCCGAAAGTCAAGCAGGCGGCCATCAAGGCGGCGGGCTACCTCGGTGGCGCCTACCGAGATGGCTACGTGCCGCCGAGCGCCATCAACTGGAACGACGCCGACGACAACAACGCCTTTCACGCGAAGCTCATGGTGATGGACGTCGACGGGACGCTGTCGACCGAGGTCGCGGTCAAGGCCAAGCACCCTGAGTGGTATTACAACGACATGGTGAGCCACGGCATCGGTTATCCGAATGACAATGCCGGCAAGCCCGTGCCGAGCATCGTCGGGCTCACCAACGGACTCATCCCGAAGGGGGCGAAGAACGTCGCGGTGGCCAGGGAGTTCCTCAAATACTTCATCCAGCCGAAGGTTATCGGCGAGTTCGTCGAGCTGGGGCTGGGCCGCTGGCTGCCGGTCATGCCGTCCCTCGCCAAGAGCTCGTTCTGGCAGGACCCGAAGGACCCACACCTGCGGGGCTATGTCCAGCAGGGCCTTCTCGGCCCGACCATCCCGGATTACTACGTGTACAACCTGGCGATGGCGGAAGTCCGCTCCCAGCACGTGTGGAGCATGCCGATGATCGAGGTCGCCCGGGAGGGGGCCAAACCGGAAGTGGCGGTCGAGAAGGCGTTCAAGCGGATCGAGGAGATCTTCGCCAAGTACAAGAGAGCGTGAGAGCGGAGAGAGGAACGATGGACCGCGCATCGGTCGCCGACGTCGCCCGCCCCGCCATCCGGTGGCGCACGCTCTCGCGCTCTCTGCGCGGCGGGCTCAAGGGCGGCGAGTACGCATGGGCGGTCGCCTTCGTCGTACCCTATGTCGCGGTGTTTCTCGCCTTCGTCGCGTATCCGGTGGTGTACGGGTTGTGGATGGGCAGCGAGGCGAGTCTGTACCGGGAGCTGTTCGCCGACCCGATCTACCAGAGCACGGTGGTGAACACCGTCCTCTACCTGGCGCTCGGCGTGAACGTGAAGATGTTCCTCGCTCTGCTGCTGTCCGGCTTCTTCATGCGCCCGGGCTGGTGGATGAAGGCGCTGCTCCTGATCTTCGTCCTCCCGTGGGCGGTGCCGCAGATCTCCACATTCATCTCGATCCACTGGATGCTGAACGGCGAGTGGGGTTTCCTCAACAACGTGCTCTACACACTCTTCCACGTCGAAGGGCCGCACTGGCTCAATGACCGCTGGATGGCCCTGGGCGCGGTCATCGTGTCCCACATCTGGAAATGGACGCCGTTCTGGACGCTGATCTTGCTCGCGGGCCGGATGGCGATCCCGCTCGAGATCCGCGACACCGCCAAGGTCGACGGCGCGACCGGGGTGCGCGGGTTCGTTTACATCACCTTTCCGCTGCTGGCCAACCTCTATCTGATCTGCACGCTGCTCTCGACCATCTTCCTGCTCGGCGACTTCAACGCTGTCAATTTCGTCTCCGGCGGGGGCCCCGCGAACACGACGCACGTGCTGGCGACGCTCGGCATCCGCAACGCCTTCGAGATCGCTCAGCCGCGCCTGGGCGTGGCAGCCGTCATGTCGGCGCTGCCGCTGGTGATTCCGCTAGTGATCGTGCTGATGCGCAAGCTTCGCACCGCAGAGGTGCAGCTATGAGCACGATCACGGCAGAAGCGAGGCTGGCAGCCCGTGCGGTATCGCGGGCGCACAGCTCCGTGCGCCTCCGCCGCTACCTGAACACCGCTGGGACGCTCGTGCTTTCCCTGGTGCTCATCGTGTGGACGATTGCGCCGATCTACAACATGGTGCTGATCTCCCTCGAGCCCGAGGGCGACGTGTTCACCGACCACATCTGGCCGAGGGTCCCGTCGGTCGAGAGCTTCTGGGGGGTCCTGACCCAGGGCCACTGGTATCTAGAGCACTTCTGGCGCCAGTTCGCCAACAGCCTCTACATCGGCGCGATGGTGACGTTCTTCGCGTTGCTGTTCGGCTCGCTGACCAGCTTTGCGATCGGCCGCATGCGCCTCCGCCACGGCTGGCTGGTGAGCAACGCCGCGCTGTTGACCTACGTGATCCCGGCGTCGTTCCTGGCGATCCCGTTCTACCGGATCATGCAGAACTACGGGCTCGGGAACAACCCGTGGTCGGTGATCTCGGCCCTGGTGGCGTTCGCGACGCCGTACGCGATCTTCGTCTTCCAGGAGTACGGCCGGTCCATCCCGATCGAGGTCGACGAGTCGGCGCGCATCGATGGCGCCTCGCCGCCCCAGATCTACCTGCGGATCTATCTGCCGTTGATGGCGCCGGCCCTGGTGGCGGTCGGCACCTACGCGCTGCTGCTCGCCTGGAACGAATACCTGTATCAGTTCCTGCTCCTGTCCTCGAAGTCGAGCATGACGGTACCGGTGGCGCTCGCGCAGTTCCTGAGCAGTGACCAGTCGCCCTGGAACTACATGATGGCGACCGCGATCATTTACGCGCTGCCGCCGGTCGCGATCTACTACGCGTTCCGCCGGCGCATGACCGCCGGCCTGACGGTGGGCGGGGTCAAGGGCTGACCCTCGCCGCGGTCTCGCGCCCGCCGCGCCTCGCGTCAAGCCGCGCGGCGGCGCGGTGGCATTCTCGTCACCCGCGACCCGCGGTGTCTCCGCACGATGTCCTCCCTCTGAGCGGCCGGCATGCTCTTCCCTGCGAGACGGCGTGGTTCACGGCTGTCCACCGCGAAGCGATCTTCGCGAGACGCCCGGTCGGGCAGAGGTGAGAAGGCGGCTGTGAGCAGCACGGAGCAGGTTCTTGCAGCCGGGCCCGGCGCGCTGAACAGGCCGTGGCGACCGTCCTGGCACCGCCACCTGTCCGGCCCGGAGTTCGCCTGGGCGATCGCTTTCATCGTCCCCTACGCGGCGGTCCTGGTCGCCTTTGCCATCTTTCCGATCGCCTACGGGTTTTGGATGGCGAGCAGCCCATCGCTATACGTCCAGCTGTTTGCAAGCGATGAGTACTGGGACGCGGTCGTCACCACCGCGCTCTATGTCGGCATCGGCGTGAACACCGGCATGTTCCTCGCCCTGCTACTGTCGGGTTTCTTCATGCGCCGCCGCTGGTGGGTCAAGGCGATGCTGGTCGTCTCGATGCTGCCCTGGGCGCTGCCGGCGCAAACCGGCTTCATCTCCTTCCACTGGATGATGGTCTATTGGGGGTTCCTGAACAGCGTGCTGGAGAAGCTGTTCGGCATCTACGGTCCGGACTGGTTGAGCCACTACTGGCTCGCTCTCGGGGCCAACATCGTCGCCTCGACCTGGAAGACGATGCCGTTCTGGACCCTGATCCTGTTAGCAGGGCGGACGGCGATCCCTCAGGATCTCTACGATGCTGCCGATATCGACGGGGCCACCGGCTTCCGCCGCTTCGTCCATCTCGTTGTGCCACTGCTGGCGAACCTCTACCTCGTCTGCACGTTGCTTTCGGCGATCTGGATGATCGGCGATTTCAACACTCCGGATCTCGTGTCCAGCGGCGCACCCGTTGGTTCGACGGAGGTGCTGGCGACGCTCGGCGTCGCATACTTGTTTGACCATGGCAACCCCGGGCTCGGCGTCGCCGTCGTCATGACGGCGCTGCCCGTGCTCATCCCGCTCGGGATCCTGTTGATACGTAGGCTGCACACGAGAGAGGTGCAGCTATGAGTGTCGCGCTGGCCAGGGGCCGGACGCCGCGCCGGCTGCGCCGACTTGTCAGCGACGCGGGCGCCGTGGTGCTCGCCGTCGTGCTGCTGATCTGGTGGCTACTGCCGGTCTACAACATGATGTTGATCGCCCTCGATCCCGAGGGCGATACGGAGTTCACCGGCGACATCTGGCCGAGCGCCCCGACGCTCGAGGCATTCCGCGGGGTCTTGTTCCAGCGGTACTGGTACCTTCAAGACTTCTGGCGCCAGCTCGGCAATAGCTTCTTCATCGGCATCATGACGATGGCGCTGACGGTGCTGATCGGTTCGCTGGCCAGCTTCGCCCTGGGCCGGATGCGGTTGGGTAAGGGCGGAGTGATCTCCACCGCCGCGCTCCTCCTCTACATGGTCCCTGCATACTTCCTCGTCATTCCGTTCTATCTGCTGATGCACCGTTACGGGCTGATCGACAGCTTGTGGGCAGTGATCGCAGCGGATGTGACCTTCGCCGTCCCCTATGCGGTGCTTATCTTACAATGGTATGGCCGATTGATTCCGCTGGAGCTTGACGAGGCAGCGCGGATCGACGGCGCGACGCCCGGTCAGGTCTATGTGCAGATCTATCTCCCCCTGATGGCGCCGGCACTCGCGGCGGTGGGCACCTACGCGCTGCTGACCGCCTGGAACGAGTACCTGTACCAGTTCATCCTGCTGTCCTCGCCCAGGAACAAGACCGTGGCGATAACGCTCGCGACGTTCTTCGACAACGAGGATACGCCGTGGAACTACCCGGTGGCGGCTTCCCTCATCTATGCGCTGCCGCCGATTGCCCTCTTCTTTGCCGTCCGCCGCTACATTGCGGCGGGGCTGACGCTGGGCGGCGTCAAGGGGTAGCTGTCCGTGGGGGAGGGCGGAGCGCAAACCGCCGCCGGCCCCGGCGAGGTCAGCTGGGGAGATCCACTGGCTCTCCATCCCCCGACCTGGCGACAGCCACCACGTACGGACCCGCGGAGGACGTACGCCTCGACGATGCGCGCCTCGGGATCGACCAGCCAGAGGTGCGGGTCGACACCAGGGAGACCCACCATGCCAGAAGCAGCCATCGTCTGCGCAGAAGCCCGCGCGGCGATCCCGATGGGAAGGCGTCCCGCGGCCGACCCGATCGCACTGGTCATGCTAGGTGGTCAGCGGGCGCGGTCCAGAGCGATCCGTCCTTCATGCGCTGCCTCCTCGGCACGGAGAGACACACGGTCAGGATCGCGTGAAGCTCGCCTGTCGCAGTTCCTCGTCGGTGACGCTCAGGCGGAGCGAGGCGCTGCCAATAGCGGTGAGACCCAGAATTGCGGTAATGCGCATCACCCGGCTGACCCGGAGCGCCGTCAGCGCTCCGAGCAGATCGCTATCGGTCGCGCACCGGCGCGAGTGCGGTCGAGTCCCGGGGGAGTCAAACGTCAGCGCGTAGCCTCCCGGCACCGCATCCGCCAGCGACCGGCGGACGATGCTCAGTAGGCCGGACTGTTGTCCAGCAAGGAGACGCTTGGCCGACAGAGGGGCGGCCGGGCTGACCGCGAGCTCGGCGACGAGGCGCTGCAGCCGCCCGAACTGCCCGGCGGTGAGGTTCACGAAGCGGTAGGCCCAGCCGTGCGGGTCTTCGCGGACGAGCACGGGGAAGAGGTCGAGGCTCGGCCTCCCGTCGGGCGGGGTGAAGGACAGCCGGGCGTGCTCGGCGGCCCGCGCCGCCGGCCCCGGCCGGAGCTTCATGCCGAAGACCGAGAGGTCGATCGCGGCGGTCCGCCACGTGGTCCCGCTGTGCTCGATAACGGTGACCGGCATGGTCAGCCGCACCCGCGCGGAGCGGCGGTCTTCGACCCGCTGCCGGCCTCCCACGTCCCGGCCGGGTCGGCGCGCCTCCAGGTAGCGGACAAGCGACGCCAGCAGCTCAAGGGTGAACGGCTTTCGCACGAAGTCGAGGGCGCCGAGCCGCAGGCACTCCCACACCTCCGCGTCCGTTGCCGCGCCCGAGATCCCGATGATTGGGGCGGTCATCTCCTGTGGCTGTCGGCGCCGGAGGAACTCCAGGCCGTCCATGCCCGGCATGCGGATGTCGAGCAGGATGGCATCGGGCGCTTCGCGCTCGAGGGCGGTCAATGCGGCTTCTGCGGTGTGGGCGAGCGACGCGTGATGGCCGAGGTCGGCGACGACCTCCCCGAGCGTCTCGGCGACGTCCACCTCGTCGTCAATCACGAAAATCCGCATCTCAGCTCTCGGTATAACCTTCCCAGAGCACCGCGGCGGCGACGACCTCGCTCACATGGTCCAGGTCGAACGGCTTGGCGATGTAGTCGAACGCGCCGTAGACGAGCGCCTGCTTCGCCGTGTCCAGGCTTGCCTTGCCGCTGATCATGACGATCCTGACCTCACGGGCGACCGCACGGATGGCTCTCAGCGCCTCGATCCCGTCGAGCCGGGGCATGTCAATGTCGAGCAGCACCAGATCCGGCGCCTCCTTAATGACTTCTCGTAACGCTGCTGCCCCGTCGGCGACGGAACGAACCCGATAGCCCTTCGGCGCAAGGAAGTCCTCTAGCAACGCGCGAACTTCCGCCTCGTCGTCGACCACGAGCACCCGACCCGTCTGCTGGGTCGCTGGTTCCGTCGGAACCGCCGTCACGATTACCCCTTCTCTGTCTCGTCCAGCACGTCGCGGACCTTGGTCGCCAAGGTTTTCGCGGAGAACGGCTTTTCCAGGAAGCGCGTTCCGGGCTTTAACACCCCATGCTGGACGATTGCGTCGTCGGCGTACCCGGACATGTACAGGACTTTCATGTCCGTTCGACTCGGCATCAGTTGCTCGGCGAGCCGCCGCCCGTTGAGCTCCGGCATCACGACGTCGGTCAGCAAGAGGTGAATCGGCCCGCGATGCTGCTCGGCGAGGCGCATGGCCTCGCGGGGCCGGCCCGCCTCCAGCACCGTATAGCCGAGACCCTCGAGCAACTCCCGGCCCAATGCCCGGACCTCATCCTCGTCCTCCACCAGGAGCACGGTCTCGGTCCCACCACGCGGAGGCGTGGCCGACCTCGGCTCCGCCACGATGTCGGCGTTCTCCTGAACCTGCGGGAGGTAAATCTTGAAGGTCGTGCCGTGGCCGACCTCGCTATAGACCCAGATGTTTCCGCCATGCTGCTTGACGATGCCGTAGGCGGTCGCCAGCCCGAGCCCGCTGCCCTGGCCCACGTCCTTAGTCGTGAAGAAAGGTTCGAACAAGCGGAGCCTGGTCTTTTCGTCCATGCCGCCGCCGGTATCGCTCACGGACAGCCGTACGTAGGCCCCTGGACGGACTCTGACATGGCGGCTCGCGTACCGCTCGTCGAGGTCCACGCTGGCCGTTTCGATGGTCAACCGACCGCCGTCCGGTATCGCGTCCCGAGCGTTGACGGCGAGGTTCACGATCACTTGCTCGAGCTGGCTGGCATCGGCTCTCACCCGACCCAACCCCGGCGCCGGAACGAACGTCAGCTCGATGTCCTCGCCGATCAGACGCCGCAGCATGTCCACCATCCCTCCCACGACGGCGTTCAGGTCGAGCACCGTGGGCTGGAGGATTTGTTTCCGGCCGAAGGCGAGCAGCTGCTCGACCAGGCGGGCCGCCCGGTCGCTCGTCGCCCAGATCAGCTCAATGTTGCGCCGGAGCGGATCATCCTCTGAGGGCCACCGCTGCAAGACCAGCTGGCTGCGCCCCCCAATGACTGTCAACAGGTTGTTGAAGTCGTGGGCGACGCCGGCGGCCAGGCGGCCGATCGCCTCCATCTTCTGGGTCTGGCGGAGCTGCGCTTCGAGCTGCGTGCGCTCCGCCTCGGCCCGCTTACGCTCGGTGATGTCCCGGGCCATGCCGATGATGCCGCTGGGTCGGCCGTGGACATCGCGAATGAAGCTCACGTGCGTCTCCGTCCAGACCGTCGAGCCGTCCTTGCGCGTCACCTCGAGTTCGAGCGTCCGGGATTCCGGTCCGCCGCGGGGTCTGCCCAGGACGTCGGCAAACGTCTTTCGGGCGAGCTCGGCGGACGCGGGCGCCAATCGGTCCTCGAGCCTCTGGGCCATGGCCTCCTCGACACTGTAGCCACGGAGTCGGGTCACCGAGGGGCTGACGTAGAGGGGGCGCAGGTCCATGTCGTAGACGAAGATGACGTCGGTCACGTTCTCGGCGAGCAAGCGATACCGCGACTCGCTCTCGCGAAGCGCGGCTTCCGCCCGTTTTCGCCCCGTGATATCGCGGATGGCGCTGGAGACGAACACGCCCTCGTCGGTCTGAAGGGGGCCAAGGCTGATCTCAACCGGGAACTCGGTCCCATCCTTCCGTAACCCATACAGCTCCATCCCGACGCCCATCGGCCGGACGCGCGGATTCGCGACATACTGCCGCCGATGTTCGACGTGCGTGGATCGGAACCGTTCAGGAAGGAGCGTCTCCACCGGCCGCCCGAGCAACTCCTCGCGGGAGCGGCCGAAGAGCGCCACCGCCTGCGTGTTGACGAGCACGATGTCCCCGGCCTGATTCGCGATGACCATGGCGTCCGGGGCGAATTCCAACAACCCCCGGAATTTCGCCTCAGAGCTGCGCAGCGCCTCGCTCGCCCGCTGGCGCTCGGTGGTCTCCGCCTGTAGCCGTTCGTTGACCTGCCAGAGCACCCTCGTGCGCTTATCCACCTCCGTTTCCAGGGTGTCGTGAGCCTTCAGAAGGCTCGCTTGAGCGTCCCGGCGTTCGCCGACGAGGGCCGCCATGGTCAGGATCGTCACGGTCACGACGCCAACGAACGCCTGCACCAGGAGCAGGGATTCATTGACCGTGTCCCGGACGAAGGGGCCGAGTCCGTTCGCCGTCTCCCAGACCGCGATCCCCGACGTGAGGACGGCCGCGGTCGCCGCCTCGCGTGGACCGAATCGAAACGCGGCCCACACGAGCCACGGCAGCGGGACGAACGTCAGCGGGTAATGGGCGGCCTGGTCGAGCAGCCACCCCCCGAACCCGACGTGCACGCCGATGAGGAGCGAGAGGAACAACAGCGCGGCTTCGGTGCGCTGGCCGCGGGCCCACCCGCGCTGCGGATGCGTGCTCCAGGTGATCAGCAATGGGGCCACGAGCAAGACCCCGGTGGCGTCGCCCAGCCACCACGTGAACCAGATGGTCCCGTAGCTGGCCGACGTCGCCATGCCCGCCAACGCGATCGCTGTCGGGCCGATGCTGGGGCTCACGAGGCAGGCGACGAGCGCGACGGCCGTAAACGTGAAGACGTCTTGCACCCGGGTAAACGGGCCGATCAACCGGTCCAGCAGAGCCCGCCCCACGATCGCTTCCAGGGTGTTCCCAATCCCGATCACCGAGGAGACGGCGACGATGGCGAAGACGTCGGCGGCATGGTTGCCGAGAAAGACCACGACGTTCGCCAGGAATGCTCCGAGCATGATTCCCGGCCAGACGCGATACCCCCGCAGCAGCACGGCGGCGAAGGCGATCCCTGCCGGTGGCCACACGGGCGACGCATTCGTCTTCTCAAACGCCAACAGCAAACCCAGCCGCGCCGCTGCGTAGTAGAGGATCGCGACAACCAGGACCTCGATAGCCCAACTCAGCGGCGACGTCCGCGGGCGGAGCCTCGTTGCACCACCGACGCTGTTTGGCAGATCGGAACTCATCGGTCCATATCCGGTCCGGATCTCATCGGGCGTGACCCCGCCTCAATCCTGGGCGCCAGGCGGGCTGCCGGCCGCAGGGAGAAGGAGGATTGGGACCGCGCGTCACGTGCCGGCGTGGCGAGCGATGTCATCTTTGACATGGAAGCGCTGTCATCCTTGACAGAGAGATCCCAGCCACGCGGATTCAACCCCTACGGTCACCGTCCTCCGGGCAACCGCGGATGAGGAATCATGGTGGTCGTCGGCTCCAGAAACCATAGCAACGCATAGAGCCCGGAGCCCCCCTGCGCACATGTAATTCTTTCGCCCCCAATTTTCCGGGACGGTTGCTGCCTGCGGTCAGTCCTCCCGGCCTAGGTTGTATGACCTGCCATTCGGAAGAGCGAAGTTCATGCCAGATTCAAGGGCCCTCACTATTGGTCCTGTTAATAGCTTTTATATCTGTTAATAGCTTTTATATATGTTGACACCTGCAACTTAGAGGTCCACCGTATTGTCGGTGCAAGTTGGTGGCGAGCCTTCGAGGCGGGATGCTCGAAGGCGCGCCGGCTTGAACGTTGCGACCGCACGTCGCGGGGTGCAGTGAGGTGCACCCCCCGCTTTCATGACGGCTCCCCGCAGACCGCCCCGGTAGTCCTCGGATCGTTCTGAATCGCCCCGGCAGGTCTCGCTGCCACGGCTCGCTCCCTGAGCCTGCGCTTCAGACTCAGCGAGAAAGGTACGGTCGGCATGTTGTGCCCGTCGACCACGGTGGCGATCTTCAACTCCCGCGCGGAGTTCCTCGACGCCCTCTGCGAGGCCCTCAATCGCGAGGGTTTTGCCGGCGGCCTCTGCCCTATCGGCAGAGATCCAGGATGGCACGCTCGATCTCGTGGCCTTCCTGGAGGCACATAACCCCAGTATGATCGTGTACGACTTTCCCCGACCCTTCGAGAGGCACTGCAACTTCCTCCAGCTCCTGAAGCAGACCGACGCCCTGAGGAAGAGGACCTGGGTTCTCACCACCACCGACAAGAAGGCGCTGGATGGGGCGGGGGGGCGTCGGGTGTGATCGAGATCGTCCTTGGAGAACCCTACAGTATCGTCGAGGTCGTGGAAGCAGTGCACCATGCTCTGTCAGATGGGCGCCTGCCCGGGCCTGAGAGCCAACGCCTATGACGGCGAACCTTCCGCACGATGACGTGTATCTGGGCGGCGTCAGTGTCCTCGTGGTGGACGACCGCGCCACGGTCGCCGCGATGCTCGAACACTGCGGAGCCGCCGTCACTGCTGTCGGCTCGGCCGACGAGGCGCTCGAGGCCTTGGAGCGCGAACGCCCAGATGTCCTCGTGAGCAACGTGGCGATGCCCGACAAGGGCGGCTACTGGCTCATCGGGAAGGTTCGCGCCCTGCCGCCCGAGCGCGGCGGCGCGACGCCCGCGGCCGCTCTCACCGCATTCACCAGTCCCGAGCACCGTGCGAGTATCTTGCGCGCCGGGTTCCAGTACTACATCGAGAAGCCCGTCACTCTGGAGAAACTGGCCGGGATCGTCGCGCTCCTCGCGCTGAAAGCCCAATCTCTTCTGGTCGTTGGCGAGGGGACCCGCTTGGTCATCGCAGGGCGCGCCTTCGATCTCTACCGACGACACGTGTCGCGTGACAACCCCCCGGTTCTCGGCGACGACGTCGTACCGCGTGAAGTGATAGCGGAACGCGGTGCGCAGGTCCGAGCGCCGCGTGCCGCAGCGCGACGTGACCAAGGCAATCTAGAAGGTTGACCACGGGCGTAGGCGGGAGAACCGCCTCGGAGCTGATCGATATCCGTAGGGGCTCTTGATAGCTGAGACACGCCTTTAGCGAATCCTCCAAACGCCCCTCGTTCATTGGGCGATGTTGATTTTGGCCGTGTCTTGGCCGTGAACTGGGCCCAACGAGCCCCAATAAGGCCCAAAAACCAACCCTTCCGTCGGAGGCCTAAGTGACCGTTCTCGTTGGGGCTCGCTGGGGGACGTCGCGGCAAGTACTAGGCTCATAACCCAAAGGTCGCTGGTTCAAATCCAGCCCCCGCAACCATGAACGACGAGGGGTTGGCGGACGCAGGCGCCGCTAACCCCTTTCGTTTACCCGGACTTCACCCCGGGAAACGGTCACGGCTTGCGATCAGACAGATTGCGGGCGGCGTGTACATTGATGTTCGTGGCTCCGGCATTTATCCTCATTCCGCCACCGGGAAGGAGACCAACATGACCGCTACAAAGGGCCTTGTCGTACCCGCGGGCGGCGGAAAGCATCTCGACATGACGGCGCCAGGCCGTTTCGCTGCCTTGAAGCTCCTCGGCCACGAGACCAGTGAGAGCATCATGCTGTTCGAGGAAACCGTGCCCGTCGGCACCAAGAGCCTCTTCCATCTACACCGCGACAGCGACGAGGTTGCCTGGGTGCTCGCCGGCGAAATCACCTTTAAGATCGGCGACGAGGTTACCGTCGGCGGGCCCGGCACCTGCGCGTTCTTCCCGCGCAACGTCCCGCATGCCTGGAAGAGCACCGGCAGCGAAACCGGCCGCGTCTTGTTTCTCTATACCCCGGCCGCCGCTGGCGGCTACGTCGAGGAGCTCTTGACGCGGCCCGCCGGCCCGATCAACGACGACGAACGCAACAAACTCTGCGAGCGCTACCGCTGGGAAGTCGTCGGCCCAAACCCGCTCTGAGGACGGCGCCTTGCGCGAGCGGGCCAATGAAGCCGTTGACTGCAGCAGCAGGAGTCGCGTGAGGGCACAGGCGGGCGCCCTGGTGCGGCCGGCAGGACTAGAGCCGCTGCGATCACCGGCACGTGAGGGCGCGGCACGGAGCTATTGTGGCCAAAACTTCGCGGTAGAGTCCGACAGCGCCAAGGGGATACCGCCATGAGTACGAGACCTACCCTCCTCACGGTAGCGTTCCTGATCGGCCTCGTGACCGTGCCCGCCCACGCGCAGCAAGGCCCGACCCAGGCGGAACTGAACGCCGCGGCCTCCAATGCGGTGGACTGGCTCCTCACGAACCACGACTACGGCGGGCAGCGCTTCGTGGACGCGACGGAGATCACCCGCGACAACGCGGGCTCGCTCCGCGCGGCGTGCGTCTACCAGGCCGTGGACTTGCGCCCGTTCCACACCAACCCGCTCGTGTACCGCGGGGTCATGTACCTCACCACATCTCAAGCCACGATCGCGCTGGACGCGGCCACGTGCCGGGTCCAGTGGCGACACGTCTGGAAGCCGAAGGCCAAGGAGAACTGGCCGCAAAGCCGCGGCGTCGCCCTGAAGGAGGGCATCGTCATTCGGGGTACCTCCGATGGATACCTCCTAGCGCTCGACGCGTTGACGGGGCGGCTGCTCTGGGAACGAGCGGCGGCGGACGCGGAGAAGGGCGAGACGTTCACGATGCCCCCAGTCGTCTTCGAGGATCTCGTGATCATCGGCCCGGCTGGCAACGAGGTCCCGGTGCGCGGGTGGGTGGGCGCCTTCCGAGTGGCGACCGGAGAACCTGTGTGGCGTTTCAACACTCGGCCGGCGGCCGGCGAGCTTGGCGCGGAGACATGGGGCATGACGGAGGCGCTGACCGGCGGTGGCGCCGTGTGGACGCCGTTCTCGCTCGACCCCGCTCAGGGGCTGGTCTTCGTCCCGGTTGGCAATCCGGCGCCGGACTTTTACAGCGACGTCCGGCAGGGCGCCAATCTCTATACCAACTCGCTGGTCGTCCTCGACGTGAGGACCGGCAAGCTCGTGTGGCATTACCAGGCGGTGCCGCACGATCTGCACGACTGGGATCTGACGCAAGTCAGCCCGCTCTTCACCGCGCAGGTGAACGGCACGGAGCGGCGGCTCGTGTCGGTCGTCGGCAAAGATGGGCTGCTGCACGTGCTGGACCGGGAGAGCCGCGAGCATGTCTACGAGGTGGCCGTCACCCGTCGAGAGAACGTCCAGCTTCCGCCCACGCCGGAGGGAGTTCGCGCTTGCCCCGGCCCGTTGGGCGGGGTTCAGTGGAACGGGCCGGCCTTCAACCCGCGGACCAACACGCTGTACGTCGCCTCGGTGGATTGGTGTGGCACCTTCAAGAAGGCCCACCAGCTCGAGCACGTAATGGGGCGGAACTACATGGGCGGAAGCTTTACCCCCGATCCGGGTGAGCTGGGCCACGGCTGGCTAACCGCCATCGATGCCTCGACCGGCGCGATTCGCTGGCGCTACCGATCGCGCCGCCCGATGCTGGCCGCGGTCACCGCAACGTCCGGCGACCTGCTGTTCACGGGAGAGCTTGACGGCGACTTCCTCGTCCTCGACGGCCGGGACGGCGCTGTCCTCTATCGCTTCAACACTGGCGGCGCGATGAACGGTGGTGTCGTCACTTACCAGGCGGCTGGCAAGCAATACGTCGCCGCCACCTCTGGAAACGCGACGTTCTTCTGGAGGACACCGCCGGGCTCGGCCACGGTGATCATTTTTTCCCTTCAGCCGTCCGGTGCATCCTTGTCGAGCGAAAGGTGAGTATGCGCCCGGTGGTAGTACGCGAAGTAGCGGGTCCGGAGGCGGTAGAGGTGTCGTTCGTTGGCCCAGGAAGAGGACATGATCTCGAGAGCGGTCGGACTAAACCGACATTGCTGTTGGTTTTGGCGTCGATCTGGCCACTGGCTGGATGTGCGACAGAAGGTCCCCGCCCGGATCCCACAGAGTCATTTCGTCCAAGGATTGGGCAAGTGGTCGATGCCAATAGCGGAAAGCCCCTCGATGGGGCTGTCGTCCTTGACGTGTTCTATCTATGGCCGCGGCGCGCATCGGTGATTTCCCCGTTTCGAAGGTATTCCGCGACTCTGGGCAGGCCTTCACTGAAGTGAAGGCCGATTTACGCTGAGCGGTCCCTTCGATTCGCTGTCTTGGTGGACAGAAGGCTTGTACATTTTCAAGCCTGGCTACGGCCCGTGGCGGTTCCGGGGCCAGAATGAGGTTGCGCCTCTGACGCAAGCCGAAGGGCCGCAGTGGTCGTGGCTCCGGCAGACTTGGGACCGATTTACCACGAGTGGAGTTATCGGGTGGGCCAGGCGGCAGGAGTGAACCCTGGGGGTGTTCTTGGACCACCGGTGGGATTGCCCGTTGGAGAAACCGGCTAGGTGAAAACACCTGCGTCTGGGAACGGAGCTGTTTTACGAGCGAAGTCGAAGCCCATTGGAGCTCAGCGACGCTCACTGGCGGGGTCGCCCCGCACGCCGACCACGCGACCGTCTTCGACGTCGATCAGCATGCCGCAGAAGGTCGGATGGCAGTTCATCGGGCACATCGTGCGGACGGTATGGCGACCCTCGCCCCGGGCTCGCTCCATGACGGCGCCGATTGTAGCTTACGGCGCCGCGCGGGTGGTAGCGTGAATCGGGCCGCGATTGGTGAGCGCGGCTTCGGGCGCCGACGCGCAAAGATGTGGCCATCCCGGATGACCGGTCCAGAGGGATGGTCAGAAACCCTCGTCGCAGAGTTGACGAGATCTCCTTCATTGGTATGGCGTATCCTGATCGCGGTCACGTAGGTCAAAAAGAAATGATTCCGTCGCTCGGAGTCCCGGTTGTCGATCGCCTGGTCAGCCAACGTCTGAACCCAGATCCGCGAGACAGGCGGATCGGGCCTACTTCGGGTTCTGCACACTCCAGTCGAGGTCGGGCACGGTCGTGAGGCTTCCGGAGCTCGAGAGCGTGAGCCCGTTCATCAGCCACACGTGGTTCTGGCCGGTGGCGCGATGCCGCCAGAGCACGTCCACCTTGCCATCGCCGTCGGAGGCGCCCACCCCGACGATCTTCCAGTTCAGGTCCGGCACCGTCCCCAGCGAGCCCGAGGCGGCGATCGCGGCCCCGTTCATCAGCCACACGTACACCTCGCCGCTCAGCGCGTGCCGCCACAAGACATCCGCCTTGCCGTCCCCGTTGAAGTCGCCCACCCCTTCCACTTTCCAGTTCGGGTCCGCGACCGTGAAGCCCGGCGTTGAGCTGGCAATGGCGAGCCCGTTCATGAACCACACGTACGTATCCCCCGAGCCGTCGCGCCTCCAGAACAGATCCGCCTTGCCGTCGCCG
>Ga0066665_10000445_pt1 | contig 16439 bp, 18 predicted proteins | sample GraSoiAngelo_114_FD_75175 | JGI IMG/M metagenome (GOLD analysis project Ga0066665, IMG submission 75175) | Grasslands soil microbial communities from the Angelo Coastal Reserve, California, USA - 14_0903_13_40cm | ecosystem: Environmental > Terrestrial > Soil > Grasslands | place: USA...
GGCCGTCGGCCAGGCGGCGCAGGGGTCCGGGGATTCGAAACTGTGCCATCTCTACAAACTCACCTTCTCGCGAAACGACTTCATCGTCGGTTCTATTTCCACCCGTCGCGCGTGCCCATTCGCCGAGGTCAGCACGTCGGCGGTCTTCAGGCCATGCCCGGTGACGTACGCGACCACCACCTCGTCACCTTGCCACCGACCCGCGCGCGCCAGCTTGGACAGCACGCCGATCGTGACGCCCCCTGCGGTTTCGGTGAAGATGCCTTCGGTGCGAGCGAGGAGGCGCATCGCATCGACGATCTCCTCCTCGGTCACGGCCTCCACCACCCCGCCCGTCTCGCGCGCGATGCGGTTGACGTAGACGCCATCGGACGGATTGCCGATCGCGATCGAGCGCGCGATCGTGTCCGGCTTGACCGGCAGCACGCGGTCCGGGGTGTCGGAGTGAAACGCGTTGTACACCGGTGCGCAGCCAAGGGCCTGGGCTCCCGTGAATGCGGGCACGCGATCGCCCCGCACCAACCCGTACTCGATCAGCTCGCGCGCGGCTTGCCGATGACGCACGAACTGGCAACCGCTCGCGATCGGGATGATGATCTCGTCCGGCAGCTTCCAACCCAGCTGCTCTGCGGTCTCGAACGTCAGCGTTTTGGAGCCCTCCGCGTAGAACGGGCGGATGTTGATGTTGCAGAAAGCCCACGGCGTCGATTCGATGAGCTGGCTGCACAGACGGTTCACGTCGTCGTAGTTGCCGCGCACGGTCACCAGGTTCGGATCGAAGACGCTGATGCTCGCGACCTTCGCCGGCTCGAGGTCGACCGGGATGAAGACGAAACACTCGAGTCCGGCACGAGCCGCGTACGCCGCGACTGCATTCGCCAGGTTGCCCGTCGAGGCGCACGCGATCGTCTCGAAACCATGCGCACGCGCCCAGCTGATCGCCACCGAGACGACGCGGTCCTTGAACGAGTTGGTCGGATTCATGCTGTCGTTTTTCAAGTAGAGGTTGCGCAGGCCGAGCTCCGCGCCCAGCCGGTCCGCCTTGACCAGGGGTGTGAGACCTTCGCCCAAGGTGACGACCGCCACCGAATCCTCGACCGGGAGCAGGTCCCGATACCTCCACATCGACGTCGGCCCTTGCTCGATGCGCTGACGGCTCACAACCTTCTTCAGCGCGGACTGGTCGTAGACCGCATCCAGCGGGCCGAAGCACATCTCGCATACGTGCGTCGCCTGCAGCTCGTACTCGGCGCCGCACTCGCGGCAGCGCAGGCCTATGACCTTGGGCACGGGCTCAGTTTAGAGAGCGCGAATCTGCAGCCACCATTGCAGCCTTTCACCTGGCGCAAGCAGCGGCGGTGGCGCCGAAGGGTCCGGCCTGTCGTTGCCGCCCGTCGCGGGCTCGATCGCGATCTGCCTGTAGCCGCCCAGATCACCGTTGCAGGCCCAGATTCCGACATACGGAGTGAGAGCCGGGTCCCAGCTCATCTCGATCGCAGGGCCAGACCTCCACCGCAGCGTCGCCCGGTCGGTCGAGCCTCTCGCTAGGAAAACTTTGGCGCTCGTGCCGGCCGCCAGGTCGCCCAGCCGTCCAGGGACGCTGATCTCCATTCCTGGCTCGAACCTGAACAACGGGTGTGCACACCAATACGCGAGGTGCGGTTGTGCCCCGATGTTTCGATACGTGTAGATCGCGATCAACGCCTCGCGAAGGTAGATGCTTCGCACGAGCTCCCACGGAAGCAGCCGGCCACGGCACTGCATGGCAAGCTCGATGCCGGCCGCTCGCGTGACCCGCCACGGCAGCCGCCAGGCCTCGCCGTGATCGGGCAGCGTCTCGGTCGGCTCGACGTTCGGCACCATCTCATCCCATCCCCAGGCGCCGCCCTCCACGAATCCGTTCGCGGTAGGCTGGTCAACCCCGATGCCCTGGTCCAGGAGTTCCTCGCCGTCCAGGCGAAGGGACGTGATCCGCCCGCCTCGCTCAGGCCTCACCTCGAGCTCCCATCGCGTCGAGCGCACTCTCACCTGCGCGGCGATCGTAGCCGCCCTGGTGGCCGCTGCCTGCGGTCCCGCGTCAGGCCAGGTCCACCCAAGCCCGACGCCCGTCGCCGTTGTTCAGCGGCCGCCGGCGCCCAGCCCTGAACCCACAACCACCCCCGCGCCCTCGCACGTTTTCGTGATCGTCATGGAGAACCGCTCGTACGACCAGGCGATCGCCGGACGCTACATTGCGCAGCTGGCCGCCCAATATGGCGTCGCGACCAACTACCACGGCGTCTCCCACCCCAGCCTGCCCAATTACCTCGCGATGACCTCGGGCAGCACCTGGGGCATTGCCGACGATGGATTTCACAATCTACCGGCGGGCGGGCTGGGTGCCCAGCTGACGGCGGCGGGCATCGACTGGCGGGCGTACATGGAAGGCATGACCAACGGCTGCTTCCGCAACGGCAATGGATACGCGCTGAAGCACAACCCGTTCGCCTATTACGGGAGCACATGCCCGCCGCAGGTCGTGCCCCTGAGCCAGTTTGCTCACGATCTGGCCGGCAGCGTTCCCCGGTTTGTGTGGATCACGCCGAACCTGTGCCACGACGGGCACGACTGTTCGACGGCGACGGCCGACTCATGGCTCGCGCAGACGGTGCCGGCGATTCTCGCCACTCCTGCATGGCAGGACAACGGCGTCCTGTTCATCACCTGGGATGAGGGCGAGGACAGCGCCAACTCGGTGCTGACGCTGGTCATCCACCAAGACACGCGCAATCACACCAGCACCAGGGCCTATGACCACTACTCGCTGCTGGCGAGCATCGAAGACCGGCTCGGCCTGCGCCGACTCGGATCCGCAGCCCAGGCGGTGGCGATGACCGACCTGCTCGAGCGCACGCCGCAGCCCCGGCTACGAACGGACTCCTGACCCCGCGCGTCCGACAACGCTCTTCCAGTAGGTGATCGACTCCAGGTACTCCGCATCGATGCTGACCCCGAGGCCGGGACCCGTCGGCACTCGCAGGCGTCCGTCCTCGAGCACGAAAGGCTCGGTGATGTCGCGATGGTAGTAGCGGTCGGAGGCGGAAGTGTCGCCAGGCAAGGTGAAGCCCGGCATCGCCGCCATGGCCACGTTGCCGGCGCGCCCGATCCCCGTTTCGAGCATGCCGCCCATCCACACGGGCAGGCCGCGCGCCGCGCACAGGTCGTGGATCCTGCGCGCCTCCAGGTAGCCGCCTACGCGGCCGGGTTTGATGTTGATCACCCTGCATGCGCCGAGCTCGATCGCGTCAGCCGCGCTCTGCGCCGAGGTGATGGACTCGTCGAGGCAGATGGGCGTGCGCACGGTCCTGGCCAGCTGGGCATGGGCAAGGACCTGCTCCTCCGGCAGCGGTTGCTCGATGAGCAGGAGCCCAAAAGGATCGAGTTTCGCGAGGTGCTCGGCGTCGGCCAATGAGTAGGCGGTGTTGGCGTCCACCTGCAGCGGCACGTCGCCGAATCGCTCCCGCACAGCGCGCACGGGCTCAACGTCCCAGCCCGGCTTGATCTTCAGCTTGATCCGCCGGTAGCCCTGGTCCAGGTATCCGCCGACGGTTTGCAAAAGCTCAGCGATCGAAGGCTGGATGCCGACCGAGACGCCGCAATCCACCGCGCGCCGGACGGCGCCGAAAAATCGTCCGAAAGACTGGCCCTGGGCGCGCAGCTCTGCGTCGAGGACCGCCATCTCGACCGCCGCCTTCGCCATCTGATGTCCGTGGACCGGATGCAGCAGCGCCGACACGTCCGCGGCAACCAGCTCTCGGTCGAGCAGCCTGGGAATCAGGTGGTGGATCAGGACGTGGCCGGCGGCGTCGACGTACTCCGATGAATAGGTCGGCTCCTCGCCCGCGACGCATTCACCCCAACCCTCGCCGCCATCGGTGATGGCCTTGAGCAGCAGGACGTCGCGCTCCGTCTGGACGCCAAACGACGTCTCGAATGCCGCAACCAACGACAGCTTGATGCGCCGGAGCTCAACCGACTCGAGCTTCACGAATCCAGCGTAAGCCGGTCGTACACGATCTGCGACCACGACTCCATCGACAGGTAGTAGATCCGCATCTCGTCGAGCGTGAGCAGCTCACCGGCGAGCTTGTCCGTCTCTCGAATCGTGATCTTCGGCGTATCGCCGTCGACGAGGAAGACGACCCCGAGGTGCACCTTCGACACCGGCGACGAGTCCTCGTTCAGGAAGCCGAGCAGCCTGGCCTCGAAGGTGCCGTCGTAGACGACTTCCTCCTGCCATTCCCGTTTCAGCCCGTCGAGGATGGGATCACCGGCGTCGAGGTCACCGGGGTTGATATGGCCGCCGACGCCAAGCGAGTACTGCTTGCGCAGGCGCTTCTCCGACGACGCACGGAGCCGGTGGGTCAGGAAGTAGCGGGCGCCATGTCGAAACACGACGTACAGAATGATCTGCTGGAAGGTCGGGTCATTCTCGACCTGGGCGCGAGGCTTGAAGAAGTGGTGTTCGCGAATGACCTTCTGGTGCCGATCCAGGTTCTCGGACACGAATCCATGCCAGGCGCCGTCGGGGAAGATGTCCTCGCGCCTCACGCACAGCACCTGTTCCGCCGCGACCCTCATGGGATCAGGCGGACGAGGCCGCGACCAAAGACCGCAATGAGCTCCGCGGTGCGATCGATATCATCGTCTTCGACGGGCAGGAAGTAGAGCCAGGCCGCGGTCTCGGTGTCGGTGGTGATCATGGTGCGTGCGGAGTCGGCGCTGGGATTGCCGCACGGACCCTCGGCGTCGGCGACGCAGATACGGCCCTCGACGTTGACCCGCTCTTTGCCGATTCCCTCGTAACCCTCTCCCTTGGCGCCGAGCCGGATCACCAGTTCATCTCCCTTTGCTTTGCCCAGGTCATAGAGGCCGACTGGAACCTGAAGCTGTACTGACAGCGCGTTCGCGACATCGACCAGCGAGTTGATTCGCGGCAGCGGCTCTCCCTTCTTGATGCGGCGGAGCAACGCCTCCGAGGAGGGGCGCACGCGAGTGGGGTCGACGCCGAATTTGCGATAGAGCTCGCGAGCGCGGTTCACCGGCCCGACATCGCTGGAGCGGACCGCCTGCACCGACCGCTTCACCTCGAGCTCGAAATCCTCACGCGGCGGCGTGACCTCGAGCTCGTACAGCTCGAGCGCTACGCCGTCGACGTCGATGTCGCGGCGGATCTTCAGCACAGATACTCGAGGTGGTCGAAGAAATTCGGATACGAGATCTCGACACATTCGGCGTCTTCGATCTCGGTCTTGCCGTCCGCGATCAGCGCCGCGATGGCGAGCGCCATCGCCACCCTGTGGTCCCCGGCGGACTCCACGTGAGCGCCTTCCAGCCGGCGCGGTCCGTTGATGACCCAGCCGTCTTCCTGGGTGACGATGTCGGCCCCCATGGCGCTCAGGCCCGCTTCCATCGCTGCCAGTCGATCCGACTCCTTGACCCTGAGCTCGCCGGCGCCGGAGATCACGCTCGTGCCCGCGATCTGGGTTGCGGCCACAGCCAGCACCGGCAGCTCGTCGATCATCTCCGCGGCCATGCCGGCCTCGACGCGCAGAGGACGCAGATCGCCGGCGGGCGTGACCTCCAGGTCCACGACTGCTTCGCCGGCCTCGAGACGAGGCCTGGCCCGCCCGACGCGAAAGCCGAGCGAGGTCAGCAGGCCGGCGAACGCGGTGCGGGTGGGATTCACGCCGACAGCCAGGAGCCGGATGTCAGATGTCTCGACGAGGCCACCGGCCACGAGCCAGAAAGCCGCGGCGCTGAAGTCACCGGGGACGGCGATGTCGATCGGTTCGAGTCGCTCGGTCCGGCCGACCGCGACGCGCGTCCCGTCGATCTTCACGTCCGCTCCCATCGCGCCCAGCATCACCTCGGTGTGGTCGCGGGTCTTGACGGGCTCGACGACCGCGGTGTCACCGGCCGCGTAGAGACCCGCCAGCAGGATCGCGGATTTCACCTGCGCGCTCGGCACCGGCGCGGTGTACTCGATGCCCTCGAGCGTCGCCTGCCCGCCGACCTTCAACGGGGGCCAGCTCGCCCGCGCTTGCATCCTCCGCAGTGGCTCGACGACGCGGTCCATGGGCCGCCGCGATAGCGAATCGTCGCCTGTCAGCTCGGTCTCGAAGTCCTGCGCCGCCAGCAGGCCCGCCAGCAAGCGCATCGTCGTTCCGGAGTTGCCGCAGTCGAGGGGTTTCGCCGAAGGGCGAAGCCCGCGCATGCCACGACCCGAGATGTCGGTGCCGCCGACGTCGACCCCCAGGTCACGGAGACATGCCGCCGTCGACTTCACATCGACGCCCGCCGAGAGGCCTCGCGCGTGGCTGTCGCCCGACGCGATGGCACCGAGGATGAGCGCGCGATGAGAGATCGACTTGTCGCCAGGGAGCGTGATCTCGCCCTCGAGCTTGCGGGCGGGACGGATGGTGGCGATCATTGCCTGGCCCAGCGCTCGCGGACCGAGCGAGCCTCCTCGAACAGCTCGACCAGTCGGGGATCGTCGGCTTCGAGATGCCTGCGCAGGCGCGTCAGCTCCGCGCTGATCGCGTCCAGCGTCTCGATGAGGTTCTCGCGATTGGTCCGGGCCACGCCGGCATACAGGTCCGGATCGCCCGCCGCGAGCCGGCTCATGTCTCGAAAGCCCCCGGCGGCGAGGCGCGACGCTTCTGGCCAGTCCCTGCGGCGCGACAGCGCGAGCACGTAGCCGATGGAAAGAAGGAAGGCGGCATGGCTGACGCCCGCGACCAGCCGGTCGTGCGTCACCGCGTCCATCACCACCGGGTGCGCTCCCACCGCCTCCACGAGCTCGGTGATCCGCGGCTCGTCGCGAGTGAGCACCCACGGCGCGCGCTCGAACATCGAAGGGTCGGCGGCGTCGATGCCCGACGTCTCCTTGCCGCACATCGGATGGCCGCCGACCAGGTCGATCCCCTCGGCCGCCGCCCACTCGACCACGCTCGCTTTCGTGCTCGCCATGTCGGTGATGGGTTTGCCCCCCGCTTTGAGCGCGAGCTGCGCGAACATCTCTCGCATGGCGCTGATCGGCGCGCCGACCATGACGATATCGGCGATCTCCACCACGCTGAGGTCGGTGTTGGCGGTCGACACGATTCCCCGCTCCAGCGCCTTGCGCAGCACGATGGGATTCCGGTCGCTGCCGACGAGGACGATCTCGGGTCTCGCCTTCTTGAGGGCGAGCGCGAAGGACGAGCCCATCAGGCCGAGACCGACCACCGCGACCGTTGCCACTTACGCCAGCTGTTTTTGCATGGCGCCGAGCAGCCGCCGCACGTCCGCCATCAGGTGGTCGAAGGCTGCAAAGTCCAGCGACTGAGCGCCATCCGACAACGCCTGGTTCGGCGTTGGGTGCACCTCGATGATCAGGCCGTTCGCCCCCGCCGCGACCGCCGCCAGCGACATCGGGCCCACCAGCGACCAGCGGCCAGTCGCCTGCGACGGGTCGACGATCACCGGCAGGTGGGAGAGCTCGCGCACCAGCGGCACCGCATTGAGGTCGAGCGTGAAGCGAGTCGCCGTCTCAAAGGTGCGGATGCCGCGCTCGCAGAGGATGACGTCACGGTTGCCCTGGGACAGGATGTATTCGGCGGCAAGCAGCCACTCCTCGATGGTCGACGACATGCCCCGCTTCAGCAGCACCGGCTTGCCCGACCGCCCGGCCTCCTGCAGCAGCGCGTAGTTCTGCATGTTGCGGGTGCCCAGCTGGAGGATGTCGGCGTACTTGGCGACGAGGGCGACGTCTCCCGGCGACACGACCTCGGTCACGACCTTGAGCCCTGTCTCGGCCCTGGCCGCGGCCATCATCTTCAACGCCGACTCGCCCAGCCCCTGGAACGAGTAGGGCGACGTGCGCGGCTTGAAGGCCCCGCCGCGAAGCACGCGTGCGCCCTGCGCGGCCACGTGGCGCGCGGTCTCCAGGAGCATCTCCTCGCCCTCGACCGAGCATGGTCCGGCCATGACCACGACCTCGTCGCTTCCGATCTTCACGCCGTCGACGTCGACCACCGTGTCGGCGCGCCGGAACTCGCGGCTGGCCAGCTTGAAGGGCTTGGTGATCGGGACGATCTCCTGAATCCCGCCGAGATGCGAAAACGCGTCTCTGTAGGCGTAGGCGTTGCCGCCGATCACACCGACGACCGTCCGCTCCTCGCCGCGGGAGATCTCGGTCTTGAGACCTATCTCCTCCACGCGGTCGACGACCGCCTTGATCTCTGCCGGGGTCGCCTGGTGCGACATCACGATGATCACGGCTTGGAGACCTCGCACGTTAGATCGACGAGAGATTCGGCGCATCGGCGGCCGAGACGAAGGCGCCGCGAGCACCGGACCGGAGCGCATCCCGTCGATGCGCGAGGACCGGAGCGCAAGCGGCAACGCACGGATCGGACGCCTAGGCGCCGAAGATCCGTCGATCTCATCGGGCGAGGTCTCCTAGCGAGCCTCTCATGTAATCGAGGTCGGCCTTGATTGCCTCGGCGCCGCGAAGGTAGGAGAAACGCATGGTCGACTGCGGTCGCGGCGTGTTGTACAGCAAGAGGATGCGGACGCACATCGCCACCCCGCGAGGGTTCGGCTGTTGGACGTTCATGTCGTGGCCGCAAAGAAGGGGCACGTCGAGCCAGCCCAGGCGGCGCGCGGCCAGGGCGGGAAACTCCGCGTTCAGGTCTGGGGTGGTGGTGAAGTAGGCGAAGGCGATCTCCGCGGAATCGAGGTCATTGAGCCGGACGAGATCGCGCAAGAGCTCCTCGGTGGCTTCGGTGATCGCCTCCGCAGTGTTCTCGCTGGCCGTGGTCGCGCCGCGGATTCCCCTTACCGGCAAGCCTTCAAAAGCTCCTTGACCAGCGCCACCGCGTCGCCGCCGCGCTCGATCGCCTCGACGATGGCGCTCCCGACCACCGCGGCGTCGGCGCCGCCCCTCAGGGACTTCATGTGCTCCGGCCGTGAGATCCCGAAGCCTGCGGCCACCGGTAGCTGGGTACGCTTGCGGACCTCGCGGAGCAGCTCCGGCATGCCTTGGGGCAGCTCCTTGCGCGCCCCGGTGATCCCGGTCACCGTCACGCAGTACACGAACCCGCTCGAGTGGGAGCAGATCGATGTGATCCGGTCTGGAGGTGTGGTGGGCGCGACCATGAAGATGGTCTCGAGCGCCGCCGCGCGAAACCATCCGGTCACGGGCTCCGCCTCCTCGATTGGCAGGTCGGGCACGATGACGCCGGCCACGCCGGCCTGCGACGCCTCGGCCGCGAACCGCCGCGGATCGTAGGAGAGCACGGGATTGATATACGTCATCAACACCACGGGCACGCCTTCGGCGGCGACGGCCTGGGCTACCCCGAGCGCGCCCGAAACCGTCATGCCGTGCTCGAGGGCGACCTGGCCCGCATGCTGGATCACGGAGCCGTCGGCCAGCGGGTCGGAATGCGGGATGCCGATTTCGAGCGCCGCGATGCCTGATCCGGCAAGCCTCTTCCCCACCTCGATCGAGCGCCTCTTGTTGGGGTGGCCGGCCATCATATAGGCGACGAGCTTCAGGTCATCCTTCGCACGCAGCGCGTTTTCGAGCCGCGACGCACTTGAGACCGCGCCCTGCGCGCGCCCCGCCTCACTCGGCATCGACGGAGTCCATGTCCTTGTCGCCGCGGCCCGAAAGACAGACCAGGATGCTGCCGCCAGGCCCCAGCTCGCGCGCGATCACCCCCGCGTGGTGGATGGCATGCGCCGGCTCCAGCGCCGGCATGATTCCCTCGAGCCGCGTGCAGAGCTTGAACGCCGCGAGCGCATCCTTGTCTGTGACCGCGACGTACTCCACGCGCTCGGTTTCGTGCAGGAACGCGTGCTCCGGCCCGACCCCCGGGTAATCGAGGCCCGCGGAGATGGAGTGTGTCGGCAGGATCTGGCCGTCGCCGTCCTGGAGGACGTACGAGTAAGTCCCATGCAGCACGCCCGGGCGCCCTCCCACCAGCGAGGCGGCGTGCTCGCCGGTCTTGACTCCCCTCCCGGCCGCCTCGACGCCGACCAGCGCCACGTCCCTGTCGTCGAGGAAGGCGGTGAAGATCCCGATCGCGTTCGAGCCGCCGCCGACGCACGCGACGACCACGTCCGGGAGCTTGCCGTCGAGCGACAGGTACTGCTCGCGCGCTTCGTCGCCGATCACCCGCTGTAGGTCGCGCACCATCTCGGGATAGGGATGTGGCCCGACGACCGACCCGATGATGTAGTGGGTCGTGCGCACGTTGGTGACCCAATCGCGAATGGCCTCGGTCGTCGCGTCTTTTAATGTCTTGGAGCCGCTCTTGACCTCCACCACCTCGGCGCCGAGCAGCTTCATGCGGCGGACGTTCATCGATTGGCGATGCATGTCTTCGGTGCCCATGTACACCGTGCATTCGAGACCGAAGCGCGCACACACGGTCGCGGTCGCGACGCCATGCTGGCCGGCTCCAGTCTCGGCGATGATCCGCCGCTTGCCCATGCGCAGGGCCAGCAACGCCTGGCCGACCGCGTTGTTGAGCTTGTGCGCGCCGGTGTGACACAGGTCCTCACGCTTGAAGTGGATGTGCGTGCCGCCGAAATGCTCGCTGAGCCGGGTCGCCGCGTAGATCGGCGTCGGACGGCCGATGAAGGCGCGCCGGTGGCCGGCCAGCTCGAGCTGGAACTGGGGGTCGGCCTTGGCCTCGTGCCACATGTCTTCCAGCTCCCCGAGCGCGCTCATCAGCGTCTCCGGTACGTACTGGCCGCCAAACGCGCCAAACCTGCCGTCGACGGGGTGGGTCAGCGCCGCGCGCGACATCAGACCAGGGCCTCGGCCCGTCGCACGGCGAGCACGAAAGCCCGGAGCTTGTCAGGGTCCTTGACCCGCGGTCTGGCCTCGACACCGCTCGACACATCCACGCCGTAGGGCCTGAGCTCGCTCACGACCTTGCCCACGTTACCCGGTTCAAGACCGCCCGCGATGAACACCCTGCGCGAGGCGAGCAGCGGGCGCGCCAGCTCCCACTCCCAGGTCCGGCCCGTCCCGCCGCGCTGGTCGGCTGACCACGAATCCAGCATGATCGGGTCCGGCCAGTCGTCCGCGGCGGGCACCCGGCCGTCTCTGACCTTCAGCACTTTCATCACCGGCCGGCCGCCATCGAACCCCGGCCGCTCCGAGCCGTGGAGCTGCAGCAGGTCGAGGTCGACGTACTCGGCGATCCGCCGCACCTCGTCCGCAGACTCGTCGATGAAGACGCCGACGATCTTCGGCCGGACGGAGAGCTCATCCACGATCGCCTTGGCTTCCTCGGGCTGGACGCGGCGGTCAGAGGTGCAGAAGTGGAAGCCGATTAGATCGGCGCCCGCTTCGACTGCCGTCCTCGCGGCGTCGAGGTCGCAGATGCCGCAGATCTTGACCCGTATCAACCCAGCAGCTCGCTGATCTGAGCGGCCGGATCGGCCGACCGCATCAAAGCCTCTCCCACCAGGATCGCGTCCGCTCCTGCTTCGCGCAGGCGACGGGCGTCGGCCGGCGTATGAATCCCGCTCTCCGCGACAAGCACGACATTCTCGGGAACCAGCTTGCGCAGACGTTCGGTCAGGCCGAGGTCGACACTGAAGTCACGCAGATTGCGGTGGTTCACGCCGATCGCGTGTGCATCAGCCTCGAGGGCCGCATGTGTTTCGGCCTCGTCGTGCACCTCGACAAGAGCGGCCATGCCTCGGCTTTTCGTCAATGCCACCAGGTCTCGCAGCTGCGATGGCTCGAGCGCCGCAACGATCAGCAGCACGGCGTCGGCCCCGCAGGCCCTCGCCTCCGCCACCTCGTACGGGTCGGTGACAAAGTCCTTGCGCAGCACTGGCACCTCGGTCGCGGCGCGCACCATCCGGATGTGCTCGGGGCGCCCGCCGAACCCGGCCATGTGCGTCAGGACGGAGATCGCTGAGGCGCCGCCGTCGGTGTACGCGTGCGCGATGTCGGCGGGGCGGTAGTCCTCGGCGAGCACGCCCATGCTCGGGGTCCGCTGCTTCATCTCGGCGATGACTGCCAGCCCGGGCTTGCGCAGCGCGCCGATGAAATCTCTGGGTGTGTACGCGGCGACCGCGAGCTCGAGCTGGTCTGAGCCCATGAGGTGGCGCCGCCGCTGCAGGTCCTGGCGGGCTTCGAGCACCAGCCGGCTCAATACGTCTTCGCTCTTCAGAGGCCCCCGCGAAGTCACGGCGAAGCCTCTGACTTCGTGGGGATTTTCAACCCTGCGAGATTGTGGCCCAGCGCTGCAGCACCTCGCCGCCGCGTCCGGAGTCGATCGCCTCCGCGGCCAGGCCCAGGCCATCCTTCCAGTCGTGGGCCAGGCCGGCGGCTCGCAGTGCTGCCGCGGCGTTCAGCAGCACCACGTCGCGACGCGGGCCCTTCGCTCCGCCGAGCACCTCGCGAGCGAGCCTCGCGTTCTCCGCCGGACCGCCGCCGCGCATCGATTCCACCGACGCCCTCTGCAGGCCGAGCTCCGCCGGGTCGAGCTGGTATTCCTTTCTGTGAGCGCCCTGCGCGCGCCCGGCGCCGGTGCCGTCGATCTCGATCACGAGCGACGGTGACGCGACGGACAGCTCGTCCATGCCGTCGGCGGCGTGGAAGACGATCGCGCGCTCCACCCCGAGCCGCTGCAGCACATCGGCCATATTGCCCGCGAGCGTGCCGTCGGCAACCCCCAGCGCCTGGTACTTCGCCCCGGCTGGATTGCACAGCGGCCCCAGGACGTTGAACACCGTCCGCAGGCCGAGCTCGCGACGCGTCACAGCAGCGAACCGGAACGACGGATGAAACACGGGCGCGAACAGGAATCCAATCCCGGCCCCCTCGATGCAGCGCGCCACGCCCTCGGGCGCAAGGTCGATCTTCACGCCCAGCTGCTCGAGCACATCGGCCGACCCGCACAGCGACGACGCCGCACGGTTGCCGTGCTTGGCGACGCGAGCGCCCGCCGCGGCGGCGACGATGGCGGCCAGGGTGGAGATGTTGAAGGTGGCGAGACCGTCGCCACCGGTGCCGCAGGTGTCGAGCAGAGCTCCGGTGACCTGGATCGGCGTCGCCATCGCCCGCGCCTTGCGGGCGAAGCCGGTGATCTCCTCTGCGGTCTCGCCTTTCATGCGCAGCGCAACGACGAAGCCGGCGATTTGGGAGGGCGTGGCGTCGCCGCGCATGATGACCTCGAACGCGGACGCGGCCTCCTCCTCGGTGAGGTTTTCGCACTTGACGACCTTGGCGATCGATTCGATCATGAAGGCAGTCTCGGCCCCTCCGGCCCTTCGGGCCACCTCCCCATGAATGGGGAGGATGCCCTGCGGACGAAGTTGGCGAGGATCTTCTTGCCTTCCTTGGTCAGGATCGATTCCGGGTGAAACTGCACCCCGTAGGTCGGGTGCTTGACGTGACGCAGCCCCATCACGATGCCGTCATGCGTCCACGCGGTGACGACCAGTTCGGCCGGAACGCTGGAGCGCTGCACGATCAGCGAGTGGTAGCGGGTCGCCTCGAAGGGTTCGTTCACGCCGGCCAGCACGCCTGAGTTGTCGTGGTGAATCCAGGCCGTCTTGCCGTGCGCGGGCGCGTTGCGCACGACCTCGCCGCCGAACACCTGCCCGATGCACTGGTGACCGAGGCAGACGCCCAGGATCGCGACCTTGCCGCTGAGGGCGCGGATCGCATCGTTGGAGATGCCGGCATCATCTGGAGTTCCAGGCCCGGGCGAGACCACGACGCCGTCGAACCCCGCCAGCTCGTCGACCGTGACCTCGTCGTTGCGGAACACGGCCGGCTCGGCGCCGAGCTCCGCCATGTACTGGACGAGGTTGTAGGTGAACGAGTCGTAGTTGTCGATCATCGCGATGCTCATCACATGGCCTCGGCCATCTCGATGGCTTTGAACATCGCGCCTGCCTTCTCGAGCGTCTCCTCGTACTCACGCTCGGGCTTCGAGTCGGCCACCACCCCGCACCCCGCCTGCACGTACGCCATTCCCTCGGCCGCGACCACCGTGCGCAGCGTGATCGCCATGTCGAGGTTGCCGCCGAAGCTGACGTAGCCCAACGAGCCCGCGTACACCCCTCGTTGGTCGGGCTCGAGCTCGGCGATGACTTCCATGGCGCGGATCTTGGGGGCGCCGGAGACAGTGCCCGCGGGGAATGCCGCGCGCAGCGCGTCGAGCGATGTCTTGCCGTCACGCAGCTCGCCGCTGACCGTCGACGAGATGTGCATCACGTGCGAATACCGCTCGACCTCCATCAGGCGGTCCACCGCGACGGTGCCAGGACTGGCCACGCGACCGACGTCGTTGCGGCCGAGGTCGACGAGCATCACGTGTTCGGCGCGTTCCTTCAGGTCACTGAGCAGCTCCTTCTCGAGCCGCTGGTCCTCAGCCGGGTCGGCGCCACGCCGGCGCGTCCCGGCCAGCGGCCTGGTCTCGACCCGGCGATCCTCGACCTGGACCAGCTTCTCGGGCGACGTGCCGACGACATGCCGGTCGCCGCCGAGTGCGAGGAAGTACATGTAGGGAGAGGGGTTGATCGCACGCAGACACCGATAGACATCAAATGGAGTCGCTGCGAGCGGCTTCCGAAAGCGCTGTGAAGTGACGATCTGAAACGCGTCGCCGCTCATGATGTATTCGCGCGCGGCGTCCACCATGGCGTGGAACTGGCCCTTGGTGACGTTCGGCTCCCACCGCGCTCCATCGACGCCACGCGCCGGGGGCGGCGGCGGGTCCCCTGCCAGCCGCTTTTCCATCGCATCGATGCGGGCCACCGCCGAGTCGTAGTCCTCCCGGTCCGGGCGATGGATCGTGAGCAGCTGGAGCCGGCGCGTGACGTGGTCGAAGACGGCGAGGTCCTCGGCGCGCAGAAAGGCGCTCTCGGGCATCGGCGGTGCAGCCCCTTGGGCCACCGGAAGGCGCTCGAAATGCCGCGCTGTCTCGTAGCCGAGGTACCCGACCGCGCCGCCGTGGAAGCGCGGGATGCCGCGGACAGGCGCCGTCTGCTCGCCCGCCACCGACGCCAGGGCATCGAGTGGATTTCCCTCCCCCAGCCCGAGTGCGCGGGCCTGGGCTCCGATGAACGAGTAGCGCGCGAGCCTCTCGCCGCCTTCCACGCTCTCCAGCAGGAAGCCGGGCTCGCCGGGCGGGCACAGCAATGTGTACGCGCGAACTGGGGTGAGCATGTCGGCCAGGACCTCCCGGTAGACCGGGATCAGGGCAAATTCGCTGGCCAGGCCCCGAGCTGCCTCTCGGCTGGGAGTGCAGCGGGCAAGGCCCGATCTGGACGCGCTTCCCGCGCCTGTTGATTGCTCTCTCATCTAGTCCCCTCTCAACTCGTCTTTTCGCCCCGCTCTCTGCGGCGGGGCCGGAGGCAAAACCTTATCAGACTCCCCTCTCCCCTCAGGGGAGAGGGTCAGGGAGAGGGGCGTGGACGAGAGATCAGGGCCGCGCTTTGGCCTTCATATCCCGCTTCACGTCGCGCGCGTGGGCCATCGACTCGGCCGAGTCGACGTCGGCGACGGAGTGCCAGGTCGCGGCGTGCTTTTCCCATCCCGTGGGCTTGACGCCGAACTTCTTGGCCAGGATCGCGACCAGGATCTTCGTCTTCATCTCGCCAAAGCCGGGCAGGCCTTGGATCCGCTCGGCCAGGTCGTGCCCGTCCCTCGCATCCCGCCACACCGATGCGGCATCGCCGCCGTAGTCGTTGACGATCGCAGCGGTCATGGCCTGCACCCGCCGGGCCATGTTGCCCGGAAACCGGTGCAGCGCCGGCCGCTCCCGGAACACCCGGTCGAGCTCGTGCGGATCCATGGCGGCGATCTTGCGGGCGTCGAGGTCGCCCAGCCTGCGCTTCAGCTCGTACGGGCCGGCGAAGGCCTTCTCCATCTTGACCTGCTGATCGAGGACCATCCCGATGAGGAGCGCGAGCGGATCCGTCTCCAGTAGCTTGTTGGCGGCCGGGTCCTCGGTCCAGGCGATGGGCACGCCCAAACTCTAGGCCACGGCTGACGGCGAGGGAGGTGTTGCTTTGCCCGTTATACCTGACGTGCCGGCTCGAGGCGAGCTGACAGCCGAGACGTACCAGCCCGGTTCGGCAGAAGACTTCGACCGCCTGTACCGGACCGCCTATCCACGCGTGTACCGGACGCTGACGGCCATCCTCGCCGACCCCGGAGCCGCGGAAGACTGCGCCCAGGACGCTTTCGTGCAGGCGTTTGGGGCCTGGAAGCGCTGGCGCCCGGATGCCCCCGCCGAGGCGTGGGTGCATCGGATCGCGGTCAACCGGGCCATCTCCTACCGGCGAACCGCGAGGCTGCGCGGCGTCGGCGAGATCCTGCGCCGGCTCGGCCGGCCGGTCCACAGCACCGATCCCTCAGACGAGGCGAC
>Ga0066665_10000447_pt1 | contig 16436 bp, 18 predicted proteins | sample GraSoiAngelo_114_FD_75175 | JGI IMG/M metagenome (GOLD analysis project Ga0066665, IMG submission 75175) | Grasslands soil microbial communities from the Angelo Coastal Reserve, California, USA - 14_0903_13_40cm | ecosystem: Environmental > Terrestrial > Soil > Grasslands | place: USA...
GGTAGTCCAGGGACCATCTCCGTATTCGACGTCCGCCGGCGTGCATTCCGCGAGACGATCGAGACGGAAGAGGGAGCGCATACGATCGGCTGGGACTCGGCGAGCCGTCGTCTCTTCGTCTTCGAGCCCAAAAGCTGCGGCGTGGCGATCTATAAGGAGAGCCCGTGAGCGTCGAGAGTCCGCCGCGGTTGTCGCTCGGACAGATCGCCGCGTACTTCGTTCGCCTTGGAACGTTCGGATTCGGCGGGCCGATCGCACTCGCGGCGTACATGCAGCGCGATCTCGTCGAGCGCCGCCACTGGTTTACGCAGGAGGAATACCTCCAAGGCCTCGCGGTGTCGCAGACCTTGCCGGGTCCGCTCGCGGCCCAGCTTGCGATGTGGCTCGGATACGTCCGCCGCGGGTTCTGGGGCGCATGCGCGGCGGCGATCCCTTTCATCCTGCCCCCGTTCATCATCGTGACTGCCGTCGCCGCCCTGTACGTCGCGTTTCGCGGGACGACGATCATCCAGGCACTCTTCTACGGCGTCGGTCCGGCGGTCATTGCGCTCATCCTTCGCGGCGCGTGGAAGCTGGTTCGGGTGACGGTGAAGGACGAGCGACGGCTCTGGGCGATCTTCGCCGTGGTCGGCGTCGTCACCTTCGCCGCGCGGAGCGAGGTCGCGGTCCTGTTCCTTCTCTCTGGGCTCGTTGGCGTCGCGATCTACGCGCCGCGAGGTTGGCTCCGTCGAACGCAAGCTGCCCCTGTGGCGGTCCCCGTCGGATTCAGCACGGTGTGGGCGGCGGCGCAGAGCACGGATCCCAACGTCCTCCTGCAGCTCGGTGTTTTTTTCTTCAAGGCCGGAGCGTTCACTTTCGGGTCCGGCCTCGCGATCGTGCCCTTCCTGCAGCAAGGCGTGGTTCACGACTTCGGCTGGCTGAGCGAGCGGGAGTTCCTGGACGCGGTCGCCATGGGAATGATCACGCCCGGGCCGGTCGTCATAACGGCGGTCTTCGTGGGGTATCTCGTTGCCGGCCTTGCCGGCGCAACGGTGGCGGGGCTCGGGGTGTTTCTCCCGCCGTTCCTCATGGTCGTGCTCTTCGCTCCGTGGATCATCCGGTATCGGAAGCACCCCATCGTGGTCGGGTTCACGAAGGGCGCGACCGCCGCCGCAGCCGGCGCGATCGTGGGTGCGGCCGCGGTCATCGGGACGCAGGTCATCGTCGACGTGACGACGCTGGTCATCTTCCTCGCGGCGTTCCTCGTACTCTGGCGGACGAAGCTGCCGGAGCCTCTTCTGGTCGGGGCGGCCGGAATCATCGGCATCACCATATTCGCGGTCCGATGATCCGCACGGTCGTGTTCGTCTGCGAGCACGGCGCGTTCCGGAGCCGGATCGCGGCCGCGTACTTCAACTCCGCGGCGGCGCCATCACGGGACTCTCACGTTCTGGTGAACCCGTGTCGACGAGTACGCAAAGCCCGCCGGGCGTTTGCCCAGCGGGCTTGTGCCTCGAGGTCCAGTTACTTGACCACGAAGGCGATGTGCATCCCGAGCAGGTAGTGCGCGGGCTGGTTGCAGATGAGGACATAGTTACCAGGCGCGAGATCGAGCGTGAACGTCTTGGCCTGAGTCGGGTCGAGATCGCCGCTCTCGCCCTGGCTGCCATCCTCGGACATCTTGCCCGGCTCGTCCGGGTCCGGCGCGACCTTGTCCGCGGGCACGTCTGTCTTGAGCACCACGACCTCGTGGACCATCGTGCCGCCGTTCTTCACGTTGAAGGTGATCTTGCCGCTTGGCACACTGGATTGGTCGAGCACGATCTTGCTGTCGGTGAGTGTGGCATTGACCGTCCTTGCGTTCGCGTTGACCGTCGTAGCGCCTGTTCCCCCCGCGGTTCCGCACGCGGCGAGGAGCAGGACCGAGACCGCTGCCGTTGCCAGAAGAGTCTTCACTTGTCCTACCTCTTGCCGGAGCACCCGATCGAGCGGATGGCGGCGTTTCGCCGAACCGTAGGGTGATTACCCGACGCCAGCGGGTGCCATTCGGACCTACCTGCTGCGCCGTTTGACCCGTTTCCTTGGGACCTCACGCGGAGGCTCGCGGCCGGGCAGTCGCGCGCCTGTGGACGTCGTTCAGACGCGTTGCGGATCGCTGCCTCACGCCGCCACAAAATGCGATCAGTTAGGCCGGGTCGCGGCGCCACGGACGAACTCCAGTCATCGCCTTCGGTAGGAACATCCCTAGGTTCCATCCGGCGAGTCCGGAGACGAGTGCGAGGCGCACAGATAGCGCGCCGGTTCGCCGCGCCACGACATCTTTTTGAGCGATCGTTTCATGGGGATTTTGACCATCGTTGTTCCCCCAATTGCCGTGATGGAAGCAGGAGACGGTGCGCTGAATAAGGGAACTAGAGTCTTTCGCGCTTCGCGCGCGCCACATGGAATCGCCGCCCCGTGATTTCGGTCGGCTTGATCGCAAGCCAGTGCGAGCGCTCGCCAGGCGCGGCGGGATGCACGGGCACCCAGCGGAGATGCTCGGCCACGCGACCGATGTTGGTCGTCACCTCCTCGGCACGTCCCCTCGCGATCACGCTCCAGCCAATGCCTGATTCAGGGTCCCAACTGTCCACCTCAAACGCGACTGCCGTCTTCGGGACCGCTTCGAGCTTGGTGCCCGGACTCGTGCGGAAAACGATGACCGCGCCATCAACGCCGTAGTTGACTGGGAAGATCTCGATCCTTCCCTTGAACTCGAACGTAATGCGGCCTACCTCGCGGGTATTGAGAAGTAAGAGGCACTCATCTTCGGCGAGGACCCGTACCGAATCGTCAAACGGCATCGAAAAAGAGGTCAATCGGCGCGCTTCCGCACAACGAAGCGGAACGCATCGCCGAACTGGCTCGACTCAATCAAGTCGTTGCAGGTCGACACGCTCCAGAGCGCGAAGTCCTGCACGCTCGACGGATCCGTTGTGAGGACCTCCAGCAAGTCCCCTCGGCGAGCGTGGATCAATGCGTCCGCGAGTTCCAGAAGCGGCTGCGGGCGGCGGAGTCCTCTGAGATCCAGTTTGTGAGCGAAGACGACCGCCATCACTCGCTCGCTCCGCGAAACGATTGTCTGGCGTAGGGCACTTGGCACCTGACCCCACCCGTCAGGGCCGAGAGATCGACCTCAGCCGCGTACGGGCATCGGACGCATCGTTTGAGAGCCACATGTCGTTGCTCATAGGCGCAGAAGACCTGGCCTGCACAATCCGCGCTGTTCCACAGCAGGCGTGGAAGGGGCCTTCGCAGCTGAAGCCTGAGATCGCCACCGATTTTCATCACTCCGGGATCGTGGAGGGACGTCCGCGACCTGCCCAGGGCCGAAGGTCCCCGGTCCGGGAGCCATGTAGACCTACCTTGAATTGCTTATGCGGGGGAGTCCGGCCACGTGAGACCGCTGCGCGTTCTGTGCGCCTCCGCGGCTCGATCGGGGCTGATGCGGCCCTTTGTGGCCGTGAGCGTCCTGCCCGTGGTCCACAGACCCGCGGTGTCGGATGTTCAGAGTCAGAAGCGCGCATCTGCGCTCTTTGACCATTCGTGCGCGATCGCAACGTGGCGAGCGAAGCGCGCGCTGTCACCTGCGCGGTCCGCGCGGTCCGGATGACCTTCGGCGCACCGGAGGGCCGAACGGCCTTTCAATTGGGACCGGACGGCCCTCGTCGCCGACGGCGCCGCAGTCGCAGGATCGGGCGCGAGTCCAGTGTGAAGAGCTATCTCGTCGAGTTCATCGTCGTGCAGCCTCGCGGGAGCGCGGTCGCGGTCCGCCAGCTCCTTACGAAGCGGCTGCCCTGGACACGCGAGCTCGCCGTCGCCGAGGCCGACGGCGTCCTGAAGGTCCGCGTCAGCACCGGCCGACCCGAGCTGGCGGTCCTGACCGGTGTCGAGTGCGGCACCCTGCGCGACGTCGTGGTCGAGTCTGAGGTCGTGAAACGTGCCGGGGGCTAAGGGCCACACGAGCCTCGTCGTGTCGCGCGACAGAGGCCGAGTGCGCGACTGGGGAAGTGAGCTTGAGCGCGAGGGCGTCCGCGTAGTTCGCTGCGCGGCACGAAACTGTCCACTGCTTGGCGGGGGTGTCTGCGATGTTCTCGCCGGGGCCGACGCCGCTGTTTACGACGAAGAGACCCTCGATCCTGAGCTGTTTCTGGGCCTTGTGCGTGCCCGGCTGCGCCCCACCGTGCTCTTCGCTCGCGACATTCCGAGGGACGGTCGGCACCACGCGAAGTTCACTCGCGTCTTGGACCATCGCGGCGCGGCGACGATCTTCCCGCACCTGCGATAACGCTTCCGAATGGGAACGTAAGGAATAGGGCCGAAGGTCCCGGCGCCCCGGAGTCCTGCGGACCTAGCCGCGCGACTCACCGCCCTGCAGGCTGTGGTTCGTGAGAGCGCCCAGAGTGCTCGTCGCGTACGACGGATCGGACCAGGCAGCGATGGCGCTTGAAGCCATGGCCTGTGTCGACTGGCCGGCGCGCACACGGATCCGCATCCTCGCCGTGCGAGACTCCCACCTTCGCTTCCTACGACCACTTGTGGACGACCTGCTCCTCTGCGAGCGCGAGCGAGACGTCGCTCGCTACGCGAAGCGACTCTCAGCACGGCTCCCTACCGGCGTCTCCGTCGAGCAGCGCGTGGTTCGCGGCCCGACCGTGCCGACGATCATCACCGAGGCGGAGGCCTACGACGCGGACCTCGTCGTCCTCGGCAGTCGCAATCGCGGCCCGGTCCGCTCTGCCGTGCTCGGTTCGGTCGGACGCGAGCTCGTGGCGCGGGGCGAATGGCCGGTTCTCATCGCGCGCGGCGAGCACCTCGACCGTGTTCTCCTCGCCCACGACGGCACCGACGCGGCGCGTACCGCGGTTCGCCTGGTCGGGTCGTGGCCGATCTTCTCGCACGCGGCAGTTCGGATGTTCTCGGTCGCCTACACCGCGCCGGGTCCCGCCACGACTCAGATCCTGACGGCGGCGGCGCTCGACGAATCGGATCTCATCGTTCTCGGATCAGCGGCCGCGCATGGCTTGGACCGCGTGCTGCACGGCGACCTCGCGGATGATCTCGTCCTGCACGCGCGGTGCTCCTTGCTCATCGTCCCGGCCGACGCGCGGGTCGACCTGAGGATCCCGGAGCCCTCCCTCACCGCGTAGTCCGCCACAACGAAGACGCCGACGCGCCGGCCGTTTTGTAAGGGACACGTTCGTCGTGAGTTCGCACGTGTTGCGCGCGAGCGCGAGTTCCTAGTCCGGCACCGCGAGGAAGTTCACCAGAAAGCCCAGGATCATCGTGAACCACATCAGCCCGACCACCAGGAACGCCCTGCCGCGCTTCCGCCAGTCGAACGCGGCCTTCCAGCTTTTCAAAATGGCGACAGACCCTTTCGGCCAATCGCGTCCGCGCTGCTGAGTGCGTGGTCCATGCCTTTTCTGGTGACGTATGCCGATGTCCGCATCGCCGTTAATCGCTCGGGGGAGAGCGGGCGGAGCGCTTAAGGGCGCGAATCCCGCGGCTGATGCTCCGTACGGCGCGGACGGCTCGCCGCCATGAAGAGACGCGCCGCGAAGGTCCCGACCGCGACCGCGATCAGGATCAGCACGGCAATCGTGATGAGCAGCTCGGGCGACGCGCTAGTCATGGGCCGAATCGTCGGGTCGGTAATTGCTTCGCGGTAGGGCCGAACGGCACCGCTGCGAGGGTCGGGAGCCTTCTTCGACCCCAATCCCTACTCGCTATGGACCCTCAGGGGTCGCCCGGCCCGGCGAGATGGGCCAGACGGCCCTGTTGACAAGCCTCGTGGCCGAGCAAAGTTGCACTGGAAAGGAGGTCAAAAAATGGCAGCTCTCATCAAGAAGAACACCGTCATCGCGGACCCGCCTATCGCTCGATTCCTCTTCTCGGACACGCGTATGGCCGTCGTCTGGCTGATCGTCCGAATCTACGTCGGATACAGCTGGCTCGACGCGGGCCTGCACAAGGTCCTCGACACCGGGGCCGGCACCAATTACATCTACGACGGCAGAGGCATCCTCGCCTTCTGGCAGAGGATCGCGGCGATCCCCGCCGCGCCCGCCAAGCCGGTCATCACCTACGACTGGTACCGCAGCTTCATCCAGTTCATGATCGACAACCACTGGGAGGTCTTCTTCGGCAAGGTCATCGCCTTCGGCGAGACCGCCGTTGGCGTCGCGCTCATCCTCGGTGCGTTCATCGGCATCGCCGCGGTCGGCGGCGCGTTCATGAACCTCAACTTCATGCTCGCGGGAAGCGCGAGCACCAACCCGGTCCTGCTCCTGCTCGGCTTCCTCCTGGTCCTCGCGTGGAAGACGGCCGGGTACATCGGACTCGACCGCTACCTGCTCCCGATCCTTGGCACGCCGTGGAAGGCGCCGCGAGCAGCGATCAAGACGGGCGGCGCGGCGGTCCAAACGCCGCAGCTGGCGTGACCAGCTCCGCGGTGCAGCGGCGCGAGAGGGGCGAGGCTGATCGCTCCTCCCGCCCGCTGTCCATTCTCGTGATGAGCGCCGATGGGAAGCGTCGCGGGGACTGGGCGAAGTTCTTCGAGGATCAGGGAATGCAGACGATCCGCTGCGGCGGTCCGCAAGCAACGAGCTGCGCGCTCGAGGTCTCGAACCGCTGTCCGCTTCACGAGCATGCCGACCTCATCTTCTACGACGAAGAGAGCATCACCCCGGCGCTCGAGGAGCAGCTCGACCTCATCCCGCTCTCGACTCCGGTCGCGTACGCGCGAACCATGCGGACGCGGCTGGGAGACGAGTATCCGGTTACCGAGCGAGTGCGTCCCGCTGCCCGCCCCCTGCGACCTTCCCGATAATCGATGGTCTGAGCGAACTCGGAAGCTCGCCCACGCTTCCCACGAGGCTGCGCGTCGCGGGCTTCGTTCTTCCGTCTGTGCTCATCGCGCTGCTCGTGGCCCTCGACTTTGTGCTCGAGCCGATCCTCCAGCCCGCATACGCCCATCTCGTGCTCATGGTCGTCGGGATCGCCGGCGTGCTCGCGTTCTCGACGGCGATCTTCGGTCGCTTGACTGAGCTCTACCGACGTGACGCCGAGCAAGCCGCCCGGCTGCGGGCGTTGAACGTCGCCGGCATGGCGCTGGCCGCGGAGCTTGAGACCGCGTCGGTCCTCCAGCGTGTTGTCGATCAGGCGCGCGCGGTCGCGGACGCGAAATACGCCGCGCTCGGGGTGTTCGACGAGAACGGAGACGTCGAGCAGTTCATTACCTCGGGCATCACTGCGGAAGAGCGCGCCCGCATCGGACCCCTCCCGAAGGGCCGCGGCTTGCTCGGCCTGCTGCAGCACGAGCAGACGACGCTTCGCCTGCGTCGGATCAGCGACCACCCGAAGTCCGTTGGCTTTCCCAAAGACCACCCGGCGATGACGAGCTTTCTCGGGACGCCGATCCTCTTCCGCGGCATCTCGCTTGGCAACCTCTACCTCACCGAGAAGCAGGGCGACACCGAATTCAGCCGCGACGACGAGGAGGCTATCCGGACGCTCGCGGCGCAGGCGGCGATCGCCATCGAGAACGCCCGACTCTACGAGCAGCTGGGGCGCGTGTCGGTCGATGAAGAACGCCACCGCATCGGCATGGAGCTTCACGACGGCGTCATCCAGTCCCTCTACGGCGTGAGTCTCCAGCTCGAGGACGCGGCCGAGCGAGTCGCCAGTGAGCCCGCCGCGTCGGCCAAGGTCCTGGGGCGCGCCGTCGACCGCCTGAACGCCTCGATCGCGGACCTCCGCAACTATGTGCTGGGCCTGCGGCCGGTCCGCGGAAGCGAGCGGCCGCTCACGGAGTCGCTCCCGAACCTCGCGGCCCAGGCACGGACGAACGCACTGCTCGACATCGATGTCTCGGTCTCGCCAGACGCCGCTGCGGCGCTTGATTCGAACCGTCGGGAAGCCGCGTTCTACATCGCTGCCGATGCGCTGGGGAACGTCCAGCGGCATGCCCGCGCGCGTCACGCGTGGCTCCGCCTGTTTGCCGAAGATTCGACTGTCGTCCTTGAGGTCAGAGATGATGGCGTGGGGTTCGACTACGAGCGGGCTGTGGACGGCCACGGCTTGCGGAACATGCGGGAGCGCGCTTTCTCGGTCGGCGGACGCCTGCACGTCGCGACCGCGCCCGGGCAGGGCTCCCGGGTACGCTTCGAGCTGCCGATGCGCGAACAGGCCAACGCATGACCGCCGCGAACTCGACGAGAGTGCTTCTCTGCGACGACCATGAGGTCGTCCGCGAGGGCCTGCGGACGCTGCTCTCGCGACATCAGGACATCGCTGTCGTCGGCGAAGCCGGCACGATGGCCGAGGCGATCGAGGCGGCGGCGAAAGCCAAACCTGATGTCGTGATCATGGACGTGCGCCTGCCCGACGGCAGCGGCGTTGAGGCGTGCCGCGCGATCCGCGAGGCCCGACCGGAGACGCGGGTGATCATGCTCACCTCCTACGCCGACGACGAAGCGCTCTTCGCATCGATCATCGCGGGCGCATCGGGGTACCTGCTGAAGCAGACACGCGGCCAGGCGGTTGTCGACGCGATCCACGCGGTGGCGCAGGGCCGTTCGCTCTTGGATCCCGATGTCACCGGCAAGGTCCTCGAACGCGTACGGCGCGGCCGCGATCAGGAGGACCCTCAGCTCGCGTCGCTTACCGAGCAGGAGCGCAAGGTGCTCGAGCAGCTCGCCGAGGGCAAGACCAACCGCGAGATCGGGACCGTGCTCTTTCTCTCCGAGAAGACCGTGAAGAATTACGTGAGCCGCATCCTCGACAAGCTCGGACTCTCACGGCGGGCGGAGGCGGCCGCCTACGTAGCGAAGCACCGACCGAAGTACTAGCGCACCAACCGTAGGGCCGAATGTCGGAGGAGATGGGCCATCTGGCCCTCCTCGTCGCATCAACGCTTCCGTACGTTCGTCCCCAATGGATCCGACGAAGCCTGCAGTTGCCGACAAGGAAGACGACGATCGCACCGGTCGGATCGCGCGGCGCGTCCTCCTCGCGAATGTCGGCGTCGCGGCCGCAGGCTCATTGGTAGTCGCCGGGCTCGCGCTCACCGGGCGGGGCGCCGCCGCCTATCAAGCACCGCCGGCTACCCCTGGCCATGTCCACAGCGGCGCGAGCCCCACGCCGTCGCTGGCGCCCGGCAAGACTGCCGCGCCCGCAGCGACCGATCACGACGCCGTGCACAAGGCGGTGACCGCGGCGTTCCCGGCCAAGACCCAGGGGCAGGGACTCCAGGAGCTGCCCTCGCGGGTCGTCGACGGCGTGCGCGAATTCGATCTGACGTGTGGGAACGTGCGTTGGGAAGTGACGCCGGGTCAATTCGTCGACGCCGAGGCGTACAACGGCCAGGTGCCTGGACCGATCATGCGGGTGACGGAGGGCGAACGGGTTCGCGTCCGCGTCATGAACCAGCTCGCTGACAGCACCGCGGTGCACTGGCACGGACAGCGGGTGCCCAACTCGATGGACGGCGTGCCATTCATCACCCAGCCTCCGATCAAGCCGGGCGAGACCTTCACCTACGAGTTCACCGCCAGTCCGTTCGGCAGTCACATGTACCACTCGCATCACAATGCGACCGAGCAGGTCGGCCGGGGGATGCTCGGGCCACTCCTCGTCGCACCGCGCGACTCGCGGATGGATCCCAAGTACGACAAGGAAGAGCTGTTCATCTTCAACGATTCCCTCGGTGGGCTGACCATCAACGGCAAGGGCTTCCCCGCGACGTTCCCCTACACCGCCAAGCTCGGGCAGCGCATCCGCTTCCGGTTCATGAACGAGGGAACGCAGATCCACCCGGCGCACCTGCACGGGCTGACGTTCGAGGTCTTCGCCCGCGACGGCTACCCGCTGCCCGCGCCGTTCCGCTGCGACACGTTGAACGTCGCGCCGGGCGAGCGCTGGGACGCGATCGTAGTCGCCGACGCGCCGGGCGTATGGGCGTTCCACTGCCACATCCTGAGCCACGCCGAGGGAAATGCGGGCATGTTCGGGATGGTCACCGCTCTCATCGTCTCGAGCTGACCACGCATTGGGCCGAATGCCACAGCCTCAGTGAGCCCTGTGGCTCTTTCGTCGTCGATTGGCCGCGCGAACCTTCGTACGAAAGGAGGTGATTTGAGATGTTCGACGGACTACTTGTTCTGGGCCTCGCGCTGACCTTCTTGGGCGCGTGGTTCTTCGCGATGCAGCGCGCGCTCGCCGGGCTCGATTGGTAGGGCCAAGTCATAAGACGAGAACGAACGGTTCTCAGGCCGCATCCCCGAAGGAAGAAACAACTCTATGACTGTCGCGTTGCCACTCACGCGAAGCCTGAAACTCGCATACGTCGCGTCGATCTTCATCGCCGTCGTCATGACGATCGTGTCCGTCGCCGGGCTGCTGCAGTGGAGCCGCGCGTCGCTCACCGATCAAGAGCGCAAGGTGCTTGAGAGCCTTGCCGAGGGCCCACCAACCGCGAAATTGGGGAGAAGCTGTTCCTCTCCGAGAAGACGGTCAAGAACTACGTGAGCCGGATCCTTGACAAGCTGGGTCTGTCGCGGCGAGCGGAGGCCGCAGCGTACATGGCAAAGCACCCGCCCCGGCTCTGAGGCGCCGGCGCCGTAGAGGAACTGAGCGGCGCGGCTCGCGACGATTACGAGCTACGCGCTCTCGGCTTCTCTCTCTCTCGTCACCTTCTGGACGATGATCGTGGTGTCCGAGACGATCGCGGTCTTAACAACTGTGCGGCAGTACAACTAAGAGAATCGGAGCCCGCGGGAAGATCGCGCATAGCCCGGCGGAATGAGTCGCGCCGAGGCTGGCACGCTGGATGCGGCGACCCAGGACCGTTTTCGGGCCCCGCATCGGGCAGCACTGGAGGAGGGTCATGGCAACCAAGTTCGTGACATCCGCGGACGGTACGCGTATCGCGTACGAGACGATGGGACAAGGAGCGCCTCTCGTGTTCGTGTGGGGCGCGCTCGGTGTGCGTTCGTCCCCGTTCGCGAAGACGATGCGCGAAGAACTCGCAAAGGACTTCACCGTGTTCGACTACGACCGGCGCGGTCGCGGCGAGAGCGGCGACACCAAGCCGTATGCCGTCGCCCGCGAGGTCGAGGATCTGCGCGCCGTGTGTGAGGCCGCGGGCGGACGGCCGTGTGTCGCCGCAACCTCGTCCGGCGCGGCGCTCGCGCTCGAAGCTGCGGCGAGCGGCGTTCCGATGAAGATGCTCGCCGCGCACGAGCCGCCCTACATGGTGGGAAACCCAAAGGATGCGCCTGATCCGGACTACGAGCAAAAGATGAACGAGCTCATCGCGCGCGGCAAGCGCGACGAGGCGGTGAAGTACTTCATGCGAACCGTGGGCGTGCCCGGCGTGTTCGTCCTTGTGATGCGCTTCATGCCGTTCTGGAAGGACGCGGTGGCGGCCGCGCACACGCTGCCTTACGACGCCGCCGTCATGGACGGGTTCGCGTTCCCCGAAAGGCGGCTGCGCGAGATCCGCGTGCCTACGGTGGTCCTCGTGGGCGGTAGCACCACACCGACGCTGCGCGCAGCGGCCGACGCGACAGCGCGCACGGTCCCCGGGGCCACCGAGCGGGTCATCCCGAAGCAGAACCATGGCGTCAAGCCGGCAGCCCTGCGTCCGGTGCTCGTGGAGAGCTTCCGCGCTGCGACGGACAGTGGAAGCCCGAACGCTGTGAGCAAAACGGCCTAGGGTTACGCACCCACCGGTACACGGCGACGCTGCGAAGGCTCGGCAATGGACGATCACCGTCGCCGATGCGGCCGATGCGTCAATGGTCGACACGATCTCGGTCATCGTCGCCGCCCCGAGCGACGAGGGTGATGATGAAGACGATGTTGGACAGGCGCCGGATTCGGCCGGCGACTGGACCGGAGTCGTCAGTTGTGGCCTACGGCTGCCGTACAGGTAGTCGAACGGTGAAGGTTGAACCCTGCCCAAGGAGCGAGGACACAGATACTGAGCCACCCATCATTTCTGTGAAGCGCTTGACCAGCGCCAGGCCCAATCCGCTTCCCTGCTGCTTGCGCGAATACTCGGCGCCGACTCGTTCGAACTCCGTGAACACGTTCGCCACCTCGTCCGGAGCGAGACCGACTCCCGTGTCACTGACGGCGATCTCGACGCGGTCGCCGCCGTCAACATTGACTCTCGTCGTGATCCGCCCACCCTCGGGCGTGAACTTCACAGCATTGCCGAGGAGGTTGAACACGATCTGCTTGACTCGGACGGGGTCTTGGTACATCAGCGGGATGTCTTCATCGATCTGAAGGGCGAGCTCTTGCGCCTTACTCGTCGCGAGCGCGCTGACAACGGAATGGACGCCGCGAAGCACTTCCGCAAGATCGAACTCCTGCGGCGCGAAGTCCATCTTGCCGGCCTCGATCTTCGACAGATCCAGGATCTCATTGACGAGCTGCAGCTGGAGCTTGCCCGACGACACGATGTCCGCCACGTAGTCCTTCTGCTTCTCATTGAGGGGTCCGAAGGCCTCGGTCTCGAGCACTTCGGAAAATCCGATGATGGCGTTCAGCGGTGTTCGCAGGTCGTGGCTCATGCTCGCGAGGAACCGTGACTTGGCGGCTGTCGCGTCGGCGAGCTCGAAGTTCACCGTCGCGAGGGCTCGCCGCTGCCGGCCAAGTTGCTGCGCTCCACGTCCGACCAGGAATGCGGCGATCAACGCCACCGCGACGAGCGCCACGCGAAGCGCGAGAAGCTGATTCAGGGTCGCGCCGAGCTCGGTCTCGAGAAGGTCGGGGGAGCGTGAGGCCATGACGCGCCACGGCAGGTCGTCGAGCGGAGCGACTCCGAGGAATCGGCGGGAGCCGAGCACCGGATCGTTCCCTTCGAATGCACTCCGTTGCGTCGCGAGTGCAGCCACGGTCGCCGGTCGGTCCGAGACATCTCGGATGTCCTGCCCCGGCGCCGATGCCTGCGTCAGAAGCCGGCCGCGGTCGTCCAGGACGTAGATGTCCGCGGACGGAGTGAGCGAGGGCTGCAACCATTCGGCGATGTCGCGGAGCCGGATCTCGACGATGACCGCTCCGATGAATGGATTCACCGAGCGGCGGACGGGAGCGGCGATCGCGATCCGTTGGCTCTCGCCCGGGCGAGCATCGACGACGCCAACCGTCGTCTCCTGTCGTTCCTTCGCGCGTTTGAAGTACGTCCCATCCGCGACGGGCGCCGACGGCGTGCCCTCCAGAGGGATGCCCGAGACGTCCACGATCGTGACCTCCGCGGCATCGGCGCCGAGCGAAACGCGGATCTCATTCGCCTTCGAGCTGAGGACGGCTTGGTCCCGCGCCTGTAACGCGTTCTGAAGATCGAAGCTGGCTGCTGTCGCGGCCGTCAGCTGCATCGATTTGCCAAGACGTCCACTGGCCACCGCCGAGGCCCGTTCTGCCGCCGCGCTCGCCGCGTCGAGCTCGGCCTGTCGTATCCGCCCGCGCGTATCCAACGCCGAGATCTCGCCGAGGACGAGCACGGGTACGCCGATCACGAGAATGGCCGCGAGGACGACACGGCGGGGGTCCTCGAGCCATTCGATAAGGCGATCTTCGATGCCACGCAGCGCCACCGGGACGGTAGGCAAGTATGCGGTGTCTGTGTGCCGTGGCCAGCGATCGCGCTAGCAAGCCGGCGTAGCCTGTCCGCCGTGAGGATCGCCGGAAAGATCCTGGTGGTGGCGCTGGTGGCCTCGGCCTGCACGTCGAGCTCACTCCCCGTCGCGTCCGCGAAGGCAGCGGATGCTCCGGTTCGCGGTGGCCGTGTCGTTGTGTCGCTCCTCAGCGACGTCACGAGCCTGGACCCTCTACGCGTGTCCGACGGCGCCCAATTCGACACCGCCGGTCTCGTCACCAGCCAGATCTACGACACGCTCGCGATCGCCGATCGCAAGACGGGCGAGATCCTCCCCTGGCTCGCAACGTGGACGACAACGGATGGCCGCACGTACGAGTTCGACATAGCCGCGAATGCGGTCTGGTCCGACGGCCAACCCGTCGTGGGCCAGGACTTCATCACGGCGATGAAGGCGCTGGCGCGCTCGAAGAAGGGGTTCGGGCGTGCCGTGGTGAACCGCATCGAGGGCTTCCCCGACTACTTTCAGGGCAAGGCGTCGACGATCTCCGGCCTCCACGCGCAGGGGAAACACCTCACCATGCGGTTCGAGGCCGTCTTGTGTGCCGCCCTGAACGTGCCCCTACAGACGCCGCCTCTGCCGACGCAGGTGTTCGGCCGATACCTCTCCGACATCGACCTTACGAAGAACACTGATGACGCCCCCGAGCATCTGGCTCCGCCCGTGAGCAGCGGGCCATTCCTCTTCACTGGCTGGCGGCACGGTGAGGAGATCGTGCTGCGAGCCAACTCGCGTTATTGGAAGGGCCCACCCTTGGTGGACGAGATCGCGTTCAGGAACATCGATCGCACGACTCTCCGCGCCGCATTTCAGAACGGCTCGCTTGACATCGTATTTGGGACGCTCCGCGACCTTGACGTCGCAACGTGGCACCAGTTCGACAGTGAGAAGTCGGTCCGCGTGATCAGATTTCCGACTCCTGGATACACGTATGTGGGCTGGAACACGCGTAGCCAGACCGTCCCCGCGTTCCAGGACAAGCGGATCCGTCAGGCGCTGGCGTACGGCCTCGACGTCGACCAAGTGGTCCGGCAGATCGTTCAAGGAGAGGGCGGTCCTACACGCCAGCACATGACGCTCACGTCGTGGGCCTACACCGAGGGGCTGAATAACTATCCGTATGACCCCGCGAAGGCCGAGGCCCTCATCCAGTCCGCTGGGTACCTGAAGGGAACCGATGGGATCTATGCGAAGGATGGCCGCCCGCTGGCGTTCACCCTCGTGACCAACGACAACAACCCGGTCCGCTCGCCATTGGTCCAGTTCGCCGCCGACCAGTACCGCGCGATCGGCGTCCGGGTGACCCCGAAGCTCGAGCAATTCAACTCACTTGTGAACAGACTGACCAACGGCGATCCGACGATCGAGGCGTTCGTGCTCGGCTTCGTCAGCAGCGGCGATCCGAACCCCGCCCCGGTGTGGTTCTCAAAGAGCCAATCGGCACCGGGCGTGCCCGCCAACGGCGTTGGCTACGTGAACCCTGAGCTCGACAAGGCGGTGGACGATGGACGCCTCGGCCCGGATTGCAGCCTCACCGCGCGGAAGCGCGCATATGACGCGTTCAATCGGATCCTGAACGAGGATCAGCCGTACAACTTCCTGTTCTGGCAGAACAGCTTCGTCGTGACGTCATCGCGTGTCCGCGGGCTTGTCCCCGGGACGTACGTTCCGCTGCCCGATGCGCATCTCTGGTGGCTCGCGCCGCAGCGGTAGATGATGCTTGGCGATGTCGCGCGAGCACACTGTCTGGCGCGCCAAGCGTTCGATCTGAAGAACCAGATGTCGCCAGTTCGATCCTGGCCCTCGGCACAGAGTCAGCTTCCTGGGAAATTCGTGAATGCGTGCGCCCGCGCTGACCCAGTGGGCCGTGTGAACCAAAGTGCGTGAGGCATACGCCGTGAGGTCCAAATGACGGAGCCGTCGGCGGCAGCGTCGCTTCGATCCGGAATGGTGTCAGCCCTCGATTCGTCGGCCAGTTCCTTATCAGCCTTGCGAAGTCACTTGGATTCTCAGCGCGTGCGTCTTATGGGTGGCAAGCGCAGTCCTCAGCCCACCGCTTTCTTCACGAGTGCGCTGATGCGTGCCTCTGTGGCGACGGTCAACTCCTTCAGCGCGAAGGCGACCGGCCACAGCCCGCCTTCGTCGAGACTCGCCGCGTCGCTGAAGCCAAACGTCGCGTACCTGCTCTTGAACTTCTGCGCGTCTTGGAAGAAGCAGACGACCTTGCCGTCCTTGTAGTACGCGGGCATCCCGTACCAGAGTTTCGGCGAGAGGGCCGGCGCGCTGGCTTTGACGATCGCGTGGACTCGCTTGGCCATGGCGCGATCCGAGTCCACCATTTCGGCGATCTTCGCGAGCACGGCGCTTGCGTCCTCCTCTTTGCTCGCGACCGACTTCCGCTCCTTGACGAGCTCCTTCATCGCAGCTCGTTCCTCGTCCGTGAGTACGCCGCGCTTCTTGTTGGTCGCGGTGGCGCTCTTGGCGGACTTTTGCTCGTTCTTCGTTGGGCTCATGGAAACCTCCTCCAGACCTCGCTTCGCGAGGCGGGCTACTCCGCGTATGGTTGATCGCTGCCTTGCGCGCTGTAGCCGACCCTCCAGACATAGCCGTCGGGGTCTGCGAACGAACCGCCATACCCGCCCCACTGCAGCTTCGCGGCGGGCTTCAGGATCTTGGCGCCGGCCTTCTTTGCTTCGTCGATCACCTCGTCGACTCGCTTCTCGCTGCGAACGACGTAGTTCATCACCA
>Ga0066665_10000448_pt1 | contig 16434 bp, 15 predicted proteins | sample GraSoiAngelo_114_FD_75175 | JGI IMG/M metagenome (GOLD analysis project Ga0066665, IMG submission 75175) | Grasslands soil microbial communities from the Angelo Coastal Reserve, California, USA - 14_0903_13_40cm | ecosystem: Environmental > Terrestrial > Soil > Grasslands | place: USA...
CTCAGAAGCGCTCATCGCGTCCCTCCAACCTCAGCGTCTTGACATGAATGAGGGCACCGGCCGTAGATGTCGAACAGCGTGTCGGGCGACGCTCGGAAGCTCGCCTTGTGCTGAATCGTCTTCGGCTAGCCACTCCCAGAGAGCTGTCCGATCTGGGCCGAACAGTGCGCGTCTTGAGACGACGAGTCAAGATGCGTGAATCTCCCCCTACGACCTCGGCAATCTCGGCAGCTTCAATGCTGGGTACGGACCGCCAACGAGGTTCACGATTCAGAGCATGTCCGACCTGGAAAACACCCACCCGGGCCCGAATCAACAAAGGTGCTAGAGTCCAGTCGATGATCGCCGCGGGATCGGGTCTCGCGAGTGGAGGGACGGCCGACAACATCGCGCTCGAGGCTTCGCTCGAAGCGCTCGCGCGGAGCGGCGCCGATCACGCCGATCTCGCCCTCGTCTTCGTCACCGCCGACACCTACCCGCGTGCCCACGAGCTCTTGCATGCCGTCCGCCGCGTGACCGGCGCGCGGGCGGTTCTCGGCTGTAGCGGTGCCGGCATCCTGACCGATCGCCGCGAGGTGGAGGACGAGTCGGCGGTCGCCGTTCTCGTGGTGCGCAGCGAGCGACTCGTCGCGACGCCGTTCCTGTTCGAGCGTCAGGGCGATCGGCACGACCTCGGCACGGAGCTGGCGCGGCGGATCGGCGGCACGGTCGCCGAAGGCGGGTGCGCTCTCGTGCTGCCGGACGCCGTCGGGTGCAACCCGGAGGCGCTGTTCGCCCAGCTCGACGAGGGGCTCGGGTTCGTGCCGACGCTCGGCGCGGTCGCGGCGGGCGCGCCGATGTTCGAGCTCTACAACACGGAGGCCGCCCAGGGCGCGCTCGCCGGAGTCGCCCTTTCCGGGCTTCGGCCGATCATCGGGGTGGCGCAGGGCTGCACGCCGATCGGCAAGCCTTATATCATCACGCGTGCCGAGGGCAACGTGATCCAGCGGATCGGGAATCGCCCCGCGCTGGAGATGCTGGGCGAGGCGATCCGCTCGTTGCCGGGCGCCGAGGCGCGGATTCAGCGGGCCAGCGTGTTCGCCGGTCTCGCGATGGATCCCGCCAAGTCTCCGCTCGAGCGCGGCGACTTTCTCGTGCGCAACCTCATCGGGGCCGATCAGTCGAGCGGCGCGGTCGCCGTCGCCGAGCGCGTGCGCGTGGGGCAGACCGTCCAGTTCCAGATTCGCGACGCCGAGGCATCGCGGGAGGATCTTCGCGGGATGCTCGACGAGGTGGCGACGCGCCTGGCCGGTCGCCGCCCCGCCTTCGGCTGCTACTTCGACTGCGCCGGCCGCGGGCGCGGGCTTTTCGGCGTCCCCGATCACGACGTGACGCTCATCCGTGAGCGGCTCGGCGAATTCCCGCTCGCCGGATTCTTCGGTAACGGTGAGTTCGCGCCGATCGGCCGCCGGAACTTCTTCCACAACTACACGGGCGCCCTCGTGGTCTTTCCGGAGGGCTAGGGGCCCTGTGCGTGGTCTGGAGCAGATCCCGTGGCTCTACGACGGGCTCTGCGCGGTGCTGGAACGCGCCGGGCTCGGACCCTGGCGGCAACGGCTCGTCGCTGGCGCGCGGGGACGCACGCTCGACGTTGGGTGCGGGACCGGTCGGGGCCTGCCGCTCTACGACGCCGACACGCGGGTATTCGGCCTCGATCCGGCGCGCGACTCGCTCGTACGCGCCCGGCGGCGGGCGCCCAGCGTCCCGCTGGTGCAGGCGAGCGTCGAAGCGCTCCCGTTCCGCGACGGGGTCTTCGACACGGTGGTCTCGAGCCTCGTCTTCTGCAGCGTGCCCGATCCGGCGCGCGGCCTCGCCGAGGTCCGGCGGGTGCTCCGCTCCGACGGGCGGCTCCGCATGCTCGAGCACGTGCGCTCCCTCCGGTCGTGGAAGGCGGCGTTCCAGGACTGCGTGCAGCCCATCTGGACTCGCTTCAGCGGCGGTTGCCGCCCGAATCGCGACACGGAGCGCGCGGTCGAGGCCGCGGGCTTCCGAATCGACGCCGAGGAGCGGGTCGCCAGGGCCGACCTGCGTTGCTTCGCCGCGCGCCCGGTACGCTAAGGGGAGAGACGCGGGGTGGCCGAGCCGCCCCGATCCTGCGCGGGCTCCGTCAGAGATCGTTCCCGGAGTAGGAAAGGTTGAAGGATTTGTTGCAGAGGGGAAAGTCCGGAACGATGTTCTTCAGCACGGCGTATTCGAGTGCGGGCCAGTTCCGGAAGGACGGATCGACGACCTTGACCCGGCCGAGGGACGCGGGCCCGTCGGCCAGTATCCAGTGCCAGATGGGCCCGCGCCACGCTTCGACGAGGCCGAAGGCGTGGGCGCCCACGGTGAGCGGCGGTAGCGGGACCCGCGTGGCTCCTTCGGCGTCGCGGTCAGCCACGGTGCGAATGAGGCGCGCTGCCTCGCGGGCCTCGTCGATCCGCACCATCGTCCGCGCCCATACGTCCCCCGTCTCGTAGACGGCAACTCGCACGTCCATCTCACCGTATGCCGCGAACGGCGCATCGCGCCGGGCGTCGGCATCGATCCCGCTCGCCCGTCCGGCCAGCCCGACGACCTGCATCTCCGCCGCCGTTTGCGTGGTCAGTCGCCCCGTACCCTGAAGCCGTTCGAGAACGGTCGTGTTGTCGAGGCAGAGGCTCGCGATCTCGACGAACTCGGCGACGAGGTTCTCCACGGTCGTCACGGCATCGGGCACCGGCGCCGTGACGATCGGTCCCGTCACCCCCCCCGGCACCACGGCGCCGCGCATCAGGCGGTGGCCCGTCAGGCGCTCGTTGAGCCGTAGAAGCTCCTCACGGATACGGAAGCAGTGAGCGTGCCCGAAGCCGAATCCGGTGTCGTTGACGATCATGCCGACATCACCGATGTGGTTGTAGATCCGCTCGAGCTCGAGCAGGACGACGCGGAGCCAGCTCGCCCGGGGCGGGACGCGGCAGCCGGCCAGCGCCTCGACCGCTTGGCAGTAGGCGAGGACGTGCCCGACGCTCGTGTCTCCCGAGATGCGCTCGGCGAGTGCCGGCGCCCGGTCGAACGCAAGGCCCTCGAAGAGCTTCTCCGTGCCCTTGTGGACGAACCCGAGTCGAGTCTCGAGGTTCACGATCGTCTCGCCCTCGACGCTGAAGCGGAAGTGCCCGGGCTCGATGATCCCGGCGTGGACTGGCCCCACGGTGACCTCGAAGATTCCCTCCCCCTCGACATGCCGGAACGGAAACGGCTGGCCCGTGTCGATGAAGTCCGTGCGCGACACGGTGTCGCGGCGCAGTGGGTGATAGCCCTCCGGCCAGTACTGATGGAGCGCGAGTCGCCGGAGATCCGGGTGTCCCAGCGGGACCAGGCCGAAGAGGTCGTGAATCTCGCGTTCGAAGCGGCTGGCCGCGAAGGAGCGCGTCGCGAGCGAGGCGAAGCGGGGCGCCGCCGCCGGGACCGGGACGAGCACGGTCACGGCGGGCGAGAGCCTCGGGGGAGCGAACACGTAGGCCAGCGTGAAGTCATCGTTGGTGGCGCGCGTGTCGGCGGCGGCAAGGAACTGGCAGTGGGCGCCGAGCGTCGCCAGACGGTCGGCGAGCGCGGGAATCTCCCAGCTGGGCAGCCGGCACTGAATCGCGGTCGCGGACGACGCGGCCACGCCCGCGGCCCCGGCCTCGATGACGGCACGTCGCAGAGAGTCCAAGACGATCGGCGCCGGAGGCATCTCAGGGGACCACGATCGCAACGATGCGGTCGAGGGCGTCACCGAGGCCCGGCGGCCACGCGAGCCCGGTGAACAGGAGCATGAGGAGCGCGACCGCCACCGGCAACGCCGGGCGCCACCCGGGTGCCTCCGCGGCCGGCTCGCGCGGAGGCGTTCCGTACAGCATCGTGTGGGCGCTGCGGAGGAGCCCGGCGAACGCGACGACCAGCAGCACCAACGCGGCGCCCGCGACGGCCGGGAATCCCTGCGTGAAGCCGGCGCCGAAAATCATCACCTCGCTGACGAAGAGCCCGAACGGCGGCAGGCCGACGAGCGCGAGCATCGTCGCCAAAAAGCCCGCGCCGGTCCGGGGCATGTGGCGCATCAGACCGCCGACGGCCGCGATCTCGGCCGAGCCGTACGCGGAGCGGATGCGGCCCGAGAGCAGGAAGACGAGCGACTTGGCCAGAGCATGGTTGGCGATGTGGAGCAGCGCTCCGGCGGTACCCAGCCTCCCGCCGAAGCCGAGCCCGAGGCACACGAGGCCGATGTGCTCGACGCTCGAGTACGCGAGCATGCGCTTGTAGTTCGATGACGTCCACAGAAACGCGGCCGCGACGGCGACGGACAAGAGCCCGAGCGCCAGCAGGATGCCTCGAGCGAAGCCAGCCCCGGCCGCCGCGTCCACCGCGGGCTTGAATCTCAGGATCGCGTAGACGCCGACGCTCAGCAGCACGCCGGACATGAGGGCGCTCACGGGTGCCGGCGCCTCGCTGTGCGCGTCGGGAAGCCACGTGTGCATCGGCGCCAGCCCGGCCTTCGTGCCATAGCCGATCACGAGGAAGACGAAGGCGAGCTCGATCACCCGGGGCGCGAGCCCGGGGGCGAGCCTCAGGAGCGTGGTCCAACGGAGAGCGTGAGCTTCGTCGCCGAACTGCTGGATGCCGGCGAAATATACGAGGACGGTTCCGAGGAACGCGATGGCGATCCCGACCGAGCAGATCAGCAGGTACTTGTAGGACGCTTCGAGCGATGCGCGGGTGCGCTCGAAGTTGACGAGGAAGACGGACGCGAGCGTCGTGCCCTCGACCGCGACCCACATGAGCCCGACGTCGTCGGTGGAGACGGCCAGCAACATCGTGAAGATGAAGAGGTGGAAGAGTAGGTAGAAGCGGCCGGGGGCCGCGGGCGCGACGTAGCGCGGCGCCTCGGAGGCGGCAAGGGCGCCGACGATGCCGATGAGGGCGATCATCCACGCGGAGAGCGCGTCGGCGCGGAGGAACCCGTCGAGCGCCACCAGCGGATCGCCGCGGTTCACCGTCACGCTGACCGCGAGGGCCCCCGCCAGCGTGAGCGTCGCGGTCAGCGCGTGAAGGGCCGTCGCGACCCTGCCGACCGCACGCCACAGCAGCAGAGCGCCCACCAGCGGGGTCGCGAGGAGGGCCCCGAGCATCATCCGCGGAGCTCGTTGAGCCGGTCGACGTCGATCGAGTCGTGCTCGCGACGCACCTGGACGACGACGGCTTCCATGATCAGCACGATGACGAGCACGTCGAGGAAGACGCCCGCCTCCACGATGCCGGGGAGCCCATAGGTTGCCAGGATCGCGAGGCCGAAAATCCCGTTCTCGAAGACGAGGAAGCCGAGGATGTGGCCGAGCGCGTCACGACCGGTGACGCAGAGCGAGAGACCGATGAGCGCCATGGCGAACGCCAGGGGGATCGCGCCTTCGGTTGGCAGCTCCGCCGCCGCCGTGACCGGCAGCATGATGACATAGGCGGCGACGACGAGCCCGCCCGCGACCAGCAGCGCGATCCCGGAGGACCGGCCGGGCGCGACCGGTCGCACGGGATCCCCCGAAGCGATACGAGCGAGGACGCGGGGGATCACCCACCCCTTGACGACGGCGAGGACCGCCGCCACCAGCAGGAGGCCGCGACGGTGCGCCAGCACGCCGATCGTGCTCGCGAGCGCCGCGAGCAGGAGCGACTGGGCGACGAAGAGCCGAAGTCGCGCCGGCCAGCTCTGTCGCCAGACGATCAGCAGCGTGACCACGAGACCCAGGAACGCGAGGAGATTCGACGCCGTCGTCATCGGACGAGGATGACGGCCATGAGCGAGAGGAAGGCGAGGGCGAACGACCCGGCGAGCAGCTCGGGAACGCGGAAGAGCCGGAGCTTCGCCACCGTGGTCTCGAGCACCGCGACCGCGCACACGAGGACGGCGAGCTTCCCGGCCAGCGCCAGGAGCCCGACGAGCATCGGACCAGGCCCGACGGCGCCCGTGAGGCCCCAGGGGACGAACAGGTTCGCCAGAAGCGCCATGAACAGGAAGAGTTTCATCGCTCCCGCCCACTCGACGAGGGCCAGGTACCGGCCCGAGTACTCGAGCACCATCGCCTCGTGGATCATGGTCAGCTCGAGATGCGTCGCCGGATTGTCCACTGGAAGGCGCCCCGTCTCGGCCAGCATCACGATGAAGAACGCGGCGAACGCCAGCAGATGGGCGGGATTTGCCGCCAACCAGGGCTCGCGTCCGAAGCGCTCGACGACCCTCCCGAGATCGATCGTGTCGGCGCGCAGCGCGAGCGCGAACACGGCGACGATGACCGTCGGCTCGGCCAGCGCGGCGATGGCCACCTCGCGACTGGAGCCCATCCCGCCGAACGCACTGCCGGCGTCCAGACCGGCCAGGGCGAGGAAGAACGTGCCGAGCATGAAGAGGTACACCAGCAGAATGATGTTGCCAGCGAACGCCAGCGGAGGGCGCGCCACCGTGACGGGGACGATGAGCGCGGTCACCAGCATCGTCGCCACCAGCACGTAGGGCGTGGCGCGAAACACCCAGGAGGTCGTCGTCGAGACGACCACCTCTTTCCCGAGAAGCTTCCGCAGATCGGCGTACGGTTGCCACAGGCGCGGGCCGCGACGGCCGACGAGCCGCGCCTTGAGCGTCCGGAGCGCGCCGACCAGCAGCGGGGCGCCCAGTCCGACCACGAGCACCTGGACGACCGCCGCCGCGACGTCGGCGATCACGCGAGCACCAGCATCAGAAGGAGGGCGGCCAAGATGTAGGCGAGATACAGATTGGCGCTGCCCGACTGCAGGGTCCGGGCCGCGCGCGCCCCGGCGCGCAGGACGTCGAGCGCGGGCCGGTAGAGCCAGTCGTCGAAGATCGAGCGAGCCGGGTTCTCGTATTCGATCCGCTCGACGAAGAAGCGAGACTCCGGGTGGAACTCGATGTCGAGGTGCTTCGTGGGCCGGTAGAAGAAGTCGAAGACGCGCTTGAAGGGGTACGCGAACGCGGTCGCCGTGTACTCCATCCGCGCGGTCTGCACGATGCGGCCGCATCCCCACGTCTCGTAGTCGCGCGTCCGGCGCGACGCCCGCACGAGCGGCAGGGCGACGAGCGGGACGAGGAGCGACACAGCGAGCGCGACGGCGATCGCGAGCGTGGAGAGACTCGCGTAGCCGCCCGACACGCGCAGCGTCAGCCAGTCGCCGACCGTGGCGGGCGGCGCGGTCCCGAGAACGGAAGCGGCGACGGCGCCGAGCGCGGGAATGACGAGGGTCGGACCGAGTCCAAGGGCGACGCAGGCGGCCGCGAGTGCCACCATCGCCAGACGCATCGTCACGGGCGCTTCGTGGGCGCGGGCGGCCGCATCGCTCCGGGGGAGGGCGAGGAACGTGATGCCGAACGCCTTCACGAAGCACGCCATCGCGAGGCCGCCGGTCAGCGCGAGACTCGCGATCCCGAGGATAAAGACGAGATTCAGACCCACCGCGTCGAGGTGCCGGCTCTGGAAGAGCACCACGAACGTGAGCCACTCGCTCACGAAGCCGTTGAGCGGCGGGAGCGCGGCGATCGCCGCCGAGCCCACGAGGAAGCAGGCGGCGGTCCACGGCATCCGCTTGATGAGTCCGCCCATCTCCTCCATGTTCCGCGTGGCCGTGGCGTGGACGACGGCGCCGGCGCCCAGGAAGAGCAAGGCCTTGAACGCCGCGTGGTTGATCGTGTGATAGAGCGCCGCCGCCAGTCCGAGGAGCGCCGGCGCCGAAAGACCGGCTCCGTGGTAGAGCACGGCGCTCCCGAGGCCGAGCAGGATGATCCCGATGTTCTCGATGCTGTGGAACGCCAGCAGCCGCTTGAGGTCGTGCTCGACGAGCGCATAGAGCACGCCGATCACCGAGGACGCGGCCCCGGCGACCAGGATCGCGACCCCCCACCAGGCCGGCCCGACCCCAAGCCAGTCGAGGCTCACGCGCAGGAGTCCGTAGACACCCAGCTTGATCATGACGCCCGACATGAGCGCCGACACGTGGCTCGGCGCGGCCGGGTGGGCGAGCGGCAGCCAGACGTGCAGCGGGATGACGCCCGCCTTCCCCGCGAAGCCGAGCGCCAGGAGGGCGAAGGCGGCATTGCGCGCCGTGCCGGACAGGGCGGGTGCGGCGGCGCGCCAGTCCTCGAACCGCGGGCTGCCGGTCCACGCGCCGAGGAGCAGCATGCCCGCGAGGAGGCACGCGAGCCCGGCGTGCGTCATGACCGCGTAGACCCATCCGGCGTGGATCGATGCCTTCGACTCGCGGTCGTGGAGCACCAGGAAGTACGACGCGAGGGACATCAGCTCCCATGTGATCGCGAAGGTCATCGTATTCGCGGCGAGCGGCACCAGACACATCGAGAGCACGAAGACGAGATAGGCGAAGCGATCACGACGCTCGCCAGGCGAGGAGCCCATCGCGTAGATGGAGGCGGGCATCGCGGTGAAGCCGATCAGCGCCAGGAAGAATCCGCCGAGCGGATCGAGCGTCAGCTCGAGACCGCCGAGCGGCACCAACCACGCCAGCCGAATCGCGCCGACGCCGCCGGCCAGGCCGTAGCCACCCAGGGCGGTGGCGGCGAGCCCGACGAGCGCGGCGAGTCCGTACGCGAGCCGGTCCATCAGCGCGGACGGCCGATCGCCTCGAGGAGGCCGCCGAGGAGCGCCGCGGGCGAGGGAGGACACCCGGGGATGACGGCGTCGACGGGCACCACGTCGGCGACGCCGCCCACGACCGCGTACGATCCGCGGAAGATGCCGCCGTCCCGCCCGCAGTCGCCGACGGCCACCACGAACTTCGGGTCCGGCGTCGCCTGCCACGTGCGCCGCAGCGCCTCGGCCATGTTGCGGGTCACCGGGCCCGTCACGAGCAGGCAATCGGCGTGACGCGGCGAGGCGACGAAGTGCACCCCGAACCGTTCGAGGTCGTAGTGTGGCCCGGTGAGCCCCGCGATCTCGAGCTCACAACCGTTGCAGGACCCCGCGTCGACCTGTCGGATCGCGAGCGAGCGGCCGAAGAGCCGCGCGATCTCCGAGGCGAGCCGCGTGCCGATCCGCTCGATCTCGCCGCGCGCGACAGGCTCGGTGACGATGCCGACGCGGAGCGCGGTCCGGAGCTGACGGAACATGGATCAGCGCCGGGCCGGCCGGCGCGCCTCCTGACGGAGCGCGCGGAGCATGGTCTGGGTACCCGCCAGCTGGTTGTTGAATATCCGCCGCGCCACGTCGAGGAGATCCCCGACGAGCGCGTCGCGGATCGTGTACCGGACCGTCGTACCCTCTTTCCGGGCGGTCACGATGTTCTTGGCGCGCAGGACCGCGAGCTGCTGCGACACCGTGGACTGGTCGAGATCGAGGCGGCTCTGGAGGTCCTGGACGCTGCGCTCGCGTGTACGGAGGACCTCGAGGATCCGGATGCGGAGCGGGTGGCCCAGCGCCTTGAAGAACCCGGCCTTGAACGACTGCAGATCCGTCGACGCGGGCGCGCCCACGAAGACTAAAATATCAAGATATTAATATATATCAAAATTCCCTGGCGCTAGGCGTCGAGGAGCTCGCGGTACACGGCCGTGGTGCGCGCCATCGTCACGTCGATCGTGTAGCGCGCCAGCACCATCGCCTGGCCGGCGCGCGCCATCGCGCGGGCCCGCTCGGGCTCGCGGAGCAGCGCCAGGATCGCGTCGGCGAGGGCCTGCGGATCCGCGGGGGGCACGAGCCGGCCGTTCTCGCCGTCGTGGATCAGCTCGGGGCTGCCGCCGACCGTGGAGGCGACGACCGGCGTGCCCACGGCCAGGGCCTGCGGGATCACCTGCGGGATCGCCTCGGACCTGATCGAGGGGAGCACCAGCACGTCGAGCGCCGCCATCACTTCGGGAATGTCCCGGCGGAACCCGGTGAGGCTCACGCGCGTGTCGAGGCCCATGTCCCTCACGCGGCGGCCCACCTCGTCGAAGCCGACGCCGTCGCCGACGATGAGGAAGCGCGCATCGGGCGCGGCCGCGACCACGGTGCGCGCCGCCTCGAGAAAGATGTTGTGGCCTTTCGAGCCCCGCACGTTGGCGACGAGCCCGACGAGGGGCGCGTCGCCGAGGCCGAGCTCGTCGCGGACCGGCTTGCCCGACACGCCCGGATGGAACCGCGCGCTGTCGACGCCGGCCGAGATCGACACCACGCGCTCGGGCGCGATGCCCGCGCCGATCACGATCGCGCGCACGCCCTCACCACTGGTGATGATCCGGTCCGCGAGCCGGTAGACGAGGGCGCGCCGTCGGCGGATGGGGATCGAGACGTGCCGGCTGCGCACCACCGCCCGGCCGAGAGACTTCGCGGCGATGCCCCCGAGCCAGCTGTCCACGGAGCTATGGGTGTGGACGAGACTCACGCCGCGCGCCCGGACGAGCCGGCGCAGGCGGACGATGGCGCCGACGTCTGTCGCGCTCCCCATCCGGACGGCCTCGACCGGAATGGAAGAGGCCCGCGCCTCGGTGAGGAGGGGGCTGTCGGGCTGGCAGGCGATGAGCGCCCTCCAGCCGTGGCCGATCAGCCAGCGTGCCTCCGCGAGGGTGCGGATCTCCTGGCCGCCGTGTCCGCGCGAGGACTCGGTGTGCAGGACTGTGTGCATGGCGGCAAGCTACCGGTGCGAGCCCCGGCACCGCGGGGGAACGACACCCCCGAGCGCGAGGCGATCGACACGGAAGTCGCCCCGTGGGCGGAGGCGAGCCAGAGGTGGAAGAGGCGAGCGAGTGTGAGCTGGGCTACCAGCGACCGCCGCCGCCGCCGCGGGACCCGCCGCGACCGCCGCCGCCGCCGCCGAAGCCACCACGACCGCCGCCGCCGCCGCGCCGGTCGCCGCCGCCGCCTGCCCCTGGGGCCTTCGCCTTCTCGACCTGGATGGTGCGGCCGTCGAGGCTCGTGCCGTTGAGGCGGCTGATGGCCTGCTCGGCTTCCTCCGGAGTCGCCATCTCGACGAACCCGAAGCCGCGCGATCGGCCGGTATCCCGGTCGGTCACGACGCTCGCGGATTCGACGCTGCCGGCTGCCGCGAAGGCTTCGCGCAGGCGCTCGTTAGAGGTGGAAAAGGACAAACCGCCGACGAAGAGTTTCACCGCCATGGAAGGGCTCCTTCTGACCGCACAGGGCTATCGGAGTATACACTGTTCACCATCTTCCGCGAGACGAATCTTGCCCGAGGTGCGATCTGGTCGGGACGCTGATCGAGCAGCTCGGCTACGCCGGCCTGTTCCTCGTTCTCTTCGCCGCCGGCCTCGGGGTCCCCCTGCCGGAGGAGCTCCCGATCATCACCGCCGGAGTCCTGTCGCACCAGCTGGTCTTCCGGTGGTGGCTCGCCCTGCCCGTCTGCCTCGTGGGCGTGCTCTCCGCCGACATCGTCCTCTACTGGGTCGGACACCACTGGGGGGAGCGGGTCCTCGGCTGGCGCCACGTCCGGTGGGTCCTGAGCCCGGCTCGCGAAGAGCAGCTCAAGGCCGCGTACCGCAACCATGGCGTGAAGATCGTGTTCACGGCGCGACACGTGATGGGGCTGAGGGCGGCGGCCTTCCTCACGGCCGGGATCGCCCGCGTGCCCTTCTGGAAGTTCCTGGCGGTCGACGCCGGCGCCGCGCTGGTGGGAGTTCCGTTCGGCTTCTTTCTCGCGTTCCTCTTCGCCGACCAGGTCGAGCAGGTGTTCGCCGACGTCCATCGCGTGGAACGCTGGATCGCCCTGGTCGTCCTCGTCGGGATCGCCGTGTGGGTCGCCATCGCCGTCCGGCGCGGGGTCCGGCGGCCATGATGGGCCCCAATGCTATAGTCGGCGTGGAGATGGCCGTGACCGCCGCCGAGCGAAAACCGTGGCACGCCAGCTTTCGGTTGCTGGAGCGCGACGAGCGCGTGTTCGCGGTTCTCCTGGCTGTCGTCATGGTCGGCGGCCTCGCCGCGCTCGGGTTTTTTCCGCTCCGGCCGCGGCACCGGATCGACCTCTACTGGCTCGTCTTCTGGTTCGGGGCCTATAAGGTCGGCATCTTCGCGCTGGTCACGGTCAATCCGCGCGCGACCCGAGCATACTTCATCGGCGCCCTCGCGATCGACCTGCTCCTGGTCTTCGTGCTCTTGTGCCTCACGGGGGCCGGCGACAGCGTCTTTTACCTTCTGTTCTTTCCCCTCGTCGCCGTCAACGCCTACTATTTCGGGCCCTGGGTCGGGCTCGGCGCGGCGGTGGTGGCGGGGGGGCTCTACGCCTTGTCGACCGTGTTGGTTCCGCCCTGGGTCGGATGGACGCCGCACTTGATTCTCGCGGCGCTGGCCGGGCTGCCCGCCGTGACCCTCGGCCTGGTCGCCGACCGGGAGCGGCGGGAGCGCGGCGAGGTGGAGCGGCTGAACGATGAGCTCACGGGAACACTGAGCCGGCTGCGGACGGCCCAGCAGGAGCTGGTCGTGGCCGAGCGCATGGCGACGGTCGGCCGGCTGTCGCTCAAGGTCGCCCACGAAGTGCGCAACCCGATCAGCGCCATCGAGCTGAACGCGGAGATGCTGGAAGACATCGTGCGCGAGCGGAGCGGCGAAGATATGAAGGAGGCGGCGGGCCTCGTCACCGCGATCCGCGATCAGGTCACCGCGCTCGACGCGCTGACCGAAGAGTATCTGGCCTTCGCCCGGTTTCCGCGGCCCCACTTCGAGGACGAGTCGGTCAACCATCTCGTGCAGGAGCTCGCCGAGTTCGTCCGCCCGGTCGCCACCCGCCAGGGCCTCACCTTGCGGGTCGAGGTCGACCCGAACGTGCCGACGATGGAGATCGACCGCGGCCTCCTGCGCCAGGCGGTGCTGAACCTCGTCAAGAACGGCCTGGAGGCGCTGTCGAGCGGCGGAGAGCTGACGATCGGCAGCCGCTTCGACGGCGATGCCGTCGAGATCGCCGTCTCCGACACCGGCGGCGGCATTCCCGTCGACGTCGGGCCACGGCTCTTCGAGCAGTTTTTCACGACGAAGCCCCAGGGGACCGGCCTCGGGCTCTCGATCACCCGCCAGATCGCCGGGGAGCACGGCGGCGAGATCCGGTGGGCGAACCGGAGCGGTCGCGGCGCGACCTTCACCATCCGGCTCCCGATCAAGAAGGCGGCGGCGCATGTCTGATCCCGCGACGCTGCTGATCGCCGACGACGATCCGGGATTGCGCGAGAGCCTGGAGCGGACGCTGACCCGCGAGGGCTACCGCGTCGTGCTCGCCTCGGACGGGCGGGCCGCGCTCGAGCGGGTGCAGGCCGGCGGCGTCGACCTCATCGTGACCGATCTCAAGATGCCGGGCCTGACCGGGCTCGAGCTCCTGCGGGCGGCGAAGGCGCTCATGCCCGACGTCGACGTCATCCTGTTGACCGCCTTCGGCACCGTGGAAGAGGCCGTGAAGGCGATGAAGGACGGCGCCTACGACTTCCTCACCAAGCCGTTCCGGCGCGAGCAGCTCATCAAGCTCATCGACAAGGCTCTCGAGCGGCGCGACCTGATCGAGCAGAACCGGGCGCTCAAGAGCCAGCTGGAGGACCTTCGCGCCAAGGGCCAGATGATCGGCGCCAGCCCGTCATTTCGGCGGATGATGACGCTCATCGAGCAGATCGCCGACAGCTCGGCGACGGTGCTCATCCAGGGCGAGAGCGGGACGGGCAAGGAGCTGGTGGCGCGGACCATCCACGAGCGCTCGCCGCGGCGCAACGGCCCCTTCGTCGCCGTCAACTGCGCGGCGCTACCGGAGACGCTCCTCGAGTCCGAGCTGTTCGGCTACGAGAAGGGGGCGTTCACCGGCGCCGCCGGACGCAAGGAGGGCCGCTTCGAGCTCGCGAACGCGGGCACGCTCTTCCTCGACGAGGTGGGCGACCTCTCGCTGGTCACGCAGCCCAAGATCCTGCGCGTGCTCCAGGAGGGAGAGTTCGAGCGCCTCGGCGGAACGCGTAGCCTCCAGGTCGACGTGCGCATCGTGGCCGCCACCAATCAGGACGTGGCCGACATGGTGAAGGAGAAGCGCTTCCGCGAGGACCTCTACTATCGGCTCAACGTCATCACCATCCGCGTGCCGCCGCTGCGCGAGCGCCACGAGGACATCCGCGTGCTCGCTCAGCACTTCCTGCGGGTCTACGCCGCCAAGAACGGCCGGAAGCTCGACGGCTTCTCGGGCGAGGCCGTCGAGCGGCTCGAGTCCTATGCCTGGCCGGGTAACGTGCGCGAGCTCGAGAACCTCGTCGAGCGCAGCGTGGTGCTCGCCCGGAAGGATCGGATCGACGCCGAGGATCTGCCGGAAGAGGTCATGGGCGTGAAGCGCCCGCCGCGCGACGCCATTCTCGAGCTGGTGGGCACGCCGCTCGCGGACATCGAGCGGCGGCTGCTCGACGAGACGCTCCGCATCACCGGCGGCAACAAGACGCAGGCGGCGAAGCTCCTCGGCATCGACGTGCGCACGGTGGCGCGCAAGCTCGAGCGTCGCGAGGACGATCTCGCGGAGGGCAGCGAGCGGTCGTGAAGGCCCTCCTGTTGACCCGTGAGTATCCGCCGCACATCTACGGCGGGGCGGGGGTCGTCGTCGGTCAGCTCGCGCGGGCGCTGAGCCGGCTCATGGCCGTGGAGGTGCGCTGCTTCGGCGAGCGGTCCCCGGCCGAGGCGACGGGCGAGATCGCGCTGCGCGGTTACACGCCCTGGGAGCGGGTCGGGCCCGGCCGCGACGGGCCCCGGCACGCGCCGGCGCTCGAGACCTTGTCGATCGCGCTGGCGATGGCCCGTGATCCCGTCGACGCCGACGTCGCCCACGCGCACACCTGGTACGCGGACATGGCGGGGTTCTGGATCCGTACCCTTCATCGCATCCCGCTCTGCGTGACCCTCCACAGCATGGAGCCGCTCCGGCCGTGGAAGGCCGACCAGCTCGGCAGCGGCTATCTCCTCTCGAGCTGGATCGAGAAGACGTCGGTGGAGGCGGCCGACCGGATCATCGCGGTCTCGCGCCAGATGCGTGAGGACATCCTGAGCCATTTTCGCGTCGCCCCCGAGCGGGTCGTCGTCATCCACAACGGCATCGACCCCAATCAGTTTCGGCGCACTCGGGCGCGCGACGTGCTGGGGCGCCGGGGCGTCCTCGGGCCGTACGTGCTCTTCGTCGGGCGTATCACGGATCAAAAGGGGATCTTCCATCTGCTCGAGGCGGCCCCGAAGCTCCCGCCGGGCGTGCAGGTCGTCCTTTGCGCCTCGGCGCCCGACACGCCCGAGATCGAAGCGCGCCTCAAGCGAGCGTTGCCCGAGCACTCGAACGTCGTGTGGATCGGGGAGATGATTCCCGTGGACGAGGTCGTGCAGCTCTACAGCCACGCGGCCGTGTTCGTGTGCCCGTCGGTGTACGAGCCGTTCGGTCTGATCAACCTCGAGGCGATGGCCTGCGAGACTCCGGTCGTCGCCTCCGGGGTCGGCGGCATCCTCGAGGTGGTCGAGGATGGCAAGACGGGTGTGCTCGTCGAGCCGGGCCGCCCTGACGCGCTCGCCGTGGCGATCCGCGCGCTGCTGGAGGATCCTGAGCGCGGGCGCGCCCTGGGGCGCGCGGGCCGGCAGCGGGTGCAGGCGCATTTCAGCTGGGCTAGCGTGGCCAGCCGGACTCGCGAGGTGTACCAGGACGCGATCGCCGACTTCGCGCGGTCGACGGAGGCCTGACGCCCGTGCCCGACCCGCGCCTGTCGAGCGCGCGCGGCTTCGTCTTCGACCTCGACGGGTGCGTCTGGAGTGGCAGCGTCCTCAATCCAGGCGCGAGCGAGCTCCTCGCGGCCCTGCACCGGAGCGGTCGCGCGCTCGCCTTCGTGTCCAACAACTCTCGCGCCACCGGTGACGAGCTGCGCGAGCGCCTGGGCCGCCTCGGGGTCGGTGTCGCTCGACACGTCCTGACGCCGCTCGAGATCATCGGCGAGGTGATCCGTCAGCGATTCGGGCCCTCACGGGTCCTCGTCGTCGGCGCGCCCGAGATGGCGGCCGTCATCGCGCGCGCCGGCCATGAACTGGTGGACGTCAAGGACTATCGCGCCGCAACCGTCGTCGCCGTCGGCAATGACTTCGATCTCAGCTACGAGCGCCTCACCGCCGCCGCGCGGGCCGCCGCGGGCGGGGCACCGCTCGTCACGGCGAACGTCGACCCGCGCCTTCCGATCGAGGGCGGCGATTTCCTGCCGGGCTGCGGGGCGATCGTCGAGGCGATCGCCGTCGCCGCCGGCGTTCGGCCGATCGTGGTCGGCAAACCGGAGCCGCCCCTCTTCCGGATGGCTCTCGAGCGGATGGCTCTCCCGCCGGCGCGGGCTGCGATGGTGGGCGACAGCATTCCGTCCGATATCCGCGGCGCCAGGGCGGTCGGCATGCTCACGGTGCTGTATGCCCCCGAGCGGCGCGCGGA
>Ga0066665_10000450_pt1 | contig 16366 bp, 10 predicted proteins | sample GraSoiAngelo_114_FD_75175 | JGI IMG/M metagenome (GOLD analysis project Ga0066665, IMG submission 75175) | Grasslands soil microbial communities from the Angelo Coastal Reserve, California, USA - 14_0903_13_40cm | ecosystem: Environmental > Terrestrial > Soil > Grasslands | place: USA...
CGAATCGCTGGAGGTCTTGCTGCCGTGGTGGGGCACCTTCATGATTCGCGCCGGAGGGATCTTCCCGAGGAGCGCCATCTCCGCTTCGTGCTCCACGTCTCCGGCGAAGCAGATCGTCGCTTCTCCGACCTCGACCAGGGCGACCAGGGAGCGGTTGTTCTCCGCCGCGTTCCCGGGACGCGAGAGGCCGGGGTCGGGCGCGCGAAGAAGGCGAAGGCTCAAGCTCGCGCTCGCCACCACCGTCGTGTCGGCCCGGACCCGGAACGCGCGGCCGCGCGAGCGGGTGAGCCCCGCGAGCAGAGGCCGGCGCCACGCTCCCTCCGGATCGCTTCCGTTCTCGAAGAGCCGGTGCACGAATCCCCGCGAGAAGAGCCAGGCCAGTCCTCCGTAGTGGTCGCGATGCGCGTGGGAGAGAATCGCCGCGTCGAGCCCCGTGATTCCCTCGGAGCGCAGCGCGGGCTCGACCGCGAGGCGCCCTTCGTCGCGGGTCTCCGTGATCGGCCCCGCGTCCACGAGGATCGACGTTCCCTCTGCGTGCGCGACGGCGGCGTCCCCCTGCCCCACGTCGAGCACCAGGAGCCAGGCGGAACGGTCCGGCCCGTGCGGGTACGGGACGAACGGCGCCGCCCAGGAGACGAGAAGCGCGGCCACGGCGCATAGAGACGCGTTTCTCCGGTCCGGTGCTCGGCGCTCGACACGCGCCTTCTCCCAGGCGGCGGCCGCGACGAGGAGGAGGGCGAGACCGAGCACGATCGCGGCGGCCGGTGGCAACGCCCGCGCGGGCAGGGGCGGCATCCACCGCGCGACCGTCGCGGTGAGCCAGAGCATGAGGAGCCCCGACAGCTCCACCGCTCCGGCGGCCGACGGGGCGAGCGGCGGCGCCGCGAAGGCGCAGCCGAGGTGCACGAGCATCGCGGCCATGAAGAGCCCGCAGAGCGGAATGACGGCGAGGTTCAGGAAGAGACCGGCCACCGGGACGGCGCCGAACTGCATCACCTGAATCCCGAGCGTCCCCGCCTCGGCGAAGGCACTCTGCTGTCCCAGCGAAAGAAGCGCCCGGGTCAGGGAACGAAGGCGCGCCTTGATTCCGCGGGCGCCCGGCGCGGCGGGGAGCGCGAGGCGAAGCCCTCCCGACGCCCCAAGCCCCAGCACCGCCGCGAACGAAAGCTGAAACCCCGGGTCCGAGAGCACGCCGGGATCGGCGAGCTGAAGGAGGAGCCCGGCGCTCCCCCACGCCGCGAAGGGGCGCACGGCAGAGCCGCGCACCCGCGCGGCCCGCATCGCGGTCCACAAGATCGCGGAACGAACGGCCGAAGCAGGCGCACCGACCAGGAGCACGTAGCCCCAGAGCACGAAGAGCTCGATCCAGAGCGCGGCCGCGGAGGGAATCCGGAACGCGATCGCGGCCGCGGCCACGATGCCCGCGAGCACGACCACGTGCAGTCCCGAGATCGAGAGGATGTGGATGGTGCCGCCGTCGCGGAAGGAATCGCGGATCGACGGCACGATGCCGGAGCGGTCCCCCAGCGCCATCCCTCGCGCGAGCGCGGCGACGGGAGCGCTGAGGTCGCGGGAGAGGAGCCGCGCCAGCCGCAGGCGTACGAGACCGCTCCAGGGGATCGCATCGTCCCTCTGGCCCGCGAGCACCACGACGGTCGTGGGATCCGCATCCACCGTTCCCGCGATCCCGAGCCGCTCGAGCCATCTTCCCGGCGCGGACGTCCCCGGATTCCGCGCGTCTTCCAGCGGACGGTACGTGCCCTGGAAGCGGATCGAGAGCCCGGGCACCGCCCACTCCGGAGGCGGTCCGTCGTCGCCGAAGCGGACGAGGAGCGTGGAGGCACATCGCGCGGAGGCTTCGCCCACGCGCACTTGGGTCGCGCGGAGCGTGACGGCCGGATGCAGCGCGTCCGCCGCGACCGCATCCAGGATCCGTCCTTCCACGGCGACCGGCACGGGGCGCGGGTGTACGGGAAGGGGTTCCAGAATGCGATCCGCCTCCGCTCCGAGGGCGCCGCCCGCCGCGACGAGCGCCGAAACGCCGCAGAGGATCTCGGCACGGCGCGTCCAGATCCACGCCCGCACGCGCGCGTGGTGGCGGCTCGCCGCCCATCCCAGGAGTAGCGACGCGGGCGCGAGCAGGAATGCCGCCGCCCGGAGGGTTCCTTCCCAGGCGGCGGGAATCGGCGCGGCCGAAGCGAGCGCGTGCCCGGCGAGCAGGCAAATCCACAGGAGAACCGGAACGGGAAGGCGCACGAGCGCGCCCTCGCGGGGAGGAGATGGAGCACGCGCGGCCGGGGGAGCGCGGCCGCGTCAGTTCGAAATGGGGATGGTGTAGATCTCGGAGTAGAGCTCGCGGCCCGCGGCGCCGACCGCCTTGAAATAGATCCGAACCTGACGTCCGCCGTTCCGGAGCACCTCGGGGGGAATGAGCGCGGCGAAGAGCTTCGAGCTCGGGTCGAGGCGGGTCATCCGCCGCGCCTGAAACGAGCCTCCTGGAGGCGCGGCGTACACCCAGAGGATCATCGAATCGTCCCACTCCCCTTCGGGCAGCGAGATCGTGACCGGGACCGGATTGGAGATCGAGATTTTCGAGGGGGGCGTGAACCGGAGTGGATCCTCCGACCGCGAGCTGAATTCCGCCGTGATGAACTGATCGCCCCCAGGCTTCACCTCGAGGACGGTGATCTGCGGCGGAAATCCGCGGCGGAGGACGCGAACGCCGTGCGCGCCCGGCTTGAGATCGAGCGCGAGCGGAGTCACTCCGCGCATCTCGCCGTCCACCCAGATGGGATCGCCGCGCCCCGACTCGAAGCCCGTGTCGCTCAGGAGCGCGCTCCGCACGGTGACGTGCCCTTTGTCCGGAAGCGCGCCGGCGTTCCCGATCAGCTCCACGCGCGTCCCCTGGAGCACCTCTACCTCCTGCGCGGTCGAGCTCAATCCCGGGCCGCCGAAGCGCACCAGGTGCCGGCCCACGACGATGCTGTCGAGCGCGACCGGCGTCGAGCCCACATAGGCGCCGTCCACGTAGACGTCGAGAATCCGCGAGGGGTCCGAGGAGCGAAATCCCACCGAGCCCAGAAGACGCGGACGCAGCGTCACGCGTCCGCCGGAGAGGACCTGCACCGTGTCGCGCCGCGCCCCGTACACGCCCCAGTCCATGTCCACCCGGTGCGTACCCGGCGAGACCGCGACGTCGGTCGCGGGGGTGCGCGTGGGAATCGGCACGCCGTCGATCTTCACGGCGGCGCCGGGAGGATCCGAGAAGACGTCCAGGTTTCCGCCGGTGCCGAGCGGCATCGCGGACTGCTGGACCGGCGCGCGCTGCGTTCCGAGAATTCCGGGCATGATCGCGCGCACGAGGAGCGCGAGCGCGATGATGGCGAGCGCCCCGCCTCCCCAGAGTGCGATCCACTCGTACCAGGGGCGCCGCTCCGCGAAGGAGGGTGGTAGCGGCAGACCGACCTCCGCGCGCCCTCGCCCCGGCGCATCGGCGGAGCCCTCGGAGTCAATGCCGTCTTCAGAGTCCGCGGTGTGCTCAGGGTTCGAGCCTGCCTCTTCGTCGATCGCCGAAGCGGCATCCTCGGCCACCTTGCCGGCTCCCGGCGCCTCGAATCCCGAGGCCTCCAGAGCCGCATCCGCATCTCGAGCCGCCGCCTCCTTCCCCGCCGGCTCGATGGGATCGAGCTCGAGCGGCCCGTATTCGGCCGGCTCCTCCTCATCAAGCGCCGCAGCCGGCGGGATTTCGACCTCGTGCTCGCCGGCGAGCGCCGCGATCGCCACACGTCCGGTATCCGAATCGCCGGAGGTCGCGATGCGGAGCAGCGAGCCCACGTCCCGCGCCTGAGCGAGGTCTCGCGCGAGGAGACTCAACTCCCCTTCCCGCAGCGGGTGCGTCGCCAGGATGTAGCAGTCCCCCGCGATCGGGTTGAGGGGAACCATCTCGAGCCGAACCTGAGACTCCGATCCCAGGGCGCCTTCGGGGCGCTCCGCCGGGGTCCCCGGAGCGGCGCGTCCGAGCCGGGAGAGCACGCCGGCGCGGAAGCGGTAGCAGGGACAATCTCCCGCCGTGAGCGCCATTCCTTCGCCCTCGCGGAAGAGCACCACCAGCACCGAAATCCAGGTCCGCTCGCGCTCGGGGCGCGCCCTCAGCTCGGCGTGGACGGCGCGCAGCATGGCGATCGCCCGGCGAAGCTGTGGATCGCGGGCGTCACTGTGGCCCGAGAGCGCCAGCGACAGCTTCTCCTTCACCCAGATGGTCGGATCGATCACGTCGATGAGGCTCATCGAGCCACGCCCCACAAACGCGAAACCCCTCTCGGTGTCGAGGTGCGCGAGCGCTCCCTCCCGATCGGGGCTCCTCACAAGGCCTTGAATGAGGACCTGCGTCGAGACTGCCGTCTTCATCGAGCCGCACAATAGGCGGCTCCATCCGACCGTGTCAACGGCCGTTCTAGCCCTTGATGGCATATCACTTGCAACTACTTAGCTGCGCTGGGTTCCACGGAAGGCAATGTCCCGTGCAGGGGGGCGCAGGAACCGAATATCAGCTACTTGGCGCTTGCATTTTGCATGACCGGATCGTAGTGTGCGCGAACTTCCCCAACAATCTTGCGCATTGACGCGATCGGAATAGTCCGGCGGACAGCTCCGCGACGAGGCCTCGAGTCCGCGGACCGGAATGCTTATTCAACCCACGGAGGCCCCGTTGAAGAACCGAACTCGCACTTCTCTGCTTGCGATCGCGTTCCTGCCTGCGATCGCGCTCCTCGCCTTCGCCCCCGCGCGAGCGGCGGCGCTTGGCCCGGACATGCCCGCCTGGACGATCCGGCCGGGCTCTGCCGGCACGCCCGACAAGCCTTCGGAGTCTCCGAAGGCTGAGACCGCCCCGGTCCACGATCCGCTCGAGCGGACGCTCGCGAACGTGGCGAAGGCCGAGGAGCTGATGGACGCCGGGAAGCCCTCCGAGGCACTTCCCGCCATCCAGGCCGCGCTTCTCGGGCTGGACGGCCTGCCGGATACGCAGCCCGGCGTGAAGGAGCTTCGCGAGAAACTGGGCGATCTGAAAGAGCAGTGCGACCGGATGAGCGCTTCGGTTCTGGAGACCGACGAAGGCGCGGACGGCTCCGGCACGCCCCTCCGGAAGCTCGGCCCGATCAATCCCGAGCGGAACGAGCGCGTGGACATGTGGATCAAGTACTTCACCGGCCGCGGCCGCGAGGACTTCCAGCGATATCTCGCGCGCTCAGGCGTTTACATGGATCTCCTCGCGCATAATCTAAGGGCCGAGGGGGTGCCGGAAGAGCTGGCGAACCTGGTCTTCGTGGAGAGCGGGTTCAACATGCACGCGCGCTCGGTGGCGCGCGCCGTGGGACCGTGGCAGTTCATCCGCGGGACCGCGAAGATCTTCGGTCTGAAGATGACCCCGTACGTGGACCAGCGCCGGGATCCGGAGCTCTCGACCCGCGCCGCGGCGCGATATCTCCGGAAGCTCTACGAGATGTTCGACGGGAGCTGGCCCCTCGCGCTCGCCGCGTTCAACAGCGGCGAAGGCACCATCAAGCGGGCGATCCGGCGCCAGAAGACCGAGGACTACTGGGCCCTTCGTCTCCCTCGCGAGACGCGCGACTACGTTCCTCAGTTCCTGGCGGCGATGGAGATCGCCTCCGATCCGGAGCACTACGGCTTCGACCTTCCTCCCAACTCGCCGTTCCGTTTCGACGAGGTTTTGCTTCGCGGACCGGTGGATCTCAAATTGGTCTCGGGAATCACCGCGATTCCCTTCGACGAGCTCCAGAACCTGAATCCGATGTTCGTGCGTCACCGCGCCCCGGCCGGAGCCGACGGCACCTCGATCCGCGTGCCGAAGGGCAAGGGGGACGAAGTGCAGGAGCTCCTGCAGACCTACTACAAGCCCAAGCCCCTGACCAGGGCCGAGCTTCGTGATGCGTCACGCGCCCAGCAGAAGGAGATGCGCCGGGCTCCGCGCCATCGCGGCCGCCACGTGCATCTGGTGAGGCGCGGCGAGACGCTTTCGGAGATCGGGCAGCGCTACGGAAAGACGCCGGCGACGCTGGCGCGTCTGAACCGGATCAGCGATCAGGGGCAGCTCCGGGCGGGACAGAGAATCCGCATCCAGTAGCTCTCGTTCGTGTCCGGGGGGCGGCCTAGTGCGCGACGTTCAGCTCGCGCTCCATCACGCCGCCGCTCGGAACCGTATCCTCGGGAAAATCCTCCTCGATCAGATTCGCCGAGACGCGGCAATTCCGCCCGATCGTGACCCCCTCGGGGATGCGCGTCTCCTTCCCCACGATCGTGATCCCCGAGCTCAGGTGCTCGGGGCAGGACCGGTTCGGCGTGAGATCCGTCCCGTACCCGACGCGCGCCCGCGGGCCCACGTGGACGCGCTTGTCCAGGATGGAGTGCCGGATCTCGGCCAGCGGTCCCACCCACGTCTCCCCCATCACGATCGAATCCCGCACCGTGGCGCCTTCCTCGACCACGGCTCCCGGGAAGAGCACGGAGCGCTCCACGATCCCGTTCACGATGGTTCCGTGGGTGAGGATCGAGGCGCGGACCTCGGCGCGCATGCCGATCCTCGCCGGCGGGAATTCGGTGCTCGGGGTGAAGATGGGCCAGCGGGGATCCTCGAGAGGAAACGGCGGGTCCGGCCGGAGCAGGTCCAGGTTCGCGCGATAGTACGAATCCAGCGTGCCGATGTCCTGCCAGTAGCCGTCGTGTCGGAAGCCCTGCACGTGCCCCGATCCCACCATCGCGGGCAGGATGTTCCTTCCGAAATCGTGGGCCGTGTCGCGCTCCGCGTCTTCCCGAAGCATGGCGTGGAGCGCCGAGGTCCGGAACACATAGACCCCCATCGAGATGTTTCCCGACGGGGGCGACGCGGGCTTCTCGACAAATCCCTGAACGCGGTCCTCGCCGTCCAGATCCACAACGCCGAATCCGCGCGCCTCCTCCCGCGGCACCTGGGCGATCGCGATGGTCGCGTCCGCGCCGCTCGCGAGATGCGCCTCGATCATCGGCCGGTAGTCCATGCGGTAGACGTGATCCCCCGAGAGCACGAGCAGGTGCTCCGCCTCGCGCTCCTCGACCCGGATCCAGTTCTGCTGGATGGCGTCCGCGGTGCCCCGGTACCAGTCGGTCTCCGCCCATCCCTGAAAGGGCTGCAGGAGCTCCACGCCGCCGCGCTTTCGGTCCAGGTCCCAGGGGCGTCCAATTCCAATATGGTCGCGCAGGCTCAGCGGGCGGTATTGCGTGAGGATGCCCACGTCGTAGATTCCCGAGTTCACGCAGTTGGAGAGTGAGAAGTCGATGATCCGGTACTTTCCCCCGAACGGAACGGCGGGCTTCGCGCGCTTCTCGGAGAGGATGCAGAGGCGGCTCCCCAGCCCGCCCGCGAGGATCATGGCGTAGGAGACGAAGCTCACCCGGAGCCCCCGTTCACGCCGCGCGCCGCGGCGAGGCGGCCCGTGGGGCGGACCACCGAGCCCGCCGCGATCTCCCGCCCCGGGAAATCCCGCTCCGAGACTCCGATCTCGATCAGGGCATCGGGGCCGATCCGCGTGGAAGCAGGAATCACCGATCCCTTCCCGATCACGCACAGCCCCGGGGCGGCCGCGCCCCGGCTGTCCTCGGCGCTCCCCTCCGCCTGCCCCACGAGCGCGCCGGCACCGATGACGACCCTCTTGTCCACGATCGCGCGCCGGAGCCGCGCCCCGGATCCGATCCGGGTGTCGTGCATGACGATCGAATCCTCCACGACCGCGCCGGGTCCCACGTGGACCCCGGGAAAGAGGACCGACCGGCGCACGGTCCCTTCCACGCGCGCGCCGTGCGAGACCAGGCTCTGGCTCGCCGCCGCCTCGACGCCGAATACGGCGGGAGAGCGGTCCTCGCTGGGCGTGTAGATGAGCCAGTCGGGATCGTAGAGGTTGAGCGGAGGCGCGGGCCGCACGAGATCCATGTTGGATTCGTAGTAGGACTCCACCGTCCCGATGTCGCGCCAGTATCCGCGGTGCGGGTAGGCGAACACGCGCGTCTTCTCGGCGATCATGGGCTGGATCACGTCGCATACGAGATCCGGGCCCGCACCCGGACGGCGCAGGCGATCCATGAGCTCCTTCGCGCGGAAGGCGTAGATCGCGCCCGAGACGGCGCCTCCTCCGGCGCGCTTGGGCTTTTCCTCCAGCCCCGACACGCGCCCGCTCCGGTCCGCGTGCACGTATCCGTAGCGCTCAGGCTCGTCGGAAGGAGCGGTCACGGTGACGAGCGTCAGCGCGGCGTCGTGCTCCTCGTGAAAGCGGATCAGCTCCGCGTAGTCCATCTTGTACACGAGATCGCCGGAGAGCACGAGGATGTGGCGCGCCTGGGCGTCCTCGATCACGTTCCGGTTCTGGAGCAGGGCGTCCGCCGTGCCCCGGTACCAGTTCGTCTCGCGCTGGCGCACGTAGGGCTGGAGCAGGCGGATCCCTCCGTCGCGCCGATCCAGGTCCCACGCGCGGCCGATTCCGATGTGGCCGTGCAGGGAGAGCGGCGCGTACTGGGTCAGGATGCCGATGCGGTTCAGCCCGGAGTGGACGCAGTTGCTGAGGGTGAAATCGATGACGCGGTACTTCCCGCCGTACGGGAGCGCGGACGCCGTGCGGATGCGTCCCAGGGCGCGAAGCGCATCGCTCCGTCCCCCGGCGAGCACGAGCACGAGGACGGGCGGGATCGCGGTCATGGCCGCGCGACGATTCGGCTAGAAGCGGTAGGCGCCGGAGACGCGATGGCTCGCGTCGAGATCGCGGTGATCGAGGAAGGCGTAATCCAGGCCGAACTTGTGATAGCGGATGCCGGCGCCCGCCGTGAAATTCTGCGCTTCGAATCCGGCGCGGAGCGCGAGGCGGCGGTCGAACCAGTACTCGAGCCCGGGATGGAACTCGAATGTGACCGCCCCGAGATGCGCCTGGCTGGAGAGCCGCTCGTCGGAGAATCCCACCTGGACGTCGAGCGCGGCGGTGACGAGGTGACGGCGGTCGCGAAAGCCCCGCGTCTTCGCGGCACCGAGGCGCAGCGACGGCGCGATGAACTCGCTGGTGCCGGTGTTCCAGAGGATCCGGGTGGTGGTCGCGTCACGGAGGGTCGCCCCCAAGGACAAGCCGCTGCTCCCGACATAGAGGAGCCCGAGATCGATCCCGAAGCCGTTGGAGCGGAGACTGTCCCCGAGCCACTGCCGGATGTACTTGAAATTCCCGCCTACCGAAAGCCCCGGGCGGACGTCGCGAGCATAGCTGAAAAGGAGCGCCGCGTCGTTATCGCTGTCGAAGACGAACCGGCTCTCGTCCACGGCGAGCAGGTCTTCCGGGTAATCGAATTTTCCGTTGCCGTTCGCGTCGTAGGCGAGCGTCAGGCCGCGGGTATCGGGAATGTCGTTCACACCCAGGCGGACGAGGGAGAGGGAGATCGCCTGGCGCGGCTTCCCCGGAGCGCCCACAGGCATCACGTAGGAGAGGAAATCGTACTGCACGATGGACCCGAACTGCTCGGCGTGCATCGCCGTCAGCTGGCGCTCCGCGAGCGTCGCGAGCCCGGCGGGGTTCCAGTAGGACGCGGTTCCGTCGTCGGCGAGCCCTACGAAGGCGCTGCCCATGCCGAGGGCGCGCGCCCCGACTCCGATGCGCAGGAATTCCCCCGCGTAGCGCGTGGCGTGGGCGGCGCCGGACTGGAGGGCTGCCGCGTACGCCAGCGCCAGGGTGAGGAACAGACGGGATTTCGGTCCGTGGATGCGCCGCATCAGGTGCCGCCTAGGGACTCCAGGGCCATGGGTGAGAACGAGGGATAGTACCCCGTCCCGGAAGCCGGGGTTCCTCTCCCCGAGAGCTCACCGGGAGGCGGAGCGCCTCTTCGGGGCCTCGTCCTCGCCCCCTCGAGAGGCCCCCACCCGCCTCATGGAGCGCCACACCACGTACTGCTCGATCAGCTCGCGATCCTCCTCCGACATGTCCGTGAAGCAGCAGGCGAGCTCGAATTTCCGTTTCTGGCGCGGGTGCTCGATCTCCGCGGATCGCACGACCACGCCGACGCACTGGACCACGCGCCCGCGCCGGAGCCTTCGGCCGAAGGGCGGCAGGAGCAGCGTCAGCGCGACCCGCGTGAGCGCCGGCAGCGAGACCTTGCTCTGGAACTGAAGCCCGCCCGCCGAGAGATTGATGCTCTCGGTGGTGAGAACCGACTCGTCCTCGCCTACGCCCGCGATCTGCATCGCGAGCTTGGCGATGACCCGAGGCGCCTTGCGTCGCTCCTTCGTCGACTTGGTCATGACCCACACCCTCCCCGGCGGCACGCGTGCCGCCCCGTTCAGCGACGCTTTCCCTGACGCCCCCCACGCGCCTTCGTCTTCGCGCGACCCGGATGCTTCGGCCGTCGCGCCGCGCGCGTCCGCAATCCAAGCTCGATTTCCCTGCGCTCCAGGTCCGCCCGCGCGACCACGACGTCCACCGGATCCCCCAGACCCAACCGGTGCCGCGTGCGCTTGGAGCGGAACGAGAACCCGTGCTCTGCCAGCGTGAGCGACGGATCGCCGATCGCCCGCTTCGGGAGGAATCCCTCGATGAACCATCCCTCGAGGAACACGAACAGACCTCCCGGGGAGAGCCCGACGATCGTGCCGCGCGCCTCCTCGCCGAGACGGAGCTGCGCGTAGCGGACCGCCTTCAGTTTCAGGACCGCCCGCTCCGCGTCATCCGCCGTCATCTCGGTCGAGGAGATGTGCGACGCGACGCCCGCGCTCATCCAGCCGTCCGCAAACGCCCACGGATCCCCTCCGGGCTTTGCGCCGTCGAGAAGATACCGCTTCACGATTCGATGATTGGCGAGGTCTGCGTAACGGCGGATCGGAGACGTGAAGTGCGCGTATCCCCGCATTCCCAGCCCGAAATGGCCGACGTCCACGAGATCGTAGCGCGCCTTCTCCATGGCCCGTAAGAGATACAGGTTCACGATGCGGTCGCGCGTCGTCTTCCCGGACGTCGCCCATCGCCGGAGCTGCTTCGCCTCCGTCACGAAGGGTACGGCCCCCGAGCGGCCCAGGTACCGCGCCGCGTCGAAGAACGCACGCAGCTTATCATACCGGGGGCGCTCGTGGACCCTATAGAAAAACGGGACCTCCTTCGCGAGCGCGCGGCCTCCCACGATGCGATTCGCGAGCAGCATGTATTCCTCCACGAGCTCGTGCGTCGGGAGCCGCTTCGTCTCCTCGAACCTATGCGGTTCGCCCCGCTCGTCGAGCCGCGCGCGGATTTCCGGAAGGTCCATGTCCAGGCCCCCTTCCTCCATGCGGCGGCGTCGGAGCCCCCGCGCGATCCGGTCCAGGAGCGCGAGCGAGGCTGGAATCCCGTCTCCGCCCTCGCGTCCGAGACGGGCCGCCTCCGGATAGGAGAGCGAGGCGTTGCTCCGCACGATGCCGCTCACCAGGCGGCTCTTCCCCACGGTTCCCTCCTCGTCCAGATCGACCACCAGGCTCAGGGTGAGCCGGTCCTTTCCCTCGACGAGGCTGCACAGCCCTCCGGAGAGCGCCTCGGGAAGCATGGGATAGGTCGTGTCGGCGAGGTAGGCGCTGTTCCCCCGCGCCTGAGCTTCCAGGTCCAACGCTCCGCCCGGAGAGACGTAGTGGCTCACGTCGGCGATGTGGATTCCGACCTCGTGGGCGCCGTGCGCGGAGCGCCGCACGGAGAGCGCGTCGTCGTGGTCCTTGGCGTCCTCGGGGTCGATGGTGAGGACGATGTCGTTCCGGAAATCCGCTCTCCCGTGCGCCGCGCGCGCCACCGAGGATTCGTCGTGCGAGGCCGCCTCGGCCAGCGCCTGGGAATCGAATTCGGTCCGGATTCCCTCCTCCAGCGCGACCACCCAGCTGTCCTCGCGCGCATCGTCCGTGCCGAGCACGGCGATGACCTTCCCCTGTAAAGGCTCCGGAGGCTTCAGGTCGAGCCGGACCACCACGCGCCCGCCCCGCGGTACCGAGCTTCTTCCATGGAGGGTGAGGAGGATCTCGCGGGGGTATTCCGGACGCTCGGGCAGGAGCAGCGTCATGCGCCCTCGGGGCTCGAGCCGGCCCACGATCCCGGCCAGGGAGCGCTCGAGGACCTCGACGATCTCGTGGGCATCCCCTTCCCGCCGGGTCTCCAGATATCGCGCCACGACGAGATCGCCGTGGAGGGCGCCGCCCATGGCGAACGGAGGCACAAATAAATCGTCCTCGCCTTCGCCGACCCTCACGAACCCGTATCCGAATCGGGTGCGCTCGAGCCGGCCGACGCGAGGACGTGTCGTCACGCGTGGGGCCTTGAGATCAGGCTGCTAGCGGTTCTTCTTCTTGTGGCGATCGCGGCGAAGACGCTTCTTCCGTTTGTGCGTCGCAATCTTCTTCCGCTTGCGCTTCTTTCCGCTTCCCATCGCGCTCCTTTGGGCCGGCGCCTATCCCCGCACCGCTCCCTTGAGTTCGTTCGACGCCTTGAACACCGGGACGAGCTTGGCGGGAACCATGACCTCCGCCCCGCTTCGCGGATTGCGCGCCTTGCGCGCCTTGCGCTCGCGAACCTTGAAGGTTCCGAAACCGCGGATCTCGATGTGCTTCCCCTCGCTCAGCGCGCGCGAGATGGCGTTCAGCAGCTGATCCACGATGGTGGCTGTTTCGCTCTTCGAGATTCGAGTCTTGCCCGAGATCTCGTCTACCAGATCGGCCTTGGTCACAGGCTCCTCCTCCGCCTTGCGGCTTCGTGCCGCTCGTACATCGAGTGCGGGACTCTAGCACCGGTCCCCGCACCCGTCAATTTAGCGCAGCCGGTATTCGAGGCGGGGCCCCGACTGGCTGAGACCGGGAACGAGATGCAGCTTGTCCTGGAACAGATCGATCAGGGAAACGCGGCGCCGCTCTTTGCGCACGACCACCGGACGGCCCTTGATGTCCGCCATGCCGGCGGCGAGCTGGATCGCATCGTTCAGGTCCCCCAGCCGGTCCACGAACCCGTACGCCTGCGCCTGGTCGCCGGAGAAGATCCGCCCGTCGGCGTAGGGGAGGATGTCGCGGCGCTCGAGGCCGCGCCCCTCGGAGATGGCGTTCACGAACTGCTCGTAGACGTTGGAAAGGACCGTCTGGAGCAGCTCCTTCTCCTCGGGGGTCATGGGCCGGGAGAGCGATCCGATGTCCTTGAACTTGCCCGTCTTCACGACCTCGAAGCGCACCCCCACCTTCTTGAAGAGCTCCTCCGTGTTCGGGAAGCTCATGATCACCCCGATGCTGCCGGTGAGGGTCCCCGGGTTGGCCACGATGGAATCCGCGGCGCAGGCGATGTAGTAGGCGCCCGAAGCCGCCACGCCCCCCATCGAGGCGATGACCGGCTTGTCGGCGTCACGCACCTTCCGCACGGCCTCGTAGATCTCCTGCGAGGCGCCCACCCCGCCGCCGGGGCTGTCCAGCCGGAGGACCACGGCGCGCACGGTGGAATCCAGGCGCATGTGCTCCAGCTGATCGACGACCCCCTCGGAGGATTCGATGTCCCCGACGATCTCGATCAGACCGACCCGCTTGCTGAACGTGCCGAGGGCCAGACCGTCCTGCTCCAGGGAGAGGTTGACGACGAGGAGGGCAAGGGTCACCGTCGCGAGGGTGCCGAGGAGGAGCACGATGCAGCCTACGAGCCAGCGCTTGACGGCCATTCGATCGCTTTCGTTCTCTCCGGTTACCCGCGCGGGGATTTGATGAGTACGCTAACAAAGGGACCGGGGGAATTCAATCGACGCCGGGGGACCCCCTCGAAAAACGAAACGGGACGTCCGGGTTGGACGTCCCGTCGCGGCCGTGAGGCCGAAGATCTGTTCCCCGCCTGTGGCGTGCGCCCGGTTCCAGTGAAACTGCATCGTCTCGTCGAGGGGATCAGCTCAGGACCAGGCGATCCTCGCGCGCACCGCAGGGAACATGGCGGGCAGAGCGTATGTGTCCGGAGTTAAGAGCAATCGTCGTACCCGGGAAGGCGCGTTCGAGGAGCGCTGAGAGAAGGCAAAGTAGCGGCGACATTGGAGCGTCTACAACAAGCTGCAGCACAGCCTATTATGTGATTCGCTTCAAGTATGTTCTAGTGGAGGAGTCGGGCGCGGGAGAGCGTTGCGTCGCGGAATACGCGCCGACGGCCTCGCGCGCGCCGTTTCTCTGGGCAGGATGGCTCAGGTTCGGGGGGCAATTGCCCCAGCCGGCGCGGACAGCACGAGCGACTTCCCCGTCATTTCCTTCGGCGCCGGAATGCCCATGAGGGAGAGGAGCGTGGGCGCGACGTCCGCCAGAATCCCGTTCCGGATCGCGTGGCGGCCCGGCCCGACGATGACGAGTGGGACCGGATGCATCGTGTGGGCCGTGTGGGGACCCCCGGTCGCGTAGTCGATCATCTGATCCGCGTTCCCATGGTCCGCGGTGACGAGCACGGTTCCCGAGCGCCGGCGGACCACCTCGATCAGACGCCCCAGACATCGATCCACCGTTTCGACCGCCTTGACCGCGGCCTCGATCACACCGGTATGCCCGACCATGTCGGCATTGGCGTAATTCAGGACGAAGAACCCGTAGGTCGGCTCGGCCAGCCGCCGCACCGCTTCCTCGGTCAGCTCCCCCGCGCTCATCTCCGGCTTCAGGTCGTAGGTGGCGACCTTCGGGGAGGGCACCAGCACGCGATCCTCACCCGGGAACGGGACCTCTTCGCTCCCGTTGAAGAAATAGGTGACGTGCGCGTACTTCTCGGTCTCCGCCATGCGCGCTTGGCGAATTCCCTCCCGGCTGACCACCTCTCCGATGGTGTCGCGCAGGGGCGCGTCCTCGAAGAGGACCGGATAGGGAAAGGTCTCCTCGTAGGAGGTCATGCAGACGAGGTCGGGATCGAGCGGCCAGCGGGGCCGCGGGAAGGCGTCGAAGTCCGGGTCGGCGAGCGCGCGAACCAGCTGCCTCATGCGGTCGGGGCGGAAATTGAACGTGATCACGGTGTCTCCCCGCGCGATCGAGGCATCCTCCCCCGGCGTTTCCACGACGGTCGGCTGGATGAACTCGTCGCTCTCGCCCCGGGCGTAGGCCCTGTCCAGCGCCTCGAAGGCGCTCTTCGCCTTCAGGCCCTCTCCCGCCACCAGGGCCCGGTAGGCCCGCTCCGTCCGGTCCCATCGCTTGTCCCGGTCCATGGCGAAATAGCGGCCGGAGAGGATCGAGAAGCGGCCGCGTCCGATCTCCCGGAACACCGCCTCGGTGGCCTCGAGGTCCGCCCTCTGAGAGCGAGGCGGCACGTCCCTGCCGTCCGAGATGGCGTGCACGCGGATCCGCTCGATCCCCGCTTCCGCGGCGATGCGGAGGAGCGCATGGAGGTGCCGGAGATGGCTGTGCACCCCTCCGGGCGAGTGAAGTCCGACGAAGTGGAGGGCCTTGTTCCGCTTCTTCGTCCGGGACAGAGCGTCCCGGAGCACGGGATTTCGCGCGAGGCTTCCGTCCTCGATGGCGCGGTCGATCTTGGTCAGGTCCTGATACACGATCCGTCCCGCGCCGAGGTTGAGGTGGCCGACCTCGGAGTTCCCCATCTGGCCGGGCGGGAGCCCGACCGATTCTCCCCAGGTGACCAGCGTCGCGTGCGGGCAGTCGCGCATCAAGGCGTCCATGACGGGCGTGCGCGCCATCGCGACGGCGTTTCCGTCCGGGCGGGGATTCAGGCCCCAACCGTCCAGGACGATCAGTCCGGCGAGCGGGACCGAGGAGGGCGACATGCCCCGAAGGGTATCATAGGCGCCGCCGTGGAGCTTCGCTCCGCGGAGCCGAGCGCATCGCGCCCTAGCCCCCGGACACGCAACCTACGCTCGTATGGGGCGAAGCAGACGCGTTCCAGCCGTAGCCCCTCAACCAGGCCAGTTCCGCAGCCCAAAATGCATGGCACGGAAAAGTGCGCATACATTAGGCTGCCTCTGAAATGTCCTGGGCTGAAATGCGTCGATACCTGCCCTATTCCCCGGCCGTGGTCGCGGCCATCTTCGCGATTCCCGCGGTGGGGTTCACCTACCTATGGGACGACTACAACTTTCTCACCAACGCTGTTTTCTACCAGCTCCATGATTGGTTTCCCTCTCACGATGATCCCTTCTATCGGCCCATTTCCCGCGGCGTCTACTTCTCAGTGCTTGATCTCGCTGGGAGGGGTGGTGCCGCTCTGGGACACGTCCTGAATCTCTGCTTTCTGCTCGCGATTGTGATCCTGCTCGGCTCCTTTGTTTCGCGACTTGCTGGAAGAAAAGCGGGAATCATGGCAGGGCTGATCTTCGCGGGACTCGGCGCTGCTCCTGCCTTGGTCGC
>Ga0066665_10000451_pt1 | contig 16352 bp, 16 predicted proteins | sample GraSoiAngelo_114_FD_75175 | JGI IMG/M metagenome (GOLD analysis project Ga0066665, IMG submission 75175) | Grasslands soil microbial communities from the Angelo Coastal Reserve, California, USA - 14_0903_13_40cm | ecosystem: Environmental > Terrestrial > Soil > Grasslands | place: USA...
CTGCTTTCTGCTCGCGATTGTGATCCTGCTCGGCTCCTTTGTTTCGCGACTTGCTGGAAGAAAAGCGGGAATCATGGCAGGGCTGATCTTCGCGGGACTCGGCGCTGCTCCTGCCTTGGTCGCATGGACCTGCCTGGATCTGCCGCGTATTCCGCGCTCGTGGCTATCTGGAGCGTGATTCATCCATCCGGAACGATCGCCTCTGCACGCCATCCGATATCTGATATCCCTGCTCAATCTACCTGCGTTCTGGCCGCTTCCGGCCTGGCCGGCCTTTGGTGTTGTTCTTCTTCTTGTGGGCGGTGCCGCAACGTATTTGGTCGTCCGAAACACCGACCTGGAAGACGAGCCTTCCCTTCCAGCAGTGTCCCGAAGACGGTTCGTCGTCCTTGCAGCGGTGTTGGCCGCCGGACCACTCATTCTGACCTCAGCCATGATTCGCGGCTGGGCCCCCTATTATGGCGCCTTCCCGGCAGTCGGGTTCTCCATGGCGGCAGGCCTCGGGCTCGCCTCCCTTCCGCTTCGGACGCAGCTGGCAGTCCTCGGCATCTACCTCACACTCGGCATGTGGTCCCGGGGCGACCTGAAGAACCCCGAAGAAACCACGGAATCGAATTTGCGCCTCGTCGACACGGCTCTCAAAAAGGTGGAATTGGGCTTTCGCCAGCTCTATCCGCGGTTTGCCCCCAACACGCAAATCGTTCTCTCGGTCCAAGCGAGGGGTAGAGGAAGCATCTACATCCACATGTATGCGTTCCAGGTGCTGCGCATCTGGTACCGCGACCGGACTCTTCGGGCGGTTCGACCCGAGGATAGAAAGCGGGCGGACGGTCCTGAGATTTTGATTCTGATCACGCCTGACCGGGACGTGGTGGATATTGATCCACGCACCCTGTACGCACGCTCCGCGAGCCGAACAGAGCCGGACTACCATCAGTGCGAGGGCGCGGTCCGCGCGTATGCTATGGGTCTGGCGGGCTCGGGACAAGCGGATGACGCTGTTCACCTGCTGCTGCATTTGCCGGAGGTCAACGCGGGGCTGCTGAGTGTCCACCGTCGCATGGCGGCGATGTTCCTCTACGCGGACGGGCGAGATCGAGAGGCAGAGGCAGTCTTAGATTCTACTGTCGCTTTGCCCCGGGGACTTGCGCTTGCCGACCTGCAGGCGGTGCTGGCCGAGCAGCCTAAGCGTCGAGTTTTCGATGATCATGGGTTGCGTGCGTTCGGGATTTCAGCCCAGGACACCGCTGCAGTCCGCGAGCTCATGCGGTGGTTTGTGAGTATGGGGTACGTGGAAGTGGCCCTGCGGTTTTCGCATAGGGTCGAGAGACTCAGACCCGGCGACGCCGAGGCCGAAGCAGTGCGCCGACATATGACCGCAATACTCGAGATGCGGAAGAACCTCCCGCCAGGGGCCTCGGACGTCGACTAGGACCCGCGACCCCGTTCACGCATACGAGTGTCTTCCCACGGACGGCCCCGGACACGAACCGGAGCGAGCCCCCGCAGCCGCGCGTAGCGAGCTCTGCGGCGCCGTCAGCGCTTCTGGACGTTCGCCGCTTGCGGCCCCTTGGGTCCCTGCGTCACCTCGAACGTGACCTCGTCCCCTTCCTTCAGGCTCTTGAATCCGTCCCCGACGATCGCGCTGTAATGCACGAACACGTCCGGTCCGCCCGGGCGCTCGATGAACCCGAATCCCTTCGCCTCGTTGAACCACTTCACCTTTCCTGTCTCAGCCATGAGTACGACCTCCTCCCTTTCGGGACAGAATCCGCGCGAACGCCGCGCAGACGATCGAGACCAGGCACGCGAACCACACAGGCGCGATCCACGGCCGGGGCACCAGAAATACAACGTCGGGATCCGCGAGACTCCCCGGGAACCCCGTCACGATCTCGAGAAAAGCGTAATAGAAAAGGAGCCAGAGACCGAACACCCAGAGACCGCGCGCCAGCGCGACCCGGAGAGGCGGGCGGCCCAGCGCGGCCACGGCGCCGATCATGATCAGGGTCGCGATCTCGCGCGCCTGCTCGAGCCGGAGTCCCGCCGCGGGAAGGGGCGGAAAGGGGGGAGCCCAGGCCCCCGGGACGTAGAGCTGCTTCAGCGTCACAACGCATGCCGCCTCGACGAACGCCATCGCGATCGCGTAGACCGTGAGCGCGACCCAACCCACGCGTCCGCCCTCCGCCCAGCTCATGGAGCGACCGGAACGGCCATCGCGTCCATCGCGGCGGCGGGATGCTCGAGGATTCCAACGTCCGCAAGGGACGCGGGCAGGAGAAGCGCATGGAATCGCCGGGAGATCTCCGCCTCCAGGGCCGCGGCGATCGCCTTGCCCAGGGACTCGAGCTCCGCCGGATGCGCTCCGAGAAGCTCCCCGACGGAGCGCGCGTGCCCCTCCAGCGCCTCGCGCTCGCGGAACGAGCTGGTCCGAAATTCGGCGATCGAGCGTGAGCGGCGGGTCAGGGGAACGGAAGCATGGCAGAGCGCGCCGGCGCGCCCGAACCGCGAGGCGAGCCCGGCCACCTTGTAGCCTTTGGCCTCGACCTCGCCCGGATCGCTCCTCGCGAAACAGAGCGTCCTCTCGCGTGCGCTCGAGGCGTCGGGACGCTGGGCCGGATCGAGCACCGCCCGCGAGCTTTCTTCCGCCACGCGGGAGCCGGCCAGCCCGCATGCGTGAAGTGCCGCGGACAGGGCCTCCGCCGCCCTGTTCGAGAACCCCCGGGGCGTCAGCGCCCACGGCCCGGGGACGCTGGCCGCCAGGGCGAACGTCACCTCCTCGGCGTGGAGCACCGCGCCACCACCCGTGGGCCGCCGCGTCACCGCGATCCCCTCCCGCTCGAGCGCGCCCTCATCCCAGCCCTCGGGATAGCGCTCGGTGCGCCCCAGGCTCAACGTGGGGCGGTCCCACGCATAGGTTCGAAAGACGAGGCGGGCGGGGCCGCGGGAGACCCACGACAAGAGTGCCTCGTCCGCAGCCATGTGCCAGGACCCGGATCCAACGAGGTGCGGGAGGCGGTAGAACGCGGACGGCGAACGCACGGCGGGTGACTCTCCCGCTAGAGGTGAAGCACCCCCAGCCAATCATGAAGAAGAAACATGACACGTCCGATCAGGAGCGAGATACGCGCCATCACGGTGTATCCGTACGAAGCCCCGAAGCTCACCATCAGGAAATAGACGCCGATCCTCGCCGCTCCCCCGAGCGCCCCCTTGTGCTCCTTCGAGAAGAAGAAAAAAATGAGCGTGGTCAGCAGCCCGCCCACCAGGAGCCAGTTCCCGATCGTCGTGCCCAGGTTCCCGCGCACCCAGAGCGGCAGCATGGTTCCGTGGATCTGCTCCACCAGATCTCCCTGGCCGAATCCGGTGATGCGCAGCGCCGGATAGACGCCGAGGATCAGCGCGAGCGACCAGCGCGAGAGCCAGTCCCCCTTCGGAAAGAAACGGGAGAAGAGCAGGATGCCCAGCGCGAGCGGGATCACGAGCAGGAAGTGGCGCTCGTGCGTGAAGTCGGTGAAGAGCGGGTCGAGGAGATTGGGCTTCACGACCGAGAAATACATGAGCACGACGTAATATCCCGCCGAGACGCCGACGAACAGGTGCTCACAGAGTTTGTAGGCGGGATTGTCCTTGTAGAGGAAGCTGTAGATCCCGAGCGTGAGGAGCGCCGCGATCCAGATCCCGATATCGTGGCTCAGGTGCACGCTACGATTGCCTCGCCCCGGGCGAGCGCTGCGGGAGCGCGGCCAGGTTGCCGAGGAGGATCATGAGCGCGATGAAGATGTGGGCCAGGGACTGCGCGTCCATCCCGCGCGTCGCGAGGGCCGGGTGGTTCACGAGGACCTCGTACTCCGCGGCCCCTGCCATCCCCCCGAGGAGGCCCTGGAGCTGCCCGGCCTGGAGGTAGGGATAGTATTCGGGCGCGCTCACCGCCGTGACCCCCGCGATCATCGGCACGTGGTACCGCGAGACCACCTGCTGCACCCACTCCTTGGTCCCGGGATATCCCGCGCTGACGCTCACGATCATCGCGATCTGGCTGAAGTTCTCGATTCCCTTCATCACCGGGATTCGTCCGACGGGGGTTCCGCTCCGGTCCGCGGGGAAGGTGCGCGGGATCCCCGCGCTTCCCATGGCCGACATCACCGCCTCGTTCCCGGACTTGTATCCAAGGTTCACGTAGTCGTAGCCCTCGCGCTTTTTGTATTCGGCTCCGGCGAGGTGCAGCACCTGGTCCGCGAGCGGAGGGCCTCCGGGGTACAGCTCCACCCCGATGATCTTGATGTTCCGCGCCATGAGCTGCCGGGCGGCGGCGAGGTGCATGGGGTAGTTCTCGGCGATGGTGCCGGGGTCGTAATCCCCCGCGAGGAGCACCGTGGAGCCCGGCTTCAGCTTCTCGATCGCGTCGTAGAATCCTTTCGCGCGGGAGCCCGGCTTCACCGGAGCGATGTGGAAGCCGGTCAGGAGCGGAGCCACGACGAGCAGGCCGACCATGAGGAAGATCCACCGGCGGTCGAGCCGGCGCAAATTCGCGAGGAAGGCGATCACCCGCCGCCCTCCGAGCCGTACGTCCGCTCGATCCCGAGGATCACCCGGAACCCGGTGGCGATGACCCCCAGCGCCGCTCCCATGAGAATCCCGCGCTTGGCGGCGTTCTGTGGGATTTCCATGAGCCAGTCGGCGATTTGCGGAATGGCCGGATGGATCGCGTTGCCGATCGGCACGCGGCCGATCATGAGGATGAGCGCCGCGATCGCGAGGAGGAGGGCTTCGACCGACCGGACGCGGAACGCGCGGAACGCGGCCGAGGCGATGAAGAACGCCAGGAGCGAGAACATGGTCGAGGACATCGAGGAATAGAAGGTGAGATAGATCCAGGAGAAGCCGGTTCTGTCATCCAGGTAGTGGCTCCCGCGCGAGAAGAAGAAGCCCACGATCATGGTGCCGACCAGGCTCAGCACGAGCGCCAGCTTGTACGGCCAGTCCTTCGCCCGCCGTTGGATCTGCTCCGTGTTGATGCGCATGAGATTTGCCATCCCCAGCACATAGGTGAACGCCACGACGATGATCACCCACTGCTGGATGTCGTCGTAGGTGTTCCGGATGGCGGGATGGGGCACGAAGAAGCCGATGAGCACGAAGATCCCCGCGGCCATCGAGATCAGGAGAGGGATTTCGCGCTTCATGCGTTCGGCCTCACTGGGTGGCGAAGAACTCGGCCAGGCCGGGGCTGCCGAGGGTCAGAAGAACGCAGCCGAGGACGATCGTGAGGATCAAGAGGATCTTGACCGTGTCGGAGGCTTTGAGGCTCCCGAGGAGCCGCGCGTCCTTCGAGAGATAGGCGCTGGCGGCGTAGTACTCCTCCCCGATCAGCGTGTAGTCGCAGGCGACGACGAAGAAGGGCAGCTGGTGGACGTTGGCGGTGCCCGCGATCTGGATGGCCCCCGTCTCGTGCCCCGTCTCCGCGAGGAGGAGCGACTCGGCGAAGAACGCTCCGAGGAGGAGGTTCGCGGCCGGGCGCTCGCGCAGCATCATGCCGTTCACGGCCGCCACGTAGGCGAACTGCTCGCTCGTGATGTACCGGACCAGGTCGGAGCGGTAGGCGTCGGCGCGTCCCACGTCCGAATACGCTCCCTTCACCACCTCGTCCGCGACCGTGTACACGGCGGGAGAGTTGGCGGGAACCATGAGCGGCGTCTCGTACTTCGCGGTCATCCGCGCGACGTTGCCCAGGATGATCATGCTCGCGATCGTCTGGATGTCGTCGATGTCCTGCACGCCGGGGACGTAGAGGACCCCCTTCCCCATCTCGGTGGAGCGGCCGATCGCTTCCTCGATCGCCGCGAGACCGGCGATGGGTCGGAAATTCCAGATCTTCCCGCGCTGGGCCTGCCCGATGTAGTAGAGCACCAGGGCGAGGAACAGGGTGATCACGATGAAGACGTTCAGCTTTCCGGTATCGAACCAGCTCGGCTCCGCGACCGCCTCCTGCGAGTAGTCGCTGAAGAGACCGGCACCCCCCGCGCCGAGGCCTGCGAGCCGGTACCGGTACTTCACGCCGTTCTTCGCGGTCTCGTCCGTGAAACCGGTCAGCTCCCCGCCGATCGTGTCGATGGCCGCGAAGCTCTTGCCCGGCTCGACGCGCAGCACCACCCACTGCTGCGGAGGATGCGGCGGCGCGGGCCAGCTCAGGGTGATGTCGTTGCCTTTGTCGTTGGGTGTATCGACGGCCTTGAGGGGAAATCCAAATGCCGGGGTGGAGGAAGCGCCGAGGACCAGCAGGAGGATCCAGGCTGCGAATTTCTTCACGCCGAGGCGATTCCTCTAGGGGGTGTAACGGCGACGCTTCGAGGCGGACGGTAGGCCCGGAACGCAGTGTTGTCAAGCCGCAAGCGGCTCACGACTCGATCATTTCGACGTTCGCCCGGGGCAGAAGGGTCCGGGAGCCGTTTCCGAAATCCACCTCCAGCACGCGAACCCTGGCTTCCGTTTCGAGGGGCATCAGCTCGGGTGGCAGCGCCGTGACCTTTCCGATCCGTCCGAAGTAGGGCTGGCGGATGACCCGCACCATATCCCCGGTCTTCAAGCCGCCCTCGACCGAATCGTGCGCTCCTTCCCGCGCTCCCGCTCCGTCCGCCGCCGGGGCCACGATCTCCGGGCGCTGCACGCCGGCCCGGATCTGGGTCGCGCCGCTCACGGACACGTGGCGCCCTTCGCAGGAGCGCAGGAGCTCGAAGGTCCTCGAGGCCATGGGAATCGAGCCGAATCCCTCGGTCACGATGAGCGTGATGCCCAGCTCCTCGGACCCGGTGATGGCCACCCCGAGGTCGTACCCCAGGAGCTGGCGAAGATCGTGATCGTCGAATCCGCCCACCACCACGGCCTTCACTCCCTGCGCGATCGCTTTCCGGAGCACGGCCGTCGTGACGTACGCGCCCCCCACGATGACCTTCCCGCGCGAGGAGGCGTCGAACGCGCGCTCCTCGAGCGGCGCCTCGGGACCGGAGACGCTCACGCGGAGCTCGCCGCACGTCTCTCCCCCGACGCCGAAGATCCCCTGGATGAAGGCACCCCGCGTCTCGACGGTGACGCCGGAGCGCGGGTGGACCTCCACGATCGTCCCGTCCACGTAGGCGTCCACCTCCACCGGAATCGGCTCCTCGCGGAGGAGCACCTGCCCGGTCACCTTCGAGACGCTCTCGATGGATCCTTGGACCGGGGCGTGGCACTTGGACCGGAAGAGGCCGAAGAAGGATTTGCTCTCCGCGAACACTTCTCCCTTCTCGACGTGGCTCCCGACCGGCTTCGTGAGGAACTCCTCCACGTCCTCGGGAAGGACGCCGAGAAGATTCGCGACGTTCACGGCCTGCACGTTGCCGGGCAGCTGGGTGCGCGCGACGATGTCGCTGGCCGAGACGCGCTGCCCGACCTGGACGAGCACGTCTCCGGGCAGAGGGAGCTTCCGCTCCCGCCGGAGCGTCGTCGACCCGGTCACCTTGAGCCCGGGGGTGTAGGAGTGCGCCATCGCTCAGGCCCCCGCCTCGACGGGACGGAGGTTCGCCTCCGAGATCTTCGCGGCGTCTCGCGGAGGATAGATGCTCAGCGCTTCGTTCCACTGGTTCAGCTTCGCGATGCGCGCCGCGCGATCCTCCGGAAGCCGGAACGGCTGCCGGCCCCGCGCGTCGAACATCAGGCCGACCACGCCTCCCTTCAGCGTGACCACGCGCTCCCTCCCCTTGCCCTCGCCGACGTCCAGCCCCTTCTCGGGGCGGAGCGTCGCTTTCGCCGTTTCCCCCAGCTCCAGCGGGATGAGGCGGAGATACCCATAGGGGACCGAGAGCTCCTCCCGCTTCCCGCCCGGCATCTCGAGGGTGACGCTCAGGGCGGTCACTCCGTCCCTTCCCGGGCCCACGGGCGCCACCGCCGAACCCAGACGGATGAGGCAGTCCTTCTCGAAGACCTCCTTCGCGGCCCGCGGATGCACCGTGGAGAGCACGCCGAGCTGAGGCATCATGAAGATCGAATCCACGGCGAGCTCCGTGACGTGCTCGGGCAGGAAGGCATCCAGCATCATGAGCGCGGCCTGGGCGCGCCGCGGCGCGTGCGAGAGCACGCCGCCGCTCCCGACCAGGAGATCCAGCTGATCCAGGCGCACCAGCGTCTCCCCGCTCTGGGTCTGCTCGAACGTGTCGGAGATGGTGCGTTCTTGTTGTACTCCCTTGAGCCCCACCGCGAGCGACTTGTGCTGCTCGAAGGCGAGCCGCAGCGCTTCCCTCGCGATGGCCTGCTCGATGATGAGCTCCTCGAGGGACTGCGGAATCGTGGTGGGACGGATCATCTTGTTCTTGATCCGGTTCCGGAGATCCCGCTCCTCGATCTCGAACGGAACCCAGCGGAGGATGTTGGCGAGGCCCGCCTCGGCGAGCACGTTGCTCACGCTGTAGCTCATTCCGAGGTTGGCGCTCACCGTGCGGTTGAACACACCCTGGAAGACCGAGAACACGTCGGTCGTGGCCCCGCCGATGTCCACGCCGATGACCTGGATCCCTCCCTCGCGGGCGATGGTCTCGATGATGAGCCCCACCGCGCCCGGCGTCGGCATGATCGGGACCGGGCTCCAGGTCATGAGCTTCCGGTATCCGGGAGCGTGCGCCATGACGTGCTCCATGAAGAGATCGTGGATCTTGTCGCGGGCCGGCCCCAGGTTCTCGCGCTCGAGCACCGGCCGGAGATTGTCCGTGATCACCAGCGCGACCTTCTTCCCCAGCCGCTCCTTCACGATCCCGACCGCGTCCTTGTTGCCCGCGTAGATCACCGGCAGCTCGTACCCTGCGCCGAGCCGCGCCTTGGGATCCGCCGCCGCCAGAAGCTCCGCCATCTCCGCCACGTGCGAAGTGGTGCCGCCGTCCACGCCCCCGGAGAGGAGGATCATGTCGGGGCGGAGGTGCCGGATGCGCTTGATCTTCTCGTGCGGCAGCCGCCCGTCGTTCGACGCGATCACGTCCATCACGATCGCGCCCGCGCCGAGCGCCGCGCGCTGCGCGCTCTCGCCGGTCATGCTCTTCACCACGCCCGAGACCATCATCTGGAGTCCGCCGCCGGCGCTCGAGGTGGAGATGTAGAGGTCCACCCCTTCGGTTCCCTTCTGGGGCGTGATGATGCGCTCGCCGTCCAGGATATTCCGCCCGGCCAGCTCCTCCACCTCCATGATCGCGTTGAGCACGCCGCGGGTGACGTCCTCGAACGGCGCCTCCACCGTGGTGGGCGCTTCGCCGCGGACGATGAGCCGATACTCGGAGCCGCGGCGCTCGATCAGGATCGCCTTGGTCGTGGTGCTGCCACAGTCGGTCGCGAGGACCGAGTTCAGCTTCTCGGGATCGATGGGGCTCACGAAGAGTCCTTTCCCCGCTTGCGCGCCGCGCGCTCGGCGCGCTCGCGCTCACGTACGGCCCGCTCCTCCTGCCGCGCCGCGTCGTCCCGGGCCTCGATCTTCACGAGCAAGACTTCCAGATTCTCGCGACGCTCCATCAAGATCGCGAACCGCTCGTAGTCCCGCATCTGGAAGAAGGCGTTCACCATGGGCTCGAAGAAATGAAGGGCCTGACTCCCCACGAAGGAGAGGGGCTTCACCGACTCCAGAAAGAAGATCGCGGGCACCGTCATCCGGTGGCGCACCGTCAGCTCCGCGAGCTTGTCCAGGAGCGCCTCATCCTCCGCCGTCCGGGGAGGAACCGGAGCGCCGGGGCCGGGTCTTTCGTCCCGCGCCGGATCCTCCGCGCCCCTCGACGACCGGGAGCTTCGATTCCACAAACGCCATGACTTGATCTCGATTCCCTCCGAAAGGAAGCCGCACCCCTCGATACGCTTCCAGCCAGTTGCGTTGCTCGAACGGGCTCAGGAAGACGCCGTTCTCATCCACGATCGCCCGGCGCATTTCTCCCCACGGCCGCGCCCGGGAAACCCCCAGCGCCTTCACCTCGATCCCGTGGGCCGTGAGCCGGTAGTGCGTCCTCGAGATGAACGAGCCGACCGATATCAGGATAAACACCGGCGCCGCCACGGCCAGCACCCGGTCCCCCGTGGCCTGGACGATCAGGAGTGCCAGCACCGCGAGCGAGGCGAGCAGCACGCCGGCGGCCCAGGGCCGCTCGCGCGCCGGCCATACGGACCACTCCAGCGCTTCCCTGGCCGCGGGCTCCGCGGACGCGGGAACCGTCGTCTCAGGCGCCGGCACCCTCTGCCTCGAGGTCCCGCCACGTCAGGACCAGCTTCCGCGCCGCGCGCGCCTCGTCCAGGCGGCGCACCGGGGTCTGGGTCGGGGCCTCCTTCACGCGCTCCGGATCTTTCTTCGTCTCCCGGTCGATCGTGAGCAGCACGTCGGCGTAGGCATCGAGACCCGCCTTCGTCTCCGTCTCGGTCGGCTCGACCATCAGCGCCTCGTCCACGATGAGCGGAAAGTAGGTGGTCGGCGCGTGCATGCCGAAATCCAGGATGCGCTTCGCGATGTCCAGCGCGCGCACGCCTCGCGCCTTCTGCTTCGAGGCGGAGAGCACGAACTCATGCATGCAGTACCCCTCGTGGGAAGGCGTGTACGCCTCGCGGAGGCGCGCTTTCAGATAATTGGCGTTCAGGATGGCCTCGCGGCTCACCTCGGCGAGCCCCGAGGCGCCAAGGCTCTTCACGTAACAGAGCGCCCGCACCAGCATGCCGAAATTTCCGTAGTACGAGTGGACGCGCCCGATCGATCGCGGCCGGTCGTAATTCCAAGAGTAGCGCTCGCCGGTGCGCTCCAGCACGGGGGTCGGAAGGAAGGGCGCCAGCTCCTCGCGGACGCAGAGCACGCCCCCTCCGGGACCCCCGCCGCCGTGCGGCGTGGAGAAGGTCTTGTGGAGATTGATGTGCGCGAAATCGAATCCCATCGCGCCCGGGCTCGCGAGCCCGACGAGCGCGTTCAGGTTCGCTCCGTCCAGGTAGAGGAGCGCGCCCGCGTCGTGCACGATGCGCGCGATCTCCCCGACCTGGCGCTCGAAGATCCCGAGCGTGTTCGGGTTCGTGAGCATGAGCGCCGCGGTCTTGTCCGAGACCTCTTCCCGCAACGCCTTCAGATCCACGCAGCCATCCGGCCCCGAGGGCACGGTGACCGCGCGATAGCCGACCTGGTTCACGGTGGAGGGATTCGTCCCGTGCGCCGAGTCGGGCACGATCACCTCTTCGCGCGGGTTCCCGCGCGTCTGGTGATAGGCCCGCGCCATGAGGATCGCCGTCAGCTCGCACTGGGCGCCGGCGGCGGGCTGCGTCGTGATCGCCGGCATCCCCATGATCGCCTTCAGCCACTCGTGGAGCTCCCCGATCACCGCCAGAGCGCCCTGCGAGAGGTCCTCGGACTGGAACGGATGGAGCGCCTGAAGTCCCGGCAATTGAGCCATTTCGTCGTTCAGCTTCGGGTTGTACTTCATGGTGCAGGAGCCGAGGGGATAGATCGCCTTGTCGATGTGATGGTTCAGCACCGAGAGGTTCACGAAATGCCGGACCACGGCGGGCTCGGAGATCTCCGGCAGGCCGGGGGCTTCGCCCCGCAACCGCTCGCGCGGCAGAAAGCGCTCCGCCCCCTCGGCCGGAACGTCCAGGGGCTGAAGCCGCGGGCCGCGGTGCCCCTTCACGGACCGCTCGCGCAGGGTCAGCTCTGCCACGCCGCCTCCTGCACCGTGACGCGAGTCCCGCGCCGCGTCCATTCCGTGAGCGCCTCGACGTACCGGTCCATCTCCTCGCGCGTCCGCTTCTCGGTCGCCGCGACCAGGAGCTCCTTCGTCCGCGCCCGGTCGAAGCGTTCGAGCGGCACGCCGGCCAGGATGCGCCGCTTCTCGGCCGCCTTGAGAAACTCCGTGGCGGGTCCGGGAAGCCGGAGCACGAACTCGCGGAAATAGGGAGCCTCGCCGTGCGCCAGGGTCACCCCCGGCACCTGCGACGCGCGCGCCGCGAGATAGTGCGCCTTCTCCATGGACTGAAGGGCCGCCTCGCGGAGACCCTGCGCCCCGAGGAGCGCCATGTGGATCGTGTTGGCCAGGGCCATGAGCCCCTGGTTCGTGCAGATGTTCGACGTCGCCCGCTCGCGGCGGATGTGCTGCTCGCGCGTCTGGAGCGTGAGCACGTAGCCGCGGCGGCCCTCGAGGTCCGCCGTGACGCCCACGAGGCGCCCCGGGAGGCGCCGGACGTCCTTCTTGCGTATGGAGAAGAATCCCACCAGCGGGCCGCCGTATCCCATCGGCACCCCGAGCGGCTGCCCTTCCCCCACGACGACATCCGCACCGTCCTCGCCGGGAGGCTTCAGCACCGCCAGCGCGACCGGGTCGGCCGACGCGATGGAATACGCCCCGGCCGCCTGCGCCGCCTTCGTGAGCGCCGCGCCGTCCTCGACGATTCCCTCGAAGTTCGGCTGCGCCCAGAGAAAGGCCGCCGCGTCGGGCGAGAGCGCGCGCTGGAGCGCCGCGGGCGTCGTGACGCCGCGCGCCAGGGGCACCTCGCGCACCTCGAAGGATCCCGCGGCGGCGTAGGTGCGGATCACCTCGCGGTAGTGGGGATGCACTCCCGAGGAGACGAGCAGGACGCGCCGGCCCGTGGCTCCGATGGCAAGATGCGCCGCCTCGGCGCACGCGGTCGCGCCGTCGTACATGGAGGCGTTGGCCACCTCCATCCCCGTCAGCTCGCAGATCATGGACTGGTATTCGAAGATCGTCTGGAGGGTTCCTTGAGACACCTCGGGCTGATACGGCGTGTACGCGGTCGCGAACTCGGAGCGGGAAATCAGCGAGCGAAGCGCCGCCGGAATGAAGTGGTCGTAGATCCCGGCGCCGAGGAAGCAGGCGTAGTGCTGGGCGTCGGCGTTCTCCTCGGCCCACCGCGCGAAGCGGCGCGCGATCTCGTACTCCGCGAGCGGCGGATCCACCGGAAGGGGTCCGCGCACCCGGAACTCGGGAGGGATCGCCTCCCAGAGCGCCTCCTGGTCCGGGGCGCCGATCGTATCGAGCATCGTCCGGCGCTCCGCGTCGCTCCTCCCGACAAAGCTCACGCGTGCGCCCCCAGGGCCTTCTGGTAGTCGTCGGAACTCAGGAGCTTCTCAAGCTCCTCCGGGCTCGACATCTTCACGCGCACCATCCAGCCCTTCTCGTACGGGGACTGGTTGATGAGCGCGGGATTGCTCTTGAGCTCGGTGTTGATCGCGGTCACTTCACCCGAAACCGGCGCGAAGAGGTCGCTCACGGTCTTCACCGCGTCGATCGTCCCGAAGCCCTTCATCTGCGTCAGCTTGGTGCCTACCGCCGGAAGCTCCACGAAGACCACGTCCCCCAGCTCCCCCTGCGCGAAGTCGGTGATTCCCACCTCCGCTTCCTGGCCGCGCACCCGCACCCACTCGTGCTCCTTCGTGTACTTCAATTCCGGCGGGACCTTCATGTCGCTCTCCTGGGCTTGGGGGATCGAACGCTTCCTCCTGGATACATGGGCCTTCCCACCACCGACGCGGGCGTCTCCTGCCCGCGCGTGAGCACCTCGAGCTTCGATCCCGTGCGCGCGTGGTCCGGTTGCAAGTACGCCATCGCGACCGGCTTCCCGATGCTGATCCCCATCGAGCCGCTGGTGACCTCGCCGACCGGTGTGCCCTGGTGGGTCACCTCGGCTCCATGGCGCGCGATCCGCTCGCCCTCGAGCGTGAGCCCCGCGAGCTTGCGTTTGGGCCCCGCCTGCTCCACGGCCACGAGCGCGTCCTTTCCGATGAACGCAGCCTTGTTGAGCCTCACCGTCCAGCCGAGACCGGCCTCCAGCGGATTCGTGGTCTCGTCGATGTCGTTCCCGTAGAGGCAGTACCCCATCTCGAGGCGCAGCGTGTCGCGGGCGCCGAGCCCGATGGCGCGGATGAGCGCCGGGGCGCCTGCCTCGAACACCCGGTCCCAGGTCCGGAGCGCGCGCGAGGCCTTCACGTAGATCTCGAAGCCGTCCTCCCCCGTGTAGCCGGTGCGCGAGACCAGCGTCCAGTCCGCTCCCTTGCCATCCTCGAAGAAAGTGTAGAACTCGAGCTCCCGCACGCGCTCTCCGTAGATCCTCGCCACCACGTCCTCCGCGTGCGGTCCCTGGACGGCGAGCTGCGCCGTCTCTTCGTTCTCGTCCAGGACGGTCACGCCGGAGGGAGCGTGGCTTTGGATCCACGCCAGGTCCTTCTCGAAATTCGCGGCGTTCACGACCAGGAGCCGGTCCGTTCCCGTGGCGTAGACGAGGAGATCGTCGACGATCCCCCCCGATTCGAGGCACATCGGGGTGTACACGGCCTTGCCCTCGGGAATGGAGTCCACCTGGTTCGTGACCAGGCGGTTCGCGTAGGCCCGGGCGCCGGGACCCTGGAGCCGGATCTCCCCCATGTGCGAGACGTCGAACACCCCGACCCCTCCGCGCACCGTCCGGTGCTCCGCCACGATGCCCTCGTACTGGATCGGCATCTCGAAGCCGGCGAAGGGAACCATTTTGGCGCCGAGGGCCACGTGGCGGGCGTAAAACGGCGTTCGTTTCAGCGTGGATGTGGTATCGAGCATCCTCAATTCGTGCCTGAGGTTAAGGTGGATCGAGAAGGGTTACGGTATCACAACGGAGCGTGGATTCAAACCACCGCCTCACGCGCGCGGGAGCGGCCGGGCCTCGGCTGAGGCAGCGCCCGGCGGAGTGCCTCGCCGGTGTGGGAGCCCGTGACGGCCGCGATCCGCTCGGGCGGACCTTCCGCGACCACGCGGCCGCCCTGGTCCCCGCCCTCCGGGCCCAGATCGATGATCCAGTCGGCGGACTGGATCACTTCCATGTTGTGCTCGATCACGATCACGGTGTTTCCCTTGTCCACGAGCCGGTTCAGCACGTGGAGGAGCGCGCGCACGTCCTCGAAGTGGAGCCCTGTCGTGGGCTCGTCCAGGAGGTAGAGCGTCCGTCCGGTTTCCACCCGCGAGAGCTCGGTCGCGAGCTTCACCCGCTGCGCCTCGCCGCCGGAGAGCGTGGTCGCGGCCTGCCCGAGATGGATGTATCCGAGCCCGACGCCGCTCAGGGTCTCGAGCTTGCGCTTCACGGGGGGGATCGCGCCCAGGAACTCCAGCGCTTCGTCCACCGTCATCTCCAGCACGTCCGCGATCGATTTCCCCTTGAAGGTGACCTCCAGCGTCTCGCGGTTGTAGCGCTTTCCCCGGCAGACGTCGCAGGTCACGTAGACGTCGGGCAGGAAATGCATCTCGATCTTGCACAGCCCGTCCCCGCCGCACGCCTCGCAGCGCCCTCCCGTTACGTTGAAGCTGAACCGCCCGGGCTTGTACCCGCGCACCTTCGCTTCCGGCATCTCCGCGAAGAGATCCCGGATGAACCCGAACACGCCGGTGTAGGTGGCCGGATTGCTGCGCGGGGTGCGCCCGATCGGCGACTGATCGATCGCCACCACCTTGTCGATGTGCTTCAGCCCCTCGATCCGGTCGTGGGCCCCGGGGGCGGTCTTCGCCTGGTAGAAGTGACGCGCGAGCGCCCGGTACAGGATGTCCTGGACCAGGGTGCTCTTCCCCGATCCCGAAACTCCCGTGACGCACACGAGCGCCCCCAGCGGGAACCGGACGCGGAGGTTCTTGAGGTTGTTCTCCCTCGCGCCCACGACCGTCATGGCATCCCCGCTTCCCTCGCGCCGGGATTCCGGGATCTCCACCTCGCGCTCGCCGGAGAGATATTGTCCGGTCAGCGACTCCGGCGTGGAGCGGATGTCCTCCAGCGTCCCTTGCGCCACGATGTGCCCGCCGTGCCTGCCCGCGCCCGGCCCCAGATCCACGATGTGATCGGCGGCCTCCATGGTCTCCCGGTCGTGCTCCACCACCAGGACCGAGTTCCCCAGATCGCGGAGCGCGAGAAGGGTGTTCAGGAGCTTCCGGTTGTCGCGGGGGTGAAGCCCGACACTGGGCTCGTCCAGGATGTAGAGCACGCCGGTCAGTCGCGAGCCGATCTGGGTGGCGAGCCGGATCCTCTGGGCCTCGCCCCCCGCGAGCGTGGAGGCCGCGCGATCCAGCGTGAGATACCCCACCCCCACATCCTCGAGGAACTGGAGCCGATGGCGGAGCTCCTTCACGATCGGAGCGGCGATGATGCTCTCACGCGGGCCCAGGGAGAGCCCGCCCACGAACGCGAGCGCCGCCGAGACCGGCATCCGGGTCCACTCCGCGATCGAGCGGTCCGCGACCTTCACCGCGAGCGATTCGGGCTTCAGGCGCGCGCCCCCGCAGTCCGAGCAGGGCTTCTTGCTCATGCTCTGCTCGATATGCGCGCGCACCTGGTCGGAGGTGGTCTCGCGA
>Ga0066665_10000455_pt1 | contig 16266 bp, 16 predicted proteins | sample GraSoiAngelo_114_FD_75175 | JGI IMG/M metagenome (GOLD analysis project Ga0066665, IMG submission 75175) | Grasslands soil microbial communities from the Angelo Coastal Reserve, California, USA - 14_0903_13_40cm | ecosystem: Environmental > Terrestrial > Soil > Grasslands | place: USA...
TGTGTTAGCGGTGCCAAGGTCTACGGCGATTTCATTCGCCGGGCTCCAAGCACCCATTTTGAAATTCAGCCAGCGTGGTGGCACGTGATCGTCGGTAAAAGAGTTGGCGGGCTCTAGCGAACGGGCACAAGGTAATGAAATGCGTAACCTCAAGCAAGGATGAAGCTTGACGACCCTTTCTCCCCCGGCTAGGCTTTCGCCCATGCGTCGCGTGACGCCCGACACAATTGCCGTGGTGGATCTTGCGGTCTGCGACCGGTGCGGCCTGTGTTTGCCGCTCTGCCCTCCCGAAGCGATCCATCTGGAGCTGAACGTTCTGACGGTGGACCGCGCCGGCTGCACCGGCTGTGAGAAGTGCGTCGGTCCCTGCCCCGTCGGAGCCCTTGCCATGGTCGCCTATGCCTGACGTAGACGTCCTGGTCGTCGGGGCCGGGCCTGCAGGTGCCGTCGCGGCCTGGCACGCGAAGCAGGCAGCCCCGGGGCTCGACGTGGTAGTGCTGGAGCGCGACAGAGCCATCGGAGCTCCCGTGCGCTGCGCCGAGGGGGTCGGTGACGCCGGATTGCGCGAGTTTGCGAATCCCGACGGGGCCGATTGGGTTTCGCGCCGCATCACGGACGTCATTTTTCAGGCGCCGGATGACACCGAAGTGGTACTCGCCAATTGCGGCCTCGGCTGGATCCTCGACCGGACGCGATTCGACGCCTTTCTCGCCGCGCAGGCGGCCGCCGAGGGTGCCACCGTCCTCGTCGGCGCCGAAGCGACCGCCATGGCGCGCAACGGCGACCAGCGCTGGCACGTGCGGGTGAAGGAGCGCGGCCGCGACGACGTATATCGTGCCCGAGTGGTGATCGGCGCCGACGGCGTCGAAACGATGGTGGGCCGTTGGGCGGGGCTCGACACCCGCGTGCCGGCGCGGGACATGGAATCTTGCGCGCAGTACGTGCTCCAGGGCATCGACTTCAATCCTGACGCGATCTACCTGCAGTTCAGCAACGCGATCGCCCCGGGTGGGTATGCGTGGATTTTTCCCAAGGGGGTCGGAGTCGCGAACGTGGGACTGGGAGTCGTCGCCCTGAAATCGGATGGCCGCAACGCGCGCCAGTATCTCGACGATTGGGTCACGCGGCGTTTTCCCGGCGGCACGCGCACCGGCTACACCGTCGGCGGTGTCATCGTCCATACCACGATCAAGAAAACGTACGCCGATGGCGTCCTGGTCGCGGGAGATGCCGCGCACATGATCAATCCACTGTCGGGTGGTGGGATCACGAACGCCATGAAAGCGGGACGTCTGGCGGGCAAGACCGCCGCCGCCGCGATCTGCGCCGGCGATACGAGCGAACGCCGCCTGGCGGCATATCACCACGCCTGGATGGAGCTACTCGGCGACGATCACCTCAAGTACTACCGGATCAAGCAGGCGCTCGAAGGTGTGGACGACGCGTCCTTCAACAAACTCGCGCGCAGCGTCAACAACATCGCGCCTGGCAAACGGACCATAGGAAGGGTCTTCACCCACGCGCTGATCAGACATCCGCAGCTGATTCCGGTAGCGGCTAGATTCTTCGTTTAGGTGTCTGGTGTCAGGTGTCTGGTTTCTGGTCTGACACCAGACACCAGAGACCAGGCACCATTGATAAGCGTCGTCCCGACAGCACACCGATTCGCCGCATGCGCGACGAGTCTTCCCAGTTCACCGAGAGCATCATCTCGCAGCCCGAACGGCACATCGCCCGCATCCCAGAAATAGACGGGCACGCGCCGCAACTGCAGTGGATTCCCGCCTCCCCCCCCCACCCCGCCAAACCCCAGCGCATATCCCACCCGTTGGGCGATCCCGAGCACCAGTGGATTCACCGCCCCGAACGGATAGGCGACTGCCCGACCGGCTTCGGGCCCGAGTCGCGCCGTCAGCGTCTCGCGCGAACGCCGCAGCTCGGCCTCAATCGACGCGTCATCCAACCACGTGAGGCGCCGATGTGTCGCGCCGTGCGAAGCAAATTCAAAGCCGCGCGCCCGCCACTGCTCGATCTGTGGCCACCCCAGGTGTTCGAGGCGATTCCAGGTGTATTGGACGTCCCACGTATTCGTTTTCCCGACGTAGTCCGTAATAAGGAAGGTGGTGGCGGAAAAGCCGAGGTCGGCGAGAATCGGATAGGCGGAGCCCGCGAGGGAGGCGTAGCCGTCGTCGAAGGTCAATAAAAACGTTCGCTGTGCGCCGTACGCCGTGCGCCGGTAGGCAAATTCGTCCAGCGTGAGGGTGCGCCAGCCTGCGCGGGCGAGCGCCGTCATTTGCCGCGCAAACGTAGACCGGCTCACACGGGTGACGCCCAGCTCGAGCGGGCCGCCGATACGGTGGTAACAGAGGACCGGGGACGATGTCGTCAGTGCGGCCACATCCAGGTGAAAACCGCGCACGTCACGAGCGCGAAGATCACTCCGTCGAAGGTCGACTTCAGCGTCATGGCCCATGACCGCCGGTACCAGATCGACATCTGGTACAGGGCTAAGGTGTAGCCGAGGAACGCGGTCGTTCCGGCAAAGCGACAGACGGCGCTGAACGGCGGCGCACCGGGCGGGATCGCGGAGCCCGCAATGAACGCGGCGAACACGCTGACCACGAGACAGTACCCGAACCACTGCGACAAATTCCCCGCCATCGACCCGCTCCATGGGGGCATCACCGTCAGCAGCACCGCCGGGCCACGCTTCATCTTTTCCTGGAACTCGGGCGAGCGCATCTCGGCGGGGTTGGCCGGCCGGGGCATGAGGTAGTCGCCGGGAGGAATGCCGATCGGACGCAACGCGTCCAAGACCCTGTCTTCGCTGGCAAATCGCGGGTAGTCGGTCTTGTGCCACAACGGGGTCATGTGGATGATGGAGCTGACGACAAACACCGCCACCGCCGACACGAGGATCGGCAGCCACAGGGCGGTCAACGCGGTCATTTAGCCTCCCGATTTCAGGGGGGCGTCAATCGTAGCCTCCATCAAGGCGTCGAGCAATGTGTCGGCACCGCCGTCGTACCGGAACTCATTGATGAAAAACGTCGGAGTGCCGTTGACGCCGCTGCGCACGCCGCTGGCGAAGTCGGCGCGCACGCGCGGCTGAAACCGCTCATCCAGCAGTGCTTGCGTCGCCCACGCCGGATCGATCCCCAAGGTTTTGGCGTACGCGGCCAGCTGCTCATCCTCGAGGGCGTCCTGGTGCTCGAACAGCAGGTTGTGCATCTCCCAGAACTTGGTGTGCTCCCCCGCCGCCTCGGCGATCTCCGCCGCGTGCTCTGCATGGGGATGGATTCTGGTCAGCGGGAAATGGCGGTAGGCGAAGGACAGCTTCGAGCCCATGGCTTGTTGAATCGCTTTGACGATCGGGTATGCCGCGCCGCAATGCGGGCACTCGAAATCGCCATACTCGACCAGCTGGACGATCGCGCGCGCAGATCCTTGCGTGTGGTCGCGCGGGCCCAGCGGCGGCGTCAGGCGGCTCATGGGGCTCCCGCGCCAGCTGGCTGTGACATTTCCTCGAGCGCTGCGAGCACACCATCGGCGCCCGGATTCGTAGCGACATCGGAGAGATAGCTCCAGCGAATCACGCCGTCGCCATCGAGGACGAACAGGGCCCGTTCGGAGAAGCCGTCCGGCGCGCGGTAGGCGCCGTACTTCCGCGACACTTCTCCCTTCGGCTCGAAATCGGCGAGCAACGGGAACTCGAGGTTGCGGGCTTTCGCGTACGCTTTGTGGCACCACACGCCATCGACGGAAATCCCGACCACCTGCGCGCCGTAACGCTGGAATTCGGGGAGCACTTCATTGAATAAGGCGAGCTCATCACCGCACACCGGGCTCCAGTCAGCCGGGTAGAAGACGAGCACCACGGGCTGACCACGCAACTCCGCCAGGCTGAGCGTTTGGTCCGGCTTTTTCTTGAGTATGAAGTCGGGAGCTTTTGTGCCGGGCGATAGAATCATGAGGGATCTCCTTGCCTCGCAACCTAGAGTGGGGCCGCGTCGCGCCTATCCATCCAACGAATTAACCCGCTTCAACAAGACCTGCTAGCCAAGCCGGAAATAACCGGTACGTTTGGCCCATGACGGCCCCCCTCCTCGCCGTTCTCATGGCAGTCCAGTTCGACAGCGTGCCAAAGCCTCGCACAGTCATGGCCATCGGGCAGGTCGCCCTGATCAACACCTTCGTGAATCGCGTCGACGCATGGGTCTTCAAACAGGATTGGGCGCGCTCGGGAACGCGAGTCTGGGGTGAGCATCTGCGACTCGGCTGGGAGTGGGATGAAGATGCCTTTACCACCAACATGTTCGCCCATCCGTATCACGGCGGCCTCTACTTCAACGCGGCCCGCGCCAACGGCATTGGTTTCTTTCAGGCGGTGCCGTACGCCATTATGGGCTCCTGGACCTGGGAGTACTTCGGCGAGAAGTATCGACCATCATTGAACGACTGGTACATGACCAGCTTCGGCGGCATCACGCTCGGCGAAGTGTTTCATCGGATCACCGCGACGATCCGCGACAACCGCGCCACGGGGCAAGGACGCACCCTGCGTGAGCTAGCCGCCTTACCCATGGATCCCATCGGCAGCCTGAATCGTCTGGTGCGGGGTCAATGGCGGGCGCGCGGCGCCAATCCGCCGGAGCATGACCCGGGTTCATACGTGCTTCGCATCGGAGCAGGGGCGCGCTTCGCGAAGGGATTGATCGCTGATAGCGGCGCCGCCAGGATGGGCGCGATGCTGGTCGACCTGCTGTACGGTGACCCGTTTACCACGGAGTATCGGAGTCCATTCGACCAGTTCGGCGTGCGCTTGATGCTGAGCTCCAACGGGGGATTCAGCTCACTGCGTGCTTCCGGCCGAATCTATGGTACCAATCTCAACAACCCGGCGCGGACCGCACGGCATGTGCTGGCCGTCAATACGCGCTACGACTTCTTCAAGAATCGGGCGCAGAGTGTCGGCGGGCAGAGCGTCGAGATCGGCATCAACTCGCGCTGGCCGATCGGCTCGCGTGGGTACGCGTTCCGGACCTCGTTATTCGTCGACGGAATACTGCTCGGCGCCATCGATGCTTCCGGAACCGGCCTCGGGACCCGCACCTATGACTTCGGACCGGGCGGCGGTGCCCGGTGGGAGTTCGCGGTCGACCGTCATGGCGCGCGGTTCGTCCGGGTGTTCGGGCAGTGGGAGTACATCCATGCGGTGAGCGGCGCGAGCGCCGACCATATCGTGGACTTCAGCGGCATCGAAGCCAACATCCCAATCGGCCGGGGGTTCGGCATCGCCGCGCACAGCACGGTCTTTCATCGTATCAGCCGCTACTCCACCGCACCGAAAGACGAGCGGAACTACCCGGAAGCGCGCCTCCTGCTGACGTGGACCAAAGCCGGGTTCAAGCCCTGAGACGTACGATCTGCGGGATCGCCCTGACCGTGCTGCTCACCGCTCCCGCGTGGGCGCAACGGAGGGACCGGCCGCACCGGAGCGGGTTGTGGGCGGAGCTCGGCGCTGGACCGGGACGCGTCCGCATCGCGTGCTCCGGGTGTACCGACGTCGTCGTCGCCAGCGCGCCGAGCAGTTACTTCAGAATTGGTGGCACCGTGTCGGACCGCGTCCTCATCGGGGTCGAGGTGTTCTCGTCGCTCGATCGCGCGTTTGGCTTCTCACGGGGCGACACGACCACGACGGCCGAAACCGCGACCGCGACAGTCGTGGTTCTCTGGTTCCCCAGCCGGCGTGGTTTTTTCTTCAAAGGCGGCGTCGGCCTGGCGGCGGGGCAATTCACCGTCCCCGGCACGGCCGGAGTCGATACCAGCAACGGCGGAGGAATCGGCCTGACGTTCGGCTTCGGCTGGGACTTCGCCATCTCGCGGAAGTTTGCCATCACCACGAACCTCGCGGCCCACGTGACGGCCGTGGGGGACGTGGTACTACCCGGGCAGCGGATCGACGACGTGATCGCGACGATGTATCAGGGGTCGATCGGCTTCAGCTTCCGCTAGCCCGGGCCACTGATCACGCAGATCCACAACGGATCTCCGCAGATCACGAATCACTCGTCAGCGAAGATCTGTTCTCGATCTGCGTGATCTGCGGCTGCCATTTGCCGTTTCACCATTTCGTAGTAGACCCCGCGGGCGCGCATCAGATCCTCATTCGTGCCGCGCTCGATGACGGCGCCGTTCTCCATCAGGAGAATCAGATCGGCTCGTCGAATCGTGGAGAGCCGGTGGGCGATGACGAACGTGGTGCGGTCGGCGAGCAGATCCGCCATCGACGCTTGAATCAACTGCTCGCTCTCGGTATCGAGATTGCTGGTGGCCTCATCGAGAATCAAGATCTGCGGGGACGCCAGAATCGCCCGCGCGATGGCGAGCCGCTGCTGCTGGCCGCCCGACAGCTTCACGCCCCGTTCCCCAATCCACGTCTCGTAGCCCTGCCGCAACCGCACGATGAACTCGTGCGCATTGGCACGCTGTGCCGCATCCTGGATCTCGGCATCGGTCGCGTCGTGCCGGCCGTAGGCGATGTTGTCGCGCACCGAGCCATCGAACAGAAACACCTCCTGCTGCACGATCGCGAGCAGGTCGCGGTAGCTGCGCAGCTTCAGGTCGCGGATGTCGGTGCCGTTGAGCAGCAGCCGCCCACGCGTGGGGTCGTGGAAGCGCGCGACGAGGTCGGTGACCGTCGTCTTCCCCGCCCCGCTTCGTCCCACCAGCGCAACGACGGAGCCGCCCGGCACCGCGACGTTGAAATCGCGTACCACCGGCTGGCCTTCCCTGTACTCGAACGTCACCCCGTCGAAGCGCAGCTCTCGCACCAGTACTGGGGCATCGACGGCGCCGGGCCGGTCGGGCTTGTCGTCGTCCATCGCGAGGACTTCGAAGACGCGCTCCATCGCGGCGAGCGAGCGCTGCATCTCGGAGAAGGAGTTGACGATGTTCCACACGGGATTGAGGAGCAGGAACATGTACCACTGAAAGGCCATGATATCGCCGACGGTGGCGCGGCCGACGATGTTCAAGTAGCCGCCGAACCAGACGATCACCACGCTGATTCCCGCCTCCAACAGGCCCCACGACGTCCACAGCAGTAACTCGCGGCGGTGCGCGAACAGCTCTTTCCGCAACACGGTGTGGCGGCCCAGCATGAAGCTGATCAGCTCCTGAATCTCCTGCCGGAACGCCCGCACCACGCGAATCCCGGAAAAGGTCTCGCCGACTCTGCCATCGACGATCTCCACGTCCTTGCGCACCGAGCGATAAATCGGCCGGATGCGACGCGCGAAGATCAGACTCAATACCATCACGCCGGGAATGATGGCCATCGCCGTCAGGGCGAGCTGCCAGTTCAGCGCGATCAGAATGCCGACGGCGATGACGAGCCGGATCACCGAAATCGCCGGTGACACGATCGCCATCTGCAGCAGGCCCGTCGTCGTCTCGACGTCGCCGGTCAGGCGCGACAGAATCCCGCCGGTCTTCATGTCCCAGAGCCGCGGCAACGGGAGATGCAGCAACCGCTCGTACAGTGAGCGCCTGAGTGAGAGGATGACCCGCACGTTGAGGATCCGCTGCCGGTAATCCTTGAATCCGCCGCCGACGTGCGAGAGGATGACCACGGTGAGGAAGACGAGACCGGTGAGGTTGAGGCGGGTGAGACGGGCGTGGTTGTCGAGATCCTTGTTCAGGATCACGTGGTCAACGATGAATCGGACGAACAGCGGCTCGATCATCTGCAGACCGGCGACCACGAGGGCGAGCACGAACACCCCGCCCAGGGCGTAGCGGTGCGGCCGCAGCCAGCGCATGTAGTCCCGCAGGTAGGCGCGCCGCGCACCCGGACGCTTCGGCTCGGGTCCGGGCTGCCCGCCATCGTCCTGCTCCGCCACCTGGTCCAGGCGGCGGTGCTTATAGTCCTGGACGAACTCCTGGTAGCGCTTCCGGGACGAACGAGCGGGGCTCACGAAACAACGTGAACCCCGCTCGGGACCTTAGTCAACTGCGTTACTTGCCGAGGTCGTTCACCACCGCGATCAACATCCGGACCTTGGGCTGATCCGTTGACGCCTGCGCGTCGGTGCTCAAGCGCGTGGCGAGCTGGCTCAAGGCATCGCGCCGGGCCTGGCCCGACGCCCGCTCCGCACCAGTCAGCGCGTCCCGGATGGCGTTAATCCGCGGGGTCGGCAACCCACGCGAACGCGCCAGCTGATCGACGTAGGCGCGCGCCACCACGAAGCTCGCGGGCCACACCAGCTGTTGCTGATCCTGCGCGTTCAGATAGTCGAAATGCACGAGCTTGGCCGCATCGATCTCGTTTTGTGTCAGCAGCGCGTTCGGCGTCAACTCAAAGATGTCGAGGCCGCGCGCGATCTCGGAGCTGATGATGTAGCCGTTATACCAGTACGCCGACCACGAGCCGGCACCCACCAGCTTGGTCGAATCCATCGGTCCACGGTCGAAGTACGCGATTTCCTTGGCGTGCGCCGGGTCGGTCCAGTCGAACACCGACACGCCGCCCTGATACCAGCCCTGCGACATGATGTCGCGCCCCGGCACCGGAATCAGTGTGCCGTTGTGCGCGACGCAGTTCTCAAAGGACGTTTGCGCGACGGGCAGCTTGTAATAGCTCTTGAAGTCCATCGTGGCGCCGGACAGCGTGAAGATTGCATCCGCGCCCCATTCCGGCTTGTCGGTGACGCGGCAACGCGGCTGCAGCCCGCCGCCCCACTCGTCGGTGAACAGGATCTTCGAGCCGTCGTTGTTGAACGTGGCCGAGTGCCAGAAGGAGAAGTTCGAGTCGGCCACGGCTCCTACCCGCTTGGGATTCGCGGCATCGCGGATGTCGAGCAACAGGCCGTACCCGCCGCAGGCGCCGCCTGCCAGCCCAATCGCCGGATAGACCGTGATATCGTGGCACTGGGTTGGCCCGGCATTGGGATTGAAGCCCTGACGGCGACGATTCGCTTCGATGCGTTTCGTGACGATGTCCTGGGCGTTGGCGCGCAGCGTGGCGCTGTCGGCGGCGGTCGGTGCCCCGGTCCCCCCGCGGGCCTTGACGATGCTGTCGAGCGTTGACGTGACCAACTGGGGGCCGAGGATGAGGTCACGACCTTCGAACGTCACCACATAGCCACCGGCGGCGCGCGTGGAATCGACCTCGCGCTTTTGCTCGGCGATGTCCTCGGGTGCTTCACCGTGGCGGGGCGGCGCGACGAGATCCTGAAAGATGCGGGGCGAGCTGACGATATGCGCCTGCTCGGGATGCGCGAGCGGAACCTGAATCACTTCGATGCGGAACAGCGCCGTGTTCGGCGTCGAATCGGGTGCTCCCACCGCGCACCCGGCCAGCTCGTTGGGCGAGCGGACCGGCGCCGAGCCCGAGACGTAGATGTAGACGTTGTCCGTGTCGTTTGGCTGCGTCACAACCGTATGCGTATGTGAGCCGCGGCAGGTCTGCACGTCGGTGATGCGCTTCGGAGTGGCGAGATCGGTACCGTCGAAGATGCGGATCCCGCGCAGCCGGTCATGACTGACGGTGTCCGTGACGCCCTGGGTGCCGCAGTCGGTGCGGCCGTTCAGCGCTTCGCCCGACACGAAGAGGAAGTTGCGATACACGGACACGTCGCTCTGCGATCCCGGGCAGACGAACGCCTTGTACAACTTCGGGATCTTGGGGTTCGAGATGTCCCAGATCTGTATGCCGTTGAAGTTGCCCTGAATGACGTAGTTGCCGCGGAACGACAAGTCGGAGTTGATGAAGCGGAAATCGCCGGCCGTATCGCGATTGATGAACTGGGGAGAGGGCGGTGTGGTCGAGACGAGGCGCATGTTCCAGTTCGCTGTGCCAGCATTGAACCACCCCGCGCGCAACCCGATCCGCGGATCCTGGCGCGGTGCGGTCGCGGTGGTTTGCGCCGCCGCGCGTCCCCATATGACAAACGCAAGAGCGAGTACCAGTCTCGATTTCACTGAGAGCTCCGTTTGAGGTCATTCAGCATCAGAGTCATACGATTGATTTCGGTGGTCTGATCGACGTTCACGTCTGAAGCGAAGCGGAAGATTGGGCCGTCCTGCGCCGCGCCGGGCACCGCCAGCAGCTGCCGCACCATCGTAATGGCGCCCTGGTGGTGCTGGATCATGAACGTCAGGAACAGCCGATCGAACTCGGGCCCGCGAGCGGAGTCGAGCTGCGCCATCTGCTCCGGCGTCAGCATGCCGGGCATCAACATCGGATGGTCCATCCCCTGCATGATGTGGCCGCGGGGATCGGCGGGCGGCACGTACTCCCCGTGCTCCTTGAGCCAGCGCTGGGCGAACACGATCTCGTCATTCTGGGCGACGACGATGCGCTCGCACAGCACCCGGACCGACGGGCCGGCGCCGTGCGACGGCGCCCATCCAGCCATCTGAATGGCCTGCGCATGGTGGCCGATCATCCCGGCCACGAAATGCACGTCGGCCGGAGTGTAGTTCTTCGCAGCCTGCGCCCCGGCCGGCCCGGCCGGCCCGGCTGAGGCAGCCACGAGCGCCAGGACAAGTGCAAAAGGTCGAGTCATAGCGTCATAAAGGTACCCCGGATCACGCGACTGACGAGCACCCATTTGTCCGGGTTGAGAAATGAAACACCTGGCTCGCTAGTTTACAGAATGGCCGTTTCCCCCCCCATAGAACCGATGCTCGCCAAGATCGCCGAGGAGATTCCGCACGACGGCGACTTCCTGTTCGAGCCCAAGTGGGACGGATTCCGCGCCATCGTATTTCGCGGCGCGAAGGATGTGTTCATCCAGAGCCGTGACCTACGGCCGCTCGACCGCTACTTCCCCGACCTGCACGGCGTGTTGCTCGACCAATTGCCGAGCGGCGTCGTCGTGGACGGCGAGATCGTCATGCCGACGGCGCATGGGCTCGACTTCGGCGGGCTGCAAATGCGGCTGCATCCCGCCGCTTCCCGGGTCGCCATGCTCGCCAAAGCCAATCCTGCCGCGTTTGTGGCGTTCGATCTGCTGGAATTCGATCGCAAAAGTCTGTTGGACGTGCCACAACAGGAACGCCGGGTCCGCCTCGAGAAGCTCTTCAGGAAGATTCGGCGTCCCCTCTACCTCACGCCGATGACGCGGGACCGCGACCTGGCGGTCGACTGGCTCAAGCGCTTCGAGGGCGCCGGGCTCGACGGTGTGATCGCCAAACCTGCGGCGGCAACGTATCAGCCCGGGAAGCGGGCGATGTTCAAGATCAAGCATGTGCGCACCGCCGACTGTGTGGTTGCGGGCTTTCGCTGGCACAAGAGCGGCAAGGACGCGGTGGGGTCGCTGCTCCTCGGACTCTACGATGATGAACGGACGCTCCAGCACGTCGGCGTGACGTCTGCGTTCACGATGGAGATGCGCAAGCAGCTCGCAAAAGAGTTCGCGCCGCTGCGCAAGAAGGCGCTCGAGCAGCATCCGTGGCGTGCCTGGGCTGGGGCGGAAGCTCAATCGAGCCGCATGCCCGGCGGCCAGAGCCGCTGGAGTGCCGGCAAGGATCTTTCCTGGGAGCCGCTGCGGATCGAGCGGGTGTGCGAGGTGAAGTACGATCATATGGAAGGCGACCGGTTTCGCCACGGCACGGTATTCCAGCGCTGGCGACCGGACAAGAAGCCCAAGGACTGCCGCTACGACCAGCTCGAGGTCACACCCGCTTACGAGCTGGAGAAGGTGTTCGGGGCCGGGGCCTCATCTTCTCGGGGACGTGTTGGAGGTTGATCCGAATCCGATACCACGCCGACGAACGGCCGCGCATCTGATCCACCAACACATCGGCCGGCTCCAGGTACTTCGCCACGCGCGGGTGCTGTTTCTTCCATTTTGCGAGTCCGACGAGCGCTTCCTTCTTATCCTTGCCAGTGCTGACCTCGATGAGCGGGTACTTCTCCGCTCGTACGCGAGCCTTGGACGGCTGCACGCGCGGCGGCTCGCCCGGCTGCTTGCGGTAGTGCGGCGGCCAGGGGGCATCCCCCTGCCCCTCCTGTTCCTGGCGCGCTGAGAGCTCGAGGAGTCCTTCGAGCGATCCCGCGCTTGCATCCATGGCGGCGTGGCGGTCGCCGATCTTGGCGAAGCGCTGTGGCATCGTCCCGAGGGTGAAGTCCGCCGGGTCGCAGTCGTCCACTTCATCCCAGGAGAGCGGCGCGGATACGCGAGCGTCGGGCGTCGGGCGCACCGAGTAGGCCGACGCCACGGTCCGGTCCTTCGCATTCTGGTTGTAATCCACAAAGACGCCCTGGCGCTCCTCCTTCCACCACTTGCTGGTGGCGAGCCCGTTGCCGCGGCGTTCCACCTCGCGCGCGAGCGCGAGCGCCGCGCGCCGCACCTCGTCAAAGCCCCAGCGGGGTTCGATGCGGACGAACAGGTGCATCCCGCGTGATCCTGACGTCTTGGGCCAACCGACGAGCCCGAAGTCCTCGAGCACTGCGCGCGCGAGCTGCGCGACCTGCCGCACCTGCGGCCACTTGATGCCGGGTACGGGGTCGAGATCCACGCGCAGCTCGTCGGGATGATCGAGGTCCTCGGCGCGCACGGGATGCGGATGCAGCTCGAGACACGCGAGGTTGGCCATCCAGGCGAGCGATGCGGGAGTGCGGGGCACCACTTCGTCGGCGCTGCGGCCCGACGGAAACCGCAGCGTCACCACCTCGATCCAGGAAGGCCGCGAGTCCGGCGCACGCTTCTGATAGAACGATGGCGCGCCAATGCCATTGGGGAACCGCACCAGCATGTTCGGCCGCCCGCCGGCGCCGCGCAGCGCGCCTTCCGACACCGCCAGGTAGTAATCGACAAGATCGAGCTTGGTGTACTGCGGCTTGGGGAACAGCACTTTGCCGGGATTCGAGATCGTGACCCCGTACCCGCCGATATTCCGCGTTGTCGATTCGCCAGCTGAAGGCACTATCGTGCCAGGGAATCCGCAGCGGTCCACCCCGCGCAGACCGGCTCGCCGGCGTGATACCGCCATTTGATGGAAGCGAGCGTCGTCGTATCGAGCATCGCCGTGAGCGTACAGCTCATGGTCGTATTGTTGTTGCCGACCTTCGCCACCCAACGATCGCGCTGGATTTCGATGAACGGTCCAAAGTTCGACTTGTCGTTGACGAAGGCATACCGTCCCTCCAGCCGATACCCAGGGGTCGGCCGACCGGAATCGGCCACAAAGGCCGACTCCGCGGCGGCGATGCTCTTCAGCGCGGCTTTCATGGCCGCCACACCTTGGCGCCGTGCTGCGAATCGCCGATACACCGCACTCGACATGACATCGACCGTGTCGGCGCTGTTGATCTTCAGATCGGCAGCAAGCTCGCGCGCGCGTTGCCGGAGCGGTGGGACCGCGGCGGCAAGACCGCCGATCACGAGCACCGCCGCCACAACGTAGATGATTCCGCGTGTCATGGCGCCAATATTGAAAATGATTGCTGATTGTCAATTAGTCGTCGAAGAACTCCACCGTACCTGCCTCGACGCAGTACTCGGCTCCGACGATCAATAAGCCGTCCCGCTCGATTCGCCGCTCGAGCAGCGCCGAGCCGTGTCGCAGGTGTGCAACAGATGCCCGGATGTTGGCGCGTGTGGCCTCAGCAGCGAGCGCCGCGGGATCCTTCGCGATGGGCGTCGCGAGGAGCGGCTCGATCGCCGGCCGGATGCGATCGACGATGGCGCGCAGATTGGGCGACTCGTGGCCCTGCGGTTGACGCAGCTCCTCGAGCGTTGCCGCCACGGCGCCGCACTGCGTGTGTCCCACGACGACCGCCAGGCGTGTCTCGAACCGCTCGGCGGCGAACTCGACGCTGCCCACCTGTGACGGCGCGACGATATTGCCGGCGACCCGGATGACGAACAGGTCGCCGAAACCCTGGCCGAAGATCAGCTCCGCTGGAACGCGCGAATCGGAACAGCCGAGCACGATAGCGAACGGTTGTTGTCCTGCGCCGGGACGACCTCCCGGCGCTGCGCCATTTTCAACGAAGCGGCGATTGCCCTCGCGCAGCCGCGCCAGCGCTTCCTGAGCCGGGATCATGTTAGAACGGCACTCTGTGCAAGGCCCGTCGCGGGGACCACCGCCACAAGCACGGTGATGAAGACTGAACTCAGTTGACGCACACCCGTAACGTGCGGCGCGCGGACCAAAGAGCAAGGCGAGGCTCGCGAGGGCTACTTCAGCTGCAAGTTGGGACCCCCTCCTTTGTCGCCGGCGGGAGCGGCGTCGAGCCCACGAAGATGGTGCAGACGGTTTGAGTGTGGGCGTGGCCTATTCTGGCGGTCCAGCCATCTTGCGTGAGTTGGAGGCTCAGCAGGGTGCTCCCCTCGCTCAGGCGCAAGTCGACAGCGCCGCGGCCGATCTTCGAGCTGTACTTGACCGAATCCGCGAAAAACACCTCCTCTGCGAGAACGAGGTTTCTCAGATCGGCCTTCATCGCCTCGACATACGCCGCTTCCCCTTCTAGTGGAGGCGGAATCGCCGCGCCCGCTCGGTTCTGCGCCACGGGCACAGGGCGCGTTCGGTCCTGGGTGGTCCCGTCGCCGAGCTGGCCCCTCGCATTCTGTCCCCAGCAATAGGCGGCGCCGGCGGCTGTCAGCGCACAGCTGTGGAAGCCGAGGGCCTGGCCGCTTCCCCCTGCTTCGATCGCAGCGAAGCGGATGTCGCCCGCGACCGGCACAGGGCGCCGCCGGCTCTCCGTGGTTCCGTCCCCGAGCTGAGCCTGTACATTGAGGCCCCAGCAATACGCGGCGCCCGCCGCCGTGATGGCGCACGTATGGCTGTTTCCGGCGCTGACGGCGGCGTAGCTCACGGCGCCCGCGACGAGCACAGGTTGCGTTCGACTGTCGGCGGACCCGTCGCCGAGTTGGCCCTCGCTATTGCCTCCCCAGCAATATGCTGCTCCCCCGGAAATAATCCCGCAGGTGTGAAAACCACCCGCGCTCACGGCGGCAAACGTGACGCCACTCGATACACGTACGAGAGTGGGGGTCAAACGATTGGTGGTGCTCCCATCGCCGAGTTGGCCATCGCCGTTCCCGCCCCAACAATACGCGGCGCCCGCGGTCGTGACGCCGCACGTGTGGAAGTCACCGGCGCTCACCGCGGCAAAGGTCAAGTCGCCCGCGACGCGAACGGGGCTTGACCGGTCGGTCGTAGTCCCGTCGCCGAGTTGCCCAGCTCGATTCAAGCCCCAGCAATACGCGGCGCCGCCGGCCGCGATCGCACAGGTTTGACGAAACCCCGTGCTCACGAGCTTGAAGCTCAGGCCGCCCGCCACGGGCACGGGGCTCGAGCGATCGGTCGTGGTCCCGTCGCCGAGCTGGCCCCAGCCATTCAAGCCCCAGCAGTACGCGGCGCCCGCGGCCGTGAGCCCACAGGTGTAGCGATCGCCCGCGCTCACCGCCGCGAAGCGTGTGTCTCCGACTACTCGAACCGGAACCCACCGCTCAGTCCCACTGGTCCCATCGCCGAGCTGGCCTCTGGTGTTCCAGCCCCAACAGTACGCGACGCCCCCAGCCGCGACGCCACACGTGTGAATGCCACCAACGCTCACGGCGGCGAACGTCACCGTGTCTGACTGGACGCTCTGGGCTCGCGTCGAACCCGCGAGGACGGCAACCGCGAGGAGCGTCAACTGAGTCGGCTCAACGCGCATCGAACCTCCGCACGTTGATGAAAGACAACGAGCAAAACACCTTCCCCACCGGTACCGGGAATTTCTCACGTACCTCCGGTGGCGGGTCCGTGATCTCGATCAGCGCGACGTTCACGCCCTCGGTCGGCTCCTCCGGAATCTCTTTCTTGTTCCGCACCGGGACGAAGCCTGCACCCCGCCATTTGAGGTGCTGCACGAAACTGCGCACCCGCGTAGTGCCGCTCCGTTCGTCTTCCGCCGGGATGAGCCGAAAGTCCGGCCAGCGTTTCCGATAGAATGCTTGCACGCTGTCGGCCGGGATCATGACCACATACATGCGGACTCGCAAAAACGGATAGTCGGGTATCGTCCCTTCTTCCATCCACATCCGGGCCATGCCGCGTGCCTCAGCGCTGAGCGCTACCGCGCCGGCCGGTACCGGAATCGCTTCCCAGTCGGCCAGCAGCGTCGCCATGGGGTGGTGCCCGCCGGCGACCTCCCGCAACACCGCCGCCGCTTCGCGCTCCTGCTCACTGAGGATCAGGTAGATCGCCAGCGCCTCGCGGTACGGGACCCGGTCGGGCGCCAGCTCAACCGCTCGCCGCCCGAAA
>Ga0066665_10000462_pt1 | contig 16197 bp, 14 predicted proteins | sample GraSoiAngelo_114_FD_75175 | JGI IMG/M metagenome (GOLD analysis project Ga0066665, IMG submission 75175) | Grasslands soil microbial communities from the Angelo Coastal Reserve, California, USA - 14_0903_13_40cm | ecosystem: Environmental > Terrestrial > Soil > Grasslands | place: USA...
AAGACCACGCTCCTCAACATGATCGCTGGGACGTACAAGCCGGAGAGAGGCAAGATCTTCTTCCAGGGGCGGAGAATTGACGGCAGGAGGCCCGACCAGATCTGTCGCGCCGGAGTCGCGAGGACCTACCAGCAGGTCAAGCCCTTCCTTAACGAGACTGTACACGAGAACCTCCTGCTCGCGGCGCTCCACTGCGAAGATTCGGGAGGCTCGGAGGAGCGGGTGGCGCGGTCCCTTTCGGTGACGGCTCTCGAGTCGATGGAGGGAGTCCAGGTGGCGGCTCTCCCCCTGATACACAGGAAGTGCGTCGAGCTGGCGAGAGCCCTGACAACAGGCTGCAAGCTAATGCTGCTCGACGAACCGATGGCCGGCCTGAACCCGACGGAGGTCTCGCAGTTCAGCGAAATAATCAGGAAGATCAACTCGATCGGAGTCGCGGTCCTGCTCATAGAGCACGTCATGAGGGCGATAATGGCTCTATCGAACAGGATAGTCGTCCTCGACCACGGAGAGAAGATCACCGAAGGCAAGCCGTCCGAGCGCGCGAACGACCCCAAGTTGGCGAGAGTCTACATGGGTACGGAGTAATGCTGAAGCTCAGCGGCGTGAACAGTTTCTACGGGCAGCTCCATGTCCTGTGGGACGTGAGTCTCGAGGTGGCCGCTGGCAAGATCACCGGTCTGATCGGCCCCAACGGTGCGGGGAAGAGCACCCTCCTCAAGACGATACTCGGAACGGTAGCGCAGCGGTCCGGCGAGATAGAATTCAACGGCAAGAGGATAGAAAGCCTGCCGACCAGGGAAGTCGTCCAGGCGGGCATCACGTACGTTCCCGAGGGGAGAAGGGTCTTCCCCGAAATGACAGTAAGGGAGAACCTAGAGCTCGGAGCGATGACCCGAAATGCGCGTTCTCAGAAGCAGAAGAATCTCCACGAGGCGTTGGAGCTGTTTCCCATCCTGAAGGAGAGACAGCACCAACTCGCGGGGACGTTGAGCGGAGGGGAGCAGCAGTTGCTCGCCATCGCCCGAGGCCTTATGGGAGCCCCTCAGCTGATGATGATCGACGAGCCCTCTCTCGGGCTCTCCCCCGCCGCCATGTCAACCGTCTTCAAGACGATAACGGAAATCAACGGCCGCGGGATGACAATCCTGATAGTCGAGCAGAACGTGCCCCGGCTGCTCGCAATCTCTTCACACGTCTACGTTCTGGAGAACGGCCGGGTCGTCAACCAGGGCACTTCAGCCGAACTGAGTCGGGACGGCTACGTGATGAAATCTTACCTGGGGATGTAACGAGCGCGAGTCTGCGAGCAGGTCATCATCGATCCTGCTGGGGAGGCGCCGCCGGTATCTTCTTAATCTGAAGACGACCCGTCAGCACTCTGTCGGGTCTGGCATTGGCGAACCTCCGAAGGAATCTCACCTGGAGAAGGCCCTGGGGGAAGAAGAGGCCGGCTACCACGAGAAGGAGGCCGATGTAAACGAGCGGGCCGAAACTCAGCGTGGGAAAGACCGTCGCCACGGCGGAAGGTAGCGTGAGCTTCAGGCCCGTCAGTAGGATTACTCCAACCAGCGGGCCGATGAAGATTCCTGTACCGCCTATGACCGCAGCGGTCACAGGAAGGAGTCCGGTCCCCAGCCCCAGCAGGTTCTGAACGCTGACGTACCCGATGTACAGTGCGTAGATTCCACCCGACAGCCCGGCAAAGAAACCGCTGAGGCAGAAGGTGATCTGTTTGGCCCGGAAGGTGTTGACGCCCACGCTCTGGGTCACGCCCTCGTCTTCCCTGATGCTCCTCAGTGTGAGACCAAGCTTCGACCTCCCTATCGCGAGGTGAACGAGAAGGGCGACCATCAGAAAGAGAGTCGAACCGATGAACAACGGCAATGCTATCTGCGGCGTCGACGCGTTGACGTGGAACCCTATCTGCCCGCCCGTGTATTCGGGGAGGTTTACGTCGAACATGTACAGCAGGATTACGAGGGCCAGCGTGCCTATCGCGAAATATCCTCCCCTGAGCCTCATGACGGGATAGCTTGTGACGAGGGAGAACGCCACGGAACTCGCCCCTGCGAGGAGAAGCGCGAGAAACAGATTCAGCCCACCGTTGGCCGCGTACACGAACACGTAGCCGCCCACGGCTAGCTGCGCCCCGAAGCCCAGGTTGTAATAGCCCGTGTACCCCGAGAAGTAGTCGAAGCTGAGAGCCATCGCCCCGAAGACCATCACCTGCTGGATGGCGTCGAAGAATAACACGTTCGCAAAGGAAATCGTCAGCGTGCTCAGAGCCGCCAACGAGATCATGGTCCACAGCAGGTAGCCGCTGTAGAGCCCCGGCTGGATCCGGGAATCCCACCTGACCATACTGAGAATCTTGGATTGGATCGTCCTACCTCCTCAGGAGTCCTCGAGGCCTGACGATCAAGATGATCAGAAGCATCACGAGCGGTACTGCGTCCGCCCACGCTCCTCCCTGTACCCCGATGATCTCGAGGACGATTTCGGAAACCGCCACCGAAACCCCGATCAGGAACCCGGCCAGAAGCGCACCGTAGAAGCTCGCGAGCCCGCCAAGCACGATAACGGTCAGGGCCTGAATCGTGAAAAGCAGACCGACGTTCGCGTCGATGTTGGTAGTCATCACTTCCACGGTCCCCGCGAGCGCGGAGAGGGCTATTCCTATCGCGAAGGTCACCGTGGAGATTCTGAACGTGTCTATCCCGAGCATGATCGCCACCTCCCTGTCCGCCATTGAGGCCCGCATCAGTGAGCCAAGGAAGGTCCTGTAGACCAGAAGACTCAACCCAACCGCGATGCCTATGATCGCGATGAACGAGAGCAGAAGGACCTCGTTCAGCGCGAAGCCGAAGATTTGAACGGTCCCCGTGACGAACAGCTGGACGGTGTAGTACGGGTGTCCGCTGACGGATGAAAGCGTAGTGCCGAGCCCCTCGATCAGGTTTGAGAGACCCAGCGTGACAAGGATGCTCGCCGCGGTGACAACCTCCGGGGAACGGGCCGAAGTGGGCTTTTTCATCAGATAGCTGAAGCCCGTCCCGATGAGCGCGAACATCGGAATGACGACCAGCACGCTCAAGAACGGGTTGACCGAATAGAAGGAGAAGAGGAGGGTCGTCGTCACACCTCCGAGGAAGAGAAAGTCCCCGTGCGCGATGTTGAGGACCCTCGACACCCCGTAGATGAAGGTCAGCCCCACCGCGAGTAGGGAGAGAATCCCACCGTGGAGCAGTCCGCCTATCAGGATGTTGATTACCGCTTCAGCGGTGGGCAGTACCAATGTGGAACAACAGCAAAGATTTGCTAGTAGATGATACTTCAGAAGTATGGATTAGGGACGCTATTATTCTCTCTATTCCCAACTTGGCCCATGATGCTTGCAAGCGATATAAAGATAATTCCTCGCTTCTCAGATTTCCCCCTTCGATCGGGTGAATCCAGACAGTCCTTTCGTCTCAAGAATCCGGGCCGACCCCCGTGCCTCGGTGCAGGAGGAGGAACCAATAAATATGCACGGGTGGTCTTAGAGCACCCTAAATGACGTCGGTCGTATCCCAGAAAAGAGAGAAGCTGGATGCCCTCCTCGACGACGCCGAGAAGAGCATAAGCGAGGGCCGCGTCCCGCTTCAGATGTTTTCAAACCCCGACGTTTTCGAGCTGGAAACGGAGAAGCTCTGGAGCAGAGTCTGGACATTCATAGGTCACGAGTCGGAGATACCCAAGCCTGGGGACTACATCGTCAGGAACATCGGGCCTTACGACTCGATAATACTGATCAGAGACTCGGACGGGGTGATACGGGCGTTCAGCAACATCTGTGCGCACAGGGGGATGAGGCTCTGCAGGGCGGACGTCGGCAACACGTCTCACTTCAGGTGCCCGTACCACGGCTGGACCTACAACGACAAAGGGAGGCTGATCGGCGTTTCTTACAGGGACTCCTCTTACGGTGATTACCCCGTCCTCGAAAAGTACGAGGAGGGTCTGAGCAAAGTCAAGGTCGAGACCTACAGCGGGATGATATTCGGGAACCTGAACCCGAAGGCGGAGCCGCTCAAGGAATTCCTGGGCGACTTCACTTGGTACCTGGACATGATGACCAAGCGGACGGACGGCGGGCTGGAATTCTATCCGCCGCTGAGGCACATCTCGAACTTCAACTGGAAGATAGGGGCGGAGAACTTCGGGACCGATTCATATCACTTCAGGACGACTCATAGGTGGCTCATAGTCGTCGGCATCTTCCCCGACATAGATTTCGTCGGGACCCAGGCATCGACCAACGGCCACGGCATCTCGGTAATCACCGGGGATCCGACGAAGGCGCCTCTCCCAATGATGTACCCAATACACTGGCCGGGGCTCCTTCCGCTCGCACAGCAGCACCTGAAGCCGGGGCAGTGGGACGTATTCAGCAAGGCCTTCACCTTCCACGGAAACCTGTTTCCTCACCTTTCGTTTCTGAACACCAGCCAGGGGCGCGGGTCGTTCCTGACCTTCAGGACGTGGACCCCCATAGCGCCGGACAAGACAGAGTTCATGGCGTGGTTCGCGGTGGAGAAGGACGCCCCCGAGAAGTTCAAGCAAAAGTCGTACGACGACTACACCCAGCAGCACAGCCTCGCCGGGGCCGTCGAGCAGGACGACATCGAAATCTGGAAGTACATAACGAAGAACTCAAAGTCCATAGCCGCGAGGAAGATCAAGCTCAACTACGACGTCGGGATCAACAACAGGAACCCGGTCAAGGACTGGCCGGGCCCAGGCCTGACAGCCGGGATTCCGAACGAGATGGTGGCGATCGAGTTTTGGAAGAAGCTGGTCAAGTACCTAAGGCAGTGACCGACGGCAGGGCCGGGACGCCGGTGGATGAAAAGACCTACCGGGAGGTCGTCCAGTTCCTGTACAGGGAGGCGGAGCTGCAGGACTTGAAGAAGAACCGGGAATGGCTCGCCCTCTGGACGCAGGACGCAAGCTACTTCATGCCGCTCAGAGTAACGAAAGAGAGGGAAGTCTCGGGTCTCCTGGAGAGGAAGCAGGGAGGCTTCATAGTCGACAACCGGGAGTTTCTCGAAGACAGGGTGAGGAGGGAGGAGACGGACTTCGCGTGGGCCGAGAACCCGCCTTCAAGGACCAGGCATTTCATCTCGAACATCCAGGTCGAGGAGGGAGGGGGAAAGAACGAGGTGAAGGTGAAGTCGAACAACCTAGTATACGTGCACAGAGGGGACGACACCTCCTACGACACCTTCTCGTACGGCAGGCAGGACATCCTGAGGAAGGTCGACGGGAGCTGGAAGATTGCCTCCCGGGTGATAATCACCGACCAGTCCAGGCTGACGATAGACAGGATATCCTTCTTCCTGTAGTGCAGGGGGTGAAAAAGTGTCTGAGGAGTATGCTGACAACGACAACGACAACAACGAACCGGGCTACACGCCCACGACAGATTACGTCGAGCTCGCCAATGAATTCGCGGTAGTCAGGGTGAGAAAGGTGAACACCCGGAACGGGGCGAGGCTTGAAATCAAGTCGCCAAAGCTGGGCTTGACAAGCTATTTCGACCCGGTGCAGCTGGAGAGCCTGACCTGGGCCGATTACAAGATGTTCTCGAAGCTCTTGGAGACTCCCTGGGGACCCGGAGAGTAGCCAGTCTTGGGCTGGCTCGAGGGCGACGTCGCCCTGGTCACCGGAGGCGGTTCGGGGATCGGGAGGGGTGTGGTCGAGGTCTTCCTTGAAGAGGGGGCCCGGGTCGCCGTCCTCGAGAAAGACCGGAAGAAGGTCGAGGACCTGAAGAGGCTGGGGGAGAGGGTCGTACCGGTAGTAGGGGACGTCACGAGCCTGGAAGACAACGAAAGGGCGGTTGAGAGGGCGGTCTCCCGCTTCGGCAGGCTCGACACGCTCGTCTGCTGCGCGGGTGTCTTCGACGGGTTCGTCTCCCTGCTCGAGTTCCCCAAAGAAAGGCTGGGCGATAGCTTCGAGGAGATCTTCGGCGTAAACGTCAAGGGGTACATCCTGGCGACGAAGGCGGCTCTGCCTCAGCTGCTGAGGAATAGGGGGAGCGTCATCTACACCACCTCGCACGCCGCCTATGCTGCCGGGGGCGGAGGCGTCCTCTACACAGCCACGAAGTTCGCGATAAGGGGGCTCGTCAAGCAGATGGCCTACGAGCTCGCGCCGAAGGTGAGAGTCAACGGGGTCGCCCCGGGGGGGACGAGGACGGACCTGCGCGGACTGCGGAGCATGGGGTCCGAGGGGAGCAGCGTATTCGAGGGTGTCAAAGACGATGACATGAAGAAGAACAACCCGCTGCAGGTGGCCCTTCTGCCGAGAGACCACGCGTGGGCCTACGTCTACCTCGCGAGCAAGGACCGGAGCCGCGGCGTGACCGGGGTCACGATTCAGTCGGACGGCGGGACGGGGTCCAAGGGGCTGCTGAAGCTCTCAGGGCTCTCCCAGACCGCGAAGGCCGGGGCGGAGCCTAGGTCATCTCTGCGGCGGCCAGGACGCCCTTCAGGTTGAAGGAGTACGGGTCCTGGACCCGCATCTGCTTGGCTATCTCTCGCTTGACCTTCTCCGGGACGGGAACGACTGGGGTCCCGTAGGTCTGCCACGTCTCGACGAGCAGCCCCAACCCCCAGGTGGTACCGTACTTGCCTTCCTCCTTGTCCACGTCGGAGATTATGGGCGTCCAGTCGCTCTTTGGTGTCTGGTTGAGGTAGCCTCCGTGGAACAGCTCCACCCTGTTCCCTCCCGGCTCTATGACGTAGAGCCCGAAGCTGTCCGTGACGCCGTGGCGCAGCGGGCCCATCTCGATGAATATCCCGTTCTCGACCAGGACGTCGCATCCCTCGATCCATGTTCCGATGTTCTCCAGGTGGTAGGCTATGTGGTTGAGTCTCCCCTTCGCCCCCGTCCTGTCCCCGATGATCCCGACGTCGTGGTCCCGGATGTGGGCGGTCAGGAACGCCCCGATTTCATAACCGGTCCGCCCCGACATGAAACCCTCGTTGTACTTGAAGCCGAGCCCCCCCTCGTAGAACTCCCTCACCGATTTCACGTCAGAGGCGAAGAGGGTGCAGTGGTCGAGCCTCCTGACGTTTATCGCGCCGTTGGGCATCCTGATCGGTCTCGCCTTCACCTTGCTCCTGAGGTGGGGCGGGGCGACGTACTTCTCCATCGCCCAGAAGACCTCGTTGATGTGCCCCTCGGGGGTTCTCAGCCTGAACGCTCTGCCGTGCCCGTACTCCCCCTTCACCCATCCGAGAGCGGAACCGTTCGCGTTCGAGGTCGCCGCGACCTTGCTCAGGTCCTCCTCGCTGTCGGCCCTCCAGGCAAGATGCCCCAGCCCAGGTTTTTCGGACTGCGTCAGCCTGAGGCTGAAAGGTACAGAGAACTCTCCCCAGGCCCTGAGATAGGCTGACTCGCGGTCCCGCTTGACGAGTGTCATGGACAGTAGGTTTTCGAAGAACCAGATGCTTTCGTCAATCTTAGGAGTTAGGAGTTCTACGTGAGCAAGATGAGCGATCAGCCTGTTCGTCAACTTTGCGAAACGATTCTGATTTTCTTATTTAAGGGTATAACGACCACGCTGTTGGAACGGTCAACACGAACTAGGAACTGTTCGTTCGATTGCATCTTCACAAAGCTCGCGATTCATCCTTATAGATTTAAATAACGAGTCGAGGGTGTTCCTCGCACAAGATTGTCGGCTACTCCTGACGAGCCCGATAAGAAAAAAGCCGAAGCCGAATCTTCAAACGCAGATTCTCCTTTCAAAGGCATCCTCGACAAGAAGGTCACCAGAAGGCAGGCAGTGAGTTCGGGCATCGCGGCCGCGGCGGTGGTCGCGGGTGTCGTCGTCGCGGGAGGCGCGGGCTACTTCCTGGGCGGTTCGGTGGGAGGCAAGACGGTCACCACCACGGAGACGACGTCGGCTGTCCAGACGGGCGGACCGCCGAAGGGCAGCGGGACGTTCAAGATTGGGACGAGCATCACAACTTCCGGTGTCACGGCGGGGATTGTCGCCAAAGAATCGGACATGCTCGCGGCGATTCAGACCGCCGTCAACGCGCGTGGCGGGGTCTACATCAAGGACAGGGGAGGGTTCGTTCCCATCCAGATCATTTCGTACCCCGACTCTGGCTTCACGGACCTCTCGATAATTCAGAGCAACTACAAGAAGCTGATAACTCAGGATAAGGTCGACATTCTGATCGGCGCCACGGGTTCACCGCAGTCCCCGACGGCCGCGGCGGTCGCGATCGACAACTCGATTCCGTACATCGATGGTGTCGCCGCCGAGACCTCGATCTTCACTCTGCCGGGGGCGGGGAAGTGGGTCGTCGGCTCCATCAACGTGGTGAACTACTGGCTCTGGAACTACCTCGACCTCCTGAAGACCCAGACAACCGCCAAGACGGTCGCGGTCGTGGACAATGGCGACGACTACACCACCCAAATCACCGGGACGGGCAAGCCGGCGTTCGGCGGCCTCGACTTCCTGAAGACGCTGGGTTTCAACGTGCTGACGACGGACCACGTCAACACATCGTTCTCCCCCAATTTCGATTATACGGCTGAAGTCCAGAAGATGAAATCTCTCGACCCCGACGTCATAATCTACGCAGACCAGGTGGGCGTCTTCACTGCTCAGTTCTGGCAGACCTGCAAAGCACAGGGGTACAAGCCCAGGGCCTTCCATCCGATCCAGGGAACCACGGTCGCTTTCACGGGGACGGCCGGGCCGCTCATACAGGGGACGAGCGCGGAGGTCTACTGGGACCCGTCGCGTCCGTTCGCCGGCCAGTGGGGCAGGGGATTCTGGGACAGCATACAGACTGCGGCCGCGTTCAAGGACACCGACTTTCCCTGGCTCTCGATCTACTACGCCTGTGTGGAGATAGCAACCGCCGGAGCGACGCTCGCGGGGACTGCCGACAAGTCCGCCGTCGCCGATGTCCTGAACAGCAGTTCAATCGCGACGCTTCTCGGGGAGTTCAGAGCACAGAGTCCGGTCAAGACGCCGACAGCGCCACCCTCCGGGATCGACCTGGGACACGGCGAAGGCGTGGTGATACCCACCCCAGCCCAGTGGCAGAACGGGAAGAGGGTGATCGTCTGGCCGCCAGAGGTGGCGACCGGAACGTACCAGTACCCCGAGCCTTTTGCCTTCTAGTCAAAAGAGAAACGGCGAGCGGAGATTGACACGACCTTTCAGGGCTGTTTGCAGCCCTAGAGCCGTGGCTCTGCCCGAGATAAGCTTCGGCCGCAGAGGGACGTAGGCCGGCTTCGCCCCGCGTTACTGGTAGGCATGCTGGATGGCAAAAGATTCACGGTACAGGTGGGTGATTCTCGGGGTAAGCGTCGTCATGATGTTCGAGCAGGGTCTCCTTATCCTCTCGGTCCCTTACCTGCTTGACAACATCCGCCTTGACCTGAACTTGACCTATCTCGAAGCGGGGGTCCTGGCAGGGGCGGTCTTCATCGGTTATGTTCTCTACGGGCCCCTCGGAGGCGCTTCAACAGACAGACTGGGGGTGAGGAGGGGGATCCTGCTGTCGGCGGTCATCGTGACCGTGGCGAGCCTGCTCAGGAGCGAATCGGTCGGTTTTGTCGATTTTCTGGCCTACTCTTCCCTCTTTTCGGTGGGGATAGTAATGCAGATAGCGGGGATAACCCGACAAATCTTCGAATGGTTCCCCAGTCGGATGGTGGCGACCGCGAATGGTATCTGGAACGCGGGCTTCGGAATCGGCGCGCTGTTGGCTTCCGGCCTGACCCAGGGTTTCGTCCTTCCGCTGATGGGGGGTTGGCGGAACGTCCTCCTGTTTTATGCGCTGACCTCGTTCATCGGGCTCTTCCTGTGGCTTGGGTTGGCCAGGGACGCGCCCGTCGACCCCTCCGAGGCCGGGTCAAAGCCGGCCGGCTCCCGCGGCTCCTTGCAGAGCCTCGTTAGAAACAAGAACTTCTGGCTTCTCTTCATAGCCTTCGGGGTTATGACCGGCGCCCAAAACGGTTCGGTTTCCTGGATCCCAACGATCCTGCTTTCGAGGGGGCTAACGGTGGGAGGGCTGATCGGCGTCCTTCTATGGTTGGGGGCGATAATCGGAACGGTCCTCCTCCCCTCGCTATCCGACCTTCTGGGGCGCCGACGACCGGTCATCCTTGCCATGTCACTGGTGCTGGGAGCCTCGGTCTACTACCTGGGGAGTTCGGCGTGGCCGTGGATGGCGCTCCCCGCCTTCCTTGTAGGTTTCAATTCATCCCCTATGTACCCCTTTGCTCTGACGCTTGTCGGCGAGATTCGTGACGTGCCGAGAAACACGATAGCCAGAGCCGTGGGCTTCATGATGGCGGCGACCGGGCTCGGTTCCGTGATTCTGCCCAGCATGGGAGGGTTATTGCGCGACCTGACCGGTTCTTTTGGAGTGGTGATGGTGTCGTATTCGGCAGTGGCCCTGGTCGCGATCCCTGCCGTCCTGCTACTCGTGGAAACCAGCGCAAGGCGTCTCTCTTAAGGTAAGTGTCGAGAACCCACCCGCCCAGTCGCAAAGATAATCTACGTGACGAGTGCTTTGGGACGCTTACGGTTGACGCCTTTGCCTGGGGATGTATTTCCCGATTGGCCGTTTCGCAATGACTTCCCCATCTTCTATGACTACGTTTCCCCTTACCATCGTAAGGACCGGCCATCCAGTCAACTCGCGCCCTTCATACGGAGTCCAACCTGCGCACGAATGCAGGCTTTCGCCCTTCACCTTTTCTCTCTTCTTCAGGTCGATGATGGCTAGGTCGGCATCCGCACCGGGAATGATGGCGCCTTTTCGCGGGTAGAGTCCGAAGACCTTCGCAGTATTGTAAGAGCAGACCTCAACGAGCTTCTGTAAGGTTATCCTCTCCTTGTTTACACCCTCGCTCAACAATATCGGGAGGAGTGTTTCCATTCCAGCAAACCCCGGAAGAGCCGACCAGATGTCACCGCCCTGCTTGGCCTTCAGTGGATTTGGTGCGTGGTCTGACCCGATGGTGTCAACTACCCCTTCCCTGATCCCCCACCATAGTTTCTGGATTGCATCTTTGTCCCTGAGTGGAGGGTTGACCTTGCCGCGATTTCCCAAGTCTGGGTCGTCCTTCGTAAGTGTGAGATAGTGCGGACAGGTCTCCACCGCGACGCAGGTACCTTCCGCCTTCTCGCGCGCAAGATAATCGACTCCGCCACCTCCATCGCAACCTGTCATGTGAACGATGTACAGTGAGGTTTTTGCAACACTCGCAAGGAATATGGCCGACCTCATGGCCTCCTCTTCTGCGAACCCAGGTCTTGCGTCGGTCCAGGCGACGAGCCCTGATTTGCCCTGGCGCAGGACTTCATCCCAGAACTTGGCGATGATTTCAGCGTTCTCCGCATGGATCATCGCCAAGCCTGGATAACCTTCGGCGGTCACACTGCTAATGTTCCTGAACCCCTGGAATACCAATCCAGCGTCAGGACCCGTGAAGCCGAAGATACCCGCCTCTTTGCCCCGGTACACTGGTTGAAACTTGATTGAGGTAATTCCGAAATTTCTAGCGTAGTCCCCTATTTCACCGACCTGCCGTTCACCCGCTTCAGCGGTGATGTTCAGCGACAGGCCCACATCTATGACGGAGTTTTGCTCGATCAAATTCCTATCCTGTTCGAAACTCTCCTTGAAGCTCGGACTCGACCAGATGGGTAGCATCGTTGTAATGCCGCCATAAGCGGCCGAACGAGACTCACTTCGCAACACATCCTCCGTCTGTGCGAGGTGCACGTGGGGATCTATGACGCCCGGAATGACGTGTCTGCCTTTCGCATCGATGATACGTCCAGCATCCGGAAGATCTAATCCATCACCCGCCAGCCCACTCACCTTCCCATCAATGATCATTATCGATCCGTTGAAGGTGTAATCATAATTTACGATTCTGCAGTTCTTTATGATGGTATCTACCACTCGAGAGGTCCCCACGGAGGTTGGCGACTGCGCTCTCTCCTATCATAAACGTGTTGTCTCTCCGCGTCTGCTGAAAGCTAAGGATTTGATGCACATCCTGCCGTCAAGGGCATCTTGACTCTGAATGGGTTGTCTACTTCGACTGGTCCCTGAAGTATGGGATGACTCTCTCTCCTATCAGTCTGATGGCGTTCATCGCCTTTTCATGAGTCAAACCCGGGAATTGCAGTTGAAAGACTAGCTGAGTTGCACCCAACTCCTTCTGGTATCGCTCGGCCTGTTCGATGACCGCGTCTGGGTCCCCGACCACGTACCTCCTCCTCATCATCTCCTTCATCACATCAAAGTCGTGCTCTTCTGGATCCAGGAGTTTCCCGTCCTCGTCCTGAACGTGCCCCCAAACGAAATAGTTGTGCCACTTCTGAAGTATCTTATCGCCCCCCTCCTTCCACGCGGTCTCATTATCATTGGCGACGTAGGCCTCCCTCCGTAGGGGCTTCTCAACGGCGGGCTCTTTCCCCGCTCTTCGCAATTCTTCTTCGTACATCGACATCCGCTCCTTCAGGACCTTGAGGGGAGTGACCGGATCCATAAACCACACATCACCAAGCCGTGCGGCTCTTCGTACTGGTGCCTCGGCCTTCGCTCCCACCCAGATCGGTGGCCTAGGCTTCTGTATCGGACGGGGAGTCAGATTGACCTCTCTCAAGTGGTAGTACTGGCCGTCGAAAGAGACCTTCTCCTGCGAAAGGAGCAGGTCTATTATCTTGATCCCCTCCTCAAGCCGGCTCGATCCTTCCTTCAGGCTGATGTTGTAACCCTCGAATTCCTCTCTGCGGTAACCAAGACCGACTCCCATTATGTACCTGCCATTCGACATCCTGTCAAGCAGTGCCGCCTCCTCGGCTAGTGCGACCGGGTGATGCAGCGGGAGCAGGGCTACCCCCGGCCCGATTCTTACGTTCCCTGTCCTTGCCGCCAGCATTCCGCACACGATGTTCGGAGAGGTCGTGTACCCTTGCTCCGTGAAATGGTGCTCGCTCACCAGGACCGAGTTGAACCCAACCCTATCCGCGAGGACAGCCTGCTCAAGCGAATCGAAGAAGTCCCTGTTCCAGACGCCCAGCGATGGAGCACCTGAGTTAAAGTACATCAGGCCGAACTGCAATAGCGAATATGAGGCGAACAGATTATTTATCGGTTCTTTGACAGCCGCTCAGCCCAAGTTTCGGAGGGAGTCGAAGGTCGCGGCTCAGGAGGCGGGTTTTACGAGTTGGCCAACTGGCTTCGAGACGATTTCCCCATCCTCCATAACGACGTTGCCCCTCACTATGGTGCATACGGGTTTGCCTCTGTACCTCACCCCATCGAACGGTGTGACCTTGCTCTTACTCTGCAGCTCCTCCGCCTTTATGACTCCCTCATGTCTCATGTCAACTATGGTCAGGTCACAGTCAGCCCCTACAGTCAAAGCTCCCTTCTGTGGGTAGATTCCGAAGAGTCGAGCGGCATTTTCTGAGGAGAGCTTGACGTATTGGTTCAGGGACAGCCTGCCAGAATTTATCTGAGTAAGCATGAGCCGCGCCGATGTCTCAAGCCCCGGGAAGCCTGACAAGGTCTTCCAATAGTCATCGGTGACCTTCTCTTCCCGTGAGTGAGGCGCATGGTCGGTCCCAATGCAATCAACCGTCCCGTCGAGAATGCCCAGCCATAGACGTTCGCTGTCAGTCTTATGTCTCACCGGTGGGTTCACCCTGATTACCGAACCGATTCGCTTGTAGTCATCCGACGAGAGCAAGAGGTAGTGGGGACAGGTCTCTGCTGAAACAGGAAGCCCTCTGGACTTTGCCGCAGCAACGGCGTCTACACCAGACCCGGAACTCATGTGGGCGATGTGAATCTTTGCTCCGGTCGCCTCTGCAAAAAGAATCGCTCTCTGAATCGCCTCCGCCTCTGACAGGTTATTTCTTATCTCAAGGTGGACCATCACGTCTCCGCGCCCCATCGTCTTGAAGGCCCTTTCGTTGCGCTCTATCATCCTGGCGTTCTCCGCATGCACGGCGATTCTCCTCCCCGTCTTGGCTATCCTCGAGAATGCATCCACAGCGGCACCGTCCGTGATGGGGGGAGCACCCGGGGCGGAGGCGGAGAAGAAGACCTTGAAACCCACAGCTCCCACCCCTACCATCTTCACCAGATCATCGAGGTTATCCTCCTTGATCAAGCCGTAGAGCGCGAAATCGACCACGGACTGCGATCTTGCAGCCTCTTCCTTCCGTCTGAAAGTAGAGATGTCCCTCACTTCGTAAGCTGTGTCGAGAGCACTTGGCATGTCAAATACCGTCGTCACGCCACCGCATGCCGCGCCGGCGGAACCAGTAGTCCAATCCTCCTTGTACACAGTGTCGCCCGGGTCACGCATATGCACGTGAGTATCGACAATTCCGGGCAGGACGAAGTTCCCTTTCGCATCGATCACCTCGTCGGCTGCTGGGAGCGTGCTATCCGTCGATATCTGCACGATCTTTCCTTCATCGCAAGCGATGCCGAATCCCTCTAATGTGGCGGTGGACGTGACGATCCTACAACCGCGAACAACCAAGTCTACTGTCATCTGCTTCCCGCGATTCGCGGAAACGTATAAGCATGTCACTGCGTTTTTTTGGGGGTCTCGATTTCTATCGGAGTCGCGGAGGCGCTCACGAGACTGCCCTGAGCAAATTTGGACCGACTGGTGAAGTGAACCTATTAGGGAAACTTGTCGAGGCGTTGCGAAGATGAAAGGCGGAAACTCGAAGGTGGGTGGATATCTCCCGGCCTTGAGAGATCTCATCTACCTCGATTCCGCTTCGGTCTGCCCGCCTCTTCCTGGAACTCTGCAGGCTATGCAGGACTATTACGAGAGGTACCCGTTCAACTACAGAGTCGGTGTCTGGAGCAGCTCCGTCGAACTGACCGAACTCGTGGACAACATACGGAAGGATATCGCAGAGTTCATCGGTGCGTCATCGGAGAATCAGGTCGCGTTCACGAAGAACACCACCGAGGCGATCAACTTAGTGGCCTTGGGAATGAGATGGAGGAAGGGCGATGAGGTAGTTCTGACGACGGTCGAGCATCAGTCCAACATCATTCCTTGGATGAAGGCTGCCGAAGATTTCGGAGTCGTAGTGAAGTTCGCGAAAGCTGACAGTTCCGGAATCGTTCATCCCGTCTCGGTCGAGAGACTCATCTCGAAGAGGACCAAGCTAGTATCCATTACAGAGGTCTCGAACATCTACGGCAGCATTCAGCCAGTCAGTGCGATACAGAAAATCGCCGAGGAGCATGGCGTCTTGCTGATGACCGACGCCGCTCAATCGGCTGGCCGGTTAAGGGTTGACGTCGCGGGCTCCGACTGTACATTTTCAGCCTTCTGCGGCAGGAAGTCGTTGATGGGTCCCCAAGGAACGGGCTTTCTGTATGGGAAAGCGGAAGCGTTGGAGGAATTGTCCCCACTGACGGTAGGAAGCCTTGCCGCGGACGTCAAATCAACGAAGGGATTCAGTTACCTGGACCTGCCGTACAGGTTCGAGGCTGGAGTGATTAACACGGCGGGAATCGTTGGTCTGGGTGCAGCTGTCCGCTCCCTCGCAGAGATCGGGATCGGCAACATTCGACAGAAGGTCGTATCGCTAACGAGATACCTGGTCGAGAGGCTCAAAGAGATCAGAGGAATTGAAATCTATGGTCCAACCGACCCTGAGCTTCAAGCCGGAATCCTGTCGTGGAACATGAGACGACTTTCTCCTGACGAGATAGTTTCGAGACTCTGGAAATCCCGGAGAATAGCCGTTGCGTCGGGAGACCAAGGTTCGCCTCTGGCGATACAGCCGCTTCACATAACTGGCGTCGTACGGACCTCCGTGCACTATTTCAATTCGAGAGAAGATATCGACTCCTTGGCAACCGTCTTGAAATCAATTAGAGACAGATAGCAGCTTGCGAGAAATCAGCTATTGTCCACTTTGACGCTGCGGGAGAGTCCTTCAGACGCGTTCTCAACACATATACAGTCGTGACTCTACAAGGTAACCTGCTTGGCGCCAACGAAACAGCTCGTCCTCGAAGCAATCAAGACCGTTGACTCGGGTCGGATCGCATCAAAGTTCCACGCAATATCAAAGATAGGCAGTACCGAGAGTGGGCTGAATCGTCTCGC
>Ga0066665_10000471_pt1 | contig 16102 bp, 12 predicted proteins | sample GraSoiAngelo_114_FD_75175 | JGI IMG/M metagenome (GOLD analysis project Ga0066665, IMG submission 75175) | Grasslands soil microbial communities from the Angelo Coastal Reserve, California, USA - 14_0903_13_40cm | ecosystem: Environmental > Terrestrial > Soil > Grasslands | place: USA...
ATCCGCGCCGCGCGCGGGCTGCGCGAGGAAGTGGTGTGCGGCACGCGGATCCGGATCGGGGACTCGATCGCCGGCTGGGTCGCCGAGCACGGGGAGCCGCTCCTCGTCACGAACATCGAGGAGGATCCGAGGTTCGGGCGGCCGAACCGCCACCAGTACGAGACCAAGTCGCTCCTCTCGGTTCCGGTCAAGATTGGCGGCAGGGTGGTGGGAGTGATCAACATCAACAACAAGATCTCCTGCACTCCCTTCACCGACGACGACCGCGCCCTCCTGTCCTCGCTCTCGGACCGGGTGGCGCTCGCGTGGCAGCGCGTCTCCGACCACGAGCGCTCCTCGGAGCGCACGGAGGAAACCTCGAGGACGCTCACGGCGATCATCGAGAACGCCCGCCGGAGCCGTCTCAAGCTGAACTCGGGCTCCATGGCCACGCGCGCCGTGGCGCTGGGACGGAAGCTGGGGCTGAGCGAGGACGACGTGGAGGTGCTGGCGTACGTGGCGAGCGTGCACGACGTCGGGATGGGGCAGATCGACCTCACCGTGCTCCAGGAGCCCGGGAGCCTCGACGACGAGACCTGGGCCCGGGTGGCGATGCATCCCCTGCGCTCGGCCGAGATCGTGAAACCGATCGAGTTCCAGGAGCAGGTGACCGAAATCATCATGGCGCACCACGAGCGGATCGACGGGAAGGGCTACCCGCGCGGGCTCAAGGGCCAGGAGATCCCGATCGGGGCCAAGATCATCGGCGTCCTCGACGCCTACGAATCCATGACGATCGGGCGCCCCTACCGGCACGCCATGACGCACGCCGAAGCCCTGCAAGAGCTTCGGAGGTGCGCCGGCACCCAGTTCGAATCGCGGGTGGTGGAGGCTTTCGGCCATCTCTATCAATCCGAGGAGACTACGAAGCTAGTTCGGACTGCAGAAGCGGCGTGAGCGGCCGATACAAATCCATGTCAAGGAGGAGGTGAGTCGGATGTCCAAAGGGAAGATCCTGGTCGTCGACGACGAGATCTACATCGTCCACATCCTGGACTTCAGTCTGGGGATGGAGGGCTACGAGGTCGTCACCGCGCTCGATGGAGAACAGGCGCTCGAAAAGGTGAAGACCGAGAAGCCCGATCTCATCGTGCTGGACATCATGATGCCGAAGCTCGACGGCTACGAGGTCTGCAAGAACATCAAGTCGAGCGCGTCGACCCAGCACATTCCGGTGATCCTCCTCTCCGCGAAGGGAAGGAACGTAGACCAGAAGCTCGGATTCGACGTGGGCGCGGACGACTACATCACGAAGCCCTTCAGCCCCCGGAAGCTGGTGGAACGGATCAACCAGCTGCTCGGACAGACCATCACGGAGCGACCGGCGCCCTCCGCTTAGAAGTCCGTCATTGCCCGCCTCACGCTGGTTCCCTAGAGTAGAGGCCCAGCCGCCGCTGTGCCTGTGACTTCCCGGAGCCGGCATGTTCCCTCGCGCACTCGGTGCCATCGCGACCCCTGCTCTGACCTTTCTCCTGCTTGCCCTTGGATCGGTCCCTCGCGCTGAAGCCGCCGAGGAGCCTTCGCCCGCGTGCCGGATTCCCTTCGCCCTGGAGAGCGCCGACACCCTGGGGGCGGTAGGGGTCCAGAGCTCGCTCGCGATCGACGCCGGAGGAGAGCCCCACATCGCCTACCTCAACGCCTCGGGGAGCCAGGTCCGGTACGCGCGCAAGAACGGGTCGCAGTGGACGAGCCAGCGGATTCCCCAGATTGGCTTCTTTCACGGGGTGAGCCTGGCGCTCGACGCCGCGGGAAACGTCTCCATCGGCTATGCCGCGCAGGAGGAGACTTCGCGCGGGGTCATCACGTCGGCCAAGGTCGCGCGACGATCGAGCGGCGGCTGGACGATCGAGACCGTCGAGACCGCCTTCGCCACGGAAGTCGCCGTCGGCTTCGATCCGGATGGGGTGCTCCACGCGGTCTACTTCTCCTTCATCCCCGGGTTCGTGATCCGCTACGCCACGCGCACGCTCCAGGGATGGACGATCGAGACCGTATTTCCGACCTTGGGTCTGGGCGCGGATCGATTCTCCCTCGCGTTCGACCCGCAGGGTCATCCGCACGTCACCGCCCAGGTGGCCCTGACGCTCCTGCACGCGGTTCGTACCTCGAGCGGATGGGTCACGGACAAGCAGCCCCGGGGCGAGGGGGTCTCTCTGGCGGTGGACGCGCAGGGAATTCCTCATGTCGCGAGTCACCTGCGCACGCCGCCCGTCGTGCAGTACCGCACACGAGAAGGTTCGGTATGGCACGTGGAAGCGGTCGACTCGGTGGACGCCGGTCCCGAGAGGGACCTTTCGCTCCAGATCGACCGCTACGGCAGACCGATCATCGCTTACCTCGACACGCCCGCGGGCAAGGTCAAGGTCGCCTGGAAGGACGGTAATACGTGGAGAACGCAGGTCGTCGATGACGCGGGAGGCGGGGAGGGCCCGTCCCTTTGGCTCAAGGACGGGGTTCAGCCTGCGATCAGCTACCTCGACGGAGCGGGATACGATCTTCGCTATGCATCCGGCGAGATCGCGCCGCCGAACCGCGCGCCGGCGGCGAATGCCGGAGGGCCGTACGCGGGAACGATCGGAGAGCAGCTGGGCTTTGACGGAACGCGGTCCTCCGATCCGGATGGACAGCCCCTCGCCTATTCCTGGGACTTCGGCGACGGAATCGAGGGGACCGGCTCGAATCCGGAGCACGTGTACGCGGCGGCGGGCACGTACGATGTGTGTCTCCAAGTCACGGACAACGGCTGTCCCGCCCTCGCGGGCGAGGCCTGCGCGGCGGCGAACGTGCGTGAAGCGCTTTCTGCCAGGATCTTTCAGCACCAGGCGAGCGGCAAGATCGAGCTGAACGATGAGGCCGACCGCCATTGCTTCGAGCTCGAGCCCCAGGGCGGCGATTTCGCTCTGACCGACCTGAGCCTGCCCACGGTCGTGGCACGGTTCGACACGACCCGCGCTTCTCCGATCCCCGGCAAGTCGATGATCGCGCGCGATCGGGATCACAACGGAACCGAGGAGTTCGAGTTTTGCTTCTCGGCCGCATCGCTGCGAGACCTGTTCGCCGCGGCGCCCTACGGCAAGTCCCGGGTCACCCTGAGCCTGGAGGGCGCCTTGAATTCGGGGGCCCGCGTTCGCGGCGAGGCGGCCTTCGAGATCAAGAAACGCCGGCATTGTGACGGAGACGGTGCGGCGGTCCTGCCCAACCCGCTCAATCCGGACGGGACCCTCCGGTTCGCGATCTCGAGACCGGGGAGTGTTACGGTCGAGCTGTTCGACGTGCAGGGCAGACGGTTCCGGACCCTTCTCTCGCCGTCGTTTCTGCCGGCGGGAGCGCACGGGCTTCGCATCGACGGGCGCGATCCGTCAGGACGGCCGCTTTCCTCGGGCATCTACTTCTACCGAATCCGGACACCGGATCGAACGCTCGCCGGCAGATTCTCGGTCTTGAAGTAAGCGCTCGCCCGATTCTGCTACGCTGCCTCCGCCATGGCCCTCGTGCGCGTCGCCGTTCCCATTCCCCTCGCCCATGAAGACACACTCGTCTACGAGTTTCCGGAGGAAACCCCCGAGGTGGGCCTGCGCGTGCTGGTCCCGGTCGGGCCGCGGCGCGTGTGGGGGACCGTGCTCGGGGTCGAGCCGAAGGCGCCGGGCTTCCGCGTCCGGAAGATCGCCGGCATTCCCGAGCCTCGCCTCGTGGTCACCCCAGAGCTTCTCGAGCTTTGCCGCTGGGTGTCGGACTACTACGCCGCGAATCTGAGCGACGTGCTCCAGGCCGCGGTTCCGTCTCCGGGGGGCCTCACGCGCCGTGCGCCGCGTGCGGCGCCCGAGGACGCGGACGCGTGGCTCCAGGTCGCGCCGCCGAGGCGCGAGGAGCTGAACGAGGAACAGCGCTCGGCGCTCACGTCGCTGGAGGAGGCGATCGGCTCGCGGGAGTTCCGGGCGGTGCTTCTCTTCGGAGTCACCGGGAGCGGAAAGACCGCGGTGTATCTCCACGCGGCTGCCGAAGCGCTTCGCAGCGGCGGGCAGACCTTGATCCTCGTTCCCGAGATCGCCCTCTCGCCTCAGACCCTGGACTCCTTCCGCCGCGCGGGCTTCGGGCGCGTGGCGCTCTACCACAGCACCCTGCGGCCGAACGAACGCGCGGACGTCTGGCGCGCGGCGGCGGCGGGGGAAGTGGATCTGGTGGTCGGGACGCGATCCGCCGTCTTCCTGCCGTTCCGGAATCTGAGGTTCGTGGTGGTGGACGAGGAGCAGGACAACGCCTACAAGCAGGACGACGCCCCGCGGTACCACGCGAGAGATGTCGCGCTCGTGCGGGCACAGAGGCTCGGGGCCGTGGCCGTTCTCGCCTCCGCCACGCCCAGTCTCGAGACGTTCGCGCGGGTGAAAGCCGGCAGCTGCGGGCTGCTCAGGCTCCCGCATCGAATCGACGGGCGGCCGATGCCGACGGTGCGCATCACGGACTTGAGGCACCGGCGCGCGGTAGTGGCACCGGTTGTTGCCGGGCCCGGAAGCATCGCTTCCCGTCCCGTGCTATCTGCCTCCACGTCACCGCAGTCCCGCTACCTGGGCCCGGCGCTCGTCGAGGCCATGGCCAGGACCCTCGAGCGCCGCGAGCAGGCGATCCTGTTCCTGAATCGCCGGGGGCACTCCACGTATCTCCAGTGCCGCGGGTGCGGCGAGGTCGCGCGATGCGAGCGGTGCGACGTCTCCCTCACGGTGCACCTGGCCGACCAGTCCCTGCGCTGCCACTACTGCGGCGCGGAGCGGGCACTCCGGCCCGCGTGCCCGGGATGCGGCGCGTCCAATCTGTGGTTCGGGGGCGTCGGCATCCAGAGGATCGAGGGGGAGGTCGCGCGTCTCTTTCCCCTGGCCCGGATCGCGCGGCTGGACTTCGATGCCACGCGGAAGCGCGGATCGGCCGCGACGATTCTGAGAGCGTTTCGCGGCGGGGAGACCGATTTCCTCCTCGGAACGCAGATGGTCACGAAGGGCTTCGACTTTCCCATGGTGACGCTCGTGGGGATCATCGTGGCCGACCTCCAGCTCTACCTTCCAGATTTCCGGGCGGCGGAACGAACCTTCCAGCTCCTGACTCAAGTCGCCGGAAGAGCGGGCCGCGGGGAGCGGGCCGGAGAGGTTATCTTGCAAACGTACGATCCCGACCATCCGGCGCTTCGATGCGCGGCCGCGCAGGACTTCGAAGCCTTCTACGAGCACGAGGCGGAGGAGCGGAGGGAGCTCCGTTATCCGCCGTTCGGGCATCTCGTCGAGATCGAGATCCGCGGATCGAAGCTGGAACGCGTGCTCCGCGAGTCCGAGAAGCTCCGCGATTCGCTCGCGAAGCTCGCGCGCGGGAGCGACGTCGAGCTCCTTGGACCGGCACCGAAACCGATCGCGCGCATCCAAGGGGCGGAGCGGTGGCACATCCTGATCCGGAGCGGTTCCCGGAAGGCCCTCCACGGGTTCCTCCAGAAGGCGCTTCCGGCGGTTCGGGAGCGCCGGTCTTCGGGCATCCGGGTCACGGTTGACGTGGACCCCAGGCAGGTGCTCTAAGTCATTGAGAGTACGCCAATTACCCAAACCACATTGCGGCTTTCCCACGGGGAACCTGCTTGACAGTCCACGCTCCGGAAGGCTCTAATCGAATCGAGCCAGGAACGTCACACGACCCGCGCGGTATATAGAGGATGGATGGGGTCGCGGCGTTCGACCAAGCCGCGGTATTCGATGAAATCGCCGCACCCGGAGGAGAGGATGAGCTTCCCGTTCAGGAGTCTGAAAGCTGGCCTGGGCCTCGCGCTGGTATCCCTCGCGCTCACGGCCGCGCCTCCCGCCTCCGCGACCATCTGCTTCACGAGCGGCAAGGTCTACATGCAGCAAAAAGTCTATGACAAGGCCACATACTTCCTCGAGTGCGCCCGGAAAGCAGAGCCCGAGAATATCGATGCGCTCTCCCTGCTCGCGGTCGCGCGCTCGGAGCAGCACCAGTACCTTTCGGCGGGCGCCGCGTTCCAGCTCGCGATCGATCTCGCCAAGAAGAAGAACGACACGAAGAAGATCGCGGACATCGAGCGCAATCGTCTGTCCGTGAACGCCCGGCTCTTCAATGCCGGCGTCAAGGCGCTCAGCGGTACCAAGAGCTCCGATGCTCCGGATAGCGGATCCACGCTCCCCGCGTACGTCCCGGCCCCCGCGCCTCCGATTGCGGTGACCGACACGACCGTGTTCGGCGCCTTCACGGGCCCCTCGAGGCTGGAAGAGGCCGCGTATGACTTCATCGTGGCTTCCTATGTGGATCCCACCTCGATCGAGACGTACCAGAATCTTGCCTATGTTCTGAGCGGGCTGGGGCGCACGGACGATGCCATTCGTGCCGCGAAACGCGGCCTCGAGGTCAAACCGGATGACCAGAGGCTGCATCAGAACCTTCGTGCAGCCGTGATGGGCCGGGCCGTGTCTCTCTACAACCAAAGAAAGTACGAAGACGCCATCCTGGCATTCGGGGAGGCGCAGAAGCAGGACCCGGAACCTTCGAGCGCTCCCGGGTACCAGCTGAGGATCGCGGAGGCGCGGCTCAAGCGCGCCGAGGAGCTGACGAAGGGTTCGGCAGAGCAGAAGGCAGCGTACGAGAAGGCCGCGGTGGAATTCGCGGCGGTTCAGGAGATGGCGGCTGCATCCGATTCCATCAAGGAAAACGCCATGTACAACGCGGGCGTCATCTACGCGAATCTCGAGAACTACCCGAAGGCGATCGAGACGTTCGACAAAGCGACCGCGCTCTATCCCAAGAACAAGGATATCTGGAGCGTTTCGGGCCAGACCAAATTCCAGGCTCAGGACTACAAGGGCGCTGTGACCACGCTACGGCACGCGCTCGAGCTGGATCCCCAGGACGCGACCAACCACCAATTCCTGTTCCTCTCGCTGAACAAGCTGGGCAAACCGGGGAGTCCCGAGCTGCAGGAGTCGATCAACGAGTACACCATCTACAAGGCGCTCACCCAGGGCTCCAAGAAAAACCCGAAGGTCTGGGTGGATTCGGCCGATAATCGCTTAGGGGCATCCAATCAGCTCAAGACGGTCGTCAAGGCCGAGGGCTACCCCGACGAGGTCTACACCTACAGCGAAGAGAGCAAGAGCTTCGAGACCTGGTTCTTCTGGACGAAGGGCAAGACGTTCACGTTCCTCGACGGCCAGATCTTCTCGAAAGGCCCGGTTCCCCTCAAGAAGTCCTAGCGCGCGCGTGAGCGCCTTCCAGAATTGAACCTTGACACCTTTTGGGTGGGTCGGTAGTCTAAGTGCACGGACCAACCAGGGGGTCCTAGGGCCGGGAAGGCACCGAGCCCTTGAGCAAGTTCCCCGAATCTGGATCGCCTGAGAGCGGTCCCGCGGTAAGCCACACCGGAAGCAATCAACCCTCTGAAGCATGAAGAATCCCGGGTTCCCTCTACCTTGAGGACCGCAGTTCGGCCAGCACAATGTCCCGAACCACCACAACCCCAGCACGGCGACGCGGCGTAGATACGCCGGTCGCCACGACGATCAACACCGAGGAGTCTCAGAACAACATGGAACAGCAAACCGAAGCACCGCCCAGCCCCGCTCCGAGCAGCGCGCCGCCGGCGCCCTCCCAGAAGGGCCTCGACATTCTTCAGCTCAAGGGCAAGACCATTGCCGAGCTGATGGAGCTGGCGCACTCACTGAACGTGCAGGGCACGAGTGGTCTCCGAAAGCAGGAGCTGATCTTCAAGATCCTCGAGGGCCAGACCGAGAAGAACGGTCTCATCTTCGCGGAAGGAGTCCTGGAGATCCTCTCCGAGGGGTACGGGTTCCTCCGCTCCCCCGACTACAACTACCTGCCGGGCCCGGACGACATCTATGTCTCACCGTCCCAGATCAAGCGGTTCGATCTGAGGACCGGGGACACGGTCTCGGGCCAGGTTCGCCCGCCGAAGGATGGCGAGCGCTACTTCGCGCTCCTGAGAGTGGAGGCCGTCAACTTCGAGCCGCCCGAGGCCGCGAAGGACAAGATTCTCTTCGACAACCTGACGCCGCTCTATCCGCAAGAGAAGCTGCGGCTCGAGTCCCGCGCGGAAGACATGCCCACGCGCATCATGGACCTCCTGACGCCGATCGGAAAAGGGCAGCGCGGCCTCATCGTGTCGCCGCCGCGCGCGGGCAAGACGGTCCTGCTCCAGAAGATCGCGAACTCGATCACCGACAATCACCCCGAGGTGATGCTGATCGTGCTCCTGATCGACGAGCGGCCGGAGGAAGTCACGGACATGGAGCGCTCGGTGAAGGGCGAGGTGGTCTCCTCGACCTTCGATGAGCCCGCCGAGCGGCACGTCCAGGTGGCGGATATGGTCATCGAGAAGGCGAAGCGGCTCGTGGAGCACAACCGCGACGTGGTGATCCTGCTCGACTCCATCACGCGCCTCGCCCGCGCCCACAACACGGTGGTCCCGCACTCGGGCAAGATCCTCTCGGGAGGCGTGGACGCCAACGCGCTTCAGAAACCAAAGCGATTCTTCGGGGCGGCTCGCAACATCGAAAACGGCGGGAGTCTCACCATCGTCGCGACCGCGCTGATCGAGACCGGGAGCCGCATGGACGACGTCATCTTCGAGGAGTTCAAGGGCACCGGCAACATGGAGGTGGTCCTGGACCGCAAGTTGGCGGACAAGCGCATCTTCCCGGCCATCGACATCAACCGCTCGGGGACGCGCAAGGAAGAGCTTCTGATGAGCCAGGAGGAGCTCAACAAGGTCTGGATCCTCCGGAAGTTCCTGAACGAACTCAACCCAGTCGAAGCCATGGAATTCTTGATCGGCAAGATGAGCCAGACCAAGACGAACAAGAAATTCCTGGCGATGATGAACACGTAAGAGGGAGCGGCGCCATGAAACGAGGAGTTCACCCCGGCTACTACAACACCAAGATCGTCTGCGTCTGCGGCAACGTCATCGAGACGCGCGCGACCGTGAAGGACACCGTACACGTGGAAATCTGCTCGAACTGCCACCCGTTCTTCACGGGCAAGCAGAAGCTCGTGGATACCGCGGGCCGGATCGAGCGATTCCGCCGGAAATACGGGATCAAGGACAAGAACGCCGAGGCCGAAACGCCGGCTGCCGGCGCTTAGTCCTTCCTCCGTCCCCCCGGCACTCCATTCCCGATGCCCGATCGCCATTCGCCCATCGGTGGGCAGGCCGTCATCGAAGGCGTGATGATGCGCTCCCCCGGCAAGGTCGCGACCGCCGTGCGCCTTCCGGACGGCACGATCCAGGTGAAGACGCAGGAGTTCGTCTCGATCTCGCGCCGCGCGAAGATCTTCGGACTGCCCATCGTCCGCGGCGCGGTCGTGCTGATCGAGTCCCTTCGCATCGGGGTCCAGGCGCTGGCCTTCTCCGCGGAAGCCGCGGTGCAGACCCCCCAGGAGGCGCCCAAGGCCGGGAAGCGATTCGGCCCGCTCGGGCTGGGCATGGGGTTCACCGTCGCGATCTCGTTCCTGCTCGGATTCCTCGTTTTTTTCTATCTGCCCCTCAAGCTCACCGACTTGACCGGCGTCCGGCAGGGGCTTCTCTTCAACCTGATCGACGGCGGGTTCCGGCTCCTCTTCTTCATGATCTACATCGTCGGGGTCGGGTACTGGGGGGAGATGCAGCGCGTGTTCATGTACCACGGGGCCGAGCACAAGACGATCCACAATCTGGAATCCGGAAAGGAGCTGAGTCCGGAGACCGCGCAGAGCTTCAGCCGCTTTCACCCGCGCTGCGGCACGAGTTTCCTGTTCCTGGTCATGATCGTCAGCATCCTCGTGTTCGCCTTCCTCGGACGGCCCGACACCTGGCAGGCGCGCCTGCTCCGGTTTTCGCTGATCCCCGTGATCGCCGGCATCTCCTTCGAGATCATCCGATTCGCCGGCGCCCACTACGACAAGAAGTGGGTCCGGTGGATGAGCGAACCGGGCCTCAATCTTCAGCGGCTCACGACGCGCGAGCCCTCGAGCGACATGCTCGAGGTCGCGATCGCCGCCCTCCGCGCCGTCCTCTAAGGGGGATCCGCCATCCGCGAAGCGCTGGAACGGGCCAAGGCCCGATTCGAGGAGCTCACCCAGAAACTCGCCGACCCGAATCTGCACCACAACCCGGCCGAGCTGCGCCGCGTCAGCAAGGAGCGGAGCTCGCTCGAAGATCTGGTCCATGCCGCGAGGCGGTACGACCAGGTGCTGCAGCGGCTGGCCGAGGACACGGCGATTCTCCGCAAAGAGAAGGACCCGGAGCTTCTGGACATGGCCAAGGCGGAGCTCGCCGAGATGGAATCGGAGCGGGCGCGCCTGGAGGCGGAGCTGCCCAAGCTCCTTCTCCCGCCGGATCCCCTGGATCACAAAAACGTGATTCTGGAAATCCGGGCGGGGACCGGAGGGGACGAAGCGGCGCTCTTCGCGGCCGAGATGCTGCGCATGTACGTGAAGTACGCCGAGCGTCACGGCTGGCGCGCGGAGATCCTGAGCACCAGCCCTTCGGGGTCGGGGGGCGCCAAGGAAGCGATCGTCTCGATCGAAGGGGAGGGGGCCTACAGCCGCCTCAAGTACGAGAGCGGCGTCCACCGCGTCCAGCGCGTTCCCGAGACCGAGGCGAGCGGAAGGATCCACACGTCCGCGGTCACGGTCGCCGTGCTCCCGGAGGCGGAAGAGATCGACGTGGAGCTCAAGCCATCAGACCTCCAGATCGACGTCTTCCGCTCCTCGGGACCGGGCGGGCAGAGCGTCAACACCGCCGATTCTGCGGTGCGCATCCGTCACATCCCCACCGGCATGGTGGTCCAGTGCCAGGACGAGCGCTCGCAGCTCAAGAACAAGGCGAAAGCGCTGAAGGTGCTCCGGGCGCGCCTCCTGGACATGGAATTACAAGCGCAGCAGCGAAAGCTCGCGCAGACGCGTAAGTCCATGGTTTCGAGCGGAGACCGGAGCGCGAAGATACGAACCTACAATTTTCCTCAGGGGCGGGTGACGGAACATCGCATCGGACTCACCCTCTACCGGCTCCCGAGCGTGCTGGAAGGAGACCTGGACGAAGTGGTGGACGGACTGTTTCACGCGGAGCAGGCGGAGCGCCTGGCGGCATCGGGCGAGGCCGCCCCGAACCGGTCATGACCGGCGCCGGCGCAGGCCCCGCCCTCGCCCTTCCGTCGCGCTGGGATCTCCTGGCCCAGGCACGCGAGACCCTGGCGCGCGCCGGCGTGGATTCCCCGGGGAGCGACGCCGAGGCACTGCTCCTTCATGCCCTCGCGATCCCGCGCGCGCGGCTCTGGTCGGATCGAGCCACTCCCGTCGAGGACGAGGAGGCCGCGCGGTTCGCCCGGCTCCTTCAGGCACGGGCGGGCCGGGTTCCGCTCCAGCACCTCCTGGGAGAGATGCCCTTCCACGCGGCCGAGCTCGAGATCGAGCCCGGTGTCTTCATCCCGCGCCCTGAGACCGAGGGTCTGGTCGAGGTGGTCCTCGAGGAGCTGGGCCAGGACCTGGACGATGCGGCCTCGAAGGGGACCCTGGTGGATCTGGGAACCGGAACCGGGGCGATCCCGATCGCGCTCCTCCTCTCGCTTCCGGAGGGCTGGACCGGGCTGGCGATCGATCGGTCGGAGAAGGCCGTCGCCCTCGCCAGACGGAACGCGCGCCGGAACGGAGTCGAAGGGAGGCTGCGCCTGGAAGTGGCTGACTTCCGCCAGGCGCCGCCCGCCCTGGTCAGGTCGTCCGCCGGGGTCATGGCGCCGGCCCTGGTCGCGGCGCCCGCCGACGTGCTCGTCTGCAACCCGCCCTACATTCCCACGCACGCCATCGCGGGCCTCATGCCCGAGGTCAAGGACCACGATCCCCGGGAAGCCCTTGACGGAGGTCCCGACGGCCTCGACGCTTTCCGCGCCATCGCGGGAAATCTGGGAGCCTGGCTCCGCCGGGGCGGAATCCTTGCACTGGAGATCGGAGCCGATCAGGCCGATCCATGCATGGTGCTGTTCCGACCGCTTCTCGTGGGGGCCCGTGTGGTGCCCGACCTCGCGGGATTGCCCAGAATCTTGACCGGAAGACGGGGTACCCGATGAGCGTGGACGCCAAGCAGACAGGGATCAGGAAGAAGGGAAGCAAGGCGCAGCCCGCGCCCAAGGCGGAGGACACGAGCGAGGCGGTGAGCATGGACGAGGTGTGGATCGAAGGCGGGAGGAAGCTCCGGGGCTCCGTCCCCGTGAGCGGCTCGAAGAACGCCACGCTGCCCATCCTGGCCGCGACGCTTCTCGCGCCCGGCATCTATCGTTTCACGAACGTCCCGAACCTCAAGGACGTCTCGACCATGCTCGAGCTCCTATCGCTCTTCGGCGTCCGGAGCAAGCGCGACGACGATCACGGGCTCTTCGTGGATTCCACGAACGCGCGAAACGCCGAGGCTCCCTACGAGCTGGTCAAGACGATGCGCGCGTCGGTCTACGTCCTGGGTCCGCTGCTCGCGCGGTTCGGCGAAGCGCGGGTCTCGCTTCCCGGGGGCTGCGCGTGGGGTCCCCGTCCGGTCGATCTCCACATCAAGGGCATGCAGAAGCTCGGCGCCGAGGTGGAGATCGAGCACGGCTACATCGTGGCCCGCTGCGACAAGCTGAGGGGGAGCCACATCTCCTTCGAGATCTCGAGCGTGGGCGCGACCGGGAACATCCTCATGGCCGCCGCCGTGGCGGAAGGGGAAACCGTCATCGAGAACGCGGCCTGCGAGCCCGAGATCGAAGCGCTGGCCCAGTTCCTGGTCTCGACCGGCGTGGGTATCGACGGCGTGGGAACGCCGCGCCTCACGATCCACGGCGCGAGACATCTCCATCCGGCGGACGCCGCCATGATTCCCGACCGGATCGAGGCGGGCACGTTCCTCGCCGCGGCCGTGATCACGGGAGGAGACGTCGAGGCGACCAACGTGGAGCCCGATCACCTGGGCGCCGTGTTCGGCAAGCTCGAGGAGGCCGGCGCCGAGGTCTACGTCGGAGAGCGCAGCGTGCGCGTGCGCGCGCCCGACCGCCCGCAGGCGCTCCGCGTGGCCACCGCTCCCTATCCGGGGTTCCCGACCGACATGCAGGCTCAGTTCATGGCGCTCCTCTCCGTCGCGGGAGGAACGAGCGTCATCACCGACACGATCTATCAGGACCGCTTCACGCACGTGGCCGAGCTTCAGCGCCTGGGCGCAGACATCCGCGTCGAGGGGAATACCGCCACGGTGCACGGCGTGCCTTCACTCAGCGGCGCTCCCGTCATGGCCACCGATCTCCGCGCCTCCGCGGCCCTGATCCTCGCGGGCCTCGTGGCGCAGAAGGAGACGAGGGTCTCCCGCATCTACCACCTCGACCGCGGCTATGAACGGATCGAGGAGAAGCTCCAGGGCCTCGGAGCCGCGATCCGCCGCGTCCGCGTCTAGCGACCCTGCCCTCATGCGTCCTGTCGTGATCGGAACCGCGGGGCACATCGATCACGGCAAGACGGCGCTCGTCCGCCGCCTCACCGGCATCGACACCGACCGTCTCAAGGAAGAGAAGGAGCGCGGCATCTCCATCGATCTGGGATTCGCGCACCGGACGCTTCCCTCCGGGCGACGGATCGCCATCGTGGACGTGCCCGGGCACGAGCGCTTCGTGAAGAACATGCTCGCGGGAGCGACCGGGATCGATCTCGTGCTCCTCGTGGTCGCGGCCGACGAGGGGGTGATGCCGCAGACGCGCGAGCATCTCGCCATCGTGAACCTGCTCCGGATCCGGCGCGGCGTCGTGGCGCTCACCAAGTCGGACCTGGTGGATCCCGAAACGCTCGGCGTCGTGGGGGCCGAGGTGGAGGAGCTGCTCCAGCCGACCCTCCTCCGCGGCATCCCGATCGTTCCCTTCTCTGCCGTCACGGGAGAAGGGCTGGACCCGCTCCTTATGGCGCTCGACCTGGCCGCGGCAGAGGCCACGGGGCGCGAGGAATCGGGCCCCGCGCGGCTTCCCGTCGATCGGGTGTTCCCGGTCGAAGGCATCGGAACGGTCGTGACCGGGACGCTCTGGAGCGGGAGCGTGCGTCCCGGAGACTCCCTCGAGCTTCTGCCGGCGGGGAAGCCGGTCCGGGTGCGTCAGGCGCAGGTGCACGACCGGACCGTCGAAGAGGCGCACGCGGGACAGCGGCTCGCGCTCGCGATCCACGGCGTCCCGCGCGAGAATGTCGAGCGGGGTGACTGGCTCGCGACGCCCGGGCACTTCCTGCCATCCCGCATCCTCGATGTCCGAATCGAGCTCCTCCCCTCTGCCCCGAAGCCTCTCGGCTCGAGGTCCCGCCTCCGCTGCCATCTCGGCGCGAGCGAGATCCTGGGCCGCGCGGTCCTCTACGACCGCGACACCCTTCCTCCCGGAGCGTCCTCGTGGGCGCAGCTTCGATTGGAGAAGCCGGCGGTAGCCTCGGCGGGGGACCGGATCGTGATCCGCTCCTATTCGCCGGCCACGACCATCGCCGGCGCCACCGTGGTCGACCCGTCCCCCCCGAAGCGCGCCCGGCTCGAGGCCGGGGAGCGGGAGCGTCTGGAGACGCTCCACACGGGCTCGGCATCGGAGAAGCTTGCGGCCCTGGCCCAGGAAGCGGGCTCGACCGGAATCGCCGGCGAGGGCGCCGCGGTGAGGCTGGGCGCCATGGCGGAGCAGATCACGGAGGCCGCGTCGGCCGCGGTGGCCGCCGCCATCGCGGTGGATGCCGAGGCGAAGCTGGTGCGGCTCAAGGATGGCAGGCTGCTCACGCCGGCCGCATGGAAGGAGGCGCTGGAGCGGGTGCAGGAGGCGGTAGCCCGGCATGCCGAGGCGAACAAGCTCCGGGACGGAATCCCCAAAGGGGAGCTGAAGAGCCTCCTCTCCCGTCAGCTTCCGGCGTCCGTGTTCGACGAGGCGCTGGAGATCCTGATCCGCGGCGGAAGGCTCACCCCGAAGGGAGAGCGGGTGGCGTTACCTGAGGCCGCCCCGACCCTGAATCCCAAGCAGGCAAAGGCGCTGGGGGAGATCGAGCGGAAGCTCTCCGGGCGCGGATTTCAGGTGCCCGAAGTATCCGAGCTGACTCGGGAGATCCCTCAGGCCGACCGGCCCGCGGAGCTCATCCGGTATCTCGTCGACAGCGGCCGCGCCGTGAAGGTCACCTCGGAGCTCCTGTATCCCAAGGCGCTCTGGGAGGATCTCGAGAGCCGCCTACGCGCCCACTTCGAGCGCAACCCCAAGCTCACCATGGGCGCCTTCAAGGACCTTGCCCAGGTCTCCCGGAAGTACGCGGTTCCGATCCTCGAGCACCTGGACCGGACCGGCTTCACCCGGCGCGAGGGGGACGAGCGTTTGCCGGGGCCTCGCCTCAGGGGACCCGCGCGTGGCAACTGACGAAGTGTGACATTTACGCCCGTCCGTTCTTGTAATCCGACACCTTATCTGCTATTCTCTTCATAGCTGTGGTAGGACCTTTCCCCCTCCTTCCACCCTCCACCGCGATGCCAGGTGGAGACAGCCTTCTACGCCCCACCGGGAAGGTGCGCCAAGAATGAAGAGCCTCCTCACTTCTCTGAAAGCCGACCGCGCGATTCTCCTCCTCTTGCTCGCGATCGGTGTATTCGTTTTCCTGGCCCTGCCGGTACCTTCGTCAGTTCAGACTCACGTCAAGACGCTCGGCCCGACGGTGGCATGGGCCAGTTCGCCGGACGAGACTCTGAACCCGCCCCCAGGCCCACCGCACAAGACATCGATGATCGTTCGCCCGATTTCGAGCGGTACGTTCTCGGGTCGCGCGTTCTGGTACGCGTTGTGGAGAGCGACCTGGCTGGCGGTGCGACGCTAAGACAAACGTAGCCGTCTCCGGGGAGCGTCAGGAAACGCGACGTGAACAAGACAACGGCGGACCTCATTCGGGAGCGTGAGGAGGCGGTTTCGACCGCCCGCCTCACGCAGGATCCCGAACGTCATCTCCAAAGCCTCGAAGATCTCGCCGAGATCTTCCTTCGGGCCGACAGCTATCTCCCGGCGCTTCAGAACCTGGACGAGTG
>Ga0066665_10000475_pt1 | contig 16037 bp, 13 predicted proteins | sample GraSoiAngelo_114_FD_75175 | JGI IMG/M metagenome (GOLD analysis project Ga0066665, IMG submission 75175) | Grasslands soil microbial communities from the Angelo Coastal Reserve, California, USA - 14_0903_13_40cm | ecosystem: Environmental > Terrestrial > Soil > Grasslands | place: USA...
CGGTCCGGCCCGTGGACGCTCCGCGCGGGTGGCTCCGGTCTGCGGACAACCCGGTCCGGCCCGTGGACGCTCCGCGCGGGTGGCTCCGGTCTACGGACAACCCGGTCCGGCCCGCGGACGCCCCGCGCGTGTGGGTCCGGTCCGCGGACAACTGGGTCCGGCCCGCGGAGGCTACAGGCGCGGGTGGCTCCGGTCTGCGGACAACCCGGTCCGGCCCGCGGAGGCTCCGCGCGAGTGGGTCCGGTCCGCGGACAACCCGGTCCGGCCCGCGGACGCCCCGAGCACCTGGCTCCGGTCTGCGGACAACCCGTGGCTCCGGTTTGCGGGCTAGCGGCTTCGGTCGTCATGTATCCGTTCGGCATACTCGGCATACAATGGGAGAGGGCGTGGATTCTCAGCTCCTGACGCTGATCGATTTGCAGGGCTTCGACACGCGGATCGCCGCGCTCGAAGCCGATGCCGCCCGCCTTCCCAAGCAGATCGAAGCCATCCACGCCGCCCTCGCCGAAGCCAAGAAGTCGCTGGACGCGCTCAAGCTGAAGGCCGACACGACGCGGAAGGACCTCCGGACCAAGGAAAAGGACCTCGACGTCGTCACCGCCAAGCGCTCCAAGGCCGAGGCACGCTTGTGGGAAGTGAAGAACAACACCGAGTACTCCGCGGTGCTCTCCGAGATCGAGACCATCAAGCAGGAAAAGGCGCGTGGCGAAGAGGAGATCCTCGGCCTCATGGAGCTCCAGGAGCGCCTGGCCGCCGACATCCGCGAGGCCGAAGCGCGCCTGAGGGCGCGCGAGGAGCAGGCGCGCCAAGACGAGACCGTGGTGAGAAAGAAGCTCGAGGCGGTCGAGGCGGAGCTGACCATCGTCCGCGCCGACCGCGACTCGCGCGCGCGCGAGCTCCCCCGCCCGGTCTTGGCAGACTACGCGAAGATCTTGAAAGCGCGCGCCGGCGTCGCCGTTGCCAGCGTCAATAGCACCGCCATCTGCGGCGGCTGCCGTGTGGCGATTCGGCCGCAGGCCATCCAGGAGCTGAAGGCGGGGCAGACGCTGATGCTCTGCGAGAGCTGCGGCCGGTACCTTTACTGGCAGGAACCCGCCTGACGGCGCGTTCGGCCGGCGCCGCGCCCGCGCGCTCGGCGCGCGACATCGTCCTCTACACCGACGGCGCCTGTCGCGGCAATCCCGGCCCCGGCGGCTGGGCCGCGATCATCATCGACGGTGCCAGCGAGCGCATCGTGTCCGGCTCGGAGCCCCAGACCACAAACCAGCGCATGGAGCTGAGCGCCACCGTCGAAGGCCTCGCGGCGATCTCCGGACGACGGCGCGTGCACCTTTACTCCGACAGCGCGTACATCGTCAACTGTTTCCGCGACCACTGGTGGGAACGCTGGGAGAAGAACGGCTGGAAGAACAGCCAGAAACAGCCCGTCGCCAACCGCGATCTCTGGGAGCGGCTCATCGCCCAGACGTGCCGCCACGACGTCGTCTGGCACAAGGTGGCCGGCCACGCCGACGACGAGCTGAACAACCGGGTGGACGCGCTCGCGCGCGGCGCGATCGCCGGCTGACTCCGCCGCCGTCACGAACGGCGACGTCGCCGTCCGTGACGAGACGGCCGTATCATCGTCCCGAGAATGTCGCCGGCGCCAGACGATCGCCCTCCACACGTCCGCAGGCGCGCGATGGCGCTTCGAGCGCTGTCGGTCGCCGCCGCGCTCGCGACGGCGGTGGCTGGCGTCCTCTGGCTCTGCTGCGGGGGGGCTCTCTTTCTTTCGGTCGCGCTCGCCCTCCCCGCCACCGAGAACTGGCTGCCGGGCGCGGAAGTCACGCGCGCGGACGTGACCATCCCGTTGGCGGGCGGGACGCTCGCCGCCGACCTCTATCGTCCGGCGCGCCCGCGTGGCGCGATCCTTCTCGTGCACGGCCTCTCGCCGGCGGGTCGCCGCCAGCCCGATCTGGCCCGCCTCGCCCGACTCCTTGCGCGGCACGGCCAGCTCGTCCTCGTCCCGCAATTCGACACGCTCGCGGCGTTCAAGCTCGATGGCCGCGAGGTCGCCGCCATCGGCGCGGCGCTCGATCACGCCGCCAGCCTCGCGAGCCCCGTCGCGGTCGCCGCCTTCAGCTTCGGCGCGGGCCCGGCACTTCTGGCGACGCCGGAGCGTCCGGGCATCCGGCTCGCCGGCAGCTTCGGCGGCTACGCGGATCTACGATCGGTGATCGCATTCATCACGACGAGCGAGGGTGCCGAGCCGTACAATCGCTGGAAGCTGCTCCAGCTCCTTGCCGGATTCGTGGGGGATGAACGCGATCGCGGCGGACTCGACCTCCTCGCGCAGGCCAAGCTCGCCAACCCGTCCGAGGACACGGGTCGTCTGGAGCTGGCGCTCGGGGCCGACGGACAGGCGGTGCTGGCGCTCGTCCACAACCGTCGCCCGGACGCGGTGAGCCAGCTCCTGGCGCGCCTGTCTCCGACCACCCACGCGGCGCTCGACCGGCTTTCGCCGCTCCCCGTGATGGCGCGCCTGCGCGGGCGAGCGCTGATCGCCCACGGCCGGGCGGACACTTCCATCCCGTACACCGAGAGCCTACGGCTCGCGAACGCCGCCGGCACACACGCCATCGTCCTCGACACGTTCCATCACACCGGTCCGTTCTCGCCGCTGGAGCTTGTCGGCTATGGCGCGCGGGACGCGTGGAGGCTGTTGAGCCTTGCCGATGCCCTGCTGAGAGCCCGGGAACCGTGAGCCTGCGGTCGGCTATACTGTACGTGGCGCCAGAGAAGGCTGGACGGTCGCCGGCCGCGGCAACGCGGCGGGAGGAAAGTCCGGGCTCCGCAGGGCAGGGTGCTGGGTAACGCCCAGGGGGGGGAACCCCACGGACCAGTGCCACAGAAAGCAGACCGCCGTCCCGTCTGTGCCCGCAAAGGGTGGCGGGGCGGTAAGGGTGAAACGGTGAGGTAAGAGCTCACCAGCGGCGCGGGTGACCGTGCCGGCTAGGCAAACCCCACTCGGAGCAAGGCCAAATAGGGGAGCAATGGCGTGGCCCGCGCCGCTCCCGGGTTCGGCCGCTGGAGACGCCGGGTGACCGGCGTCGTAGAGAAATGATCGTCAACCCCGGGCCGGGAAACCGCTCGGGGCACAGGACCCGGCTTACAGGCCTTCTCTGGCGCACATTTCGCGTCACGAGCCTTTTCTCCTTTGAGTATCCGCCTGCCCCGGTCACACTGGAAGAAAGCGAGGAAAACTCGGCTCGTGCGTTCATCGTCGGTCAATCGAAAGCTGGTGTACGTCCGGTGAGGCTCCGCGAAGCGGCAAGCACGATCTTTTCGCTGACCGCCATCCTGCCGCTGCTCATCTTCATGTATTTCATGTGGCGGTTCGGGCTGTTGGCGTCGACCGAGGTCCAGCTCGGCATCTTCCTCGCCCTCGCCATCGCCCTGCTCGGCTACGCCCTCTTCCGGCGGCTCACGCAGCGGGTTGCTGATCTCGGCCGCTCGCTCGGGCAGGCCGTGATCGCCCCGCCAACCGCCAAGCGCGGCGCGGGGCCGGCCTCCTCGCCGGCGGCCCAGGGAGCGGCTGCGGTACCGGGACTCGGCCAGGTGAATGAGATCGGGGAGATCGCGCAAGCGTTCGGGCGCATGCTCGGAGAGCTGCGCGCCTCGACGGAGCGCCTCGAGGATCTCGTGTTCAAGCTCGGCGCTCTCAACGACGTGGTCGAGATGGCCGCCCGCATCCCGCGGATCGAGGACCTCCTCTCCCACGTCCTCGAGCGCACCATGCGCGCGGTCAGCGCGGGCATCGGGTCGATCATGCTCCTCGACCGCGAGCGCCGGACCCTGCGCATCGCGGTCGGGCGCGGGCTCAAGGAGCCCGGCCGCGGGCCGGTCGAGGTGAAGGTCGGTGAAGGCATCGCCGGAAAGGTCGTCGAGATGGGCGAGGCGGTCGTGGTCGAGGACATCGAGAAGGATCCGCGCTTCGGCCAGGCGAGCGACCCGCGCTACGGGGGTGGCTCCTTCATCTGCATGCCGCTGCGCGTCGGCGAGCGAATCGTCGGGGTGGTCAACCTCGCCAAGAAAGAGGTCGCGCCCGGCACCACCGGCGTCTTCAGCCAGACCGATCTACAGTTCCTCAACGCGCTGGCCACGTATACCGCGTACGCCGTCGACAACGCGCGTCTCTTCGAGGAGGCGCAGCAGGCGGCGCGGCGCCTCCAGGAGGTCGTCGAGGACCAGAAACTCCGCCTGACGCTCGCCCAGCAACAGATGATCCAGGCCGCGAAGCTCTCCGCGCTCGGTGAGCTCGTCGCCGGCGTCGCCCACGAGCTGAACAACCCGCTCACCGTGCTGGTCGGCGCGAGCGACATCATCGAGCAGCAGGCGCCGGAGGCCCTCAAGGAGTACGCTCAGATGATCCGCGAGGCGACCGACGCGGCCCGCCACATCGTGCGGGGCCTCCAGACGTTCGGCCGCCAGATGCCGCTCGAGCGGCGCCACGTGATGCTGGACGATCTCATCGAGAAGGTGCTGGCGCTCACCGCCGCCGATCTCCGGCTCGAGAGCGTGAAGGTGGACCGGGACATGGCGGCCGACCTGCCGCCGGTGTGGGCCGACGGTCACCAGCTCCAGCAGGTCCTCGTCAACCTCGTGACGAACGCCAAGCAGGCGATGGCTGAGCTGCCGGAGGTGGAGCATCGGCTGAAGCTCACGACCCGCGCCCTCGGCCCGGACCGGGTCCAGATCTCGGTGGAGGACACCGGCCCGGGAATCCCACCGGAGGTGCTGCCCAAGATCTTCGACCCGTTCGTCACCACCAAGGGCTCGGCCGGCACCGGCCTCGGGCTGAGCATTTCCTATGGGATCATCCGCGAGCACGGGGGCCAGATCACGGCCGACAGCCGCCCGGGGCGCGGCGCGATCTTTACGATCGATCTGCCCGTGGGCACCGCCGCCAATGGCGCCCTCTCCGAGGCCGGCGGTGAGCCCGTGCGCCTCGGTGGTAAGCGGATCCTCATCGTGGAGCACGATCAGGCGGTGCAGAAGATCCTCCTCGAGCATCTCGAGCCCACGGGCTGCACGGCCCTCACCGTGGCCCGTGCCGATGAGGCCCGCCAGCACCTCCGCGACGGCATCGACCTCGTGGTCGCAGATTTCAATCTGGACGGGGTCGACTGGCTCGATCTCTTGCGCCACGTCGCCGCCCGTGGCACCGACGTCGGCCGCCGATTCATCTTCATCACGGCCGGGCCCGTCGGCCAGGAGGCGGACGCCGCGCTTCGCGACATCGGGGCGTGCCTCCTCTACAAGCCGTTCACCGGCGACCAGTTCCTGGAGGCGGTGCGCGCCACCGTGAGCTGACCCCCGGGCGCAGAAACTTCTTCCGGTTGTCTGCGCGGTCCACTACGCTGTTGGCGCAATCTCTGTGTCGCGTGCTTTGCGAACATCACCTAGAGGGGCGGAATGTTTTTGCGCACTTTCTCGAGAGACCTCGCGATCGACCTGGGCACCGCGAACACGCTCGTGTTCGTTCGGGGCGAGGGTATCGTCCTCAATGAGCCCTCGACCGTGGCGATTCACGAGAGCGACCATTCGGTCATCGCCGTGGGGAGCGAAGCCAAGGCGATGCTCGGCCGGACACCGGGCAACATCCGCGTCATCCAGCCGTTGAGGGACGGGGTGATCGCGGACCTCGAGATCACCGAACGGATGCTGGGGTACTTCATCTCGAAGACACAACGGAGGCTGCGCACGATCCTCAAACCGCGGGTCGTGATCGGAGTCCCATCCGGAATCACGCAGGTCGAGCGGCGGGCGGTCCGCGATTCGGCACGGCACGCCGGCGCGCGCGAAGTGTACCTGGTCGAGGGGCCGGTCGCGGCGGCGATCGGGGCCGGGCTGCCGGTTCAGGAGCCTGGCGGGAACTTGATCGTGGACGTCGGGGGCGGGACCACCGAGGTCGCGGTGATTTCAATGGCGGGTGTCATCTTCTGCACGTCGGCCCGGGTCGCCGGTGACGCCATGGACGAGGCGATCCTGCAGTACATCAGGAAACACTACAACCTCCTGATCGGTGAGCGTCAAGCCGAAGAGATCAAGATCACGCTCGGTTCGGCCTGCCCCGGGGGGGACCGCCGCACCGTGGAAGTGAAGGGGCGGGATCTCGCCGACGGCATCCCGAAGACGATCGTTCTCGATGAGGAAGAAATTCGTGAAGCGCTCCGCGAGCCCGTCATGACGATCGTCGAGACGGTTCGTACCTGCCTCGAGCGGACTCCCCCTGAGCTGGCCGGCGACATCGTCGACCGGGGCATCGTCATCACCGGTGGCGGTAGCCTCCTGCGAGGACTGGATCGGCTGCTCGGACAGGAAACGCACCTTCCCGTGACGGTCGCCCAGGACCCGATGTCCTGCGTGGTCCTCGGGGCCGGCCGAATCCTCGACGAACTCGACCTCCTCAAGCGGGTGGCGGCACCAGCCTGACCGCGATGGCAAACCTTGGGATCTTCGATGATCTCATTCTATGCTTGTGGCCATGACGGTCCTCATCCCTTCGCGGCCCGCGCATCGCTCGAGCGCGGCTCCAAGCCGCCCGGCGTTGTTCGTCGTGTCCCGGGACCTTCCCGGGCGCTATAACTCCCTGGCCTACGCGTTCGAAGGCGACCGCGGCGTCCGGGTGATCTTTGATCGCCGCCGAGCCGAGCGGCGTCAGCAGACGCTCACCCCCCTGGGGGAGCGCCGCCAGGAAGATCGCCGCTCGGCCTATCGAGATTGCACGTTGCGGTCGGTCGGCTGGGTCCAGATCCTCCCCGATTCGAAGTAGCCCCTTTCGGGACCTGCTACCCTATCGGAGTACAGGGCACTTCGATGGGTGAGCTTCCGATCGCAAGGGCGACGTTTCTGGCCGTGCTGCTCGTGTCGATCTCCCACGCCTGGGCGCAGGACGCCGAAGATCGCTTGATGGCCCAGGTGCGTCTCACCACCGAGCCTGCCCTGGCGGCGGGATGCACCCGGGTCGGTGCGTTAAGTGACGATTCCCTCAAGGATCTGCGGCGAAAGATCGTGAAAGCAGGCGGTAACGCTGCGGTGCTCTCGTTCGGAATCGAGGACATGTCGACGATTTACGCCGAGGTCTACCGATGTCCCGCGAACGCTCTGCCACGCATCCCGCCACCGCCAGCGGGACCGCCCCCGCCGCCACCGTCGTCGGGGCAGCGGCCGCCACCTCCGCCGCCGGGACAACCACCGCCCCCGCCGCCCCCTCCCGCGCCTTCACGGTAGCACCCCGGCCACCTGGACGGGGCGAAGGAGTCTACGCCCTGATATAGTAAGAGTATGCGAAGCGTAGTTTCGTCTTTCCTCCTGGCCATCGCGCTTCTTGTCGTCGCTCCTGCGCCGAGCGATGCCTGGCGCAGTGGAGGAGGGGGCCACGGCGGTCCCTGGCGCCACGGCGGCGTCCACAGCCGGGTTGTCATCGGGGTCGGGCCCGCGTTCTGGTGGGGCGCGCCGTACCCGTGGTACTACCCGTATTACGGGTACTACCCAGCACCGTATTACGCATACCCGCCGTCACCGGCCGTCGTTGAGGAGCCGCAGGCGTATGCCCAGGTGGCGCCGGCTCCGGCAACGCCGTCGGAGGGGTACTGGTACTACTGTCCCAGCGCCCGGGCCTACTATCCGACCGCTCCAACCTGCCCAGAACAATGGGTGAAGGTCCCGCCGAGGCCCGAGTAGCCCCGCAGCTCCGGCCCCCCTTCCTACCTGGCTTTCAGCTTCACGTCCTCGTAAGGCACCTCTTACTTCTTCTTCAGCCGCACCTCCTCCAGAGGCGCCGACCACGGATACGGGTTGATCAGCATCAGCGCGGGCTCCTCGACCCGCGGCCCGATCCCGCTCGGCCAGAGGAATTCGAAGATGGGCCCGAACCTCACGCGCTCATGCAGGGTCTGCTGGATCTGGTGCAGCAGGGCCTCGCGCTTCTTGCGGTCGGTCTCGACGGCCTGCTGCTTGTAGAGCGCGTCGATGTCGGGATAGCCGCCGTACGCGTAGGTGCCGTCGCTCGGTACGATCTCCGACATCCGCGTGGCGGCGTTGCCGTAGAGCCCGCTGCCGCAGACACACATGCCCTTCAGCTTCTTCGCTCCCCACGCTGCGAAGAAGGCGGCGCGCTCCATGGGTCTCATACGGAACTTGATACCCAGGGCGCCGAGGTAATTCATGACCGCTTCGCCTCGCGAGAAGAACGGAGGAGTCACATGCAGCTCGCCGGCCTCGAACCCGTTGGGGTAGCCGGCCTCGGCCATGAGCTGCTTCGCCTTCACGGGGTCGTAGGGATACGGCTCGATGGGCAGCGCGAACTCGAAGGCGCGTGGAATGATGCTCCCCGTGGGCTTCGAAGCTCCGAGCGTCTCGGCCTCGCTCATCGCCCGGCGGTCGATGGCGTAGTTGGCGGCCAGACGCACTCGCCTGTCAGCCCACGGCGACTTGGGGTCCCACATGTCGAGGAAGTCGATCGTGGCGATCCCGATGCCCCCGGAAAATGCGAGCCTCAGCGAGGGATCCCTTTGGAGCTCGAGGGCTTGCGGCGCGTCCAGCATGTAGGCCACGTCGACTTCTCCCCGCTTCAGCATGGCCGCCCGCGTGGTGGGCTCCGGGACGACCTTGAAGACGAGCCGCTTGACCGACGGTACCTTGCGCCAGTATCCCTCGTTGGCTTCCATGACCAGCTCGACCCCGGGCGTGTGGCTCACGAATCGATAGGGCCCGAGCCCGATCGGCTGCTTCTTGAAGCCTTCGTCACCGACCTTCTCGACGTATTTCTTGGGCACGACCCAGCCGGCGCCGGTCGTCAGCGTTCCGTAGAAGGCCATGAAATCGGGGAAGGGCTCGTGGAGCTGGAATCGCACACGGGAGGGATCGACGACCGTGATATCGCGCACCTTCTCCTTGAGGATCTTCGTCCCCTTGGTGCGATGGAAGCTGAACTTCACGTCCTCGGCGGTGAACGGGTCGCCGTTGTGGAACTTCAACCCCTCGCGCAGCTTGAACTCGTAGACCCGCTGATCGGCGCTCACCGTCCATGACTCCGCCAGGCTCGGCGTCATGAGGTTGCCGGGCATGGGTTTCACGAGGGCGTCGTGCATCGCGTAGAGCACCCAGAACGGTGTGATCTGCCCCAGGACCTCGGCCGGATCGAACCACTGGGGGGCCAGCGTCACGTAGATCGCCCAGCGCATCTCGCCTTCTGGTTTTGTCGATGACGCCTCCGGTTTCAGCGGGGACGCCGCTTTTTGCTGGGCGGCAACTTCTCCGACGAGACCTCCTGCGAGCAGAGCGCACAGCAGCCCGGCTCCGGCCATCCCGAAGCACCGTTTCATGATCATTCCCTCCGTCGGGTGCGGGTCCGAGGGACGTGTGGGCGTGCGCGAGGGACCGGCGGACAAGTTCGAGGGAGCCACGCGAGGAAACCGGAAGGCAGCGGGGCGGAAGTGCATCGTTGCTCCCACGCCCAGGGGGCGACCCGGTCAGGCCGATGCGCGGACCATAGCTCCGCGGGGCGATCCAGTCAATGAGGGGCCAGGGACACCTACTTGAACGCCGGCATCACCTCTCGGGCGAAGCGGGTGAGATTTTCCTTCATGATCTTCTTCGGGGTCCCCAGCGGACACGAGACCATGACGTGCTCGAGCCCGGGATACCGCTGCTCCACGCCCTTCAGATAGCCGATGAACTCCTCGGCGGGGCCGCAGAGCCAGGTGCGGTTCTGCACGCCGTTTTCGATCGTGGCGGCGGTCGGCGACTGGGGCTGGCGCGCCGCCACCGCCTTCACGTGCTCTTCACTGTAGCGCAGCATGCCGAGCGGCCCCATGAACTTGGCGTGCTCCTCGAAGTACGGTCGTGCTTTGCGGATGGCGAGCTCCTGGGTGTCGTCGATGCTCATGCGGAATCCGAGGATCAGCTCCTCGCCGAGCTGGAGCTCGCGGCCGTGGGTACGCGCCACCGACTGGTAGTCCCGGAACCAGCGATCGACGAACTGCTCGGCCGTGGCGGAGACGACGCCCTTGATGCCGTGCCGCACCATGAAGTCGAGCCCCCGGGCGCTGCCGCTCACGATCGGCTGCCAGATCTCCACGGGCAGGCGCACGGGCCGCGGCACGACCGTGATCTCTTTCAAGGTATAGCCACGGTACGGCACCGCCGGGGGAATCGTGTAGTACTTGCCCTGATGGGAGAACGCGTTCTGGTTGAACGCCTTCAGGATGATCTCGAGCTGCTCCTCGAAGAGCTCGCGGTTGGCCTCGGCGTCCAGCATCGGATTGCCGAAGCTCTCCACCTCGCGCGTGTGATAGCCGCGGCCCACGCCGAAGATCAGGCGGCCGCCCGTCAGGATGTCCGCGGTCGCGTAGTCCTCCGCCAGCCGGATCGGATGCCAGGTCGGGATGATGTTGAACCCGCAGCCGATCTTGAGCCGCTTCGTATGGTTGGCGATGTGAACGGCCAGCAGCGGGATGTTCGGGATGCACTCGTAGCCCTCGTGCTGGAAGTGGTGCTCCGCCAGCCACAGGGCCTCGTACCCGAGCTCGTCCATCGTCTGGGCCAGCTCGAGCGTCGTGTCGAACGCCTCGATCACCCGCTCGTTCGAGTACCGGCGGTCGTCGGCGGGAGTCCCGGAGTGTCCGCAGTTCTCCAGCTCGATGTGTCCGATGTACAGGGTCGAGAAGCGCTTGATCATGGGGGTGTCTCCGGCGGGGCGAGCGTTCTGAGATCGACGTTCGGATCCTCCAGGCGCGCCGGATCGACCGCCACGCGCGCCTTGATGATCGCAAGCGCCCGTCGCAGATCTCGCCCCTGATTGATCGCCACGACCGACTCGACACGCCCTTCCGCCATGTAGAACGCCATGAACTTCCGCGTCGGGAGGCTACCACGCACGACGACCGCGTCCCAGGCCGCGTGGAATCCCGCGTACTGGATGTTCGCGTCGTACTGATCGGACCAGAACCAGTGCACCTCGTCGTAGGGCTGAGCCCGGCCGAGCATGCTGCGCGCGGCGGCGGCGCCCTGCTTCACGCCGTTCTGCCAGTGCTCGACGCGCATCTGGCGCGCGCACACGGGGTGATAGTGATTGGCGACGTCGCCCGCCGCGAAGATGCCCGGCACGTTCGTGCGGCAGTACTCGTCGACCACGATACCGTTGTCGGTCCGCACGCTGGTCCCGGCGACCAGCTCGGTGGCGGGCTCGATCCCGAGTCCGAAGACCGCCAGCTCGCACTCGACGCGGCGACCGCTCCGGGTCACGACGCGCTCGACGCGGCCGTTTCCCTCGAACGCCGACACGGCGTCGCCCAGGACGAGCTCGACCCCGTGATCTCGATGGAGCCCTTCGACCACCCGACCGATCTCCTCGCCGAGCGCCCGATAGAGCGGCGTCTTGAAGGGCTCGATCGCGGTGACCTCGAGACCGCACTGGCGTATCGACGCCGCGACCTCGGCGCCGATGAAGCCCATGCCCACCACGACGGCCCGGCCCCCGCGCGCGACCGCGTCGCGGATGCGATCGGCGTCGGCCACCGTGCGCAAGTCGTAGACGCCGGGCAAGTCGAGGCCGGGAATCGGGAAGCGCCGGTTCCGCCCGCCGGTGGCGATGAGGACACTGTCGAACTCGAGCCGCTCACCGCCCTGGAGCTCGAGCGTCCGCTTCCCCGGATCGACGCTCACCACCCTGGTCCCGAGCCGCGTCTCGATGTCGCGCTCGCGATAGAACTCGGGCTGACGCAGCAGCGTCTTCTCGAACGGCATCCCGCCGCGCAGATACGCCTTCGAGAGCGGCGGGCGATCGTACGGAAGCTGCGGCTCCGCACCCAGAAGCACCACCCGCCCGTCGAACCCCTCCTCGCGCAGCGTCGCCGCCGCGGAGGCGCCGGTGAGGCTCGCGCCGACGATCGCGATCGTCGGCATCAGAACTCCACTTGCAGGTCGTTACCCTGGACGCGAACCGGATAGACCTTGAGCGGCACGGTGGCCGGCGGCGCGAGCACGGCGCCGGTGCGAATATCGAACTCGGCGAAGTGACAGGGGCATGTCACCACCGTGCGTGCGAGCTCGCCTTCGGCCAGCGAGCAGTCCTCGTGCGTGCACGTGTCGTCGAACGCGTGAAAGGCGCCGCCGACGTTCGCCACCGCCACCGGCAGGTTGTCGATCTCCACCTTGATCATCTGCCCGGGCTGGATGCTGTCGGCTTTCGCCACGGTCACGAATCGGGCCATGTCGGTGTCCTTTCCATCCTGGTATCGCGGCTGAGCGGACCGAGCTTAGCCGCGTTGCGCGCGGGTGGTCAAGACGGCGGCCTCGGGCGGGATAACCGGCGCCATCCCGCCCGAGGCCCGAGCGAACGGGGAGTGTTACCCGAGCTGCTTGTGAACGAACTCGATGATCTTTTCGATCGCCTGCTTGGCCGCCGGTGAATTCGGATTCCTGGTCATGAACCCTTCCGACTCGCCCTCGAGCAGCTCCACCTCGACCTGGCCGCCCGCCTTCCGGTACAGCGTGACGAAGCGGTCGAGTTGCGGACGGGGATGCGCGGCGTCGTTGGTGCCCTGGATGACGACCGCCGGAGGCATCTCGACACGCTCGCCGCGCTCGAGTGCCCGCACCGGGTTGCCCTCGGCCATGGCGTCTTCGGTCTGCCAGTACTGGTCGTGGCAGGGCAGGACACGGTCGACGATTTCCGGGTACGGCTTGCCGGCTGCCTTCAGCTGCTTCGCGTACTGATAGCGGCCCAGCGGATCGATGACCGGCCAGCACATGACGACGCAGCGTACGGTGGCATCGACGGCCGGCGAGCCGGCGGGGAGCGGCAGCGCCGCGTAGCGCGCGTCCCTCGGCCTCATCGCGCTCAGCATCGCCTGATGACCACCGCTCGAGCTCCCCATGGTCCCCATCATGTCCGGCCGGCTGTGCCACTGGGCGGCCCGGGTCTTGGCCCAGCGGATTCCATAGTTGATGTCGGCCATCGACCCCGGATACGGCGCCACCGGCGGCATGCGGAAGTCCAGCGACGCCACCACCACCCCGGTCTTCGCGAGCGCCTCGTTCATGACGTTGTCGCTCAGCCGGTCGCCCCGGCACCACGCCCCGCCGTGCAGCTCGACGATCAGGGGAAATGGCCCCTCGCCGCGCGGCTTGAAGAGCCGGGCCAGCAGCGGCGTATTCCCGTGACGGACGTATTCGATGTCTTCGACGTCAAGCTGGTAGGTCATGATGGGCTCCTCTCAAGGTCGGCGATCGCTCGCCGGGGTGACCCGTAGTGTATCATCCGGCGTGGCGCGGGCGCCGCGGGGTGGCACGTGAGAACGACGCGGCCGTTCTCGCGCTTCCCGTCCGGTCACGGGTGCCGCATTCGCTAGGCGACCTTCGGGATGACCTTCTCGGCGAAGAGCCGCATCGAGCGGACGACCTTGTCGTGGGCGAGGCCGCCGCGCGCGAAGGCGCCCATGAAGTGGCTCACTCCGAGCCCCTCGTGGTGCATGCGGATCTTGTCGGCGACCTCCTCGGGGTCGCCGGTGATCGCTGCCTGATCGAGCGCCTTCTCGTCGGTGAGCGACAGCAGATTTTCGCGCACGCGGCGATAGAAGCGGTACTGGTCGGGTGGCGCGCCCGCCGGATCGGAGATCAAGCCCGCCTGCGTGCGGTAGAACCACGTGATCGGCTCACGCAGATCCTCACGCGCCTGTTTCGATGTCTCGGCGACGTGGATGATCTTGTTGACGCAGATCTCGGCGCCCTCGTCGGTGCCGTGCGCGGCGCGCCACTCGGCGTGGTAGGCGTCGTAGTTCTTCCTCAGGACGTCCAGCGGCGTGAAGGACGGGGAGGTCAGGATCTTGAGCCCGCGGCGCGCGGCCAGGGTGTAGGTGTCGGGTGAGACCGCCGCCGTCCAGAGCGGCGGGTGCGGCTTCTGGATCGGCTTCGGCAGGACGCGCACGTCCTCGACCGTGTAGTGCTTGCCCCTGAACGTGAGACGATCTTCGGTCCAGGCGCGCCGCACGATTTCCAGGCTCTCATCGAAGCTCTCGCGAGTGCCCTCCATCGAGACGCCGAGCCCGCGGAACTCGCTCGGTTGATAGCCGCGGCCCAGGCCGAACTCGAGCCGCCCCTCCGAGAGGATGTCGATCTCGGCCCACTCCTCGGCGATCCGCAGCGGGTGCTCGAACGGTGCGATGACCACCGCGGTCCCGATGCGCACCCGGCGGGTCGCGCCGGCGACGGCCCCGGCCAACGGCGCGAGCGAGGGACAGATGCCGTACGGCGAGAAGTGGTGCTCCGCCAGCCAGACGACGTCGAAGCCGAGCTCGTCGGCCAGACGGCACTCCTCGAGCGTGTTCCGGTACACCTCGGCGTGCGTCTGCCACTCTCGAATCGACAGGAGGTTCTGGGTCGAGAATTTCATAGCCAGCGATTATGGGCGAACCGCCCGGGAAGTCAACCGGCGACCGGTTGACCCGGGAAGTCAACCGGCGACCGGTTGACCCGGGAAGTCAACCGGCGACCGGTTGACCTGCGAAGTCAACCGGCGAGCGCCGGTTGGCGCAAGACCTCGGCGATCTTCCGTGCGAGCGCGTCCGGCGTGATGGGCTTCTGGAGCAAGACCTCGTCGGGGATGGGCGGCTCGGCATAGCCCGACATGAAGAGCGTCCGCGTGTCCGGGCGCACGGCCCGCATCCGCTCGGCCAGCTCGCGGCCGTCCATCCCGGGCATGACGACGTCGGTGAGAAGGAGATGAATCCGGTCGGGGAAGCGCTGGCTCAGCGCCAGGGCCTCGATTCCGTCACCCGCGACCAGCACGCGGTAGCCGAGCCGGCTCAGGATCTCGCACACCAGCCCCCGGACGGCCGCCTCGTCCTCGGCGACCAGGATCGTCTCCGCTCCGCCGGGGAGCGGGCCGCGCCCGCTGTCGTCGCGGGGAGCTTCGATCGGCGCTTCGATCCTCGGCAGATAGACGCTGAACGCCGCGCCCCGTCCTGGCGCGCTCTCGACGGCGATGCACCCGCCATGCTGCTTGACGATTCCGTACACCGTCGACAGCCCGAGTCCGCATCCCTTCCCGCGCGCCTTGGTCGTGAAGAAAGGCTCGAAGGCGCGCTGCCGCGCCTCCTCGTCCATGCCAAGTCCCGTGTCGCGGACCTCGAGCAGCACGTGCGGGCCGGCGGTCGCGGCCGGATGCACCGCAACGAACTCGGCGTCCAGCGTGATGTTGCGTGTCGCGATGCTCAGCCGGCCGCCGGCCGGCATGGCATCTCGCGCATTGACCGCGAAGTTGACGATGATCTGCTCGATCTGTCCCGGGTCGGCCATGATGAGGTCGAGCTTCGAGTCGAGCGTGACGACGAGCTGGATGTTCTCGCCGATCAGACGCCCGAGCATGTCGCTCACGCTGGTGACGGTGGCGTTGAGATCGAGTGGCTGCCGGGCGGACGCCTGATTGCGGCTGAACGCGAGGAGCTGTCGCGTCAGGCTCGCGGCGCGCTGGGCGGTGCTCTCGATCTGGTCGAGGTCCTGGTACACCGGGTCCTCGGGCTGGTAACGGGCGAGCAGGAGCTGGCAACGGCCGATGACTACGGTGAGCACATTGTTGAAGTCGTGCGCGACGCCACCCGCAAGGCGCCCGATCGCCTCGATCTTCTGGAGCTGGCGCATCTCGCTCTCGCGCTGACGCAGGACCTGTTCGGCCCGCTGACGCTCCGTGACGTCCCGGCCCACGCCGGTGAGACCGCTCACCTGGCCGTGCTCATCCGTAAGCGCCGCGCCCGTCCACTGGTAGGGGATGAGGACGCCGTCGGCGCCACGCAATCGGCTCTCGACCTCGAACGGCTTGTCCGCGAGGCCCGAGGCGAGCGCCGCGCGGCACGCATCGCGACCGTCCTCGGCGAGCAGATCGATCAGTGGTGTGCCCTTGAGGTCCTCCGCGCCGCGCCCGGTCACGCTCTCGAGCTTCCGGTTCCAGAGGCTCAGACCTCCGGCGCGGTCGAGCACGTAGATGACGTCGGGGA
>Ga0066665_10000476_pt1 | contig 16032 bp, 17 predicted proteins | sample GraSoiAngelo_114_FD_75175 | JGI IMG/M metagenome (GOLD analysis project Ga0066665, IMG submission 75175) | Grasslands soil microbial communities from the Angelo Coastal Reserve, California, USA - 14_0903_13_40cm | ecosystem: Environmental > Terrestrial > Soil > Grasslands | place: USA...
AGGCCCAGAACCTATCACACAAACACTGGTCGCACGAGCCCTCAAGTTGAACAGTGCGCCAGAAACGTAGCGTCTGAGATTATCACATGGTTCTTTCAATCCATACCTTCGGTGCCCCTTTGGTTATTTCGAGTGGGAGTGTGTAGGTTGGTTGTTGGGGTCCTATTTGTTTCGCCCACGCAACCATTTTCGTGAGCCCTTCTCTCAAATCATGTCTGGTCTCGTATCCCAGCAGGTCGATAGACTTCTGTACCGTGCAATACGCATTTTTCACTTCTCCGGGACGAGGGTCTTGGAACACGGGTTTGAACTTGGACCCCATTACTTCCAAAAGTAAGTCGCAGGCCTTCTCGATCGAGACGGCCTTATCGCTCCCGACATTGATTATTTGGCCTTTAGCTTTGGATGTGAATCCCGCGTTCGCGATTGCGGGTGTTACATCTCTTATGTAGCTGAACGCTCTGGTCTGTTTGCCATCTCCGTAGATCATTGGTGGCTTTTGTCGCAGGATTCTATTGATCCAGATTCCCAATACGTTACGGTAGGGGTCTGCCACATTTTGTCGTGGGCCGTACACGTTGTGCGGGCGTATGATGACGTGCTCGAAGCGGTGAATGCGAGCGAAGATCTCGAGCATGTTCTCACAGTAGGATTTGGCGGCGCCGTAAGGATCCTCGGCCTTCCTAGCCGCTCTTTCATCAAAGGGAGGTGTCTGTTCCCCGTAAACAGCCATGGAGGAGGTGAAGATGAATCGCTCGACGTTATTGTTGACTGCTTCAACAAGCAGGTTATTCATCGGAATCAGATTGATCTCATTTATCGAGATCGGGGAGAAGATTGATTGGCCCTCCGCAGCATACGCTGCGAGGTGAAATATGAGATCTACGCCTTTGACGAGAGGAGTTACCTCTTGTCTTTTGATGAGGTCGGCTTTGACAAACCTGCAGTCGGGGTTAACATTCTCCTTTTTCCCACCTAGGAGATTGTCAGCGCTTATCACCTCGTGTCCTGACTCGATGAGGTTGTCGACCAACCAGGAGCCCATGAACCCCGCTCCACCCGTCACCAACACTCTCTTGGATTCCAAAATTCTTCTGCCTTTCAGTGACTGATCTTCGAATTCATGTCGGAACCTGCAGCTGCGTTAAAAATGCTCTCCATGCACGCCAAGTGTTTTGGAAGCCTCCGTCAGGACCATGTGACCGAAGTGGACTCTCTTCTATCGGTGGAAGTATGTGTGCGCGAGTTTCTAGAGGTCGGGGTGTAAAGGGCGAGCTTGTAGGCTTGGTAAATTCCGTGTTGTCCGCTAGAGCCTTCCTTGTACGCCTCATCTACCAAGCCCCTACCATCAAACATGGTAGTGGGAAGTATTATGGTTGATACGGCGTACGTACTTTGTCCACCGAGGAAAGAACGGTCGAGATTCTCCACACATGGCTTCTCAAAGTATAACGTTCTGGGGACTAATTCCACGCGTGGAAACCGTGGAATCCAACAAGGATTCCCCCTCCCGCCCCCTCTTTCTACTTGGGAATTTCTCGGCAACCAAGTCAGCGTTGACTACGATTGCAAGAATAGTGTAACTGCCTCTCAAGACCAAGACAGTCTTCCGGAACTCTTAAGAAAAAACTGAATAGCAGGCGCAGTGACAGGGGTCAGACTCGAACCCGAGGGTCTATTCCGCAAGGATCGCAGTTCTCCTTCTCTGCTTTACGGCCCTTTCCGGGGTCTTCATCTCTTCTCAGACAACGACTGCGGAGCACCCTGGTCGATTTCCAACAAGCCCCGCCGCGCTCCCCAGCAACAGACCCTTCGACTACATCCTGATCATACTGATGGAGAACAAGAACTTCAGCCAGATAAACGGGAGCGCTTCAGCTCCCTACCTAAACCAGCTGGGGCGCGACTACTCTCTAGCACCACGCTATACTGCGTGCGACCATCCGAGCCTTCCCAACTACATGTGCCTGACGGGAGGAAATACCTTCTTTGGCAACAACTGCAGCCCGACAGGCTCATGCACCACATCCAACTCCAGTATCGTCGATAGGGTAGAGAGTGCTGGGTTAACCTGGAGGGCTTACATGGAGGACATGCCTTCACCATGCTACAAGAGTCTCTCTGGGAACTATACCTTCCTGACCAATCCGTTCCTTTTCTACACCAGCATCGAAAGCAACTCGACCAGATGTACGACCTATGTGGTCCCCGCAAACTCTGGAGGACATGGGCCGCCAGATGACAACCTTGTCAACGCCCTCGGCTCGACAAGTACAGCTTCAAACTACATGTGGCTCACTCCGAACTTGTGCGATAACATGCATAATTGCTCGATCTCCCAAGGAGACAACTACCTCAGCAAGCTGGTTCCCTTAATTCTCAACAGCTACATCTTCAAGACTCAGAAAGCTGCTCTCTTCATTACGTTTGACGAAGGATATGGACGCTACCCCACGGATTATGTGTACACTGTGTGGGCCGGACCAGTTGTCAAGAGTCATTATCAGTCTTCGACTCAATACTCTCACTACTCGCTTCCAAGTACAATAGAGGCCTCGTGGGGCCTTCAACCACTCACAGCGAAGGATCGAGGATCCTCATCTATGACAGAGTTCTTCCCTCCCCCCTCGTCATCACCGCCTCCTCTCGGGGCAAACTTCACGTTCTCTCCAGCCTATCCCGACAGCGGCATGGAAGTTAACTTCTCAGCTATCGCTACTGGTGGTACGCAGCCATATCAGTACGTGTGGACTTTTGGCGATGGCGGTGCTAGCACGGGACAAACGGTCGGGCATCCGTACCTAATTGCTGGAAATTACAACGCAAATCTCTCGGTTAGTGACGAAGCAGGACAAAAGGCGAGCACCTACCAAGCAATTAGGGTCGATGACTCCAACCCCAGCCCAGTTAAACCGTCTCCGAGGCTTGAAAACGCAGTCTTCCCTAGAACTCCAGGGTTAGTCATTAGCTTCGTCATAGGCGTTGCCATACCACTGGCTGGTTCTATGATAGTGTCTCGAAAACGTCGGAGGTCGGGTGAAAGGGGAGGCACAAGCACTGAACTCATTGAAAATACATTTGAGGGCGTCCAGAGATATAATCGGTGGCAACTAAGTGGTATCCGAAAGGTAGTATGTATGAAGCTACGTCGCTAGCACTGATCCCTCTGTGAGGGTGGACTTCAACAATTACTAGACCGATGCGGTGTTCTTTCAAATAACGACCCATTCCGCCAAGGACCTTCATTTCGTGTCCTTGAACATCTATCTTGGCCACATCAACAAAGTCAACACCTTGGGTCTGCAACAGACTGTCGAGTGGTTCTCCTTTCGTTTGTTCTCCTCCATTGAAGTTTGCAACCCTCAAGTCAGCACCATTTCCTTTGAGGGATAGGTTTTCTGATGAGTCATGAGCAGCTACGTTCAAGGGAACGACTTGATTGAGCGAGTTGATCCGGAGATTCAAGGAGAGCATGTCAAAATTCTTGCGACCTGGCTCAACAGAAATCACCTTTCTAGCCTTGCTAGAGGTGGCCATGGTGAAATCACCGAGATTTGCTCCGACATCAAGAATCGTTGAGCGAGAAATGTTTCTGAAGATGCTAGACTCGAGCATCCTAGTGTAGTAGAACCGGGTTTTGAACAGGCCGTAGACTGACCAGCGCAGGATGTCGTTCCGATCAATTGTCAATTTTCCAACTGGCGTTTTCAAAACTCCTCTGAATTTAAGAAGGTAAAGAAGTGGAGCGACCAGTATCAGGAATATGTACGGCGCATCTCGGTAAGACGTAGCTCGTCTAATTGAAAACCACAGAATATACGTAAAGTTATGCAGCAGCTCCCCGCGAGAGGGGGTCTCACGAACCACGGTTGATTGGAGTGAATATTGGCGGGGTAAATGAGTAATCCGATTCACTTGTGTCATCTTTGGGTATACTCGATTAGGGATGCTTTGGAAGAAAGATCGTTTCTCGGGATACGAAGAGTTTTGACCTGACTTCTCGGTAAGAATTTCGAACTAAGAAAGCAAAATCGACATGCCTTTCACTGCCTGCGCTGCAGGGCGAAGTTTGATACCCAAGACTTTGACGATACTTGCTCCTGCCTCTTGATGAGGCTGGCTTTGACAAACCTGTGGTCAGGATTGACCTTCCCCTTTCTTCCCATCCAAGATATTGTCGGCGCTTATCACCTCGTGTCCAGATTCGATGAGCTTGTCGACCAACCAGGAACCCATGAACCCTGCACCACCCGTCACAAGAATAGTTCTGGATTCCATTTCTAGCTAGTCTTTGAAAAGATGGATCTCCCAGAAGCTAGCCAATTCTCTCAAACCTGCAGGTACAGATGACGTATAAGCATAGATCGGGCCTCCGTGTAAACCAAACACGATCGGAAAAATGCTATAGCGGCGGAATAGAGAGTACTCAACGAGCTGCTTAAGGTCAGTTTCAGAATATTCTCTCTGATGCTCCCCATAAGGAAATATCCTCCTTCCGGTGAACTTCTCGATCAGTGCCCTGGTTAGTCGTTTGCGGTTGGGAGTATTCAGTATGGCAATACCGCCTGGCCTTAGAACTCGATAGAGCTCGTTTATGGCTCTCAGGTCGTTTGGAACGTGCTCTATGACGTGCGTGCTCACCGCCACGTCTATGCTTTCAGGAGCTACGAGATGGTCGAGATTCTGCCAGTCACCAGTGAAGTATCTGACATTGCCGAGATCCTTGGGAGTCCTTTCTGGCATGAGTTCAACACCAATCAGTTCCCGGCACCACCGACTGAGTCCTTGAGTTCGCGCAGGATTTGAGGCACCTATCTCCAACACCCTCGCGCTCGGGAACACGTACCGCATGTATGAGTTTAGCACTGAAAGCCAATCGTAATAATCACTTGTCTTTGAGGGCAGGCATAGGTTGAACGAGCGCACTTTCAGCGATAATTGCCCTCTTTACTTGTTGAGTTTGGTCCGCTCGAGCCCCGTTGTTTAGGAGAGTAGCAACGACCTGAAATTTGCGTTCACCATGTCGCCCGGTGTCAGGGTCTCTTTCTTGAACGCGTAGCACACCGCTTAGCGCTGCTTGCGAAGGACGCTAACCCGTACTGTGCACCCGTCAATAGAATGATGGAAGCTACTATTGTAGCCACGGACACGATCACGCCGAACTGAAACAGACGCTCTGGTTGGAAAACGAGCGACAGGCGATGATCATCAGTTGAGTCCACCTTCCATGCGTTTGCATATCCGTTGCCCAAGATGTGTATCGCTCCCGGAGATTCAAGTGTCCATCCGTAATCAAAGGATTCGCTGTACACGAGGTAGAAGGGTCCTACGGGTGAGATGCTTACCACGTAACTCGTGGACCCACCCGAGGTAACTTGAGCCGTTGCGTTCGATACCGCGTCAACTGTAGCGGTATCGGGAGGGGGAATAATGACCGTTTGTCCGATAGTGAACCGATTGGAAAGTATTAGTTCGATTAAATTCGACCTGTCGAACGTATCCCTAAACAACAACGTACCGTTCAGGTCGTTGATGATCACATGACCATACTGGCCGCCTCCGCCGAGTTGGAGGCCAACAAACCCAAGGCGAAACGAACTATCGTCAAAAGTGAACTGTGAATTCCAGCTAACGTTATCGCCTGAATATACTTGAAATGTCTGGCCCCTCGCCACGACTCTGACCCAAACTGGCGAATCTCGAGTGTAGGACATCCACCGTGAAAAGAGTTCAGTTCTTTGTCCATTTACTAATCTTCCAACGGTGAAGTACCCAATGCCGGTTTGACCGGCAAAATAGTAGTTATTCGAATCTCTTCCTCTCCATAATACCCAGTTGTTGAAGGAGTCCTTGTCCTCCGTTAGCCGTGTTCCAACAGATAAGTCGAAATCTCCGTATGTACTGTTGGTTTTCAAGATCCCTGATTTACCGCTTAGGGAAAATTGTTGATCGGCTGTCCATTCACCGCTAAGAACTTGCCAGTTCCTTATACCAATAATCGGAGGATTATCGTATATCACATTCGTGGCAGCGTAGATGAGTGGAGTCCTTTGGAGTTCAACCTTCCAAATGACCGCTTCGGGGAAGCTGCTCATGAGTCTCAGACCATTCAGATGTTGTAGGTTCCAGCCTACCAGGGTCGAATTCCAGTGTCCCACAAGAGGCCCAAAGTTGGGGACGACGTCATACCTCAGTATGACATACTTTACGTTGAGAAACGCCAGTATCTTCGATGTGTTGATAGGGGGGGATTGTTCGGTCACAAGCGCTTCGACCCCGCTAGCCAAATCTTTTGCTTGCTGACTCGGTGTGAGGTCCGAGGTTATTACACTCGCAGGCGAATAAATCAGCATTGGGTCGCCACCCTGATTTTCGGATTGAAACCCGTTGTTGAGGTAATGGGGCGATCCCGCTGCCGGTAAGTACATCACTCTGAAACCGGTTTCAGGGTCACTCGCAATGAAGTCGTTGATCTTTTGATAGCTGGCGGGAAGCCTGTATACATCTACGTAACCCCCCAAGTTGCCATAGAAGAACGGTGAAACCCAAACTGATACGAAGACCAAGAGCGCCAAGAAGATTCCAATCTTTCTTGCCGTTGGCAAAGTTTTCACTAGTCCTATCGCAAACATCCCTATCACAACAGACAGGGCAAGTATCGTAGGGAATATCAAGTGCTGGGGGCTCTTGAACAACACCATTGGAGGAAAGTTCACGACCATCCACCCGATGGTTCCGTGGAGAGGGGAATTGGATCCTGTCTCGAAGACAATCGAGAAGATTAGCACCGTAACCCAAGGGAAAACGTTCAAGAGAGTTCTTTTAGAAAGTAGGAAGAAAAGTGCCAAAGAGGGCACCAATAGAGACGCGATAAGCCAAAATGGAAAGAACCAGGCCGGAATGGTTCCGCTAAAAAAGTCCGTCCAGTATCCTGTTCCAACAAACGCCTGAACAAGATTAGGCACATGAACCTGGAAGTTCTGCAAAATGGAGTCTGAAGAATTTTGAGTTGTAGCGGCAGCAAAGATCGATTGTAAGGAATAGAATGAAGGGAGAAGCCAGTAGAAGTTGAGCGGTAGCCAAAACAGCAAGATCTTCCACATGGAATTCAATCCGCTTCTCAAAGCAGGAAGTGAAATCGTGATCATGACAATTACCACTAACACAAGGTATTGTAGGCTCATTGCGACCGCACTGAGTACTAGAGCTGCTATCAGTGCGCTCCTCCACTTTCCACCCCGATTGGCGCGAGCGCGAATGTAGGTTAGAACTGCCAGCGGGGCAATCGAGTAAGCCACGAACTGGGTCAGTGCACCACCAATCATTTCGTTATAGAGGAATGGGGAGAACGCGTAGAATGATCCTCCTAGAATTGAGCCTGCCTGGATAACCGTAGGAGATGGAGAGTTGAGCGGTTCAGTTCTCTGAACTTTAATTATTTCCAAAATCAACTGATAGCCTGAAAATCCAGAGGTTGAGATAACTGAAAGAAGAAGAGCCTTGGACATGACTTCTCCACTCACGCCAGCCGAACCAATGGACCCCAAGAGTGTCAACATTGGCAAGACCGAAACCCCATAGCCGTAGGAACGGCCTAGGAACTGAGAAGTCCATACTTGCGACGATTGGGTCAGCATTACATTGTAGAAGAGAGTCGATGAGGGAAGGCTCCAATCCCAGTGGTGACCGATAGTTCCGGGCGTAAGCAAGATTTGTCTTAGGCCTATCAACGCTAGGACGAAGAAGCTTGACAGGGCGATGACGGACCACTTCCGGTTGGACCAGCTAGCTACATTTCCGGCATGTTTCAAGGCCTGAATCGACCTCCTAAATTTGCCGGGAGTCGTAGACCATTTCCCCAAATGGCGGTTTAGCAAGGATTCCATCACTGTTTAGTAAGCGTTTGTTGATGCAACTACACGAATTCCCACGAATCTACCACACCGAGAGGTCGCGCGCCCGTTTCAGGAGGTATTCTGTTGACATCGGTCTCATTACTCAGGGAAGAAATCTAGAGTCCGATACCGTTCTGATTCGGCGTTGAACGAGAAGCCGCTTCCGTTGAAGAAGAGACAAATGAATGATATTCCATGCTAGTCCTCTTCCGACAAGTGCTGCTTCGACTCCTCTTCGTTTGAAAAACAGCAAGGCCATAGTGGCTATCCAAATAGATACGTGAACCGGAATCATCCTCAGTCCCAACGAGAAGCCAGCGTTCTTCACAATTGTGGCAAGATAATTCTTTGGACCATGGTATTTGACAAGGAAAGATGTCAGAGTGGGGGCAATTTCCTTGGTCATTCCAAATCTGTGGTATACGATGGAATTTGGAACATACAGAACCTTGAACCCCCTCAGCCAGATTCTCCAACAGAGGTCGGTCTCCTCGACAAACATAAAGTAGTCCGCATCGAATCCTTCCACTTCGTGCAAGACGTCTCGTCTAACAATGATTGACGCGGACTTTGCGCTGAATATTTCTTCTATAGTGTCAAACTGTCCCTTGTCGACGATTCCGTATTCGACCCTTTGAAGAAGGAACCCGAAAGGCGTTAGATAATCCCCTGCGCAGTCAAACCTAGTAGGGTCATTCATGGTTAGCAGTTTGCTCTGACAAGCGCCCACTGTTGAATCACTTGTAAACACCTTAACTACCTCAACAAGCCATCGTGTATCTGGTATGGCGTCGTTGTCGAGGAACGCAACCAAATGACCCTTGGCTTCCTGCACGCCAAGATTCCTCGCTCGGGCGGGACCCACATTCGTACTACATCGTACCAGTCTTATTTTGGGATCGTCCCCGAAACATTTCGTTACTTCATCTAAGCTTCCGTCCCGCGATCCATTGTCGACAATGATCGTCTCAATATTAGAGTAAGTGGACTTTCTAATTGATGACAGACATTTCAGCAAAGATTCCCGACCGTTGAAATTTACGACCACGACTGAGACCATCGGCAATGCGCTATCGAAGTGCAATCCCGTGATCTCTGCCAATACCTTTACTAGCGCCGAGTAGGTCGTTCTGAAGTACTTTCAAGCCGTCACATCCATTCAAAGATGTTCTTCATTCCTTGGCAGCTAAAGGCCCCAATAAGCAATGGTATTAGGTTGCGGCTTCCGTCTTGACCGCCTTCATTACGAAACCTGGTGAAAAGAGCGTCTTCCAAACCTTAGCAAGAGGTCTTGCAATATAGTACCGCCTCCTAACTGCACTGTATCCCTTTGTGAACACTATCCTATAGCCTGCGCCTTCAACGAGTTCTTTAGCGGTCTTCAAGGTAAAGAATCGGAGGTGGTTCTTGTCCATCACACCGTAATTCGCATAATCGAACCTGCCCAGCAATAGCCCCACTCGAGTTACGATGAGTGCTATGTTCGGAATCGAGGCAATTAGGTATCCCTTGCTGCTAAGGAGCCGCTTTGTACTTTTCAACACTTTGAGGGGATATCGCATGTGCTCTAAGGAATCTGCGAACACAATCACGTCAAAGAACCCGTCGGGAAATGGAAGATCGCCGAGTTCTTCTATGTCGCCTACGATAACTTTGGCGCAACGTTTCTGAGCGATCTCTCCCATAACCGGATCGACTTCCAGCCCAACCACGTAGCATCCTTTTTCCCGGCTCAGTTTCTCCCCCAGACGACCTGTGGCGCAGCCAACATCCAGTACTCTTAGACCATCAGTTAGAAGATTGTAGGCTGCCTCGTTATATCCATCGTAGGCACAGTTGGATTGAGTCTCGGTCAAGTCGAAATTCATCCCAGCGTTTCATTCAGCTCGAAGTAATTTCATAAATAAATTATTGGACCTGGCTTTTCGGTAATATGCTAAGACACCATGCGCGAACCCAAGTATGCCACCAAGCGCCCTCGGGTTGCCGTTACGAATCGCCTCATACACCCAGTATGCGTTGAAGAAGACCACACTAAGAATTACGCGAAATGTATTCTGGACATTTCCATGATTGATGTCTTTCAAGTAAAAGTAAGCTTGATCTCTGCCCAAATTGCGTGCGTTCCGGACTGCTCCAGTAGGATTCACATGATGGAATACAACCACCTTCGGGCTAAATAGCAGGACGTACCCGCTCTTTCTCATTCTAACGAAGAGATCCCCATCCGCATGATTGAACAGAAAGCTCTCATCGAATCCGCCTAGGTTCCGCAAAATATCTTTCCTAATTGCCATATTAGTGATAGTCAGCAAATCCACAGTTATGGGTTCTCTCAGTTCAGTGCTCAATGGAAGAGAACCCCCAATACTGTATGCGCCACTTCGAAACAATCTTCCTATCTCAAAAAGCCCGTTCTCGGCGATCACGGTCTCGTAGACTCTACCGATCGGAGTAAGGAATCTCGATCGGCGGGAAATCTCGTGGAGTTCGTGAATGGCCTGTTTGTGCATCGCTAACGTGGGACCACCAACTGCGCTGGCATTCGGATGATCTTCAAGTTCATGTATTATGTTCTGTACCCAAGATGGGGACGCTTCTGCGTCGTCATTGATCCAGGCTACTATCTGACCGAAGGAATTTCGCCAGCCTGTGTTGAACACGTGAGTTAAGTTCCTAGTGAGATCCTCGATTACTCTAACTGGATATTTGCGCAGAAGGTTTCGCGTGTTGTCCGTGGATCCATTATCAACAACCAAGATTTCGAAATTATGGTAAGTCTGCTGAGTTAGCGAGACGAGACACCGTGCTAGGTCGTTGCATCTGTTGAATGTTGGAATGACGACTGTTACCATAACATTCTCATTGGATGGAATTCGCGACACTCGCTTCTTACTCCTTTACGGACCCTTTACTTTAAGCTCTATTAGAGAATGCCCTATCCGGCAGCAAATGACTGATTCGACCATAATGCGGAATCAGGAAGTGGATCATTGCGGATCATTTACGAGAGTTGCACATCTGCGGCGAGAATCAGTTGACTAGGCAGCTGGAAAGTTTTTGTGATTACTCGCTCACTGCAGAAGTGTTCCTCATCGTTCTCGCATCGTATTACGATTGTTTCAAATTGATTGCAGGTTCGCTCTATAAGTGGTGCTAGACATTCGCGCAGAAGAGAGCTACTCTCACACGTTGAAATCATGATGGAAAATCACCGAGTCGCTTCATTAGAGCCCTTTCCTGGGGGGTGATAAGAATGAAGGCCTGCTCCACACATTGATGCGAGGGCCTTCAAAGAGTAGAGCATGAACAGTCCTGCAAAGAGCTTCGGGTCTCTAGTCGCCCTTCTTGAGAAATAGACTCGTCTGGGCATGCTATGGTAGACCACAAGCTTGCTGTTCGTGCGAAAAGCCGAGTGGTAGTAATAGCCGTAGCGAACGAATTTTCGCACTATGTCGGACCACGAAGAGGGTTCATGGTGATAGATGTAGGCCTCTAGAAAGCCGACGCGGATGCCACCGGTCAGTGCGGCTACATATAGCATATTATGATCGAATGTAAGAAGACCCGGAAGAAGTTCGACCTTTTTGAGTATTTCCGATTTGAAGAACCTAGGGATCGCTGCTCCATAATAGGCATGATCGTCTCTGCTTTCATGTATGAGTTCCTTGTCGTAAGCCATCACTCTCTCTGCAAGAGTATGTTTTGTCAAGACGGATCTCTCAAAGAGAGTTATCGCACCAAATTGTTTTGATTCGCATAAGTCAACGCATTTTTCGATGAGATTATTCGACAAGAATTGATCCGAGTCCACAAGAAAGATGTAATCTCCACGTGATTTGCGGATACCCTCTGATCTCGCTTCAGAGAGGGAATCTGCCGAGTAGATTGAAGCATTGAATCTTTTGGCTATGGAAAGCGTTTGATCCTGGCTCTCTGAATCTACGACGAGCGTCTCGATATTGGGATATCCCTGGTCAGCAATCGAGCTTAGGCAGCTCTCCAGGGTATTCCCAGAGTTTCGCGTTGGTATGTTTACGGAGACCAGAGGTCTCACTCTATGATCCTCCGATTATCCAAAGAACTACTCCCGCCGGTTGGTTGTTTCGACGAATTAATTGAGTTCACCCATTTTCTAACTCTTGAAAATCAGCTCAGTAAGGTGTTGACAGATCCGGGACGCCTGTCATTCTAGCTTATTCTTATGAGATTTGTGGTCTTGCCACTAATGCGAAACTCGTCCATTCAATTCGACTCGTTTATGACCTATACGCCCGCTTGCAAGATCCTCGAGACTACCCAGAAGTGCAGTTGACCGGATTCCACGCGTGGAATCCGTGGAAATGGTCTCAAGTGTCATCGGACCCCACCTCCCACCCCAGAACCTCGCTAGATCCGACTTGCGCCGGAAGCTGACGGAAGCGATCTCTCATTCGGCTTATCGATGACGAATTCGTTGTGATTCCTGGGAGTCTTCCTCAATTAGAACAACCAGGTTCTCAGGCTAATCACTCTAGAGAAGCCAAGCATATCGAGGGTACAGAGGATGCGTCGAACACATTCCATTCCCTCTTTGAGATCTTCGGCGACTAGAAGCGATCCTTCATCGTCTGGTGTGCATTTGCGAAAATAGCATCTTTCCGCAATTAGGGCAATGGCCTGACGACATGTTCCATGTGGCGGTGTTGATTTGCATGCCACAATTGCCGCATGTCAGAGAAGTGCGTCCGGCAGCAGTCATTGCCAAACCTATCATGAATCCTATGAAGGCGCCCAGTCCGAGGCTAGATATCCAAGAGTAGTCGGAACGCTGTTGAAGCTCTTCCTTGAATTTCACTAATTTGTCATACTCGGTCTTGCGCAGGGTAATCGTCGTGTAGTCCGCTTGCCCTTTGGCTTCGGCACTCTTCCTTGATTGGGGCAAATCACGGAGCGAGTCAAACAGCCGAATATATGAGTTACCGATTATGTTCCAATGGAGCTAAGCCTGGCTTTAAGTATGTAATCAATTGATAGTCAATTGACGTTAAGGAGGTGAAGAAAAAGACGTCTAAAGGAATAAACCGACTAACTGCTGGATGGACCACCTGGCGCTGGATCAGCGGAGTGAGCCAAAAAGAACGCGCATCGTTCCCGGTCTAAGAACGCGCAGGGTTCCTCGACACACTCCGAGGAAGAGGCGGGTTCGAGAGCTGGATGGTTCATCTCACCAAAGGCCTAAAAGACTCAACATTCCTGTTGAAATTCGAAGGCGAGTCAGATCCTTGGGCTAGGTCGAAACTCGTTGGTCAAAAGATCAGCGAGCTACGCAAGTCCTTCAGGGTGATGACAGAAGAACAACGACGGGAATTGGCCAAGGCAGGCGAAACGGAACTGAAGACCGGCCTCGAATTGATGGGCCGCGACAAACGCACCATCCAGGAGTTAATCGCGATGGTGGACCCGCCAGCGCAGTGAGTCCAAACAAATCCTATTCTTTTCCCACTTTTTTCCGCTTATGCAACGGGTGATCATTGGTGCCTAATCACAAAGAGAAAAGATTCCAAACACCCTTCGAGGTTCCCAACCAGAAATACGTTTTGGAAAGAAGGGATCAACATGGTAACTGGGTGAAAGTAGAGACGTTTGATTCCCCGATCACAACGGAATACGCTTTAGGAAAATATGGATCCGGCGAATATTTTCTCAAGCCTTGCAAGCCCACGTTCTGGAAGGTCCTCTGGCATGAAAAACTAGGCGCGGACCAGCCGGACGATTTGGCTCCAGAATCAACTGCTGTAGTAGAACGCTCCCTGGAGCGGAAGACTAACAATCTGGCGATGGGAGTTGTCGGTCTAGGCATTGGGACTGTCGTGGGCTGGGGTCTTACGGGATGGGCCTTTGCCTGTCAGGACCAACGTCTGAATAGGCTTGAAGCGCTTGTTGAAGCTCAACTCCGAGTGAGTCCCGTACCTCCCTTCAACTGTCCAACTTGTGGAGTTACCCTCTTCAAGCTGTTCAGAAACTTTTGCAGTCTGTGCGGAACCAAGCTCCTCTGGCCGGACCTACGTAAAACGTCACCTCCTTCAGAAGGAATATGTTCAACTTGCAAGTTTCCATTAGGACCTGGGGACTCCTTCTGTGGAGAATGCGGTGGGCGTGTCTCAGGACAACTCCCCGCTACGGGCTGGAGTTTACCTTAGATGGTTAGATCAAAGCCGGCTAAGCGGGGTACCCGCCGCAAGAGTAAGGCCCTCTATGGCCAGTCGGATAAGCATGCGATCATCGATTCTACCGTCCACCCTTTGGCCGATAATCATTGGCTGTTTGTAATTGTCGATGGTTTGCTCCACGCTGCGGTAGAGAAGAATCCTGAAGTTAGTCTCGAGAAGTTCGTCAGGTATAATTTGCTCGAGCTCCTAAAGAGGATAATCAAGGAGCAGAAGTAAGGAATGAGTATCCTACTTTCTATGTTCTGACATTACCCGCGTTTGAGTAAGAAGTTGCTCGCAACGGATGACCGAATTTCCAAGATTACTAGTTAGCGCTGACCTGGGATGGAGCGAAGTCTTTGATGTGGCCGAAGATGTTCTTCGCGCCTCTAGCCATGAACCGCAGGTCCTTCAGGCTTCTAACAGCCAGAATTTTTCTGGCAATGAATTCGGGGTCGAAGGCAACCTTGTATAATCCTTGAACTATCTCCATTACTTCCTGTTCTTTCATGGGTGTTTTCAGGATCGGTTCCCTCATGTCGTATCTCTCCCAGTCCTCGGTCTTCAACCAGCCGTTTCGCTTAGCCTGCTCGAAAAGCATAGTGCCAGGATATGGAATGACAATTGTTACCTGCCACGTTTTCGCGTACCCCTTCTTCAACAGGTACTTCGCAGTATTGACAGTTTTCATTGCTTCATCCTTGGTTTCCCACGGATACCCAAACATTATCGTAAGGTGAGGATCGAGTCCGGCTTCGCTGGCGATCTTACAGGTGTCTATCTGTTCCTTCTCGGTGACCCCTTTGTTCAGCATATCAAGTGTTTTCTGATTCGCGGATTCCAATCCGTAGAGTATGAATCTGAAACCTGCTTTCTTCATTAGTCTGTATTCTTCGGCTATGAGTGCCCCGAAGCGCATGTTGCAACCGATAAGTATCTTCTTATTGTAGCCTCTTTGGATCATACCATCGCAAAACTTCTTCAGCCATTCGCCGACCGGGAACGTGCCAGTGTCGTCGAAGATTTCTCGAACACCATACTTCTCGCTTAGAATTCCCACTTCCTCCAAGTACGATTCGGGTCTTCTGACATTGAACGAGGGATAGTGGATTGTCCATGAACAGAATGTACATCCGCCTCCAGCCCTGTACCAGCAATCTCTCCCCACCATTGAGTATGTCCCCGGAGTGTACTTGTAATTGCCATTATGGACGCTGTAGAGCTTCCATTTGGTCAAATCTCGATCAATGAACGGGGCCTCGCTCAGGTTATGTCGTTGCGAAAACTTACCTGTTGACTTGAAGGATCCATTATCTCTGTACCAGGCTCCTGGCTCCATCTCCCCTCTTCCATCCAGGTGGTCGGCGAGATTCTTGATGGAGAAGTCGAAGTCTCCACCAGTAATCACGTAATCTACCTCACTGTTTTGGAGCGTTTCTTCAGGGTAAGCTGTCACATGGTCGCCGCACAGAACAGTCTTCGTGTTTGGACTGACCCGTTTGATATCGGAGATGGTCCTCCAGTAACGCTTTATCACCGGAGCCTTCGCCTCTATCGCGATCAGATCGGGAGTCTCCTTGGCTATCTCGTGCAGCCACTGGTCGTAAGATTTCTGCTCGGAAATGGCGTCATCCCATTTGGTTTCGTAGCCTGCAACCTTCAGCATAGTTGCCGCGGATGCGGGTACCATCGGGTAAATGTAAGTCGGCTCATTGAAATATTGGAACTGCCTATTTTGAGAAAGAAGCGGAGTTCCTTTGTCAGTCGGGATCGGTGGGTAAGAAACGGAGACTTTCAAGGCATCTAACGCACTGGTAGTGAAGTGAACCGCGTCATTGTTATCTCATATATTAGATTTGTAACTTGCCGAGTGTGTGTCAATTTTTCTAGAAAGTAGTCCTTTGAGGAAATACGCGCCATACCACAAGTGAGTTGCAACCGCCCCG